>Ga0208612_1000736_pt1 | contig 13811 bp, 16 predicted proteins | sample AntDryMetagUQ889_FD_188089 | JGI IMG/M metagenome (GOLD analysis project Ga0208612, IMG submission 188089) | Polar desert microbial communities from Antarctic Dry Valleys - UQ889 (SPAdes) | ecosystem: Environmental > Terrestrial > Soil > Desert | place: Antarctic Dry Valleys | collected 2008-12-31 | reverse complement strand
GGCTCGAGCCGGTCGCGCGACTCGGCGAGCGCGGCCAGGTGCACGGCCGAGGGGAAGACGTCGTTAGAGGACTGCCCCATGTTCACGTCGTCGTTGGCGTGCACGCCCTCGCCGGCCAGGCTGGCGATCACCTCGTTGGCGTTCATGTTCGTCGAAGTGCCCGAGCCGGTCTGGAAGACGTCGATCGGGAACTGGTCGTCGTGGCGGCCGTGAGCGACCTCGTCGGCAGCGGCGGCGATGCGCTCGGCCTTGTCGGCGTCGAGCTTGCCGAGCTCCGCGTTGGTGCGCGCGGCGGCGCCCTTGACCCGGGCCAGCCAGCGCACCACCGTCACCGGGACCCGCTCGCCGGAGACCGGGAAGTTGTCGACCGCCTTCGCGGTCTCGCCCCCCCACAGCTCGCGGTCGGGGGCGTCCTGGGCGCCAGCGGTCACGGGGCGGCAGGCTAGCCGAACGCACGACGCCGGCGGCCAAGCAGCCGCCGGCGTCTCGTCCCCTGCCACGGGTCCATAGGGTTCTCCCCCATCTGTCTCGGGCGCTCGTCCGGTGGACGGACTCCGCTCAGCCGGTGGCCCGCCCCGCGCGCTCGCCCCGGCGGTAGGCCTCCGAGCCGGTGTCGACCAGCACGAGCTCCTGCTCGATCCGCCGGATCATCTCGTCGTGGATGCCCTGGGTTCGCGACGCGCCCCGCCGCATCGCGCCGACGAGGTAGCCGAGCCGCACCGAGTCGGCCGATGCCGGTCGTCGGCGCGCACGCAGAGCGAGGTCGGAGGCGACGGCCAGGTAGTCGGACCCCACGGCCGCGATGTCCGAGGCGTCGCCGGCGCGCACGAAGCAACGCGAGATCGGGACTCCCTCGACGCGCACCGGGGCCGGGGCGCGCTCGAGGGCGGCCCGCAGGGCGGGGCGCCCGGCCCGGCACTCCACGGGCAGGCCGGCTCGCTCCTGGCGCGCGCATCCGGCCGCCGCCGATCCGGCCGTCACCACCAGGGTCGCCAACATCGCTCTCCTCCACGCGCGCACTGAGGCGTGAAGCCTGCCAGGTCGGTCTCGGGCGCCCCACCGAGCGTCCATAGACTCGCCGGCCGTGTCCCGCTTCGCGCCCGTCGACCCCGGCCAGTCGTTCCCCGAGCTCGAGGAACGGGTTCTCGAGCGCTGGCGCGAGCGCGACGTGTTCGCCGAGTCCGTCCGCCGCCGCGAGGGTGCCCCGCCGTTCGTCTTCTACGAGGGTCCGCCCACCGCAAACGGACGTCCCGGCTCCCATCACGTCCTCTCGCGCGTCTTCAAGGACGTGTTCCCGCGCTACCAGACCATGCGCGGACGCCTGGTGCACCGCAAGGCGGGGTGGGACTGTCACGGCCTGCCGGTCGAGCTCGAGATCGAACGCGAGCTGGGCATCTCCTCGAAGGCCGACATCGAGCGCTACGGCGTGGCCGAGTTCAACGCCCGCTGCCGTGAGTCGGTGCTCACCTACGTCGAGGAGTGGAACCGCCTGACCGAGCGGATCGGCTTCTGGATCGACACCGACGATGCGTACTTCACGCTCTCCAACGACTACATCGAGTCTGTGTGGTGGTCGCTGCGCGAGGTGTGGCGCAAGGGTCTGCTCACCCAGGGCCAGCGCGTGGTCCCGTACTGCCCGCGGTGCGGCACGGCGCTGTCGTCCCACGAGGTGGCGCTCGGCTACCGCGACGTGGTGGATCCGTCGGTGTACGTGAGGTTCCCGGTGCAGGGCGAGGACGAGCTCTCGCTGGTGGCGTGGACCACCACGCCGTGGACGCTGATCTCCAACGCCGCGCTGGCCGTGCACCCGGAGATCGACTACGTCGAGGCGCGGGTGGACGGCGAGCGCCTCGTGGTGGCCGAGGCCCTCGTCGAGCGCGTGCTCGGAGAGGACGTCGAGGTGGTGCGACGGATGACCGGCGCGGAGCTGGCCGGGCTGCGCTACGACCCCCCCTTCCCCTACGTGGACGACTACGGGCCCCGGGGGCATACGGTGCTCGAGGCTGACTTCGTGACGACCGCGGACGGCACCGGCATCGTCCACACCGCCGTGGCCTTCGGGGAGGACGACTTCCGCCTGGGCGAGCACTACGGGCTGACCGTGCAGAACCCGGTGCGCGAGGACGGCACCTTCGACGAGCGCGCCGGGCCGTTCGCCGGCCGCTGGGTGAAGGACGCCGACGCCGACATCGTCGAGGCCCTGCGGGAGTCCGGACGTCTGCTGCGCGCGGAGTCCTTCGAGCACTCCTACCCGCACTGCTGGCGCTGCGGCACGCCGCTCCTCTACTACGCGAAGACCGGCTGGTATGTGCGTACCTCGCAGGTGAAGGACCAGATGCTCGCGGCCAACGAGGCGATCACCTGGCACCCCGAGCACATCAAGCACGGGCGCTTCGGGAAGTGGCTCGAGTCGAACGTCGACTGGGCCCTGTCACGCGAGCGCTACTGGGGCACGCCCCTGCCGGTGTGGCTGTGCGAGGAGGGCCACGAGCGCTGCGTGGGCTCGATCGCGGAGCTGCGCGAGCTGGCCGGCGAGGTGCCCGACGACCTGCACAAGCCCTACATCGACGACGTGGCCTTCCCCTGCCCGGACTGCGGGCGCGAGATGCGGCGCACGCCCGAGGTGATCGACGCGTGGTGGGACTCGGGGTCGATGCCGTTCGCCCAGTGGCACGCGCCCTTCGAGAACGAGGAGCGCTTCCGGGAGCGCTTCCCCGCCGACTACATCTGCGAGGCGCTCGACCAGACGCGCGGATGGTTCTACTCGCTGCTCGCCGTCTCCACCCTGCTGTTCGGCCGCTCGAGCTATGAGACCGTGCTCTGCCTCGGGCTCATCCTCGACGCCGAGGGGCAGAAGATGTCCAAGAGCCGCGGGAACGTGGTGGTCCCGTGGGAGGTGATCGAGCGCCACGGAGCGGACGCGTTGCGCTGGTACTACTTCACCTCCAAGCACCCGTGGGACGGCTACCGCTTCTCGCTCGAGACCGTCGGCGAGTCGGTGCGCCAGTTCATGCTCCAGCTCTGGAACGTGTACGGGTTCTTCGTGCTCTACGCGAACGCGGGGGACGTCGAGATCGACGCCGACGGGGAGCCCGCCGGTGATCTCGACCGGTGGATCCTCTCGCGCCTGGTCGCGACGAACGAGACCGCCGTCGAGCGCCTCGACGACTACGACACCACCGGCGCCGGCCGGGCGATCGCCGCGTTCGTCGAGGACCTGTCGAACTGGTACGTGCGCCGCTCGCGCCGGCGCTTCTGGGACGGCGAGCCCGCGGCCTTCGCGACCCTCCACCGCTGCCTGGTCACGGTCACCCGGCTGCTGGCCCCGCTCGTACCGTTCGTCTCCGACGAGATCTACGGAAACCTGGACGGCGCGGAGCCGTCGGTGCACCTGTGCGAGTACCCGTCGCCCGAGACCGCCGCCCGGGACGCCGACCTCGAGCGCGAGATGCAGACCGCGCGCGACGCCGTCGAGCTCGGCCGTGCTGCCCGCGCGCAAGCCCGCGTGAAGGTGCGCCAGCCGCTGGCCGAAGCCGTGGTGGTGGCGCCGGGCCGCGAGCGGGACGCCATCGAACGCTTCGAGGCGGTGCTGCGGGAAGAGCTGAACGTCAAGCGTGTACGGGTGGTGTCGCAGGCTGATGAGCTCGGCCGCTTCGAGCTGAAGCCGAACTACCGGGCGCTTGGACCCCGGTTCGGAAAGCACATGCCGCAGGTGGCCGCGGCGGTGGGCGCCCTCGATCCCCACCGCGCCGCGCAGACGCTGCGCGGCGGCGGCCAGGTCGGCGTCCGCGTCAACGGCGGCGAGCACGCGCTGACACCCGACGACGTCCAGCTCGTCATGCATCCCCTCGAGGGATACGAGCTCGAGCGGGCCGGCACGCACGCCGTCGCGCTCAACCTGGAGGTGGACCGGGCTCTGCTCTGCGAGGGGCTCGCGCGTGAGGTGGTGCACAAGGTGCAGGAGGCACGGAAGGACACGGGGCTCAACGTCGAGGACCGGATCGTGCTGCGGCTCGGCGGCGACACGGAGCTGCTCGAGTGCGTCCGGGTGCACGAGACGTATGTGGCGGGGGAGACGCTGGCCGTCGAGGTCGCCTACGAGGCCGGTGAGGATTCCCGCGCGGCGATGATCGACGACCGCGAGCTGCGGATCGGGCTGGAGCGCGCCCCGTTGTAGGGGACGAGATCGCGATAGTTCCCGCCAGGCGGGAAGAATCCTCGAGTCTTGATCACTCGGGTCCCCCTGCCCCCTGAGGCGGAGACGGCTCCGCCGATCGTCGGCGGATGAACCAGGCCTTCGCCTCGGTGTAGGCCTCGCGGTCGTGCTCGAAGCGGACGGCCAGGTCCCGCTTCAGTGCGGCGTAGCGCCCGGCCGTCTCCGCGCTGTCGCGCAGCAGGTCACGAAAGGCCAGCTCGTCCCGGGCACGCACCGACCCGGCCGGGACAAGGTGTAGATGGTGGGTGCGTCGACTCGGATGGGGCTTGCAGAACCAGTGCATCTCCTCGGCCCGGTAGGGCGCGTAGAGATAGGCGAGGCGCGCCAGCGGCTCGAAGCAGGCCCTCGAGGTGGCGAGGTCGGCGACCTCGACCAAGATGTCGATGACCGGCTTCGCGTCGAGTCCGGGGACGGCCGTGCTCCCGACGTGGTGAATGCCACCGGCGACCCACGGGCCGATGGCGTCGGCCAGGAGCGCCCGCTCCGCCTCGAAGCGCTCGGGCCAGCTCGGGTCGTAGGGCACGACGCGAACCGGCTCATCGGCGCGCCGTGCGCCGGGCGGATCAGCCGTCAAGCCCCACCCCGCTGGCTCAGCCCTGGAGCTCGCCCCCGATCGCCCAGTCGCCCTTGTCGGAGTCGTTGAACCGGATCCACACCTGCTCGGGCTGCGTCTTCCCGACCTCGACCAGGAGATCCGTCAGTCGCCGGGCGATCTCGGCCTTCTGCTCGGCAGAGCGACCCTCGTACCACTCGATCGTGACGATGGGCACGGAAAGACGGGACCGCAGGAGCGCTACGCGGCCAGCGCGGGCTCGAGCTCCTGCTGAAGCCGCGCCTTCGGCAGCGCCCCGATGACCTTCTTGGCCTCCTGGCCGTGCTTGAAGAGGATCATGGTCGGGATCGACATGACGCCGTACTGGGTGGCGGTCTGCTGGTTCTCGTCCACGTTGAGCTTGACCACGCGCAGGTTGGCCTGCTCGTCGTTCAGCTCCTCGAGCACGGGGGCCACCACGCGGCACGGGCCGCACCAGGGGGCCCAGAAGTCCACGAGCACCGGGGTCTCGGACTCGAGGACCTCGGCCTGGAAGTTGGTGTCGGTGACGTCGGTGATTGCTCCGGCCACGGTGGCTCCTTGGGGTTAGGGCAAAGGCAGGACGTCCACGATAGCCACAGCGCCCCCCGTCGCAGCGGGGCCGGTTCTCGGTCCTAACCTCAGCACCGTGCGCAACGCCGAGATCGCCGACGCGATGGCCGAACTGGCCGAGCTCAACGAGCTCGACGGCGCGATCGTGCACCGGGTCGTCGCCTACCGCAACGCCGCGAAGGCGATCAGGGAGGCCGGCGTCTCGGTGGCCGAGCTCGCGCGGGCCGGGCGCGCGGCCGAGATCCCCGGGATCGGAAAGACGCTGGCCGAGAAGATCACCGCCCTGCTCGACACCGGCACCATCCCCGCCGCGGAGAAGCTCAAGGCCAAGTTCCCCCGCGGCCTCGTGGAGGTCACGCGCATCCCCGGCCTGGGGCCCAAGCGGGCCCGCAAGCTCCACGACGAGCTCGGCGTCGGCTCCCTCGACGAGCTGCGCGTGGCCGCCGAGTCCGGCCGGCTGCGGGGGGTGGCCGGCTTCGGGGCGAAGGCCGAGGAGAACGTGCTCGCCGCCCTGGCCGCCGGCGCCGACGGGCGCCCGCGCGATCGCACGCTCCTGTCCCGTGCGCGGGGGATCGCCGAGGAGCTGACGAGCGGCCTGCGTGCGCACCCGGCCGCCGACCGCGTGGAGATCGCGGGCAGCGCCCGGCGCATGACCGACACCGTGAAGGATCTCGACCTGGTGGCCACCGCGAATGACGCCGGCGCGCTCGTGGAAGCCTTCGCGGCGCTCGAGGCCATCGACGAGGTGCACACCTCCGGCGAGGCCGGCGCGAAGGCGGTCACCCACTCCGGCCTCGCGGTCGACCTGCGGATCGTCCCGCCGCGCAACTTCGGGAACCTGCTCCAGCACTTCACGGGGTCCAAGGAGCACAACGAGGCGCTACGGGCCGACGCGGTTCGACGCGGCCTTCACGTCTCCGAGTACGGGGTGACCGACGACGCCACCGCCGTCACCCACGAGTGCGCGACCGAGGAGGAGGTCTACCGCGTGCTCGGGATGGAGCACATCGAGCCGGAGCTGCGCGAGAACCGTGGCGAGTTGCGCGCCGCTCGGGAAGGTGCGTTGCCCGGGTTGATTCGCCTCGAGGACATCCGCGGCGACCTGCACTGCCACACCACTGCCTCCGACGGACGCAACTCCATCGAGCAGATGGCCCGTGCCGCGCTCGAGCGCGGCTACGAGTACCTGGCGATCACGGACCACTCGGCCACGCACGGCTTCGGCAACGACGTATCCGCCGGTGAGCTGCGCCGCCACGCCGAGCGCGTGCGCGAGGTCGACGCCCGCCTCGACGGGCTGCGTCTGCTCGCCGGGTCCGAGGTCAACGTGCTTCCCGACGGCTCGCTCGACTACGACGACGAGCTGCTGTCCGAGCTCGACTGGGTGGTGGCCTCGCTGCACTCCTCGTTCCGCCTGGGAGAGCAGGAGATGACCGACCGCATGGTCCGTGCGATCGAACACCCCCTCGTCGACGCCATCGGCCACCCCACCGGGCGCCTCATCGACCGCCGCGGCCCCTACGAGCTCGACCTCGAGCGCGTGGTCGAGGCCGCCGCCCGCACCGGCACGTTCCTCGAGATCAACGCCAACCCCGACCGGCGGGACCTCTCGGACGTCAACGCCCGCTACGCGGCCGAGGCCGGCGTCACGCTGGTGATCGACTCCGACGCCCACGGCGTCGAGACCCTTGCGAACGTCCGCTACGGCGTGGCCACCGCTCGCCGCGCGTGGCTGGGGCCCGAGCGCGTGGCCAACACCCGCTCATGGGAGGACCTCGACGCGCTGCGGTCGCGCTCGCAGGCCGGAGCCGCGGGGACGTAGCGGATCGGGGGCCCGTGATCGGGCGGGCCTACGTCGCGCCGCTCGCCTGCCGCACCCGCTCGAAGTCCGGCTCCACCTTGCGCAGGCCCGGGGTGCGGACCACGCGCGTGGGCTTGAACGGCGAGCCGCGCTCCACGTAGAAGCGTGCGCCGTCGCGGCCCTCGATGGCCTTGACCGCCGCCTCCTGCCGCCGCCAGGCAAGCGCCACCAGCAGCGCGTAGCCCGCTCCGATGGCGGGCACCTGGGGGAGCAGGACGCCGAGGCCACCGCACGCGAGCGCGAACACCGCGAGGGCCCACAGCCGGTAGACGATCACCCGCGCGGGCTCGAGCTCGGGGATGGCCAGTGACGTGCGCGCGCCCGAGAGCATGCGAGATATCCCCGGCGAGGGGTGGGTGCGGCGGCCGAGCCAACCGCCGGCCATCGCGGCCACCGCCCACCACGCGAGTCCGACGTAGAGGACCAGGACGTCCGCGTCGCCACTCGCTCCCACCACCGCGAGGGCAGCAAGGAGGCTGGCAGCGGCGCCGAAGAGGAGCACCGCGGTGCGCATGAAGTCGGTGAGGAGCAAGACCGGAGGAGCTAGACCGCGGTTCTCGGGGGGACCAGCGCCTCGAGGACCGCGACCACGCCGTCCGGTCCCCCCACCACGAGGTCGGCACGCTCCACGATCGCGGGCGGCCCGTCGTCGGTGCGCACCCCCACCCGCACGGCCACGTCGAGCAGGCCTTCGGACTCGAGGGCGTCGAGCGCGTCGAAGGCGTCGAGGTCGGTCACGTCATCGCCGGCGAACAGGGCCGTGCGCGCCTGGGCGCGCTCCACGATCTCCCTCACGGCGCGGCCCTTCGAGATCGGGACCGGAGGACGGATCTCGAGGACCTTGCGGCCCCAGTGCACGGCCAGGCCGGCGTCCTCGGCCGCCTGGGCGACCTCCTCGAGCCGGGCTCGGGCGACGTCCTCGTCGCTCGCCCCGCGCCAGTGGAAGGCCACGATCGGTCCCTTGTCCTCGAGGCTCACGCGCAGCGCCTTCAGGTCGCTGCCGTGGTGCGAGGCCGCGAACTCGGCGACCTCCGCGCGGAAGGCCTCCAGCGCGGGGATGAATGTGGCCTTCGTCGACCCGGGCTCGAGCACCTCGGCGCCGTGCGTGCCGGCGTAGACGATCCCCCCCACGCCCACCAGTCGCCGCGCCTCCGCCGCCGGCCGGCCGGATATGCAGGCCACGGCGCCATAGCGGCGCGCTAGGTCGCCGAGCAGACGGGCGGTCTCACGCGGAACGCGGGCCATGTCGGCCCGATCGACGATGGGAGCGAGGGTGCCGTCCACGTCGGCGAGGATGGCCGCGCGCGCCGGGGCCTCGACAAGTGGCCTGACCCGCTCGGCGATGGTCTCGGCGGGAGTTGCGGGCACGGCCGTAGTATGGCCGCCGTGAGGCTGCGGGCCGCCCGTCTGGCCGCCGTGGCCACAGTGGCCGGAGGGTTCTCCGGTCTGTTCGGCGTGGGGGGCGGGATCGTGATCGTTCCCCTGCTGGTCCTCTGGCTCGGGTACCGCGAGCACGAGGCCACGGGCACGTCACTGGTCGCGATCGCGGTCGTGAGCATCTTCGCCGCGGGCTATCACAGCCTGAGGGGGGCGGTGGACGTGCCCTACGCACTGCTGGTCGGCGCGCCGGCCGTGGCCGGGGTGCTACTCGGCACGGCGCTTCAGCAGCGGCTCTCCGAGCGCGTGGTGGCCGGCATCTTCAGCGCCCTGCTCGCGCTGTCCGCGGTGGCGCTTCTCCTCTGATGGACGCGGGGACGGTGACCCTCGCCCTGGCACTCGGCCTGGCCGCGGGGATGGCGAGTGGCGTGCTCGGGGTGGGCGGCGGCGTGCTGTTCGTGCCCGCCCTCGCCGTCGTGCTCGGCCTCGGGCTGGTGGAGGCGGAGGCCACGTCGCTGCTCGCGATCGTGCCGACGGCCGTGGTCGGCGCGATGCGCCAGCGCCACTACGGGAACGTGCGCGTGGGCGAGGGCCTGCTCGTGGGGGCGCTGTCCCCGCTCGGGGTGCTGGCCGGGGTCGAGCTCGCCCACGCCCTGCCCGAGCTCGCGCTCACGCTGCTCTTCGACGCGGTGCTTCTCGTCGCCGCCTACCGGCTGGCCCGGCGCGCGCTGCGGCGCAGCCCCGGCTGACGCGTGCGCCGCCGGAGGGCGCCGCCTCAGCGCACGCGCGGTGCGGTCGGCGGGGTCGCCGCCGCCGGAGGCGGCGGTGGCGCGGCGGCCGCCCTCGGCGGCGGTGGCGCAGCCGGCCGGGTGGCGTAGGCCGGGCCCGGTTCGGACGCGCCCTGTGCGGGGCGCAGGCGCGACTGGATCTCACCGACCTCCCTCTCGAGGTCGCCCTGGTAGAACGACGCGGCGGCGTAGAACACGAGCGCGCCCGCCAGGCAGGCCAGCGCGCCACCGAAGCTGGCGTCGATCCACACCGCCACGAACGCGAATCCGAGCACGGCGGCGAACTGCTTCGCGGTGATCATCTAGGAGATCTCCCTCCGTTGTTGGTCTTGAAAGCCGGTGAGGGTCACGGCGACCGGGACGAGCGGCAGCTCGTGAGCGCCGAGGGCCTCGCAGACCCGGTGCTGGACGTCTCGCAGGGTGTCGGGCAGGGCATCCGCGCGCTCGAGGTGCACGTCGACGTTCAGGTCCTTGCCCTCCCAGCGGCCGGCCGCGGCGGTGACGGCCACGTTGCCGAAGGCCGCGCTCTCGGCCACGCGCTCGATGGCCCGCGGCGAGACCTCGGTGGCCCCACGCTCGTCGGCGACGGGCAGGTCAAGCGTGCGGCGGGCCACGTACGGACGCGGGATCTCCTTGTAGGCGAGGTAGCCGAACACGAAGAACGCAAGCAGGGCGGAGAGCCCGACTATCAGTCGCACCCTCGGCGAGAGGTCGTCGGCGGTGAGGCCCGCGAGGTAGTCGAAGGCAGTCCGGTACCCGCTGATCAGATCGATCGTCCCACGGGGGACGCCGAGCGCGAGCAGCACGGCCATGAGGCCGTACCAGAGGACGGCCAGCAGGAAGGCCACAAGCACCAAGCGCCCCACGAAGGAGACCGGTGAGGACCGCGTGCGTATCCGCTGGCGCAGCATCCGCTACTCGGCACGCGCCCCGGCGCCGCCGGTATAGGGCCGCGTGCGCACCTTGACCGACCGGGACTCGCCGGCCAGGGACTTGAGCGACTCCGTCACGCCGGCGTCCACCTCCTTCGGGTCCGACCGGCGTGAGTGCATGGCCGCCACCTCGATCCGGCCCCCGAGGCCGCGGCGCCTTGGCTTCACCCGGACCTTGGTGGCCGCCACCCCGCGGGCCCGGCTCGCGAGCGCGGCCACGGCCTGCCCGAGCGGACGCCGGCGAGCGGCGATCCGTCCGGCGCGACGGTCGGCCAGCAGCATCGTCCGCTCGGCGGGATTCCGCAGCGCGCCCAGCAGGAGCAGGAGCGACACGAGCACCGCCAGCGCTCCGAAGAGCGCGGTCTCGTTGCCAAGGGAGCCTCCCTCGAGGCCACCCAGGAACGTGCCGACGGCCTCCTCGAGCGCCGGGAGCGCCAGCAGGTTGGCGAGGCTCGGCAGCGAGAGGCCCTCCGACCCGCTGCCGATCGAGAACAGGGCCGCGGCAAGCCCGGCGAGCGCCAGGGCGGTCAGCAGCACAAAGGCCACGAGGTGGGACAGCGCACGTAGGAGGATCACGGGGAGGCCGGTCCGGGAAAGGGAGCGGGAGGTGAAGCGACGGGCGGTGGGGGAGGTGCGGGCCGAGAGGCGGCCGGCTCGACCAGATCCTCGAAGCGCACGCTGACGGGACCCAGGCGCTCGGCCAGGCCAGCCCGCCGCGCCGCGCCCTCGACACGGCTGCGAACGCGCTCGCCGAGCGCCTGCAGAGGAACGACGCGGGCGACGAGGTGCAGTGCCACGTCGTAGCCCCCGCCGGGGCTGGCGGTCACTGTGACGCCGTCGACGCGCACCCCTCCACTGCGGGTCGAGCGCCTCCCCACCGGCGGCAGGTGCGGCTCGGCCACGCCGTCGACCTTGAGGGCGCTGCCGATCGCGATCCGCGCGAGCACGACGCGGTCGGAGGGTGGCGCCTCCGCCGGCGTCTGCGGAGGGGTCTCTCTCACGGCTCGAGGGTGAGCCGGCCTAGCTGACGCGCGGCGGGGGCGGCGGCTCCTCCTCCACCGCCTCGTCGCCGGGGAAGTAGAGGTCGTTCACGGTGATGTTCACCTCGGTGACGGACAGGCCTGTGATCCCCTCGATGCGCTTGGCCACGTTGTCGCGGACCGCGCTCGAGACCTGTGGGATGGACTCGCCGTACTCGATGACGAGCGTCAGGTCCACCGCCGCCTCGCGCTCGCCGACCTCGACGCCGACGCCCTGCGTGCGGTCGTCGCTGAATCCGATCCGCGAAGTGAAGCCGCCGACGGCCCGCGCGGCGCCGCCGCCCATGTTGTAGACACCCGGCACCTCGCGCGCGGCGATGCCCGCGACCTTGCTGACCACCGCGTCGGCGATCGTGGTGATGCCCCGACCGGACTGGAGCGACGGACTGCCCCCAGCCCCACCGCCCCGTGCGACCTCGGTGCCCGCCGAGCTGCTCTCCTCCGTCATGCGCTGCCTTTCGCCGTGTTATCCGGTCCCTCAGGGCGCCGCGGCGCCCGCAGTCGAACCCTACTCGGCTCCCCCGACCGTCGCGCCGCCTTCCGGGCCCTCCCCTCGCCCTGGCCGTCGCGCGACGCCTTCACCCCCACGGCGATGGCGGAGCTCACGGTCTAGCGCTCGCTCCGGCCGACTCACCCCAGCAGCAGTGGCAGGCGGGTCACCACCAGCAGCGCGCAGAAGGCGAGCGTGGCCGCGCGCAGCCGCCGGCTCGGCGCGAGGGCGGCCAGCGGCAGGAGCAGGGCGACGTACCACGGGAGCAGCCAGGTGGTGAGCACGAGCAGCGCCAGCACCGCCCAGCCCGCGCCGGCGATCCAGTCGTGCCCGCGGGCGGTTTGCACCAGCGAGGCCGCGAGCACGGCCGCGAAGATGACGCCCAGGACCAGCTTCATCCCGGGCGGGACCGTCGCCCAGCCGCCGAGACGGGCGAGGTCCAGCCAGATCGAGTAGGTCGAGACCGACCGACCCTGCCGGGCCAGCACGTCGAGGTAGCCGAGCAGCCCGGTGCCGAAGGCGAGCAGCGCGATCAGTCCCAGGACCGCGGTGCCGGCGAGCGCGCCTCCGAGCGCGCGCAGCCGTCGGCGAGCGCCGAGGATCACGAAGGGGAGTACCAGGCCGGCGGTGGCCTTGGTGGCGGCTGCGCTCACCACGGCGGCCGCTCCGAGCGGCCCCGCTCTGGTCCCCGACCCGAGGGTGACGCGCACCCCGGCGAGCATGGCCACCGCCATGACCATGTCGTTGTGGGCGCCCCCGACGCCGTAGACGAGGAACAGCGGGTTCAGCGCCACGAACACCGTGGGGGCCAGAGGCGGGCGTCCGAGTCGGCGGGCGCAGCTCCAGGTGAGCGCCGCGCAGCCGAGCCCGGCGGTCACGGCCACGATCTTGAGCGCCCACATGCCGAGAGCCGGGCCGAGGGGCACGAGCGCCACCGTGAGCAGCGTGAACAGCGGCCCGTAGGGGCTCTCGATCTCCGGGATCCCGACGTAGGGCAGCAGGGGATCGCCGGGCGCGTCCTCTGCCGCATGCCGGTAGGGACTGAGGCCGTGCACGGCGTAGAGGCGCGCGTAGGCGAGATAGGAGAAGGCATCGCCCGAGAGGATCGGCGGCGCGAGTAGCAGCGCGCCGTGGAGCAGCACGATCGCTCCGACGGCCATGGAAGGTCGTAGAGCACCGGCCGTCCGGACCACCGCGAGGTAGAAGCCGAGCATGACGAGCACGAGCAACGAGAAGAGATCCTCCCCCGGAGCGGCGCCGAGACCGGCGAGCGGAGTCCGCAGCCAGGACGGCACGGGCGGGACGGAGGGGTTGCCGTAGATCAGGAAGGACGGCGCCGAGGCCGCGCCGAGGGCGATCGCGAGTCCGGCGAGGACCACGCCGGCGAGGGCGAGCGTCGCGACGACCTCCTTTCGGGCGGCGTGCCCCGGCGCGTCGGCGAGGGGCGCGGCCGAGGAGCTCGAGCGCAGGACGGTGGCGGGCTCGCTCGCGGGCAAGCGGGGAGTTGTACCGGGGCCGCGTTGGCGTCCACGGCCGCCGGCGCGTGTCCCGGTGCCCCGGCGGTGCTACACCGGTGAGGTGGAAGGTGAGCCAGGAGGCGAGAGCGAGCCCCCGGACCCGGCGGGCCGGTGGGCGGCGTGGCGGGCGCGGCGGCGCTCCCGCGCCGAGGCCACCCGGGAGCGGCGGGCGGCGAACCGGGTGGCTACGTGCGCCGCCCCCCGCTGCTGGGGGCGGACGGCGCCCGGCGGGCAGTACTGCCCCTTGCACCAGCGGCTGTAGAGGGCTTCGTCCCGGACTTCGCGCACACGCCGCCGGCCACTCTTTGTCTCCCCGTCGGCGACGGTTACCGTGACGGAGCGATGAGATTCTGGGCCCAGAGACGCTCGCCCGAGTCGACGGCGCCGCTGCTCGACACCGTGCGCGCTCGCCAGCTCGCGCAGCAGGCGAGGGAGCGCGCGCGGCG
>Ga0208612_1000734_pt1 | contig 13826 bp, 14 predicted proteins | sample AntDryMetagUQ889_FD_188089 | JGI IMG/M metagenome (GOLD analysis project Ga0208612, IMG submission 188089) | Polar desert microbial communities from Antarctic Dry Valleys - UQ889 (SPAdes) | ecosystem: Environmental > Terrestrial > Soil > Desert | place: Antarctic Dry Valleys | collected 2008-12-31 | reverse complement strand
CTGTCGCGCCAGATGGACTCTCCCGTGCCCCTGGGCAAGGTGGCCCAGGGGGCGGTCGTGGCGGTCTTCGCGATCACCGCCGCCGCCCAAGTCGCGGTGTCCACAGCGATCCTGATGGCGCTCGTCGGGATCCTGCTGGCCGGCGTGATGGCCACGCTCGCCCTGGCCTTTGGCAGCGGCGGTCGCGCGCTGGCGGCACAGATGAGCGCCGGCCGCTACGTCGGCGGGGCGTTCGAGCTGGGCCAGCACATCACGGTCGGCGAGGCGAGCGGCGAGGTCGTCGCGCTGGAGACGGCCGCCACCGTCTTGCGCGCGGCCGACGGGTCGACGCTGCGGGTGCCCAACAGCATGCTTCTCGAGTCGGTGGTCAGGGTCCGGCCGGCCCCCGGGGCTGCACCATCCGAGTAGGCCTGGCACCGGAGGAGGTTTGCGCTCCGGTCTAATTGGGTTCTCTGTAACAACGCAGGGCGTTGACGCGTCCTGCTGTGCGATCGGCTACGAGTCGCGCACGCCGCCGCCGCAGACCGCCCCGCACATCGACAGAGGACGAGAGTGGACCAACGAAACACGAACAACCAGCCGATCGGGGAGCTCGTGCAGCAGCTCTCCGAGCAGACGGCCACGCTGGTGCACAAGGAGCTCCAGCTCGCGCAGATCGAGATGGCGGAGAAGGGCAAGCGCGCCGGGATCGGCGCGGGCCTCTTCGGCGGAGCGGGTGCTATCGCCATCTACGGCCTGGGGGCCCTGATCGCTGCCATCGTCCTCTTGCTGGCCACGGCGCTCGAGCCCTGGATCGCGGCGCTGATCGTCGCCGTGGTGCTGTTTGCCATCGCCGGCGCAGCCGCGCTGGTTGGCAAGAAGCAGGTGCAGCAGGCCGTGCCGCCCGCGCCGGAGCAGGCGATTCACAGCGGCAAGAGGACCGTCGACGAAGTGAAGGGAAGGGCAGGACGATGACGGACGCCAAGAGCAGGGACGAGCCGACAGCCGGCGTAGCCGGCGACGACTCGGCGAACGAGGACTCGGCCACCAAGGCCAAGGGCAAGCGCGAGAAGGAGCGAAACGACCGCGAGCTGGCCCAGGAGGCTGAGGAGAAGCAGGCCGAGCAGGAGGCCCACGAGGCCGACCCCGACCAGCCCGAAGGACAGGAGCCACCCGACCCCGATCAGCTTCGCGGCGAGATCGCCGAGGCCCGCGAGGAGCTCGGAGAGACAGTCGAGGCCCTGGCCGCCAAGGCCGACGTCAAGGCGCAGGCTAAGCAGAAGGTCGAGGAGCAGAAGGCCCAGGTCCAGGACACGGTCGAGGAGCAGAAGGCCCAGGCTCAGCAGAAGTTCGAGCAGACCAAGTCCCAGGCTCAGGAGAATCCCGTCCCCTTCGCGGCAGCGGCGGGCGGCGTGCTGGTCCTACTCCTGCTCATTCGGTTCCTCAAGCGCAGGAGGTCGTAATGGCCAAGGCCCTATACACGCCGATCGGCATCTTCTTCGGTGTCCTCGGCGGCATGATCGGCGGTGCCATCTTCAAGCAGGTCTGGAAGCTGGTCACCGACCAGGACGATGCGCCCGCCGCCCGTGAGAGCGAGTACACCTGGGCCGAGGTGCTCCCGGCGGCCGCTGTGCAGGGAGCGATCTTCGCCGTGGTCAAGGCCGCGATCGATCGCGGCGGCGCCAGGGGCTTTGAAAGGCTGACCGGCGTCTGGCCGGGCGACTGACGGGGAAGCTTCTGAATGGCACTGGAACACGAAGACGAGCGCGAGACCGTCGCGGCGAAGCGGGGGGACCGCGGGGCCCCGGACGGCCGGGCGCCCGAGAGCCCGGGCGACGTGTCCAAGATGGGCACGCTGAAGCGGACCTTCAAGGAGTTCTCGGCCGACAACCTCACCGACTGGGCGGCGGCGCTGACCTACTACGGGGTGCAGGCGATCTTCCCCGCGATCATCGCGCTGGTCTCGATCATCGGCCTGGTGGGGGGCGGCCTCGTCCAGACGCTGACGGACAACGCCAACTCTCTCCCCGCACCGGCCAAGGACGTCGTGGTCCCGGCGATCCAGAACCTCGCCTCCTCCAAGGGCGCGGCGGGGATCGCGTTCATCGTCGGCATCCTGCTGGCGCTCAACTCGGCGTCCAGCTACGTCGCCGCCTTCACGCGGGCCTCGAACGACATCTACGACGTGGAGGAGGGGCGCCCGATCTGGAAGCTCAAGCCCCAGCAGATCGGCATCGTGCTCGTGCTCATCATCCTGCTGGTGCTCATCGTGGTGATGGTCGCCGTCAGCGGACCCGTGGCCAAGGAGGCCGGCAAGGTAGTTGGCGCGGGAAGCTCGGCGGTCCAGATCTGGGACATAGCCAAGATTCCGATCGTCCTGCTGGTCGTCGCCTTCATGTTCGCATTCCTTTACAAGACGGCGCCCAACGTCAAGCAGCCGGGGGCCAAGTTCTTCACCCCCGGCGGGTTCGTGGCACTGTTCATCTGGATCGTCGCCTCGATCCTGTTCGCCCTGTACGTGGCCAAGTTCGCCACCCTCAACAAGACCTACGGCTCGATGGGCGGCGTGATCGCGTTCCTGATCTGGCTGTGGATCACCAACATCGCGACCCTGTTCGGGGCGGAGTTCAACTGCGAGCTGCAGCGCAGTCAGCAGCGCGCGGCCGGCCAGGCCGCGCCACTGGACAAGCCGTTCCTCGAGCCGCGCGACACCTCCACGCTGGAGAAGAAGGCCAAAAAGTAGGAGCCGCGCGCTGCCACCCCGTGCCAAGGCGGCCCGCGCAATCCGACGTGCCCCACGTACCATTGCCCGAGAAAGCGCCTGACCGTGCCGAGGGAGAGAACACGATGGCTGGCAGTATCGAAGCCGAGCATCACCCGCTGACGCCAGCGAGAGGAAGCGCCCGGCAGCGGCGCCGGCTCGCTGACACCCGCGTCGACAGGGCCAACCCCGGCGCACGTGGACCCTCGAGCCCTTCATGATGGCGGAGTGAGGCAGCCCGCCGATCATGCGAAGCCGCCCGCCCTACCGGGTGAGCGAGGCCGCTTCTTGCGCTCGTTCCTCGCCGCACCGGGTCGCGTGGGCGCAGTCCTGCCGACATCGCGCCGCACCGTACGCGCCACGCTCGACATGGCTCCGATCGCCGGGGCCGCCTGCGTCGTGGAGCTCGGCGCCGGCACGGGTCCCTACACCCGGGAGATCCTGGCGCGGCTGGGCGCCTACGGACGGCTGCTGGCCTTCGAGCTCGACCCCGCCCTCGCCGGCGCGCTCGAACGTGACCTGCCCGACCCGCGGCTGCAGGTCATCGCGGACTCCGCGGCCCGCCTCGAAGCCCACCTCGAGGGGCAGCGGCCCGATGTCATCGTCTCCGCTCTGCCGTTCACGTTCCTTGGGACGGAGGTGCGCACCGAGATCCTGGAGGTGGCCCGGAAGGTGATCGCCGACGACGGGGTGATGCTGGTGCTCCAGTACTCGCCCTTCATGCAGCGCGATCTCGAGCGGACCTTCGGCAGGGTCCGGCGCAGCCTCTCGCCGCTGAACGTGCCCCCCGCCGTCCTGTTCGCCTGTCGCCCCGACGAGGCGACGTGAGCCGCCGCAGCCTGCGCGAGGCGCGCCGCTATGTGCTCGCCGCCGCGGTCGCGGAGGTGGGGCTGGGGCCGCTGGGCGTCCTGAAGGGACGGCTGCTGCTCGGCGTGAGCCTGGCCTGCCTGCTCTTCTTCCGCGATCCGTCGCGCACGCTCGAGCAGGAGCCCGACACCGTCTACGCGCCCGCCGACGGGACGGTGGTCGACGTGGACACGGTGACCGACGACTGGCTCGATGGGCGCGAAGCGCTTCGGGTCAGCACGTTCCTGGCCCTCTACGATGTCCACGTCAACCGCAGTCCCGTGGCGGGGCGGATCGCCGCGGCGAGCGAGACGCCCGGCGGCTTCTATCCCGCCTTCCTCGGGCGCGCGCGAGCGAACCACCGCAAGCGGCTGGCGATCGACGACGGGCCGAGGCGGGTGGTGCTCGTGCAGTTCGCCGGGATGCTCGCCCGGCGAATCTCGTCGTGGGCGTGGGTGGGCGACCGAGTCGAGCCCGGGCAGCGGATCGCGCTGATCCACCTCGGCTCGCGCGCTGACGTGCTGGTGCCGGCCTCCGAGGCGACTCCGCTCGTCGAGGTCGGCCAGCGGGTGCGCGCAGGCGTCTCCCCGATTGCGCGCTACGTCTCTGCAAGGGTGGCGGGATGAGAGAGTTCGTCAACGTCGCGAATGTGGTCACCAGCGGGAGCCTGGTGTCCGGGGTCGCCGCCCTGATGCTCACGGGCGACGGCCGGCTGGGCTGGGCGCTGGTGGCGATCGTGATCGCCGCGGTGCTCGACTCGGTCGACGGCTTCTTCGCTCGCCGGGCGGGGGTTTGCGGACCGTTTGGCTGTCATCTCGACTCGCTGTCCGACCTCGTCGCCTTCGGCCTGGCGCCTGCGCTCATGCTCGATAGCGGAGTGCTCGGCTCCGTGCCGGTCCTCGGCTCCGGCGTGTGCATGGCCTTCGTGGTGGCCGGCGCCTGGCGCCTGGCGCGCTTCCCGCTGATCGAGGACCGCGAGCACTTCATCGGCCTGTCGATCCCGCCCGCGGGACTGATCGCCGCCGCCGTCGCCGTCATCGCGCCGCCCGCAGCCCTGGCGGTGGTCCTCTGCCTTCTGCTGTCGCTGCTCATGGTCAGCTCGTTCACGGTCCCGACTCTGGCCGAGGCCGGGCGGCTGGTCCGTAGGCGCCGCACCGGCGACCAGGGCCAACAAGGTCACGCGCCGGTCCGGGTGTCCGCAGGCCGTCGAGCACGTCCGGGCCGCGACCACGGCGGCCGGGAGCGCCAGTCTCACGACGACGAGCGAGCGCCGGCATGAGCACCCTGCAGCGGACGGCGGCGCCCCAGGGCGCGCCCGACCCGGAGGCGACGGCCGGCCGGGAGGGCGGCCCTGCCCGGGCCGAGCACGAAAGGCGCCGGACGCGGTTGGCCGAGCAGTACGCCGCGACGCCCGCCGATGGGCCCGTGCGGCTCGCCAAGGGGACCTCGAACCTATTTCGGGCGCGGCGAGCCTCCGCCGAGCGGCTGGACGTCCGCGGGCTCGATCGCGTCCTGGCGATCGACCCGGTCGCACGCACCGCGGACGTGCAGGGCATGACCACCTACGAGCACCTGGTCGACGCGACGCTCGCGCACGGGCTGATGCCCCTCGTCGTCCCGCAGCTCAAGACGATCACCGTCGGCGGCGCGGTCAGCGGGCTCGGGATCGAGTCCTCCTCCTTTCGCAGCGGGCTGCCACACGAGTCGGTGATCGAGATGGAGGTGCTCACGGGCGACGGCGAGGTTCTGCTCGCTCGGCCCGACAACGAGCACCGCGCCCTGTTCCACGGCTTTCCCAACTCCTACGGCACGCTCGGCTACGCCCTGCGCCTCACCATCGAGCTGGAGCCCGTGCGACCGTTCGTGCGCCTGCGCCACCTGCCGTTCGCCGATCGGGCGGCGTGCTTCGACACGATGGACGAGGTCTGCGCGCAGGGGACTCACGACGGCGAGGGGGTCGACTTCGTCGACGGCACGGCCTTCGGCCCCGGCGAGCTGTACCTGACGCTCGGCACGTTCTCCGACGAGGCGCCCGCCACCAGCGACTACACCGGCATGGGGGTCTACTACCGGTCGATCCAGCGCCTGCGGGTCGACCATCTGACTACGCGCGACTACCTGTGGCGCTGGGACACCGACTGGTTCTGGTGCTCGCGCGTCTTCGGGGTCCAGGACCCGCGCATCCGGCGGCTGGTCCCCAAGCGCTGGCTGCGGTCCGAGAACTACTGGAAGCTGGTCGACGTCGAGCGACGCCATGGCCCGCTGCGCCGGCTTGAGCAGCTGCGCGGGCGGCCGCCCTGGGAGGAGGTCGTCCAGGACGTGGAGGTCCCGATCGAGCGCGCGGGTGAGTTCTTCGACTTCTTCACGCGCGAGATCCCCATCACGCCGCTGTGGCTGTGCCCGCTGCGCCAGCGCGATCCCGACGCCGCCTGGGACCTCTACCCACTCGACCCCGATAAGACCTACGTCAACTTCGGGTTCTGGTCGACCGTTCCCACAGCCGCCGGAGAGGCCGACGACCACCACAACCGCAAGATCGAGCGCGTGGTCGCCGAGCTCGGCGGTCGCAAGTCGCTGTACTCCACCTCCTTCTACGAGCGCGACGAGTTCTGGGACCTCTACAACGGGCCGGCCTACGCGGTGCTGAAGGAGGCCTACGACGGCGGGCACCGGCTGCTCGACCTCTACGAGAAGTGCGTCGAGCGTCGCTAGTGCGATGAGCGGCGCCACCCCACTGGCCGAGGTCTTCGACCGCGTCACCGGCTGTCGCACGGGGATCGAGTTCCGCGCCTATGACGCGAGCCGCGCCGGTCCCCCGGACGCCCCGGTCCGCGTGGACATCTGCTCACCCCGGGCGGTGAGCCATCTCGTGCAGGGACGCAACGACCTCGGGCTGGCGCGAGCCTACGTCTCCGGCGGGCTCGAGGTCCACGGGGACCTCCACGACGCGCTGCGGCGACTGTGGCGCGTCAACGAGGGCAATGTGCCCATGCGCGAGCGGCTGGGAGCCTTGAGGGCCGTCGGCCTCCGCGCGCTCCGGCCGGTGGCGCCGCCGCCGCAGGAGGCGCGGCTGCGCGGGCGCCGGCACTCCAAGCGCCGGTCCGCCACCGCCGCCTCCCACCACTACGACGTGTCCAACCGCTTCTACGAGTGGCTCCTGGGTCCCTCGATGGCCTACACCTGCGCCGTCCTCTGCGAAGCGGATGCGACGCTGGAGGAGGCGCAGTTCGCCAAGCACGACCTCGTGTGTCGCAAGCTTGGCCTGCAGCCGGGCATGCGCCTGCTCGACGTCGGCTGCGGCTGGGGCGGGATGGTGCGCCACGCGGCGGAGCACTACGGAGTCGAGGCGCTCGGTGTGACCATCTCGCGCGAGCAGGTGGGGTGGGGAGGTCGCGCGATCGCCGACGCCGGCCTCAGCGGCCGGGCCGAGGTGCGGCTGCTCGACTACCGCGCCGTGCCCGAGTCGGGCTTCGACGCGATCTCCTCGATCGGCCTGACCGAGCACGTGGGCAAGGCCCGGCTCCCGGCCTACTTCGCCTTCCTCCACGACAAGCTGCGGCCCCAGGGTCGGCTGCTCAACCACGCCATCACCCGCCCGAACGATCGTCACCCCCTGCTGCTGCGCGACGGATTCATCGACCGCTACGTCTTCCCCGACGGCGAGCTGCTCGGCCCCGGTCACATCGTCTCGACCATGCACGACGCGGGCTTCGAGCTCCGCCACGAGGAGAACCTGCGCGAGCACTACGCCCGCACGCTTGCGCGCTGGGAGGCCAATCTCGACGCGCATTGGACCGAGGCGGTGGCGGAGGTCGGCGAAGGCCGAGCGCGCGTGTGGCGCCTGTACCTGGCCGGCTCACGGGTCAGCTTCGAGGACGACTGGCTCGAGCTGCATCAGATCCTCGGCGTCAAGACGACCGGCGGCGACGCGGCGATGGCGTTGCGCCCGGACTGGGAGCCCGCTGGGACGGTCGTGTCGCCGGGCCCGGACCGGGTCCCGTCTCCGTCAAGGCAAGAACCGGCGGCGATCGGCTGATGGTCGCCTCGGGCAGCTCGTCGGTCGTGCTGGTGCTGGGCGTGCTCGCGGCGCTGGGGGCGGCGGTCCTCTACAGCTTCGGGGTGGCGCTGCAGTCGATCGAGGCGCGGGAGGCGCCGAGCGTGGATTCTCTGAGGCTTTCCCTGTTGCGTTGGCTGGTGACCCGCCGGCGGTGGCTCATAGGCAGCGCGTGTGTGGCAGGGGGCTGGCTGATGCAGGCGATCGCGCTGCTGAGCGCGCCGATCACCATCGTGCAGCCGGCGCTCGCGATCAGCGTCGTCGTCCTGCTGCTCATCTCCATGTGCTTCTTGGGCGAGACCGTGGGCGCCAGAGAGGTCGCGGGAGCCGTGGCGATCGTGGGCGGGGTGTTCGGGCTCGTGCTCGTGTCCCCCGGCCAGAGCGACGCCCACGCCCAGCCGGTCGTGCTCGCGGTCGGCATGACGGCCCTTGGGGCCGTGGCGCTCGCTCCCTACGCGATGCGGGGCCACCACCGCTTCGGCAGGCTCGTCGTCTTCAGCGCCGGGCTGGCCTACGCCTGGACGGGCTTCAGCACGAAGTTCCTCGCCGACGCGGTGTCCCGGGGTGCCTGGCTGATCGTCCTGGTGTGGCTGGGCGCGACGGTCCTGGCGGGCGGCGCAGGGCTGCTGAGCGAGATGACCGCCCTGCAGAGACGCTCCGTGATCCGCGTCTTTCCTGTCGTGCTGGTCGTGCAGATCGTCGTCTCGGTCCTCCTCGCGCCGCTGCTCGCCGGCGAGAGCATCAGTCCCAACCCGCTCATGCTCGCCACGCTCGCGATCTCGCTCGCGGTGGTCGCGTTCGGGACGCACTCGCTGACGAGCTCACGCTGCCTCGAGAGCGCCATCGCCACCGGGGAGGAAGAGAAGGAGCATGCCGAGCCGGCGGGCGGGGCGCCGAAGCGGGAGGGCGACGTGGACCAAGCGGAGGCGCAGGATCGCGTCCGTGGAAATCGTGACCGCCCGCCCCGGACGCCACCGCCGCGGCCCGCCGGCCGAGCGCCCTTGCGCTGATCCGAGCGTCTGCGCACTAGCCGTCGCTGCCGAGGACCGGTCGAGCCAGGTGGACTCCGTCCAGTGAGGTGACCGCCTCGACTCCGCCGAGCGATCCCGTGGTGAACGCCTCGCCGGCCTCACGCAGCCTGTCGAGAGACAGCGGCTCCTCGTGCACGGCTCGGCCTTCGGCCCCGGCTCGGGCGATCACTGCCGCGCGCGTGACCCCGGGCAGGATGCGTCCATCCAGGGGAGGGGTGACCAAGTCGCCTGACCGTTCTACGGCGAACACGTTGGAGCGGACGGTCTCCAGCACCAGGCCATCGAGGTCGCACAGCAGCGCGAGTGCGGGCCCGGTCTCCGCGGACAGGGCGTCGAGGAGCCGCCGGTCGACCCACTTGTGAGCGCCGAGTCCGCCCGGCACGGTGACGGTCGCCAGAGCGACGGGCGAACGCGGTGTGAAAAGCGGTGTCACCACCACGGCGGTCCGCAGGTTGCCGGCGTCGGGCACGCAATCCACGCGCATGCGGGCCGGTCCGCGGGTGGCGGCGGCCGCGGCGGTCGCCTCATCTCCCAGTCCGTCGGGCAGCGCAGTGCCATAGAGGGCGCCCACGCTCGCCGCCATCCGCGCCAGGTGCGCGCTCAGCTGCTGGGGCGCGCCATCGCGCACGAGCAGCGTCTCGAACACGCCTGCCGCGGGATCTGGTCGGGGCACCGGGCGGGGGCCCAAGCGCAGCGGGCCCCGGGCAGCGGCCCCCGCGCCTTCGGGCTCCGCCGTCTCGCCCCCGATCGCCGCCAGCAACGGTGCTGCCTTGACCATGCACTCGCGCGCCTCGGCCGCGGGGTCGGAGTCGGCCACCACGCCGCCGCCCACGCCGAGCCACACATCCCCGCCGCGGAGCTCGAAGGTGCGGATGGCCACGCTCAGCTCCATGCCGGCGAGCGGGGCGGCGAAGCCGATCGCCCCTGTGTAGGCCTCACGGCCGGTGCTCTCCAGCTCGGCGATCGCGTTCAGGGCCGCGATCTTTGGCGCGCCGGTCACCGAGCCCGGGGGAAAGGCGGCACGCAGCAGGTCGGCGTCCGTGGCGCCCTCGGCCAGCTCGCCCGTGACCTCGGACACCAGATGCCACACGCCCGCGTGCGCCCGCGGCTCGGCCAGGGCGGGCACCTCGATCGAGCCGGGCCGGCAGACCCGCCCCAGGTCGTTGCGCACCAGGTCGACGATCATCGTGTTCTCGGCCCGGTCCTTCTGGGCGCCGGCCAGGCGCCGGCGCTCGCGCTCGGCCTCCACGGGATCCCCAGGGCGGGGGCGGGTGCCCTTGATCGGCGCACTGCGCACGTGCCGCCCGTGGCGCTCCAGGAACAGCTCGGGCGACAGGCTGGCCACCGCGCCCCACGGACCCCAGACCAGGGCGGCGCGGTCGGGGCGCAGCGCCCCGACACCCGCGGCGAACAGGTCGGCCGGGTCTCCCCGCAGCCGCGAGGACAGGCGCAGGCCCACGTTGGCCTGGAACAGGTCGCCCTGGTCCACGCGCTCGCGGCACGCGGCCACGGCGAGCTCGTGTCCAGCCCGGCCCGGGGCGGCGCGCCAGGGCTCGGTGGCGAACGGGCGGCTGCGGGGATCGTCCCGTGCCCGGCGGCGCAGGAGCGCCAGCCGGTCGGCCAGGGCGTCCGAGCGCGACGGGGTCCACAGGCACTCGAACCACCACCGCCCCTGATCGTCCAGGCGCAGCACGTGGTCATAGAAGGCCAGGCAGAAGTCGGGCAGCAGATGGGGGCGAGGGGGCCCGGGGTCGAGCCGCTCGACGCGCCGGCCCACTGCATATCCGAGGTAGCCGAACCAGCCGCCCCCCACCGCGCTCGACTCGGCGCCGGGCACCCCGTCGAGGGCCGGCTGGTCGCTCATCACAGACAGCGGGTCTTCCTCGGTCGCGGCCACGCGCACCGGCTCCGAGCCGATCAGCGCTCCTGCCCCGGCCCACTTCCCAATCAGCGCGAAGCCGCGCTCGTCCTCGCGCACGAGCAGGGCCGCCCGCTCGGGGGCCAGCTTCCAGTGAAGCTCGGTGCGCTCCAGGCGGGTCGCAGGCATCGCCCCGCGGATTGTGACCGGCTGTGACGGGGTGCTTCAGCAGCCGACGCGCGTCGGGGGCCCGGCCTGGCCGACCGTCGCGGGCGGCAGCGCGCTCAGCCGTCCAGCCGGCGCTCGCTCTTCTCGATTGGCGTGTCGTTGATGGAGGCGAAGCGGCGCCGCATCAGCCCGTCGTCGGCGAACTCCCACATCTCGTTGCCGTAGGAGCGCCACCACTGGCCGTCGGCGTCCCGGCTCTCGTACTCGAAGCGGACCCCGATCCGGTTCTCGGTGAACGCCCACAGCTCCTTTCGCAGCACGTAGTCCCGCTCGCGGGTCCACTTTCGCTCCAGGAAGGCTTGGATCTCCTCACGGCCGGCGAGGAACTCGTCCCGGTTGCGCCACTCCGTGTCCGGCGTGTAGGCCATCGCGACCGTCTCGGGGTCGCACGAGTTCCAGGCGTCCTCGGCCCCCTGCACCTTGGCGCGGGCGGTCTGCGCGGTGAAGGGAGGGCGGATGTCGGTGGGCTTGGGCATTCCCGGAGCGTAGGCCGGATGGGCTCCACGCTCGGCGTCCCTCAGCCAGGCGGGGCGAGAACGGCAGCCGCGGGCCCTTGAAGGAGCATGAACGCACATGTCGAGGAGGTCTACGATGGAAGCGATGCAGGTCGCGGAGCGGATGACGGCGGAGGAGTACCTGGCGCTGCCGGTGCCCGAGCAGGGACGACCATGGATGGAGCTGGTCGACGGTGAGGTCGTCGTGAACGAGACCGCGCCGCTCCACAACTACGTCCACACGGACCTCGTGGTCGCTCTGGGGAACTGGGCCCAGGCGAAGCCGGGCAGGGGGCGGGTGATGATCCCGCTCGACGTGCGCCTGGACGAGCGCAACGTGTTCGCGCCCGACATCCTCTGGTACTCCGAGGGGAGGGCGCCGGCGCGCCACGGGCAGCCGCCGTCACCGATGCCCGATCTGGCCATCGAGATCCGCTCGCCCTCGACCTGGCGCTACGACGTCGGCGCGAAGAAGGCGGCCTACGAGCGCCACGGCCTGCCCGAGCTGTGGCTGGTGGACACCGCGGCGGAGGCCGTCCTGGTCTTTCGCCGCTCGCGGCCCGGCGTCCTGACCTTCGACGTCGCGCTCGAGCTCGACCGCGAGGCCGTGCTCGAATCGCCGCTGCTGGTGGGCTTCGCTCTCGCTGTCGGCGAGCTCTTCCCGGCCGGATAGGGCACGCGGGCAGTCACCGTCCTCCCACGGAGTCGCGCCAACCGGCTCGTCCCCGCCCTGGGTCCGCAACGCTGGCCCCGCGCGCGAGTTGTAAACGACCATGCGGCAACCTCCAAGGCCGGCGATGGCGGTCTACACCGTGGCGCTCGCAGCGCTCATCGCGCTGACCGTCACACCGGCCGCCGCCCAGGCCGCCACGAAGCCCTCCAACGGCGCCATCGCCTTCTCGGGCAAGCGCGCCGGCAGCCTCGCCATCTACACGCGCGAGTCCAATGGCGCCGGGCTCAGGGTCATCCCCACCGCCGGAAGGTCGAGCTATCCGGTGTTCTCGCCGCGCGGTCGTCGTGTGGCCATGACTCGCTACGGATCCTTCGGCGCCCAGGTCTGGCTGCAGTACACCGACGGCACGGGCCAGCGGCCGCTGACCAGCGGGCCGGCCGACACCATGCCCAGCTGGTCGCCCGACGCGACGACGATCGCGTTCGCGCGTGGGCCCAAGGGCCGGCGCGATCTGTACCGGATCTCCGCCGACGGCACCGGTCAGGTGCGCCTCACGCTGAGCGCTCGCGACGACGAGGCCCCCGACTGGTCTGTCAGGAATCAGGTCGCCTTCGTGCGACGCAACGCCAAGAGCAGCGACATCTACTCCGTCGGCCCGGCCGGCGGCACCCCCAGGCGACTGACCCGCAGCCCGCAGGACGACCTGGCCCCGGCCTGGTCGCCCACGGGCCGTACGCTGGTCTACTCCAAGGGCAGGGCGGGAAGGCGCGACCTCTACACGCTCACCGCCGACGGCAGGCGCGCGCGCCGTCTCACCGCCGTCAAGGGCGACGAGGGCGAGCCCACCTTCTCGCCCGACGGGACGCGGGTGGCCTTCACCCACACCTACCGGCGCAAGCGGCGCGTGTTCGTCGCGAAGGTCCGCGGCCGGCCGCTGCGGTCGCTTCCCGCCCGCAGCCGTCGGGTGCGGCGCCTGACCGCGTCCGGGTCGGCCCCAAGCTCCCCCAGCTGGCAGCCCGCGAACCTGGACCCGGTGATCGCGGCAGGGGGCGACATCGCCTGCGACCCGGCCTCGCCCTTCTTCAGCGCCGGCGTGGGAGTGCCGGGCAAGTGCCGCCAGAAGCTGACCTCCGATCAGCTGCTGCGCATGGACCTGAGCTCCGTGCTGGTGGTGGGCGACTCGCAGTATGAGAACGGCACGGGGGACGCCTACCGCCAGTCCTTCGACCCCAGCTGGGGTCGGGTCAAGTCGCTGATCCGCCCGGTGCCCGGCAACCACGAGTACGACACTCCGCAGGCGGCCGGCTACTTCGACTACTTCAACGGGCCCGGCCTGCGCACCGGCCAGGCCGGCGACCGCGCCCAGGGGGGCTACTACTCCTACGACATCGGCTCGTGGCACGTGGTGGGGCTGAACTCGGAGTGCGCGAACATTCCTGGAGGCTGCGGGCCCGACTCCACCCAGGTGCAGTGGCTGCGCGCCGACCTGGCCGCCCACCCGACCCGCTGCACGCTGGCCTACTTCCACGGCCCTCGCTTCACCTCGGGTCGCTACGGCGACGAGTCCGAGGACGTCAAGCCGTTCTGGGATGCCCTCTACGCGGCCGGTGCGGACGTGGTGGTATCAGGGCACGAGCACTTCTACGAGCGCTTCGCGCCCCAGACCCCCGACGGCGCTTCCGACCCGGCGCGCGGCCTGCGCCAGTTCACCGTGGGCGTCGGCGGCAAGGGCGCGCACCCGTTCGTGAGCCAGGCGCCCAACAGCGAGGCGCGCGACAACCGCGTGCTCGGCGTGGCGGCCTTCACCCTGGGCGAGGGTCGCTATGACTGGCGCCTGGTGCGCGCTCCCAACGGCGCAACCACCGACTCGGGGTCGGGCGTCTGTCACTGAGGCGAGGTCAG
>Ga0208612_1000733_pt1 | contig 13827 bp, 15 predicted proteins | sample AntDryMetagUQ889_FD_188089 | JGI IMG/M metagenome (GOLD analysis project Ga0208612, IMG submission 188089) | Polar desert microbial communities from Antarctic Dry Valleys - UQ889 (SPAdes) | ecosystem: Environmental > Terrestrial > Soil > Desert | place: Antarctic Dry Valleys | collected 2008-12-31 | reverse complement strand
CCGTGATCGGAGACGATCGCGATCATCGTCTCGTGGTAGGTGCCGAGCTCAAGGAGCTTCGCAGCCGCCTCGCCCACTGCCCTGTCCAGCAGGCGATAGGACTCGATCGCCTGCTCACAATCGGCGCCGATGTAGTGGCAGTTCCAGTCGATTCCGGGAAAGGCGATGAAGCGGAATCGGCTCTTCGCGGCGGCGGCCTCGACGAGCGCCTTCGATGCCCAGCGGTCGGCCCGCTCGTAGTCGTGGCGCCAGTGGGAGTGACACCAGATGAAGGGCTTCTCGCGGCTGTAGAGGTTCCGCTCCTTCGTCAGGCCGCGGGTCATCAGGCCAAAGACGCCGAGCGAGTCCGGGATCAGCTCATAGAGGGTCGGATGGGATGGGTCCATATCGCGGTCGAACCAGCCTGCCTCCGGGCCGTTGTAGCTTCGAAGCGATCGGGGCGCCGCGGGCCCGGAACCCTTGTAGACAGTGCGATCGAACCAGCGGTATCCAGGCACGCCGACCGTGCCGGGAAAGCAGCCGGTCAGAAGCGGAATGTGCGCGGGTCCGGTGGTGCTCGTAAACGTGCTCGTCCCGCGCCGGTAGCTGCCGCGCTCGACGACGTGCTCGGAGATCTGCGGCAGGTCTCCGGCCGCAAGGAGCGCCTCGAACGTCTCAGCCCTGGCCCCGTCGGCCAAGATCATCAGGCACGACCGGCCCATCAACGACTAGCGGCGCCGCTTGCGCTTGCGCTTCTTGGCCCGATCGCGGCGGGCGGCGTTCGGGTTCTCGCCGACACCCGGGATCTCGGTGGCGTCGCCATCGATCACGTCGCCCGAGGCGCTCGCCGCCACCGGCCGCGGCTCCTCGCCCGGCCCTAGCGGGGGCACGGCCTCGCCCACGTCCCAGGCGGGCGGGCGCCCCTTGGGAGTTCTTCCCGCAAGCATGAGCCCGAAGTACATGAACCATGCGAGCAGCGCGGGCAGGGTGATCTGCGTTAGCGGCGGCAGGATGAACGAGGCGCCGAGGGCCATGCCGAGGGTGCCGTGAAAGCGGGTGAGAAGACCAGTCCTCACCCCCCACAGGCCGACGTAGACCATGCCGAAGATGATCGCCAGTACGGCGATCGAAGACGCGACGAGGGCTGCGTTCCGAAGGCCGTTGTCCTCCAGGAGGTTCGTCGCGAGCGTGTAGATATCCCCGACGCCGTTCTCCTGCTCGACGAACTGACCCGCCACGTCGGCCTGGCCCACCGCAAGCAGCAAGCCCTGCGCCGCGAAGAGGACCGGCCCGAGGACGACGAGGAAGAGGAGGGCCTTCACCATCCGCTCGCTTCGAGCGTGCGCCGCCAGGAAGATGTAGGCGAGGGGGACCGCAAGAAGCAGGAATCCGAATCCCGCGATCAGAGCGCCGATGATCAGCGGGGCGCTCGACTCGTCGATCGAGCGAAGCGTCGCCGGCGCGAGGTCGGAAGTTGCGCCTCCCGAGGCCTGGATCGCCGCGGCCGCGACAAGGAGCAGCAGCGGCACGATCGAAGCGATGACCACCTGGCGGCGGTATCGGCGCTCGCGCTCGAGTATCGCCTGGGTGCTCACGAGTGGAGAATCCTAGCCTCGGAGTCGTTTCGGGGCGGAGTGTCTAGTGTGCGGGTCGTGCCCGAGCTTGCTGTCACAGCCATCGGCCGCGACCGGCCCGGAATCGTCGCCGGGGTGACGGGCGCCCTGCTCGAGCTGGGGGGAAACGTCGAGGACTCGCAGATGTCCATTCTTGGCGGCCACTTCGCTGTGATGCTGCTTGTGGAGGTGCCGGGCGGAACTCAGCGCGACGAAGTCGTCGAGCGGCTTGGCGAAGTCGCCCAGGAGCACGAGCTCGAGGCGATCTCCGTTGCCGAGGTGGCTGGAGCCGAAACCCGCCCGACCCCGCCATCGCACGTCCTTTCGGTCTACGGTGCGGATCGGCCCGGCATCGTCCACGCGGTGTCCTCCGCTCTTTCGGAGGTCGGCGTGAACATCACCGACCTGGAAACCAAGCTCACGGGCTCCGACGAGTCCCCCGTCTATGTGATGGTGCTTGAGATCGCCCTTGGCGAGGCGGTGCCCGACAACGTCGAAACCGCGCTCAAGCTGGCCGGAGGCGAGGCGGGCGTCGAGATCTCGCTTCGCGAACTCGACACCGACCCGCTCTAAATAGCTCGTGGCCCCGCGCCCGGTCCTTCTCTATCCCGACCCGATCCTCAAAGAGGTCGCCGCGCCCGTCCAGGCAGGGGATGTCGAGCGCATCGCCGCGATGCTGATCGAGACGGTAGGCACCTATGAGCGCTGCGTGGGAATCGCCGCTCCGCAGATCGGCGAGCTGGTCCGAGTTGCGATCGTCGACGTCTCGGAGCATCCCAAGGCCGAGACCTCTAACGGCCTCCTCATCCTGGCGAACCCGCAGGTGGTCGCGAGCGAGGGCTCAGACGTCGCCCGCGAGGGGTGCCTGTCCTTGCCCGACGTGACCGCGAACGTACGCCGCGCCACGCGGATCGAGGTCGAGTACCTGGGGGGCCGCGTCGAGTGCGAGGGGTTCGAGGCGCGGGCAGTCCTCCACGAGATCGACCACCTGGACGGAATCCTCTTCCTCGACCGGGTCGAGTCCCTCGTTGACGACGTCTTCCGGAGGCGCAGCTACGCGAGCTCGTCCGGCTCGGAGCCGGATCGCTGGACCGGCGAGAGCTCGAACCTCTCGCCCGGGGGGCGGATCGGGTAGTACTCGTCCTCCGGCCCGGCGATGCGCGATAGGCGATCTCCCGCGGCCAGGATGAGGTCCAAGACGGGCGCCGCAAGGCCGATCAACGCCTCGAAGCGCTCGCGCGTTCGCACCTGCTGAGGGCTTGGGCCGGCCACCCGGCAAACTTAGCGGCGGCTCGGCGTTAGATTCAGCGGCGATGGGCGGGACGTCCGAGACTCAAGCCTCCGCGGGCCGGATCGCGGTCTACGGCGCGACTGGCTACACCGGCCGCCTGGTCGCCGCTGAATTGGCGTCCGCAGGCGCCGATTTCGTCCTCGCCGGGCGCAACCGCCCGAAGCTCGAAGTCTTGGCGTCCGAGGTGGGCGGCTCCGTTTCCGTCGAAGCCGTCGCGCTCGACGATGCCGCAGCGCTTCGCGAGCTGATCGAGCCGTCTGTCGCCGTGATCGCGTGCGCCGGGCCGTTCGCGATCCACGGCGAGCCCGTGGCCAGAACCGCGGCCGAGGCCGGGACCCACTACCTCGACACCACCGGCGAGCAGGGCTTCATGAAGCGTGTGTTCGACGAGATCGGCCCGATCGCCGAGGAGAGCGGCGCGGCACTCATGACCGGGATGGGCTTCGACTACGTGCCCGGCGACATGATCGCCTCGCTCACCGCCGAGGGGATGGGACCGCTCGACGAGCTCTCGCTGAACTACGCCGTGGCCGGCTTCGGCCCGTCGCGGGGCACGGCGCGAACCGCGCTCGGCCAGATCGCAGGCTCAGACGTCCAGTGGCTGGAGGGCTCCTACGTGCCGGGCGACAGCTCGATCTCGCGCGGCAAGTTTGACTTCGGCGACGAGATCGGGGTCCAGCGAATGACCCGCTACCCCGCGGGCGAGCACATCACGGTGCCACGCCATGTCGAGACCCGGACTGTCCGTACCGCGCTCACCGCCTCGACAACGAGCCCCGTGGCGATCGGCGCACCCGTGCTGATGACCGGGCTCGCTGCGGCGATCAAGACGCCGCTCGGCCGCGCCCTCAACGCTGCGGTCAACAGGCTGCCCGAGGGCCCGCCCGAGGAGCGCCGTCGTGCGGCGAGGTTCACCATCGTCTGTGACGCTCGAGCTGGAGCCCGCCGGCGCCGTGGCGTAATCCGCGGCGAGGACATCTACGGGATGACGGCCCGTGCGATCGTCGCCGGCGCAATTAGGTGCGCCGAGCCGGGTTTTGCCAAGAAGGGGGCTTTGGCGCCATCGGAGGCGTTCGAACCCGTCGAGTTTCTCCCCGAGCTGGCCGAGTTCGGAGTCCAGCACGAAATAATCCCGGTATGAAGAGGCCGGGCAAGGTCGCGGTGATCGGCGCGGGGTCCTCCGGCATCGCGTCGTGCCAGGTCTTAAACGCGCGCGGCATCGAGTTCGACGGCTTCGAGATCGGCTCGAAGGTCGGAGGCAATTGGCGCTATGAGAACGACAACGGCATGTCGGCTGCCTACCGCTCGCTCCACATCAACACGTCGCGGCGGACGATGGCTTATGCGACCTATCCGATGCCGGAGGACTTGCCCGACTACCCGAACCACTTCCAGATCGCGCAGTACTTCGACGACTACGTCGACCACTTCGGCTTTCGCGACCGCATCCGGTTCCGGACCGAGGTGACCCAGGTCGAGCCGCAGGGCGACTCGTGGAGCGTTGAGTGGCGCAATCTGGAATCCGGCGAGGAGGGCGCTGAGACCTACGCCTCGGTGATCGTCGCCAACGGCCATCACTGGAACCCGCGCTGGCCCGAGCCGGCGTTCGAGGGTCAGGATTCGTTCTCAGGCGAACAGATCCACGTCCACTCCTACAAGGAGCCCGACACGATGCGCGGCAAGCGGGTGATGGTGCTCGGCATCGGCAACTCGGCGACCGACCTTGCCGTCGAGAGCTCTCGGAACGCCGAGGAGACCTTTCTCGCAATGCGCCGCGGCGCGTGGATCGTCCCGAAGTACGTGGGCGGCCGCCCAACCGACGAGCTGGCTCCCGACCTGATCTCCCGGCTGCCGCTTGCCGTCCAGCGCTTCCTCTTGGGGCGAACGCTCACCAAGGCGACGGGCAAGCCGATGGACTATGGCCTGCCCGAGCCCGACCACAAGCTCGCCGAGGCGCACCCCACGGTTTCCTCAGATCTCCTCCCCCGCCTCGGCCATGGCGACATCACGGTGAAGCCGAACATCAGCCGCTTCGCAGGCGAGCGCAACGTCGAGTTCGAGGACGGGACAACTGAGGAGATCGACCTCATCATCTACTGCACGGGCTACAAGATCACCTTCCCGTTCTTTGACGAGAACCTGCTGAACGCCCCCGACAACCGGATTCCGCTCTATCGCCGCGTGGTCCATCCCGAGCTCTCCGGGCTCTACTTCATCGGCCTCTTGCAGCCGCTCGGCGCGATCATGCCGCTGGCCGAGGCACAGTCGGAGTGGATCGCCGATGTCCTCGAGGGCAAGACGAAGCTGCCCTCGCGCGAGCGCATGCACGAGGTGATCGAGCGCGAGGCCGCGCGAATGGCAAAGCGCTACGTGGCGTCCAAGCGCCACACGATCCAGGTCGACTTCCTCCCCTACATGCGCGCTCTGGCGCGCGAGCGCCGCGGCGGCTTGATCGGCCGCCTTCGCGCGACACGGGCCCGCGAGCTCCTGGGCTCGTCCGGCAGCTAGATGATGGCTGGCGTCAGAGGCAAGTCGACTGACTCCTGTCCGCTCTGCGGCGGTGCCGTCTTCCCGTGGATCGGCGTGCCGGACGTTGTCTCGGAGGCGACTGTGGGGCTGCCGTCGCCGGTTGACCCCTACGACCCGGCGGGTGGTGGCGACGCGCGCCTCGTCGACCGCTGCGATCGCTGCGGCGTCGGCATCGAGCGCTCGCCGGAGCCCGTCGATCTGGCAGCCGAGCTCGAGCGGATCGAGGCCGAGGGGCCTGAGGGCACCCGCACGTTCGCTGCGCCCAATCGGGCAAGTTGGCAGGGATCGCTCGGCGGCGACGGCTGGGCCGCTCTCGCCGAGTGGCAGGGACGGCTGCTTCTGACTCCTCGGGCGCTAGGCCTGCTGGTTGAGCTCAACGGCCTGCATCCCGAGGAGGCGGCGTTTCCCCCGGCCGGGCCGAATCAGCGCTGGCTCTGGCAGTCGATCCTGAACGGGATCACGCTTCACCACAACTTCTTCTCCGAGTTCCGTGCGGGGCGACTGCGGATGGGCAACGCCCGCAGCCCGGTCGCGTTCGCCGCCGACATGGTCGCGAGCGTCCTGGCTACGCCGTTCGTGCTCTTGATCTCGGTGCCTCTCGAAGCCGTCGCAGCGCTCGCGGGGCGCGGCGGGCGGATGGTCGTCCGGGCAAGCGCCTCCTCAGGCGAGCGTGTCGCCGATCTCGACGACGAGCTCGGCAAGCTCGCCGGCGCGATCGAAGTGCGGTAGCCCCGGCTCGGTCTCGCGCAGGCCGGCTCGGCTGAGGGCTCGCGAGAGCTCTCGCCCGGCGGTTCGGAGATACGACGGGGAGTCGGCGGCGATCACGACGAGCGAGGGTCTGGTTGACGCCGCCAGCTCGGCATCAGTGCGCTCCCATGCCGGGATGGCCGAGAGCTCGGCGAAAAGCGACGAGGCGGCGTGCTGGCCGCGGTCGGCCAGATCGGGCGGGATCCGCCCCGCTCCGGGCCCGAGCGCGGGCATGCGCCCAGCCAGGTAGGCGTTGAGAGCGGCCTCTCGGCCGCCACTCGTCACCGCGTCGCGGAGCGCCGTGACGTCCGCCGAGAGCTGTTTGGTCGCCTCGGGGACGAAGGAAAGGAGCGGCGGCTCGACCACGACCGTCCCGGTGACGAGATGGGGCTCGGCGATGGCGAGCTCGATCGCAGCCACGGCGCCGATCCCCGCCCCGCAGATGACTGCCGGCCCGTCCAGGCCTCTGAGCTGCGACGCGCCGAATCCGGCCTGCTCGGTGACCGTCGTTCGCGAGTAGCCATCGGGCGGCTCGGCCTCGCCCCAGCCGGGCCGGTCGGGCGCGAGCACGGTGGCGTGGCCCTCGAGCGCTTCGGCGAGCGGCGCCCAGATCGCGCCGGTCGTCCCGGCTTCGTGCAGACAGAGGACGGTGAGCGGCGGCGGACCCGGCACCGCTTGGCTACTCGGCGATGCGCCAGGCCCGCTGCGCAAGCGGCAGGACGACCGAGCGCGGGGTGTGGCGGCCGAGGATGGTTCCGGCACGATTGATGAGGCCCGGGACGACGACGCGGCTGCCGTTCTCGGCACCCTCGACGGCTTCGCGGGCAACCTGCTCGACATCGGTCCAGACGAAGCCGGGGAGCTTGTCGTTAGCTTCGCCGATGCCGGCTTGCTCGGCGAACTCGGTCTTGACCGGGCCGGGGCAGACTGCCGTGACGCTTACGCCCTTGCCGCCGAGCTCGGCGCTCGTCGCCTCCGAAAGGCTCAGGACGAAGGCCTTTGTCGCCGCATAGGTCGCCGTGCCGGGGATCGGCTGAAAGGCAGAGGTCGAGGAGATGTTGATGATCGCCCCACGGCCGCGATCGGCCATGGCGGGACTGAGCGCCGCCTGTAAGTAGACGAGCGTCTCGCAGTTGAGCGCGACCATCTGCGCGAGGCGGGCGGGGTCTGAGCGATGCGCCTTGCCCGAGCCGCCGAAGCCGGCGTTGTTCACGAGGATCTCGACGTCGAGGCCGGTGCCCTCGACCTGGGCGAGCATCGCGTCTCGGCCCGAGTCCGAGCCGAGGTCAGCGGCGAAGTGCTCGGCGCGAACGCCGTGGGTCTCGTAGAGCTCGTCGGCGAGCGCTTTCAAGCGGTCCTCGCGTCGAGCGACGAGGGTGACTCCGTGGCCGCGCGAGGCAAGCTGGCGGGCGATCTCCTCGCCGATGCCAGACGAGGCACCGGTGACCAGCGCGGTCGAGCTCTCGCTTGGTTGAGGAAGCGCCATCGGGAGCGGGAGGCTATCCGTTCCCGACTCCCTCTCGGCTCTATCATTCGCACCGATGTCAGATCCGTTCAACCCTTTCGGCGACCCCGAGGAGCTCCAGCGGCGCCTCGCCGAGTTCGCCGAGCAGATGCAGGGAGCCCAGCAGGTCTCGTTCGCCGACAACGCAATCCGTCTCGCGGTCGAGATGACCGTCGCGTCGATCACGCGGCTGAACCTCCAGGGCACCCCGGACGAGCAGGCGATGCAGGTCCGAGACGCCATCCGGATCGTCTTCCCAGAAGCCGTCACCCTCGTGCGCGAAGCGCGCGAGGGCCTCGCGTAACTCGGCACGTTCTGCGCACCACACGCGCGCCCGCCCCGCCTAGCGTGGGCGGATGCCCTGTGGCCACGGCCCCCACGCCACCGAAAGTAGGAATTCGCTCGCTATTCGGCGCTCTTCCTACTCTCGGCGCAGTCCGGGCCGAGTAACCGCCGAGCGCGGCGCGGCTTCCGTCGAACAGGCCGGATTGATCCTGCTCGTCGCGCTGCTTTGCGCAGCCGTCGCCGGCGCTGTCCTAAGCCGTCAGGGCGAGGCCGAGTCGCGCGAGCTGGCGCGCGCGGTCGCGCAGAAGATCCGCTGCGCGGCACATGGCCCCGGCCCGTGCTGGCAAGACCCGCTGACCGAGGCCTACACACGCCCGCTCGCCGGACTGGTCCGAGCGCTCGCACCGACGCCCGCGAGAGCGGGAGCGCTCGGCCTCGTCCCCGTTGATTTCCGCCGCTGCCGCCAGCCAAGCTGCGCCACGCCCGGCGAGCGTCCCGAGCTCACCGCATCGAACCGCCGCGTCACCGCGTTTGTCTCAGTCGCGGACGAGCGTCGCCAGAACGGCGCCTTGACCCTCGACTACTGGCTCTATCGCCCCACCCTCGGCTGGGAGCGCATCAGACGCAGAGCGTCAGCCGACGACGTGGCGACCTACGCGACGACACCGCTCCTAGAAACGTCGAACCCCCGCCTGGTTCCGCTCGAGACCCTCGCGGGCCGAAACCACATCGACTTCCCGGCAGCCGAGGAGCCGCCATGGCGTTGGCTGGTGCAGTCCGCCTGGGACTGACCTCTCGCACCGCTACGGAAGGACTCGCGGAGACCCGTTTCCTGCAAAAGCGACCAACCCTCGACGCCTACCACCGAGCGTCGTGGCTCTCCATCACGCCCATTCCGCTCCCGAGCTCGAGGCCGCCCGGCAGCGTGCCCGTGAAGGTGCCGAAGGGCTGGCGGTAGGAGTAGGAGATCGGGCCTCGCTTTTCGGTGCGGGAGCGCTCGGCTTCGGCTGAGCATTCGATCCGGGCACCGTCGTCGAACGACACCGCTTCGAGGCCGTCGAACTCGACCGAACCCGGCTCGAACGGCTCGCCGTCAACCCAGATCGATCGCTCGGAGTGCTCGGGGGGGTCGTTCACCCCCTCGACGAGGTTCCAGCCGACTTCGCGCCCGTCGGCGAGTGTCCCGACGCCGGCCGACCAGCTCCAGACGGTGTGCTTGGGGTGGTAGCCGGCCGACTCGTCCTCGACGCCTCGCGCGGCGCAGCGAAACCGCTTCCCGCCCATGCGCAGGTCGATCTCGATAGGCACGACACGCTTGCGGGTCCAGACGAACCCGCCCTCTCCGTTCTCGCAAACGCACTCTGCCCAGGCACCAGCGCCGGTACGGAGGAAGCCGCGCACGCCGCCTGCCTCGGGGTGCTGGGCCTCGATGCGGACGACGGACCCCTCATCGGGGGCGTTGTCGACCGGCGCGCCCGAGCCGTCTTCGGACCACACCTCACCGCGGGCGCCAGGCAGTCGCATGACGGTGCGCTCGGTGAGCTCCTTCCCATCGCGGTCCCAGACAGCCCAGAAGGTCTGGGACGCAGGCCCGACGCTGACGCGCGCCGCGCAGACCATGACCTCGTCGGAGAACGCCCCGAGGTAGCGCCAGCGCTTGCGGTTGGTGCCCTTGAAGCGAAGCGGCATCTTGCCGGGAGGTAGAGGCAGGTCGTCCGGGCGGCCCGGACCCGGACCGCGCCAGGGAAGCGCTTCGAGGCCCGGGGTCATTCCGGGCTCTTCAGCTTCGTCTGCCCGTCATCGGTGATCTCGTAGTGGGATCCGAACGCGACCTCCCACGGATGTCCATCCGGATCGGTGAAGGCACAGGAATAGCCGCCCCAAAACGTCTCGCCGGGCTCGCGCGTGATCGTTCCGCCGGCAGCGCGGACCTCGCCGGCGATCTCGTCCACCTCGTTCTGCTTTCGCGTATTCAATGCGAGGGTGAAGCCCGACGAGCCGCCGGAATCGCTGATGCCGGAGTCCTCTGCGAGCTTTGCGCGGTTCCAGAGCGAGAAGACGATGCCACCCGCCTGGAAGAAGTAGACGTCGCCGTCCGGCGTGCTGCCCTTCCAGCCAAGCGCCTCGTAGAAGCGATTCGCGCGTTCGACGTTCTCGACCCCGAGAGTGATGAAGGAGACGCGCTGATCCATCTGCCTGCGGGCGCTATTCGATCGTCGCGATCTTCTCGCCGGAGGAGATCGGTTGGCCCTCGGCAACGCTGAGAGCGGTGATCTTGCCCGCCTTGTGGGCGGTGATCTCATTCTCCATCTTCATCGCCTCGATCACGCAGATGATCGCGCCTTCCTCGACCTCCTGGCCCTTCTCGACGTTCACCTTGAACATCGTGCCCTGGAGGGGCGCGACTACGTCGTTGCCGCTCGCTGCGCTGCCGCCACCGGCCTTCCGCGCGCGCTTCGCTGGCCGCTTGGCGCCGGCTCCGTTCGCTCTGCCTCCGGGGGGCGCCGCTGCGCCGATCACCTTGACGGAGTGGAGGCGCCCGTTCACCTCGACCTGGTAGGTGCGCTCGGTCTTCTCCTCTTCCTCTTCGCCCTCGGCGGGCTTCGCCGGAGCCTCGGGAGCGAGCTTTTTCAGCCACTTCTTGTCGGCGATCTGCTCGCGGAAGGTGGAGGCGTCGGCCCACTCCTCCGAAGCCATAACGGCCTTGTGGAAGGGGATGAGGGTGGTTAGCGGCTCGATCCGGTACTCGTCGAGCGCGCGAAGCATCCGCCGGGTGGCCTTTTCGCGGTCGACGTCCCAGGTGATCAGCTTTGCGACCATCGGGTCATAGAGCGGCGTCACCTCCGAGCCCGCCTCGAGGCCAGAGTCGACCCGCACGCCCGGCCCAGACGGCTCGATGTAGCTCTCGATCGGGCCCGGGGCAGGAGCGAAGTTCTTGTGCGCGGCCTCGGCGTTGATCCGGCACTCGATCGCGTGCCCGTTCATGCGCACGTCCTCCTGGGCGATCGAAAGCTCCTCGCCTGCGGCAACGCGGATCTGCTCGCGCACGATGTCGATGCCCGTGACCATTTCGGTCACGCAGTGCTCGACCTGCACGCGGGTGTTCATCTCCAAGAAGAAGTAGTCCTCGCCGACTTGCATGCCCTCGATCGTGCCCGCGCCGCGATAGTCGACCGCGGCGGCGGCGTCAGTCGCGATCTTGCCGATGCGCTCGCGCATCCCCTCGTCGACGAGGGGGCCGGGCGCCTCCTCGATCAGCTTTTGGTGGCGGCGCTGGATCGAGCAGTCGCGCTCGCCGAGGTGGATCACGTTTCCGTGCGAGTCGGCGAGGACCTGGACCTCGACGTGTCGCGGATCCTCGAGATAGCGCTCGAGGTAGACACGGTCATCAGAGAAGAACTTCTCGCCCTCGCGCGCCGCGCCCTCAAAGGCGTCCTGGAGCTCGTCCTCGGACATCGCCACGCGAAAGCCTTTGCCTCCGCCCCCGCCCGCGGCTTTACATGCAACCGGGTAGCCGATCTCCTCAGCCGTCTTCTTCGCGGCGTCGGCGTCGGGCGAGGGCTCAGTCGAGCCCGGCACGATCGGAACGCCTGCGTCCTGCATGATCTCGCGCGCCTTCGTCTTCGAGCCCATCGCCTCGATCGCCGCGGCGGGCGGGCCGATGAAGACGATTCCAGACTCGTCGAGGGCTTTGGCGAAGTCCGCGTTCTCGGCGAGGAACCCGTAGCCGGGATGGACCGCCTCGGCGCCTGCCTCCTTGGCTACCTCGATGATCTTCTTGATGTTGAGATAGCTCTCGGCCGGGGTGGGCGGGCCGAGCAGGTAGGCCTCGTCGGCGACGCGGACAGGGATCGTCTCGCGATCGGCCTCCGAATAGACGGCGACCGAACCGATTCCCATCTCCTTGAGCGTGCGGATCACGCGTACTGCGATCTCGCCGCGATTGGCTACAAGCACCTTCTCGAACATGGCCGCGGCAGTCTATTTATGAGGCGGGCAGCGACCCGCTCTGGGCGCCCCGCCTGACCATCTGCTCGCGCCCCGGGCCCACGCCCACGAGGTTCACCGGAACGCCCACGAAGTCCTCGATAAAGCGGATGTAGTCGCGCGCCGCCTGGGGCAAGTCGTCGTCCGTCCGGCACTCCGAGATGTCTTCTGAGAAGCCGGGAAGGTCCTCGTACTCAGGTGAAGAGCCGTGAAGGACCGTCTGGTGGTATGGGAACTCCGTCAGGACGGCGCCCTCGTTACTGCGATAACGAACGGCGACGCGAATCGGGTTGAGCCCCGAGAGGACATCGAGCTTCGTGATCACGAGCGCCGAGAGGCGGTTGAGTCGCGACGCATACCGAAGGGCGACCAGGTCGAGGTAGCCGCAGCGGCGCTCGCGCCCGGTCGTGGTGCCGAACTCATGGCCGCGGTCGCGGAGCATCTTGCCGACGTCGTCGAAGAGCTCGGAGGGGAACGGCCCGGCGCCCACGCGGGTCGCATACGCCTTGGCGACGCCCCAGACCTCGTCGATGTCGGTCGGGCCGACGCCGGCGCCCACGCACGCCGATCCGGCGACGGGATTCGAGGAGGTGACGAACGGATAGGTCCCGTGATCGAGGTCGAGGAGCGTCGCCTGCGCGCCCTCGAAGAGGACGAGACGATCCGAGTCGAGGGCGTCCCAGCAGATCTTGGCCGTGTCGGCGATGTGGGGCTCGAGGCGGTGACCGAAGCGCTGATACTCCTCGGTGATCGCGTGGAGGTCGAGCGCCGGGTCGCGCTCGAAGGGGCGAAGGAGCTGGCGCTTCGGCTCGAGCGCAGCCATGATCTTCTTGCGAAGGATCTTGGGATCGAGCATGTCCTGGACCCGAATCCCGAGCCGGGCCGCTTTGTCGGCATAACAGGGGCCGATGCCTCGCTTCGTTGTGCCGATCTCGAGCTTTCCGAGCTTCGCCTCGCCCGCCGTGTCGAGCATCACGTGGTAGGGCATGATCAGGTGCGCGTTAGCCGAGATCTTGAGGCCGGAGGTGTCGATGCGCCGGCGCCGGAGGCCGTCGAGCTCTGAGATCAGGACCCCAGGGTCGATCACGACCCCGTTCCCGATCGCGCAGGTCTTTCCGGGATACAGGATCCCGGACGGAATCAGGTGGAACTTGAACTCGTCGCCCTCGCGGATGATCGTGTGGCCGGCGTTGTTCCCTCCCTGGAAGCGGATGACGACGTCGGCCTTCTCGGCAATCAGGTCGACGACCTTGCCCTTTCCCTCATCGCCCCACTGGGCGCCGACTATGACGATGCCTGGCACGGCGTGGATTATGGCGGTGTGCCGTGCGCCGGCCGCCCGCAGCCGCTAGTAGCGGTGGTCGCGACCCTCTACCCGCAGCGGCCCCAAGTCGCCGCACATCTCGACCAGGCGCGAAACGGTGCGCGCGCCGATCTGCTCCTCGAGCTCGGTTTCTTCGAGGTTGGTCGTGACGAGCATGGAGCGCTCTGCGCCGTAGCGCTCGTCGACGATCGCGTAGAGCTGCTCGAGCACCCAGTCCGTCCGTTTCTCGGCGCCGAGGTCGTCGATGTGGAGAAGGTCGACCGAGGCGAGGCGCTCGAAGAACGCGATGTAGGAGTCCTCGCCGACCGCGGCATCGTAGGTGCGGCGGATACGAGCGAGAAGCTGTGGAAGCGAGTAGATCGCGACCGAGCGCCCGGCCCTGGTCGCTTCGGCCGAAACCGCCATCGCGAGCGTGGTCTTGCCCGTGCCGTTCGAACCTGAGAGCCACAGGCTGTCGCCCCGGTCGAGCCGAGCGTCGATGTCTTCTGCGTACTCGCGAACTGCCGCCAGCGCGTGCCGAGTCTCGGGCGCTCGTGCCATGTCGGATAGCGGCGGCCGGGCAAAGGAG
>Ga0208612_1000732_pt1 | contig 13839 bp, 9 predicted proteins | sample AntDryMetagUQ889_FD_188089 | JGI IMG/M metagenome (GOLD analysis project Ga0208612, IMG submission 188089) | Polar desert microbial communities from Antarctic Dry Valleys - UQ889 (SPAdes) | ecosystem: Environmental > Terrestrial > Soil > Desert | place: Antarctic Dry Valleys | collected 2008-12-31 | reverse complement strand
CACCCCCGAGAGCGTCTCCTGCTCGATCAGCGCCGTCGCCGTCTCCTCGACGGCGGCCCAGTTGCGCTCGAGCACCCGCTCGGCCTTGTCTCGGGCTTCGATCACGATCCGCTCCGTCTCGCGGTCGATCAGCTCGAGCGTCGCCGGGCCGATCGAGCCGAGGTCCTGGAGCGAGGCGCCGAGGAAGACCTCGCCCGCCTTCTCGCCCACGGTCACCGGCCCGAGTGCATCGGACATGCCGTAGGAGGCCACCATCCCACGCGCCAGCGAGGTGGCCGCGTGCAGGTCGTCGTGCACGCCGGTGGAGACGAAGCCGAACTCGAGCCGCTCGCCTGCGTACCCCGCCACGATCGCGATCAGGTGCCGGCGCATGTCGGGCTCCTGCATCACGACCTGGTCGCGATCGGTGAGCATGTTGGCGGCGGTGCCGAGCTGGCGCCCGCGCGCGACGATCGAGAGCTTCTGCGCCGCGACACTCTGGCCGATCGAGCGCGTGACCACCGCGTGCGACGCCTCGTGCACGGCGATCACCCAGCGCTCCTCCTCGCTCAGCACGTGGCTCTTGCGCGCGGGCCCCGAGACGACGCGGTCGATCGCCTCCTCGAGCGTCTTCTGGTCCATCTCGGTGCGTCCCTCGCGCACGGTCAGCAGCGCGGCCTCGTTGATCACGTTGGCCAGCTCGGCGCCGTTGAAGCCGGAGGTGAGCTTGCCGATCTGCTCGAGCGAGGCGTCGGCAGCAAGCGGGCGCTCGCCGCAGTGCAGCCGCAGGATCTCGACGCGGCCGTGCACGTCTGGCACGTCGACTGTGACCTGGCGGTCGAAGCGGCCGGGGCGCAGCAGCGCGGGGTCGAGGATGTCCGGTCGGTTGCTCGCCCCGAGCACGACGATGCCCGACTCCCCGGCGAAGCCGTCCATCTCGACGAGCAGGGCGTTGAGCGTCTGCTCGCGCTCGTCGTTGCCCTGGCCGATGCCCGCGCCGCGGCGCCGGCCGGCTGCGTCGAGCTCGTCGATGAAGATCAGCGCCGGGGCGGTCTTGCGCGCCTTGGCGAAGAGGTCGCGCACGCGCGCGGCGCCGACACCGACGAGCGACTCGACGAAGTCCGAGCCCGACAGTGAGAAGAAGGCGGCGTCGGCCTCGCCGGCCGTGGCCCGGGCGAGCAGCGTCTTGCCGGTGCCTGGAGGGCCGACGAGCAGGACGCCCCGCGGCGCGTGGGCGCCTACGTGCGCGTACTTGGAGGGGTCGGCCAGGTAGTCACGGATCTCCCGCAGCTCGGCCACCGCCTCGCCCGCCCCGGCGACGCTGGCGAAGGTGGTTCGGTCGGGCGCGTCCTGGCCGCGCTTGCGCCCCTTGCCGGTGAACTTCGAGAAGCCGGCGAAGGCTCCCGCACCGCCGTCCTGGCCGATCCTCGTGAAGAGCGCGAAGAGGCAGACGAGCAGCAGGATCGGCAGCAGGAACTGGACGAGGATCTGGCGCGCGGGCTTGCCAGACTGCTGGTCCACGGCCACCGAGGCCCCGCTGTCGGTGAGGCTCTTCACGAGCGCGGCGGTCTGCGCGTCGGAGTTCGGGTAGGCGGCCCAGAGCTTGCGCCCCTCGGTCGTGTTCGCGACGATGCGGCTGTCCTCGTCGAGCAGCGTGGCCGTCTGGACCTGCTCGGCGCGCGCCTGGGCCTGGACCTCGCTGATCGGCACGCGCTCGCCGGACGAGCTCGGCCCGATCGAGTCGAGCAGCGAGAAGAAGACAATCGTGAGCACGATCGAGGCGATCAGCAGGAAGGTCGAGAGCGGGTCCTTGAGAAACCACCGCCCGACCGCGGCCAAGCGCTCGCCGAACGCTCCGGCCACCTCCCTCGCCGTCACCAGTCCCCGTCGATCCTGTCCCCGCCGGTCCGCCAATTTCCCTCCTGCCGCAATCGCTTCCCTTACACCGCAACGGCGCCCGGGCCCAAACTGGGCCCGGGCGCCGTGTGCCGGGTTCCGTTACTGCTCCTCGCTGCTCAGCGGCGCACCCCCCTCGTGAACCGCAGCGTCAGTCCGCGGCTCGTGCTGCGCGGCTGGCCGCCGCGCGGGGTATAGGTCACCCGCGCGCTCACGCTCAGCTTGCCCCGCTTGCGGAGGATGCGCATGGCCGCGCTGCCGGGCTTGAGGAACACCTTGTAGCTCCCCGACTTCGACACCGTCACGCGGGCCTTGTCGACCGTGATCGTCTTGCGCCCGCTGCGAGCCTTCACGAGCAGCGCGATCGTGCCGCCGCCGGGCACGCGGACGTCGAGCCTGCCGCCGCCCGTCCGGCTGCGCAGGACGACCCGCACGATCTGGAAGCGATTGCTCGGTCCCGCAGGGGGCGGGCCGGGGCCGGGGCCGGGCGGGGTCACCGGCGGGGTCACGGGCGGGGTCGGTCCAGGGCCGCCGCCGCCGCCCTTGTCCCAGCCGACGGCTGTCACGCCCCCGCGCGCGAGCGCGAGGATGGGGCCCGGCAGCGGGCCGTAGTCCTTTCCGAACAGCACCGCTTGGCCGCCGTCGGAGACGATCGCGTTCCAGTAGTCCTTGACGGTGCGGGCCTTGCGCTCCTCGCCCGCCTGGTCGGGTTGCAGTGCGTAGGCGCTCTTGTAGTCGTCGAACAGCAGCCCGTAGGTCAGCGTGCAGACCCCGAAGCCGGTTGCGGAGTTGACGCCGCTCGCGGCCGACCAGTCGCCGAGCGTCGAGCTCGGCACACCGGTGAACTGCGTGCTCTGGCAGTTCGAGCCGTTCTGGCCGTCGGTGCGGAAGCCGTTCGGATCCGCGGTCGGCTCGGTGAACTGGTTCGCCGGCAGCGGCCCGCTGGTGGACGCCCCGCCGGCGCCATTCGGAACCTGGGTGAAATAGGTGTCGTTGTCGTTGGCCTCGGGCGTGATCGCAAGGCCCGCCGTGCGGGCCGTCGAGAGGTCCGAGTAGCCGATCGAGCCGTCGGTCGCGAGCAGCTTTGCCACGAGCGGGCCGTTGCCGTTCGCGCAGCCGCTCGTGAGCTGATCGACCGCATCGTCCTGGCTGCCCGGACCCTGCTGGCCCGCGCAGTCCGCACGCGCCCCGAAGACGGCGTTTGGCCACTCGCGGTCGAGGCCCGGGGACCGGGCCGCGGTGAAGGTCGGAATCCAGTCACGCGCGCCGTTGATGCGATCTAGGTAGTCCTTGTGGGTGAACGTGGTGCCCGAGCTGTCGAAGCGCACCACGCGGATGACCGGCTTGTTGCAGCCCGGGCCCGTCAGCTGCGGGAACAGCTCGGTCCAGTTGTCGGCGGTGGGGTCCTTGGCGAAGGCGGCCTCGTACTTCGCCTTGGTGAACCTCACGCGCACGACGTCGTCCGGGGTGGCGTCCCCGTCCAGGTTCTGCTCGGGCGTCTTGTCGCCCGCGGCGAGCTGGTTCACGTCGCAGTTGTCGGGGAAGTTCACCACCGGGGTCACCGCTCCGACGGCCGCGGGGATCAGGTGGATCTGACCCTCGTCGCCCTGCGCGTTGGTGCCCTGGTTCATCTGCTGGGCGCCGGCGGGGCTCGGCGGCTCGTCGGTCATGCCGAAGCGCGGCGTCTGGTTGCGCGCCTGCGAGCCGTCGCTGTTCGCTCCGGTCCGCTCACCGACCGCGCGCCGGCCGGCGCCGCTGCCGGCGGGGTCGTAGTCGGCAGCGGGCGCCGTACCGGAGCTCTGGCAGAAGGTGTTGGTGAAGTAGAGGCGGAAGACCTGGTGGGCGTCACGCGCGAACGAGGCGCCACGGCCGAGGACGTCGGCGCCGAGGCACTGTCCCGTCGTGAACGCCGCGTCGGCGCGCGGGGCGTTGGTGGTGAGGGCCGCCAGCACGGCGGCGGCAAGTGCGAGCGCGCCCACAAGGGCGGCGCGCCAGGCGCCTCCGGCGCGGAGTGTGCGAGTCATTGAAGTGAGATTCCTTTCTGCTTTGACGGTCTGAGACTCCGCGAGGGTGGGGGCGGGCCCGGCGGCAGTCAAGGTGCGTTCACCGAACTCCAACGATGCGGTCACGAGTCCGTCTCTGGTTCTTCTCCAGACGTTCTCCATCGCTTCACCGCTTTGCTCGCCTGCGCGGGGGCTTTGCGCGCTTGCGCGGAGTCGCCTGGCTGAAGCTGGCCCGAACGCTCGTGCGCAACCGCCGCCCCCCCCGTGACGCGACGAACCGGACGCTCACCCGCGCGGCGATTCGCTTGCGCCGGCGCAGCTCGCGCCGGTAGCGGCGCACCGGGCGCAAGATGATCCTGACCCGCCCGGCCTTGCGGGTGCGGGCCGTGGCCGTGGAGAGCGCGCGCCGCCGCCGGGGCCGGCCGACCTTGGCCCGCGCCTCTACCTTCAGGCCGCCGGCGGCGGGCACCCGCACGAGCAGCTCGATCCGCCCGCCGCGCAGGCTGCGCGCGCGCGCCGAGATGCGCGGGCCGTCGTCATCGCCGCCCTCGCGCTCGACCGAGTCGCCGCCGCTGTCGATGGGCGGAGGAGGCGGCGCGTCGGAGGGCTCCGGCTGGCGGGTCACGACGAAGGCGTCGGCGCGCTGGTTGCCGTCCCCGAAGAAGTGGTTGCCCGCCGAGGAGGTGAATGCCACACGCTGCGCGCCGTCGGAGAGCGTCACCCCGTTGCCCACGTCGGAGTTGATGTCTCCGCCGTCAAACGCGCGTGTTGCGCGCTCGATCGTGCGCGCCACGAGATCGACCACGTAGAGCTCGCGTGGGCCGGGAACCGTGCGGGTGCCCCCCGTCAGCTGCAGGGCGGGCAGCACGAAGCTCGTGCGCACCGTGGTCAGCGCCAGGTAGCGGCCGTCGTTCGTCATCGCGAGGCTGCCGAGCGGCGAGCTCGCCGCGGCGTCGCCAGCCACGCCCTCGCGGGTCAGCTCGACCGTGCCCTGCTTGCGCGTGACCCCGGGTGACATGTCGGTCAGATAGAGATCGAGTCCGGTTCCGATGTTTCCGCGTCCCCGCGGGCTGGCGCCGGTCAGGAAGGCGAGCCTGAGCCCGTCCGCGCTGAGGGTGGGCAGCTGCCCGAGGATCTGGGTCTGGGCCGCCTCCTGGTCGTTCAGCGGCCCGAAGCAGGGCCCCGTGGCGGTCGGGTCTTGGGTCACCCGGCCGTCGGGCGGGCAGGCAGGATCGTCGGGGTCCGCGAGGCCCGTTATGCGCCGCGTGCGCGCCGCCGGCCCGTCGGCCACTCGCCGCCACAGGTAGTACAGGAAGCTCGCATCGGAGGTCTCGCCGCCGAGGAAGCGCGTCTGGGCCGGCGCGTTCGCCCCCGTCCACACGACCGTCGAGCCGTCGGCGCTGATGCCGGCCGGCCCGATCGCCCCGCCCGCGGGCTCGCCCGCGCCGCTCGTGCGCGTGACGAGCGTGGTGGAGTTGGCGGCGCGGTCGCGCACGAGCACCTGGTCGGGAGGCGTGTCGAGCGCCGGGCGATCCGGCAGGTCGGAGGAGAGATCGATGACCCTGAAGGCGACGCGGTTGCCGTCCGCGCTGATCGCGGTCCCCCGGGTGACCTCGCTGCCCGGGTCGAGGCCCGGGGTCGATGGCTGGCGCGGCGAGTAGCGCGCCGGCGCGTCGCCGCCGTCGCGCGCCGAGACGAGGTCGAAGGCGCCGGGCGCGCGGATCGGCAGCGCCATGTCCCTCACGTAGACGTCGATGTTGCCGTTGGTGTCCGCGGGGATAAGCCGCTGGCCGGTCGAGAACGCCACGTAGCGCCCGTCCGCGCTCGTCGAGGGGTTCTGGGCCCCGCGCACCAGCAGCTCGTTGGTCTCCTCGTCGCGGAAGTCGCCGTCGGCCACGAGCGCGAGCGTCTTGGTCTCGAGGTCGAAGCGGAAGATCCCGCCCGTGCGGAACTGGCCCGGCGGGTCGGGGTCCTCGTCGGCGAAGAAGTTGCGCGCCCGCGTCTGGAAGGCGACATGGCGCCCGTCGGCGGAGACGGCGGCGAACACCGAGGTGTCGTCTCCCTGCTCGAGTCGGCCGAAGTCCGCGGAGACGATTTGCGCGCCGTCGCCGTAGTAGGCCTGCGCCGGCGCAGGCGCGGCCACGGCTATCAGGACGGCTCCCGCCAGGGCGGCGACCCCCGCCGCGAGCCCGCGCGGCCTCACCTGACCCTAACCCTCCGCTTGACGCTTATGCGGTTGCCCGCGCGATCGCGGGCGCGCACGACGAGGCGGTAGGTGCCCCGCCGCCTATAGCGGTGGCGCACGCGCGCTCGCTTGGCCCTGCGGCTGCCGTCGCCGAAGTAGATCCGCGTGGCCGAGCGGCGCAGCCCGGATCCGCGGCCGCGCCGGCCGTCGGAGACCCGTACGTGCACCGTGCGCCCTCGTCGGCGCACACGCACGCGCGGGCGCCTGCGGTCGACCAGCACGTCGCCCGTCTGGCTACCGGTCTCCTGGCCGGCCCCGTCCGCGGCGAAGATCTGCACCTTGTGGATGCCGTCCGGGAGGTCGGCGGGCCCGAGCCGTACGGACCGCCGCCGCAGCCGCTGCTTGACGGGCTCGTCGTCGACGGCGACCGAGTAGCGCACGCCGCTCACCCCGTTGAGCGAGGGATCCCACGAGATCGGCACGCGGCGCTTGCGCTGCCAGCCGTCGGGAAGCAGGATGAAGAACTCGCTCGGTGGGGCGTCGACGACCGTGGCCGCGATCTGGCTGAAGGCCCCGCCGCCCTGCTTGAAGCCCACGATCGCGTCGCCGAGGCCCGAGCCGGCGAGGCGGAAGGCGGCGAGCCCCCCGCCGCGCGGCGCGGACACCGGCGCCAGCTCGGGCACGCCGTCGGAGCGGCGCTCCAGCACCATCAGGCCGCCGCGGCCGCCGCGCAGGTCCTTCCAGGCGACGACGCCGGCTCCGGTCTCGGCCAGGTCGACCTGCGGATCGCCGGCAACGCCGTTGCCTCCGGCGTCGAGCCGCTCGACGGGGTCGACCACCTCGTCCGTGCCGGTGGCCGCGAAGGTCGTCGTGCCCGTCCCGAAGGCCGCGAGGAAGTCGGCCTTCGGGGAGACCGCCACGCTCGGCGGTCCGATCGCGTCGCGGGGCGTGCCGTCGACGGCCCGCGCTCCGCCGAACTGGCCGGAGGTCTCGCCGAACACGTCCGGGATCTCGTTTACGAAGACGCGCGTGGCACCGAGGCGGCCACCCTCCCCGGGCTGCTGGCGGAAAGCGACCGCGCCCTGCCCGAAGCCCGCGACGTCGAGCGCGAACGCATCCGCCGGGCCACGCAGCGGCGCCCCCCCGAAGCTCGCCGGGCTGACCTGCAGCGGGATGCCCATGCTCGAGCCGAAGAGCCTGCGCGCATAGACGCGATCGATGAACTCGTCGTCGGGCTCCTGGAAGGCGACGATCCCCTGGCCCTGGATGTCAATCGCGACGCGCGGCGAGTTCGCCTCGGTCGGCTGGCGGACCGGCACGGAGGGGTTGCGGTCGGCCAGCTGGCCGAGCACCGACCACAGCGATCCCCCGTAGCGGGCTACGCGGGTGTCGGCGCCCACGTATCCAGGCGGGTTCTCGGGGCCGACGCTCGTGACCACCCGGTAGGTCAGGTAGGCCTGACCGCCGCGGGCCATCGCCAGGGTGGGGTGGGTCGCCGTCGCCTCGCCGACGTTGAAGTCGATCGGCACCGGCGCCTGGAACCTCGCCGCCCCGGGGTCGAGCGCCGCCGAGAAGAGGCGGTCGCTGCCGACGCCGAACTCCTGCACCCAGGTGACCACGAGCCGACCCCCGTCCCCCGCGCCGATGCGCGCCCACGAGGAGTCGAAGCCCTGCCCGACGTCGACGCGCTGGGGCGCGCGCCACTCGCCGGCGACGAACTGGGCGGCGAAGACGTGCGCCCGCCCAGCCACGCGCTTGAGGTAGACGATGCCACCACTGCCGTCCTCGGACATCGCAGTGCCGCCGACCTCCAGGACGTCGGCGCTCGGCCCGTCGATCGGCTGCACGTCGGAGATGACCGCGCCGGCGGGCGCGGGCAGGGAGAGCAGCAGCGCGCCGGCCAGGGCCGCGACCAGACGAAAGGACATGCGACCCACAACCCTCGCCGCGTCGCGGCCTCTGCTTGTGACCATGGTGCAACCGTCTGGTGAAGCCCGCAGGCCGGGGCCACCCCTGCTTCACCACTTCGTCTCCAGCTTTTCTCCACGCGATCACGCCGCGTTCACCCTGCCCCGCCGAATCGCCCAGAGACTGGCTGCACTCGCGCAACCGCGTGAGCGTCCTGCGACCCACGGAGCAATCACCCTCCATGAATCGACTTCGCCTGCTGGCCATCCTGGCCGCCCTCGCCGTGCTCGCCTCGATCGGAGCGGGCTCCGCCACAAGCGCGACCGCGGCCTCCGCCGCAAGCGCGAAGGCCACCATCTCCATGAGCGGCTCGACGTCCATCGCCCCGCTCGCCACGAAGCTGATCACGAGCGCCCTGCAGCGCTCCCCGTTCAAGGGGCGTGTGCGCTTCCGCCTGCTCCAGGGCGGGTCGGACGTCGGCATCAACGACGTCTCGAAGGGGCGGGTGTCGATCGGGCTGTCCTCGCGCGACCCGAAGCCGGCGGACCCGCCCGGCGTGGTCTTCAACAAGATCGCCCGCGATGCGGTGTGCGTCGTGACCCACCGCTCCAACCCGCTCTCGAACCTCTCGCAGGGTCAGATCCAGGACATCTTCTCCGGGCGCATCCGCAGCTGGAGCAGAGTCCCGGGCGCGCGTGTCAGCGGAACGATCGACCTGATCGTGAGGACGCCGGCCTCGGGTACCCAGGACGCGTTCCAGAACATCTTCATGGGCGAGGCGCTGCGCGTGGCCGGCAGCGCCACGACCAAGGCCTCGAACGGCCTCCAAGCGCAGGCGATCAGGTCCAACCCCAACGCGATCGGCTACGCCTCCTTCAACTTCACCAAGGGCCTCCACGACGTGCCGTACAGGGGCGTGCGCTGCAACCTGCGCAACGCCAAGGCCGGCACCTACGGCGGTGCGCGTAACTTCTTCATGGTCACGCGCGGCCCGGCCCGCGGGGCGGTCAAGGCCTTCATCCGCTTCATCCGTCGCAGCCCGGCCGCGAAGAGCGTGACGCAGACCAACTGGGTCCCGCTGCGTTAGGCAGTGGCGACCGCCGGTCCAGCAGTCGCCCGCCGGGGCGGACGCCTGCCGGGGCGCCCGCGCCCGCTCGCGGACGGGGCAGGCATGCGCTTCTCGGACGCGCGCGTCGAGCGCGCGCTCGCCGCGGCGGCTTGCCTGGTGCTGCTGCTGATCGCGGCGATGATCGTCTTCGTCTTCGCGAAGGCCTGGCCTTCGTTCGCCCACAACGGCCTCTCCTGGTTCGGTGGGGGCAACGACGTCGACCGCCAGCTCGAGGACATCATCAACGGGCCCGCCAACCCGGATGCCTACATCTACGAGATCGGGGTCTTCCCGCTCCTCTGGGGCACCGCGCTCACCACCGCCGGCGCGGTGATCATCGGCATGACGTTCAGCCTCTTCGCGGCGATCTTCATCGTCGAGTTCGCTCCGCCGCGGCTGAACCGCGTGCTCGAGCCCGTGGTGCGGCTGCTGGCGGCGGTCCCGTCGGTCATCTACGGGCTGATCGGCGTGCTCGTGCTCGTGCCCTTCGTGCTCGACCACCTCACGAGCCCCGAGCGCAAGGAGTCGGTGGCGTTCGTGGTGCAGCTCACCGGAGCGAGCCTGCTCGTCGCCGTCGTGATCCTCACGGTGATGATCGTCCCGATCATGATCGCGATCATCGTCGATGCCCTGCGGGCGGTGCCGCGCTCCTGGCAGGAGGGCGCCTCGGCGCTCGGGGTCAACCGCTGGCGCGTGATGTGGACGATCTGCGTGCGCACGGCGCGTCCGGCGATCGTCGCGGCCGCGGTGCTCGCGACGGCCCGCGCGCTCGGTGAGGCGATCATGCTGTCGATGGTCTCGGGCTCGAAGGGGTTCGCGCCCAACCCCTTCGACGGCCTCACCTTCCTGCTCGAGCCGACCCGGCCGCTGGCCGCCACGATCGTCGAGTACCAGGAGTCGAGCAACCTCGAGCCGGTCGCCAACACGCTCTACGCCTTCGCCGCGATCCTGCTGATCTCGAGCATGGCGCTGTCGCTCGGCGGCTACATGGCCAAGCAGCCGATGCGCAAGTACGGGGTGCGCCCATGACGGCTCCGCGCGCGGACGCGCCCGTCCGCAGTCGCCGGAGGTGTCGTTGATGCCCGCCCCGTGGCGGCCCACCTCGCCGGCCGGCTCGATCGAGAGCTGGCCGCTCGCCGACCGGATCGGCTTCCGGCTCGCATGGGCGGCCGGTGTCTCGCTCTGCCTCGTGGCCGGGTCGATCGTCGTCTACATGGCGGTGCAGGGGCTTCAGTACCTCGACCTCGGCCTGCTCTTCGAGAGCCCCCAGGCGGACCTCGACCAGTCGAAGAGCGGCGGCTACCTCGACCCGCTCGTCGGCACGGTGGTGCTGACGATCCTCGGCACGCTGCTGGCGGTGCCGCTCGGGGTCGCCACGGCGATCTGGCTCAGCGAGTACGCGCGCCCGGCGTGGCTCGCGCGTGCCGTCGAGTCGGGGGTCGAGGTCGTGGCCGGCACGCCGACGATCGTGCTCGCCATCTTCGGGCTGCTCGTCTTCCAGCGCGAGCTCTTCAGCTTCCTGTCCTTCACCGCGCAGGGCGACGCCGTCTTCGGCCGCTCGTTCTTCATCGCGGGGACCATGATGTCGCTGATCGCCCTGCCGCTCGTGGTCGGCGCGACGCGCGAGGCGCTGCAGGCGGTCCCGGGCCACGTGCGCGAGGCCTCCTACGCGCTCGGCAAGACCAAGGCGGCCACGATCAGGCGGGTGCTGCTGCCCGCCGCGCGCCCGGGCATCGGCACCGGCGCCGCGCTCGGGATGGGGCGGATCGCCGGCGACACGGCGATCGTGATCATTCTGCTCGGCGCCTCGCTCAAGCTCGATGAGGCGGGCTCGGCGCCGATCCTCGGCGACCTCAAGGGCACTGGCTCGACGCTTACGAGCTACGTCTACGTCAACTCGCCCGCGGGCGAGGGCAACGCGCCCGAGAAGGCCTACGCCGCCGCCTTCGTGCTGCTCCTGATCGTGATCGCGCTCAACTACTCGATCGACCGCATCGCCAAGGGAAGGGGGCTGCCCGCGTGGACCCGCTGATGCCGCCGCCGATCCGCCGGATCATCACCGAGCGCGAGGCCACCGTCGTCGATCCCCCGCGCCAGAACGGCCAGCCCCCGGCCTCCTACGTGCCGCTCGGCGCTGGCGGGCCCGGCTCGATCCAGCGCCCCGAGCCGAGTGAGGTCGAGAAGGTCGAACGCATGCGCTCCGAGGGCGTGACGATCACCTACGACTCAAAGCCCGCGGTCAAGGCGGTGTCGCTACGCGTGCGCCAGGGCGAGGTGCTCGCGCTGATCGGTCCGTCGGGCTGCGGCAAGACGACGATGCTGCGCTCGTTCAACCGCCTCGTCGAGCTGACCCCCAGCGCGACCCGCACCGGCGTGATCTCGCTCGACGGCCAGGACATCGACACGCTCGAGGTCACCGGCCTTCGCCGCCGGGTCAGCATGGTCTTCCAGCAGCCGAACCCGTTCCCGATGAGCGTGTTCGACAACATCGCCTACGCGCTGCGCCAGCAGGGTTCCGGCCGGCCCTCGCAAGAGGAGCTGGCGCCCGCTGTTACGGACGCGCTCGAGCGGGCGGGCCTGTGGGATGAGGTGGCCGAGGCGCTCGACCACCCCGCCCTGCGCCTCTCGGGCGGCCAGCAGCAGCGGCTGTGCATCGCGCGCGCGCTCGCAGCTCAGCCCGAGGTGCTGCTGCTCGACGAGCCGTGCTCGGCGCTCGACCCGCGCTCGACGCAGGTGATCGAGGATCTGATCCTGCGCCTGCGCGACGAGGTGGCGATCGTGATCGTGACCCACAACATGCAGCAGGCGCTGCGGATCGCCGATCACGTCGGCTTCATGTACCTCGGCGAGCTCGTCGAGTACGGCCCCGCCGACCAGGTCTTCGGCGCCCCGCACGAGGAGCGCACGCGCGAGTACGTGGGCGGTGCCTTCGGATGAGCGTCGCGCCTCGCGTTCGGACGGGCCTCGCCCGGTGCCGCCGGCTGTGCCCTGCCCTGGGTGGGGCCCGCGGATGAGCCTCGCACCGGCCGCTGCGATGCTGCTGCTCTGCGTCTGTGCCGCCGTGCTCGCCGCCGGCTGTCAGTCGACCCAGGAGAAGAGCGCCGAGCTCGAGCGCAAGGGCGGCGAGGCCTTCAAGGAGGAGGGCCTGTCGGTGAAGCGCGCGAGCAGGGACGTCAAGGTCCTCTCCAAGGCCATCCTCTCCGACGAGAACGGCGCCGCTGCCGTCGCCCAGCTCAAGAACGTGAGCAAGCGCACGCTCGTGAGGGTGCCGGTCGCGATCGACGTGCTCGGCAAGAAGCGCAAGTCGCTCTTCAAGAACGACGATCCGGGCCTCGAGCCCTCGCTCGTCGGCGTCTCGGTCCTGCGCCCGGGCGAGGAGATCTTCTGGGTCCACGACCAGGTCTTCGCCACCGCCAAGCCCCAGAAGGTGGCCGTCAAGGCGGGCAAGGACGCGGGCGGCGCGCCCGCCAAGCTGCCCGAGATCCAGGTGACGCCCGCCAAGCTCGTGGTCGACGCCACCAGCGGAGTGGCCGCCGAGGGCAAGGTGAGAAACCGCTCGGACCTGCTCCAGAAGAAGCTCGTGATCTTCGGCGTGGCCCGCAGGGCCGGCAAGGTCGTCGCGGCGGGCCGCAGCCAGGTGGAGCGCCTCAAGCCCCGCAAGAGCGCCACCTACCAGATCTTCTTCATCGGCAACCCGCGCGGCGCGCAGATCGAGCTCGCCGCTCCCCCAACGGCCCTGGAGCAGGAGGCGCGCTGATGCCCGACGAGATGGTGCCCACGTCCGACGAGATGGTCCCCCACGAGGACCTCAAGGAGCTCGATCCATGCGCGAGCTGCGCCGCTCCGCTGGCCCACGATCAGCGCTACTGCCTCAACTGCGGCCGCCGCCGGACCGGAGAGCGGGTCGCCTACGGGGAGCTGCTCGCGGGGCGCGAGGCGGGCGAGGTCCTGGTCGTCGACGAGGTAGCTGAGGAGCCGCCCAGGCGCCGGCCCGGGGCGACGCTGCTGGGCGCGCTCTCGGCGCTCGCGAGCGTGGTCGTCCTCGGCCTCGGCGTGGTCATCGGCCTGCTGCTGCGCGACGAGGAGCCGCCCCCGCGGCCGGTGGTTCAGGCCCCCCCGCAGAAGGCGCCGGTGGTCAACGTAACCACTGGCGGGGGGGGCGGTAGCGCGGGCGAAGCGGTGACCGGCGAGGAGTTCGTGAGCGACTGGCCGGAGGGCGAGACCGGGTTCACGGTGCAGCTCGAGACGCTGCCAAACACGAGCGATCAGGCGGCCGTTGACGCCGCCAAGGCCGACGCCGAGACCAAGGGCGCGGCGGAGGTCGGCGCGCTCGACTCGGATGAGTACACCTCGCTCGAGCCCGGCAACTTCATGATCTACTCGGGTGTCTTCACCGGCAAGGCAGCAAAGAAGAAGGCGACGGCCACGCTGAAGAAGCTGAAGCGGGACTTCCCGAAGGCCAAGGTGGTCAAGGTGTCCTCGGGCGACCAAGAGTTCGGCGTGGCGGACGAGAAGCCCGAGGAGCAGGTCGAGCAGGTCGACAAGGGCACGCTCGAGGACCTCGAGAACTCCACCGGCGCCGAGCAGCAGAAGAAGTCGGCGCGGCTGCCCGACACGATCGGCATCCCGGGCAAGCCGCCCCCCAAGGAGAAGCCCAAGGGCGGAGGCAAGACGTTCGAATGAGCACCTTGCGGCGGCTCAGGGACGTGGCGGCCGCGCGCGCCGCCGAGCTCGGCGGGGGCCGCATCGGGCGGCGCGCG
>Ga0208612_1000731_pt1 | contig 13871 bp, 19 predicted proteins | sample AntDryMetagUQ889_FD_188089 | JGI IMG/M metagenome (GOLD analysis project Ga0208612, IMG submission 188089) | Polar desert microbial communities from Antarctic Dry Valleys - UQ889 (SPAdes) | ecosystem: Environmental > Terrestrial > Soil > Desert | place: Antarctic Dry Valleys | collected 2008-12-31 | reverse complement strand
AGGGCACCATCCGGTTCCCGCGGATGAGCCGATCCCGGTCGTTCTCGTCACCCGCATCATCGAGATCAGGAACCGCCAGCACGCCCAGGAGTCCGACGCTCGAATCGCGCCGTGAGCGAAGGGACCGGCGCTCGTTAAGTCGAGCGTACTTGACTTGGGAGCCTCGCCGCGTGTCGGATGCTTGAACAATCGAGCAGCAAGCTCCAGTGCTCGGTGGTGAGCAGGGTGATCGCGCGCGGGTCCTCGAGCGAGGAGATCGGCGTGACAGGTTGCGAGGCCTGTGGCCTCTCCTCGGACATCGGTCTCTCCCTCAATTGCTCGGTGGTCGGCGAGCCTGATTCTCCGCCACTCTGCCCCGCGTCGCCACGCCGGAATCGCTGAGACTCACGTCATCCTCAGTCCCACAGGTTGATCTGCGGCAGGCCGGCGATCCCGAGCGCCTCGTTGACCTCGGCAGTGTGGGAGATGTCGTGAGCGAACACGCGCTGGATGACGACGCCTCGGCCATGGACCCACGATCCGTCCCATTCGGGGCGACGGATCTCCTCGTCGAGCATATCCAGCGTCCATCGGTCCAGGCAGCCCTCGACGATGCGGAAGGTCGAGTCGAGCGCCTCGACCAGCTGCCCGGCACTGAACACGTGCTCGAGGTCGTCGTCTCCCGGGCAGTTGTACGTTGCGTTCGTGAATGGCGTCGTCTCCGCGCCGGGCTCACCAGCGAAGTCGCACAGCCAGAACACGCGCTGGCAGGCGGTATGGCCGACGGTCGCCCAGAGCGGCCATCGGTCCGGGGAGGGCTTGATCGCGAGCTGCTCATCGGTCAGGGAGGCGACCGCGTCGCGGAAGAGCCGGTTGTACTCGGGCCACTTGCTGTACGCCGGTCGTATCGTCTGAACGCGCATGCTGTTTGGGAGCCATCCGTGGGCTTGAGCCGCGACCGGGGACTACCCGACTCCGCGACGACGGGTTGTGTGGTCCTTGATCGTCTGACGAAAAAACTACGAGACCCACGGGAGCGGGCGGCCGATGATCCTGCTGAATGGCGGGCTCGGCTCCGGCGAGTGTTCGGGCCGAGCCTCCCGGCGCTGACCGAGAACCGAGGAAACTGATGTCGTTCCAAGCCTACCTGATCAGCCCTCGTCCATCTTGAGCAGTCCGAACATGGCGCCCTGTGGATCATTGATGATCGCGAAGTGGCCGCCCGGCATCGGTGTCGGCGGCACCACCTCGGTCGCGCCGAGGTCAACGGCCCGCTTGAACGCGTCATCCAGATCGGCGACGTTGAAATAGATCATCCAGTAGCTGGGCACTTCGGCCGGGATCATCGACTGCACTTCCATGGCGCCCGCGATGGCATCGTCGTCAACGTAGAACTGCGTGTAGTCCGGCTGCCCTTCGCCGATGGGTGTCGTTTCGGTGCGCCAGTCGAAGACCGTGCCGTAGAAGTCGATGGCCTTGTCCAACCCCCGCGAGTTGAGCTCCGCCCACCCATAGGTCCCGGCCTCCCCGGACCGGAACGTGCGCATGGCCCCTGCCTGCCAGGCCGAGATGACCGCCCCGGTCGGGTCGCTGAAGACCGCCATCCGGCCCATGTCGCCGACATCGAAGGCGGGCGCGATCACCGTGCCACCGGCCGCCTGGACCGCGTCGCAGAGGGCCGCGGCGTCATCGGTCTCGAGGTACAGGCTCCAGGCGGTGGGCGCCTCGGGCATCATCTTGGCCGTGATGCCGGCGACGTCGCCATTGCCCTCGCCGAGCCGCGCCATGGCATAGCCGCCGTACTGGGGATCCTCCGAGATCTCGATGTTCCAGCCGAGCAGCGCGCTGTAGAACTCGCGCGACGCAGCGGGGTCGTCCGTGGAGAGTTCGACCCACGCGGGGCGCGTCTTGTTGGCAGTGACCATGTGGTTCCTCCGATGTTCCGGTGGCCTGGAAGATGACGTCAATGCCGCTTCGGGGGCGTCGCCACGATCCTGCATCGGCATATTGTACGAAACGTACGCCGGTCGACGTCGCGTCTGGAGAGAGAACATCCGCCGACGCTGCGATCAGCCGATATACCAGTAGTGATATATCCGCTGACGATTCGAGGCGAGATGACTGACGTTCAGGGCCGGCTCAGCTGCAAGCGTCGGCAGCTTGACCGCCGTGCAGTCCGCGCGACATCAGCGCCAACGCCGGTGGACCGATCGGTAGCGGATCAAATCCACGCGGCAGACTGAATCGGTCAACATCGCGCCCGCCCCGCTCGACGAACCTGGCGATCATCGGCGGGTTATTTGCGGTCTTCATCGTCGTGGGGACCACGATGTTCGTGCGTGCCGAACGCAACCGCTAGTCAGTCAGGACGCCACAGGTCGATCTGCGGGAGTCCGTGGATGCCGAAGGTCTGCGACAGCTCACCGCAGTGGTAGGCGTCGTGGCTGAAGAGCCGCTGGAGGATCGAGCCGCGGGAGTGGACCTGCAGCGTGCCGTTGTAGTCACGCCGGATCTCATCGGCGAGCATGTCCGGGGTCCATCGGTCCAGGCAACTCTCGATCAGGCTGAAGGTCGAGTCCAGGGCGTTCACGAGCTCGCCAGCGCTGCGCGGATGGTCGAGGTCGTCCTCCCAGCCACTGTTGGCGACATCCGCAAACGGCGTCGTTTCGGCGCCGGCCTCGCCGATGACCTCGCACAGCCAATACACCCGCGCCCCGGCGGTGTGGCCGACGATCGCCCAGATCGGCCAGATGTCGGCGGATGGTTGGATGGCGAGCTGCTCGGTCGACATGACGCCGATGATCTCGCGCAGCCGGCGGTTGTACTGCGGCCACATGTCGTAGACAGGTCGAATGGTTGGTGGGCTCATGCGTTCACGATACCCGTCGGCGCGGACGCCACATCCGTCTGAAATTGCCGAGAGCGCCCGCGTTAGGTCATATGACGTCATGGTGGGCATTAGGCGGAGGATGACCCGGACTTGGACCGATGACGAGCGTGGGATGTCCTCTTGCCATGCTCATTTCTCGCCTATTGCCCGTCAGCACAGCAATTGACCCAACCGATGGCCGGCGCGGGCGATACGCCGGCCCCTTGGGCATACGGCGCATAGGGCACCGAACCAGGGCCGGGAGACGTCTATTGACATCCAAGTCATACAACCTTATGGTTGTATCCATGAGTACCGCGGGAGACTTCGATCGCGTCTTTGCCGCGCTGGCGGATGCCACGAGGCGTGACGTCGTCCGCCGGGCTATCGACGGCGAGGAGGGCGTCGCCGAGCTCGCTGACCACTACCCCATGAGCTTCGCAGCAGTGCAGAAGCACGTAGCTGTGCTCGAGCGGGCGGGCCTGGTCACCAAGCAGCGCATCGGCCGTCGCAAAGTTATCCGCACCAATCTCGCGGGGCTGCGGGTTGCGCGCCGCCTGCTGGACCAATACGAGGATCTATGGCGCGGTCGGATTGACCGCATGACCGACCTCATCGCCGACACGAAGGAGAAAAACGCATGACCGTCACCGCCGTCGAGAAGAGCACCGACACCCTCACCATGGCACTCACCGCCGAGTTCGACGCCTCGCCTGAGCGGGTGTGGCAGCTCTGGGCGGATCCACGCCAGCTCGAGCGCTGGTGGGGACCCCCGACGTACCCCGCCACCTTTACCGCCCACGGCCTGGTGCCCGGCAGCCGCGTCGAGTACCACATGACCGGACCCGAGGGCGACCAGCCACGCGGCTATTGGGACGTTCTTGAGGTCGAGCCGCCGCATCGGCTCGTCTTCCGCGACGGCTTCGCCAACGACGACGGCACGCCAAATGACACCCTGCCACGCAACGAGGGCCGCGTGACGATCGAAGCGGTCGGCGACGGACGCACCCGGATGGTGATCGACAGCATCTTCCCCAGCGCCGAGGCCATGGAGCAGATCCTCGCCATGGGCATGGAGGATGGCCTCACGCAGGCGGTCGGCCAGATCGACGCGATTCTCGCGGAGGACAAGGTCGCGCAGGGATAACCGAGGCATGGGCCACCTACCGAAGGGTCATCCGATGAGATACGCCCTCCAGCCGAGTCTTCTCAACAACCAATGCTCAACCCGAGGAGAGACATCGTGACCACGACCGCGACCGAGATGACGACACAGACCCTGGACGTGCCCGGAGCAACGCTGACTTACGACGTGCGGCGAGGAGGATCGGCCGACGAGCCCGTCCTGTTCCTCATCGGGTCACCGATGGGCGCCGGCGGATTCGGCAGCCTGGCGAGCCACTTCGCCGACCGGACGATCATGACCTACGACCCGCGTGGCGTCGATCGCAGCACGAAGCCTGATCCGACGGCGCAGTCCACGCCGGACGAGCACGCGGACGACCTGCATCGGATCATCCAGGCAGTGGGTGGACCGGTCGACCTGTTCGCAAGCAGTGGCGGCGCGGTGAATGCGTTGGCGTTGGTCGCGAAGCACCCGGAGGACGTGCGAACGCTCGTCGCACACGAGCCGCCGCTCGGCTCGATCCTGCCCGACCGCGAGGCCGCGCTGGCGACCTGTCGCGCGGTTGGCGAAACGTACCAGCGCAGTGGATTTGGCTTGGGCATGGCGCACTTCATCGCGGTCGTCAGCCACAAGGGACCGATGACGGACGAGTTCGCCCGCCAGCCAGGCCCGGACCCACAGATGTTCGGGATGCCGGCCGAGGACGACGGATCCCGAACCGATGCGCTGCTCGGCCAGAACATCGTGACCTGCACGCACTACGAGCCGGACTTCGACGCCCTCCGCACCGCATCCACTCGGATCGTCATGGCCGCCGGCGTGGGGTCGGAATCAGAGATGGCGAACCGAGGAGCGCACGCCGTCGCCGATCGGCTGGGCACGGAGCCAATCGCCTTCCCAAGCGATCACGGCGGCTTCCTCGGAGGCGAATACGGCCAGACGGGCGAGCCCGAGGCCTTCGCGGCGAAGCTGCGCCAGATTCTCGAGGAGCACTGACCGACGCAGCTGATCGGTCGAGGTCAGCTGACGGCCAGATATCGCATTCCTGTCGGAACCTGTCACCTACCCGATGCAGAATGGTCACATGACTGTGATCGATTGGCTACTCGACTCCGATCCCGCCATCCGCTGGCAGGTGATGCGCGACCTGACCGATGCGTCCGCCGAAGATGTCGCCACCGAACGCGCGAGGATCGCCACCGAAGGGTGGGGTGCCCAGTTACTTGCTGCCCAGGACCCGGATGGCCGATGGGGCGGCGGCACGTTCTTTCCCGAGTGGATCTCCACGGAGGCGACGCTTACCCTGCTGTACCGGTTCGGCCTGGATCCCACCAGCGAGGAGGCACGGCGGGCGATCGCGCCGGTGCACGAGGCGGCTCGGTGGGACTACGACCCGAATCTCCGGTTCTTCGAGGGTGAGGTCGAGCCCTGTATCAACGGCCGGGCGGTCGCCATCGGTGCCTACTTCGGCCAGGACGTGCGCGGGATCGTCGACCGGCTCCTGACCGAGCAGATGGCGGACGGCGGCTGGAACTGCGAGCAGGAGAACGGTTCGACGCGCGGGTCCTTCGACTCGACCCTGAACGTCCTCGAGGGCCTCCTGGAATATGAGAGGTCCACCGGGGCGAATGGCGATGTCTCGGCGGCGCGCGTCCGGGGCGAGGAATACCTCCTTGAGCGCCGCCTGCTCCGCCGGCTGTCCGACGGCGAGATCGGCCAGAAGCGCTGGCTCTCCATCGGCTTCCCCAACGCGTGGTTCTACGATGTCGCGCGCGTCCTCGACTACCTGCGGAGTGCCAGGCCTGCGCCGGACGAGCGGATGACCGAGGCGCTCGACATCCTCGAGGCGAAGCGAGACGCCGACGGCCGTTGGCCGCTGGACCACGCCTACCACAACAGGCTGCTGGTGGACCTCGGGGAGTCCGAGGGCAATCCGAGCCGATGGATCACGCTCCGTGCCTTGCGCATCCTCCGCTGGGCAGCGGACGCAGACCGAGCGACGGCGGCGCGACCAGCATCGGTATGACGGACGACATCACCGTTGTCCCGGCGAACGAGGCCTCCTGGGAAGATCTGCAGGCCGTCTTCGGCACGCGCGGGTCGGCAGCGGTCTGCTGGTGCCAGCGCTACAAGCTCGCTCCCCGGGAGGCATTCTCGAAGTTCCCGGCGGAGGAACGTGCCCTCCGGATGCGAGAACAGACGCGCTGCGGCGACTCGACCGCGGCCACGACCTCCGGGCTCGTCGCGTACCTCGATGGCGAGCCGGTCGGCTGGTGCGCTGTCGAGCCGCGCACCGCTTACGATGGCCTGCTGCGCGCTTACCGCACGCCGTGGGAGGGCCGCCAAGAGAACCGGGCCGATGCGAGCGTTTGGGCCGTGACCTGCGTCCTCGTCCGCGCCGGATTCCGCGGGCGAGGCATCGCCTACGCGCTCGCAGGTGCGGCGGTCGATCATGTACGCGCGCGCGGCGTCCGTGCGCTCGAGGCCTATCCCATGCGCACCGAAGCAGGCGAGGTGACCTGGGACGAGATCCACGTCGGAGCGCAGAGCGTCTTCGTGGCAGCCGGAATGGACGAGGTGAGCCGTCCGGGCAAGCGACGGGTCGTCATGCGCATTGACTTCGATGGCACGCCATCCAACCCATCCACCAGCACCGAGGAGAGACATGGCTGAACACTCCGCACCGATCATCCTGGTCCCGGGCTTCTGGCTCGGCGCATGGGCATGGGACGACGTGGCGAACGCGCTCCGCGCCGATGGTCACGACGTCACCGCGATCACGCTCCCCGGCCTCGACTCGGTCGAAACCGATCGCTCGGGGATCACGTTCGCGGACCACGTCAACGCTATCGTCGCTGCCGTCGAAGCCGCAGATTCAAGCGCCGTGCTCGTCGTCCACAGCGCCAGCGGATTCAGCGGTTATGCCGCAAGCGACCGCGTGCCGGCGCGAATCGCCGCGATGGTCTACGTCGACACGGCCCCTGGCAAAGGCGCTCTCGACCCCGACTTCAAGGGGGTCGAGAAGCCGATGGTCTGGTCGGAGATCGAGGAAGAGGAAAACCTCGACGGACTGAGCGACGAGCAGAAGGAGACGTTCCGCGAACGGGCGGTGCCGGTCCCGGGCAGCCTGATCCGCGAAGGCGCCGAGCTGACCAACGACGCCCGACGCGACATCCCCAGCACCCTGATCTGCACGGGTTTCACCGCCGAGCAGTACCAGACCTACGCGAAAGAGCACCCCGACTGGGCATTTCTCGCGGGCATCCCCGAGCTGCGCAACGCGACCTGGGTCGACCTGCCGACGAGCCACTGGCCGATGTGGTCGCGCCCGCAGGAGCTCGCGGGCATCATCGGCGACGTCGCCAGAGCACACGGCAAGGCTGACCGATGACCACCTCGCTGCTCGATGACGCCATGGCCCATCACATTTGGGCCACCGAACGGCTCATCGACGAGTGCAAGGTGCTCACCCCCGAGCAGCTTGCGACGCCCGCGCCCGGGACGTACGGCTCGATCCTCGATACGTTCCGACACCTCGTCAGCACCGATTGTTGGTACCTCACGTTCTTCGGTACTGAGCCCCAGCTGGTCGACGAGGACTCCGCGGCGAACCTCGACGAGCTGCGCTCGGCGATCACCACGAACGGGAAGGCGTGGATGGAGTTGCTCGACGGCGGCCTCGATGGCGAAGCGGACATCGTCGAGCACGGCGACGGCTGGAACTTCCACTCACCCACCGGCTTCCGCCTGGCACAGGTGATCCAGCACGGTACCGATCACCGCAGCCAGATCTGCACCGCCCTGACGAGCTTCGGCGTCGAGCCGCCCGGGATCGACCTCTGGGCATTCGGCGAAGCCACCGGCCGCACGCGGGCCGAGGACGCATGACCGAATAAAAGCAGGCCAATCTCTATTCTTGTCGCAATGCCTCGCGCGATCGAACGGCTGCTCGAACATCTCCACGACGGGGCTTCCACGGCCCCGAGCACCGGCGAGCTGACACATTGGCTCGGCGAGTCGCGCCGGTTTCGTTCCTTCGTCGAGTTGAACCGGGACAAGATTCGCAAGAAGCTGCGTGTTGCGGCAGGCGCTGAGGCACACCGCGACGTGCGCGCCGAACTGCGCGTCGCCCACCTGCTGCTGGCCGATCGTCGGATCGAGCTCGCGTTCGAGGCTTACGGATCATCCAGGGGCGGCCCGGACTTCACGGTGACATTCCGGGCCGAACGAAGCTTCAATCTCGAGGTCACGCGCCGGCACACGGGATCCGGCACGACCGGCGCGGCGCGTACGCTCCTCGGGAAACTCCGCCAGCTACCGCCCAGCGCGGCGAACGTGGTACTCCTCGCAGTCGAGGGCGAGGAGGCCGATGCCCTGGACGTCTCGGCAGCGATACGCATGCTCCAGGCACGAGCGGAGGCGAAAGACGAGCAGTTCTTCCTGGATCGCGGATTCGACGGGACGCGCGGGTTCCATCGCCGCTATCAGCGGCTCGGCGAGGTTCTGGCCTGGCGAGAGACCGCGGACGGCGACGGTCAGACGACAAGATGGACGAATCGCTCTGCCCGCATCGCGGTCCCGGAGCGCGCCGTGCGGGCGTGCATCGCGTGCCTCCGCGCGGTTGCACCCCGCGACACTAAATCCGAACGAGACCGACCTCCACCGTCCCCGGTTGCACCGGATGAAACAGGGGACGTGTGAGCGCCCGTTCGTTCGGATTTAGTCGCACCGGGTGCAACTCAGGCGCCGAAGCAATCTACCTCGGCTCCAGGACGACCACCGCGGTTTCGGTCGGACGTCGCGTGGCAAATCCATTGACGTCGTCGCCGAACTCCTGCCATCGAGCCCAGAGCCGTTCGCGCTCCTCACCGCTCGCTGCGCGACCGCGGACGGGCCGCGACCCATTGGCCACGTCAATGGTGGCCTCAGGGGTCGCCTGCAGGTTGAGCCACCAGGCTGGCTCGGGCGCGGCCCAGCCGTTCACGGCCAGCGTGACGAGGTTCGGGCCATCCTCGTAGTAGCCCAGGATCGCCTGGCGCCGCGCACCACTCCGGCGTCCGATGGTCGTAAGTCGCAACGTCCCCCACTTGCGGTCCTTTGGGCCCCACAGGCCGAACCGACCGGGAGTCAGGCGGTAGATCGCCCGATGGACCACCCAGGCGCCGCGAACGAACCATCGCGGAGGGAGGCGCGGCGTCCGCGCAGCATCGGTCTCGGTTGCCATCGGGAACTTATCGGTCATCAATAGCTCCTTGCTAGCTCAGGGTCACACTCTATTGTCAAGTCACAGCATCACCGATGACTTTCGCGGCTGCATGTTGTCTCATCATCAGCGACATCGACACCGCAGCAGGAGCATCACCATGACCACCGGCTGGACGACCGCGACGAAGGGCACCAGCGAAACGCCGATGTCAACGGCATCAACCTGGACCACGAGACCCGCGGCACCGGTCGGCCGATGATCCTCCTGCACGGCGGGCGCAGGTCGGGCGAGATGTTCGGACCGATCCTCCCGGCCCTGACCGCGGACCACGAGGTCATCGCCGTCGATCTCCAGGGACACGGTCGCACGGCCGACCTGAAGTTGAGCGCGCAGCTGGCAACGGTCAACGTCCCCACTTCCCGATGTTCGACGGCCTGCGCCCTCCCTACTGAACAAGGAGCGAATCGGCTGATGCAAGAGTTCGACCTTGAGCTCGTTGACGGACGCACCCTCCACGCGTATGACACTGGTGGCGGAGACGACCACCTGACCGTGGTCTGGCATCACGGCACGCCGAACATCGGCTCGCCGCCCGCGCCGCTGTTCGAAACCTCCGAGCGGCTCGGCATCCGATGGGTGTCGTATGACCGCCCAGGCTACGGCGGATCCACCCGCCATCCGGTACGCGACCTGGCATCGGCGGCCGCCAACTCCTCCGCCGTCGCCGATGCGCTCGGCATCGATCGATTCGCGGTCATGGGCCACTCCGGTGGCGGATCGCACGCCTTGGCGTGCGGCGCGCTGCTGCCCGACCGCGTCGTGGCAGTCGTCAGCATTGCAGGGCTTGCGCCCTTCAACGCGGATGGGCTCGACTGGTTCGGCGGCATGTCCGACGCGGGGGTCGCGGCCCTGCGAGCCGCATTGCGCGGGCGCGACGCGAAGGAGCGATACGAGGCATCAGCTCCTGAAGGTGACCCTGGGTTCGCCGCGCTTGACCACGAAGCCCTGGCCGCCGAGTGGTCGTGGTTTGGGAAGGTCGTCGGTCCCGCCCTGGCAGGCGGGCCTGGCGGGTTGGTCGACGACGACATGGCCTACGTGGCGCCGTGGGGCTTCGAACCCGCCGAGATCATCGCGCCAACGCTCCTGGTGCATGGCAACCGGGATCGGATTGTTCCAAGCGCGCATGGCGAGTGGCTGGCGCGACGCTGCCCCACCGCCGAGTTCGGGCTACGGCCGGACGATGGGCACATCTCGATCCTGCGTTCCGCGCCAACAGCCCTGGAGTGGCTCCATACTCTCGTCGACTAGGCCCAGGAGACTCCGGGCGGCGGCGGAGGATATACGCATCTACGCCCGTAGCCATCGACGATCGAGCGCGCCCCTCAAGCCGGTGCACGCACCTTCAGGCCCTTGATCGAGGCAAAGTCCCTCAGATTGCGAGTGACGAGCGTCAGCCGATGCTCGATGGCAGTCGCCGCGATCAGGGCATCTGGAAGCCGTACCGGGCTCTGGCGACGGATCCGGCCCGCTCGTTCGGCGATGGCCACGTCGATCGGGAGATCCGTCATTGAAGCCAGGAGCCTGCGAACGCGACGCTCTTCCGTTCCACGGCCGGAGAAGAGCTCTGCTCGGGTGACGGCTGACACGTAGAGATCGTCGTCGCCGCGCTCGAAGCGGCGATAACCCCGAAGGTGGTCGACGAGGACGTCGCTATCGACGAGCGTCTTCGCCATCGACCCACTCGTCTCGGCTCGGCAGCTCAAGTTCAGGCAACGCACCGAAAGCTTCGTTGAGCGCTGCGTCTGGATCTGGTCGATCATCCACCAGGTAGGCGTCGACCGCCTCTCGAATCATTCTCGCCAGGGGCGCGCCCGTACGTCGGCCGCGCGCGTCGAGGCTGCGACGCTGGTCATCAGTCAGATAGATTTGGGTGCGCGTACTTGGCATATATAGCACAGCATACAGCATGCATAGGAACGACTGTCATCGGTGCGCCGGGCTCAAGCGGCGGTGAGCGCAACGACCAGGCTGCTGACGAGCATCACAACCGCGACCGGCACCCAGAGGCGTCGCTCGCCCGCGCTGGGCGTGATCGCGTTGAGGACGACGGCGGCGGCAGCGATCGCGACGACTCCCCAGATCAGCCAGCCAACCAACCCCGACCACGCCGGTAACACCAGGCCGGCCCGCGACAGGACGATCGCGACGGTGCCGGCAAGCAGGACCGCCTGAACCAGTGCCGCAACTCGCATCCAAGGAGGGAATTTTCCGGGGAACGCGCCGCCCATAGCGTAGGAACCCCACGGGACGCCGAGCGCGAGCGCGACCTGGAAACCGATGACGCCGGCCGCGGCAATAGCGAACGCGATCGCCGCGATCGCCGTGATGTTCATCGGCTCAGAGTGCCATATGCGAATGAGTCGAACGGGGGCTCGACGTCGTTCTCGATGGCGTCGAAGAGGCTCGGGCCTGATGGTCCGGCGTAGCCGGGTGCGTCAGCCCATCTCCATCGGACTCATAAGCTGGAAGTAGTTGTCGTCCGGATCGGCGAAGGTGGCGATTGACGCCTTCGGCTCCTCGTCCATACCGTACGGTTCGCGGACGATGATTGCGCCCGCCGCCTTGAGCCGATCGGAATCGGCTTGGACATCGGCGCTCTCGATGTTCCAGAGCAGCCGGCCCGGATGCGCGTTCTTGCCAGTGACCTCGTCGTGTGGGCCGACGGTGATCCAGCCGCTGCCGATCGGCCAGGCGGTATAGCCGCCATCCGAGAAGGCGGGCTCGCCGAAGAGCTTCGTGTAATAGTCGGTCAGGCGCTGCGGATCCTCAGAGCCGATCAGGATGCTGTTGAAGTTCATCGTGTCTCCTCATCGATCAGTCTTGGTCGGTGTTGCTGATATGACGGGGTAGCAACGCAAAGCTCATCGGTCCGGGGACCGACCGATCAGTTTCTGTGGCCTTGCCAGTCCATCATGATGATCACCAACATCATCGTCACCAAACTGGCGCCATGGAGGGCAGAAATCATGGACTACAAGCTCGAGCTCGTGGTGCTTCCGGTCTCGGACGTGGACCGTAGCAAGGACTTCTACATCGACAAGATGGGCTTCACGCTGGACGTCGACCACCAGGCGGGCGACGCCTTCCGCGTGGTGCAGCTGACGCCGCCGGGCTCCGCCTGCTCGATCACCATCGGCACGGGCATCACGCAGGTCGCGCCGGGAACCTACCAGGGCCTCCACCTTGTCGTGAGCGACATCGAGGCAGCGCGATTGGAGCTGGTTGAGCGTGGCGTCGACGTCAGTGAGCCGTTCCATTTCGGTCCGGAGGGGCAGACGACCGGAGTGAATCCGGAGCGCGTCGACTACGGGACCTTCATGTCGCTCAGCGATCCGGACGGCAACGGCTGGCTAATCCAGGAGGTCAAGCATCGGGCACGGTGACGCAGCTGGAGGCGCTCCAAGAGACTGATGGAGTGCGAAATGTCCGCCCTGGTGATGTCGAGCGTGCCTAGTCCTATTCCTTGAACACGACTTCCCTTCTTTGCTCAACAAGAGGAGGTCGATCCCCTCCAACACCGTCGCTCCGTCCGTGCATCCACAATGGACCCATGAACTTCGACAAAGAGACTTTGGCGGCGCTCCGAGAGACTGATGAAGTAGAGATCGAATCCGTCTCCGGAACGGGCGTGGTGCATCGGACCATCATCTGGATCGTCGCCGATGAGCACGACGCCTACGTCCGATCCGTTCGTGGCAACGACGGGCGATGGTACCGAGAACTCCGCGACCGTCCGGACGGTGCGATAGTCCTGGCTGACAAACGCCTACCTTTCCGCGCTGCAGCGGCCATCGATCCGGATAGCGTCGAGCACGTGAGCGACCTCCTTCGCGCCAAATACGGGCGGAACAGCGCGGCAAGCACAGCGTCAATGCTCGAGCCCGAAACGCTGCCGACGACCCTGCGTCTCGAGCCCGCGTAGCGAGCATTTCCCGCTATTGCAGCAGGACATCCCCCGCTGGATGCCGTCCCCCCATTGACTTCTAGGGATCTCCGGACGACGCCAGAGTGAGCCGATGCCTCACGGCTGGAAACCACGGTGCAGAAAGGCCGCCATTTGCTGGCGCACCACGGTGCCGGTCGGGCAGTAGCGGTCGACCGCGCAACCACTGGTGATTCCCGATGCCGCCAGGCGGTTGATGGCACCCTGGTGCTTGTTGCCCGTGTCGTCGCTGAAGTAGTTCCTATTCGTTGCCGGAAGATCCAGTGCTCGAGACAGCAAGCTTGCCATCTGGTCGCGCAGGACGAGGCCGTGAGGGCAGAAGCGCGTCCCGCCACAGCCTGAGGTGATTCCCGCGGCGGCCAGGCGATTGATGGCAGCCTCGTGCAGGCTACCGCTGTCGTCGCTGAAATAGTCTCTGGTCGTTGCCGGCAGGTTCATCGCGCGCGAGATGAAGCTTGCCAACTGCCCGCGCGTGACGCCTCCGTCGGGACAGAAGGTCGTCACGGTGCAGCCACTGGTGATCTTCTCGTCCGCGAGCCACACGATGTCGGAAACGAACTTGGAGTCGGATATGTCGGTGAACGGCAGTCGGGGCTTTGACTTGCGCGTCGACTTGGGACTTGGCGTCGGGGCCGGGGTCGGGCTGGCGGTCGGGGCCGGGGTCGGGCTGGCGGTCGGGGCCGGGGTC
>Ga0208612_1000730_pt1 | contig 13877 bp, 14 predicted proteins | sample AntDryMetagUQ889_FD_188089 | JGI IMG/M metagenome (GOLD analysis project Ga0208612, IMG submission 188089) | Polar desert microbial communities from Antarctic Dry Valleys - UQ889 (SPAdes) | ecosystem: Environmental > Terrestrial > Soil > Desert | place: Antarctic Dry Valleys | collected 2008-12-31 | reverse complement strand
GCGGACCTGATCGCGGTGCCGCCGACTGCTCGGGCGGCAGCGCGCTCGACCTCGCCGACTCCCGGTTTGGCGCGCGGGGTGTTCATCGGGTGGTCTCGGCCGTCGGTCCAGACAACCCGGCTGGCCACGATCGCCGGCATTGGGCCCGGATAGTTGTCCCGAGCATCGAGCAGCGCCGCAAGCGCGGTGGGCTCAGGCACCGTGTCGTCGTCCATGAGCCAGACCGCCTGTGGGTCGTGCTCGAGAGCCCAGACGATGCCGGCAGCGAATCCGCCCGCCCCACCGCTGTTGTGGTCCAGCGTGAGCACCGAGACGTGATCTGCGAACTGTTCGACCAGCATGGTGGCGGTGTCATCAGTGGATGCGTTGTCGACGACGACGATTCGATCGGGCAATGTCGTCTGCCCGACAATCGCGGTCAGCGAGCGGGCAAGCAATTCCGCGCGATTCCACGTCACCACGACGGCGACGACGCCAGAGCGCTGGGACCGGTTCACTCCCGAACGGACGGGCCGCGGTTGACGTTAGCCCGGCCGTGTTCGACTGAGCGGAGCAGGTGGGTCAGGGTTGCCTCGAACTCGCCCAATTTCGCGTCGACGTAGGTGTCCACCTCCCGGCGCATGGCCTCGGCTTCGGCGGCTGTGGCCGCGCCGAGCTCGTCAGCCCGCGCGACCGCGCTGCGGTAGACGTCGCTCTCACTGACCAGCCGCTCGTGCTCACTGCGTCCCCGGGCGATGAGTTCGTCGTGTTCTTGCTGGCCTTGGGCGATAAGTTCGATCCTGAGCTGGGAACCCTCGTTGACCAGCCGGTCATATTCGCGTTGGCCCGCGGCCACGAGTTCTTCCAGGCGCTGTTGGGACAGCGCTCGAACCTGTTCGGCCTCTGTTCGAACCCGGGTCAAAGTGCTCTCGGCTGCTTGCGTTGCCACGAGCGCGATCCGGTCGGACTCGAGTTGCGCGGCGTCCAACAGGTCACCGCGCTGGTCGAGAACCGCCTTGGCCTGGGTCACTTCCTCGGGCAACCGCTCACGCAACTCATCGAGCAGATCGAGAATGTGATCCCGCGGCACCATGGCCGAGGAGGACATCGGGACACCGCGGGCCTGCTCGATCGTCGAGACGATCTCGTCGAGCATGTCGTATATGCGATACATCGGCTAATCCTCTCCGCGGATGACCAGCCGCTCGAGCACCGGCGCCGGCACCAGATGCGAGACGTCCCCGCCGAAGTGGGCAACCGCCTTGATCAGACTCGAGGACAGGTGCCCATGCTCGGGTCCGGTGGGCAGAAAGACGGTTTCGACCCCGCTGAGCCCGCGGTTCATCTGCGCCATCTGCACCTCGTACTCGAAGTCACTGATCGCCCGAAGCCCTTTGACGATCACCTCGATGCCACCGTCCTTGCAATAGTCAACGAGCAACCCGTGGAACGAGTCGACCGTGACCCCAGGAAGGTGGGCCGTCGACTCTGCGATCATCGCCATCCGGGTATCTACGTCGAACTTTCCTGCCTTGTCCGGATTGACCAGCACCGCGACAACCAGCTCGTCGTAGAGCTGGGTGGCCCGCTCGATGATGTCCAGATGACCGTTGGTCATGGGATCGAAAGACCCAGGACATACGGCCTTTCTCAACATGCCCGACCCCAGCCACGGCACGCCCCGGCTTTCGCCTGGCCGCTCAACTGTAGGCAACTCTCACGGGGCGCGACCGTACCAAAGCAATGCCTCCCCATAGCGCCGATCGCGGATCGGCTGCAGAGGTGTCGGCCACACCCACGGCTCGGCGCGGGCAGAACGTTCGACCACCAAGACCGCCTGCGCAGCCAGCCAGCCCAGGCGCGCCAGGTCGGCCAGGACATCGCTGAGTTCACGGGCGGCCAGGCGGTACGGGGGGTCCAGGAGAACGATGTTGTACGGAGCGACCGCACCCGGAACCTCCCCGGGATCGGTGGATGCCAGCCGCTGGACCGCGCTGAAGAGTGCCAGTGCACCCTCGAGACCGACCGATTCGATGTTGGCCCGCAGCGTATCGGCTACCCGCCGATCGTCCTCGACAAGCAGCGCGTGTGCAGCGCCGCGGGACAACGCCTCCAGCCCAAGCGCACCGGAGCCGGCATAGAGATCCAGGACATTGCTCTCCGGCAGCGGCGTCAGGCTGCTCAAAGTGGAGAACATGGCCTCCCGCGCCCGATCCGAGGTGGGTCGGGTCACGGCACCGCGGGGTACGGCGAGCCGGCGGCCCCGGGCGGTGCCGGCGATGATGCGGGTCATGCCTTGTCGAGGTAGTCGGCGCGTTCGTCCTCGGCCAGTCGCGCAACCTGTGCGGCCAGCGCCGGGTGCCCGATCAGGTCGGGATCCAGCGCCACCAGAAAAGTGGCCTCCTCCCGCGCCTGCATGATGATCGCCTCGTCGGTGAGCAGGGACAGCAGCCGTAGTCCGGACCGCCGGCCGGACTGAGCCGCGCCGAGGATGTTGCCCTCGCGGCGCGCGGCGAGGTCGACTCGGGCCAACTCGAACCCGTCGCGGGTAGCGGCAACCGCGTCCAGGCGCGCTCGGGCGGCGCTGTCGCTGGGCGTTTCGGTGACCAGAAGGCAGACCCCCGGTCTGGAGCCGCGGCCGATCCGGCCGCGCAACTGGTGCAGTTGGCTGACCCCGAAGCGATCCGCATCCAGGACCGCCATGACCGAGGCCTCCGCGACGTCAACGCCCACCTCGATGACAGTGGTGGTCACCAGGGCATCGAGTTCGCCGCGCGCGAAGGCCTGCATCGTGGCGTCCTTCTCCTCGGCCGGGAGCCTTCCATGCAGGATGGCGAGCCGAAGTCCGGCCAGCGGTCCTTGCCGCAGCATGTCGGCCACTTCCAGGACGGCAAGCGGCGCGCGCTTGGCCGCGGCTCCCTCCGGCGGCACGTCCTCGTCCGGAAGCGGGTCGCCAGATAGATCCCCGTCGTCGACCAACCTGTCTCCGCCGGCCCCAGCCGGACCGTCATCCCCGATGCGTGGGCAGACGATGAAGGAACGCCCCCCAGACCGGGCCTCCTCGACGATCCGAGCCCATGCCCGATCGAGCCAGGCGGGCTTTTCGTGCATCGGCACCACGCTGGTGCTGACCTCCGCGCGCCCAGCTGGCACCTCAGCGAGCGTGGTCGTCTCGAGATCGCCATAGACGGTCATTGCGACGGTGCGCGGGATCGGTGTCGCGGTGAGAACGAGGACGTGCGGGGGCGCCGCGGATTTGGCTCGTAACACGTCCCGTTGCTCTACACCGAAGCGGTGTTGCTCGTCGATGACCACCAGACCCAGCTCGGCAAACTGCACAACCTCCTCCAGGAGAGCATGGGTTCCCACGACGATGCCCGCTCCCCCGCCCGCGGCCTCGGCCAGTGCTGCCCGGCGAGCCTTAGCCGACAGCGACCCGGTCAGCAATGTCACCTTTGTGGCCTGTTCCTCGGCACCGAACTCCCCTGAGATGCCCAGCGGGCCGAGCAGGTCGCGCAGTGTGCGTAGGTGTTGAGCGGCAAGCACTTCGGTGGGCGCCAGGAAGGCGGCCTGAGCCCCAGCATCGATGACCTGGAGCATGGCCCGCAAGGCCACCACCGTCTTGCCTGACCCGACTTCTCCTTGCAACAGCCGGTTCATCGGCTTGTGCCCGCCGAGCTCATGACTGATCTCGGCTCCCACGAGGCGCTGTCCAGCCGTCAGAACGAACGGCAGCCGGGCGTCGAATGCGTCGAGCAGTCCGCCCGCGCGGAACGCACGGGGGTAGGCGGGGTTGACTGCCTGGGCGACTCGGCGCTGGGCCAGCGTCACCTGGACGTTCAGTGCTTCGTCCCACTTCAGTCTCAGTCGCGCGAGTTCGACGTCGGCGAGGCATTCCGGCTGATGGATCTTGCGCCAGGCCGGGATGAGCCCGATCAGCCCGCGTCTCTCACGTAACGCTTCGGGCAGGGGGTCCGCCACACCGTCGACAGCGTCCGCCACACTGTCAACAGCGTCCGCCACACTGTCGACAGCATCGAGGACAAGGCGCACGCAACGAGCGATCGTCCAGGACGGCATGTTGCGGCTTGCCGGGTAGACCGGGATGAGCTTGGACGCGTACGTCATCGCCCGCTCCACATCGTCGACCAGCGCGGTTGGATCCGCGTCGGGGTCGAGGCCGTCAACTGAAGCGCCGAAGATCTCGCATTCAGGATGGGTGAGTTGCACATGCTGGCCGCGGACTCCGATCTTGCCGGCGAACAGACCGCTCACCCCGACACCCAGTTGCTTCATCCGCCACGGCTGGTTGAAGAAGACGAGCGACAGCGAGCGATTACCGTCACCGACCACGACATCGGTGATCGTGCCGCGCTTGTGGCGCATTCGTCGCTGAGTCACCGAGCGCACCCGGGCCACGATGGTGACCTCATCGCCGATCCGGAGTTCGGCAAGGTCGGTCAATTCCCCGCGTTCGGCATATCGCCGCGGGTAGTGACCGAGCAGGTCATCCACCGTTCTGATCCCGAGTTGCTCGGCCAGCACCGCTGCAGTCTTGCCGCCCAACAAGCCACGCAGCGGGCTGTCCCTGGCCACCACGGGCGTCATTCCACGCCGATGAGAACCGGCGGGTCTGGCTGGTCCCCTCGGTAGTCCATGACGTCGACACCGGGATGGGCTCGTCGGAGATGTGCCCGGACCGCGTCGAGGAAGCCGTCCACAGCGTTGGAGCCCAGCACCAGAGTCACAAGCTCGCCGCCTGAGGACAACAGCCGGTCGAGCAGTTCGCAGGCGACTGCTATCTCGTCGTCGCCGATGAGTACGACGTCTCCTTCGGCCAGCCCCAGGACATCACCGGCTGCGCACCTCCCGGCCGAGGTCATCGCCTCTCCGGGGGCCAGGCGGATCTCCGCCCATCGAGTGGCCGCGGCTGCCTCGGCCAGCGCGATCACCATGTCTGCAAAACGTCGGTGCGGATCGGCAACGGCGATGGCTGCAAGGCCCTGCACCGGGGACTTGGTCGGGACGACTGCAACGTCCTGGCCGCCGGATCGGGCCTGCTCCGCGGCGGCGTCCGCGATGGACGTCGCCCCGGGGTGGTTGGGCAGGACGACGACTTCAGCCGCACCTGTACGGCGGATGGTGTCGAGCACGTCGGCTATCGATGGATCACCGGCCGCGCCCGCGTTGACCACTTCGACTCCCTCGCCGGCGAACACACCAGCCAGGCCGGGCCCGAGGGCCACCGCAACAACAGCGCGCCCGGACCACCTGCCATTCGTCGTGGAAGTGTCGCGGGACTGGACGTGGCAGGCAGGCGCAGCGGCCGACGGCTGACTCGCGAAGTGCGTCACCGAGATCGCATGGGGGCGGCCGGCGCGGACGCCAGCCTCGATCGCCGCCCCTACATCGTCGACATGTACATGGACCTTCCAGAGCGGTGGGTGCGACGCACCATCCCCATCGCCCACGATGACCAGGGAGTCTCCGAGGGAGCCGAGTTCGCTCCGAAGGATCTCCACGCGCTCCCCGTCAGCCTCGTCCAACAGAAACTGGACCTCGTAGCTAAACTCCCCTGCCCCGCCGGCTTGGGCCGCCTCCAGGTGCGAGACATCGGGCACCCGCCCGCTGGCCCTCGTGTTGTCCCGCGCCTCGAGCATGGGCAGGTCATGGCCGCTGATCGTCGCCAGCAGCGCATTCAACAGGACACAGAGCCCCTGACCGCCAGCGTCCACCACTCCCGCGCGGGCCAAGACCGCCAGCTGGGACGGAGTCCGCTCCAGCGCCCGAGCGGCAGATGTCGTGGCCGCCCGGGCCACATCCTCGAGTGCCGCCGCGCCGCGGGCAGCCTCCGTCGTTGCCGCGTCCGCCGCGGCCCGGGCGACGGTCAGGATCGTGCCCTCTACCGGCATGGCAACGGCGGTGTAGGCCAGGTCCGCGGCGTGGGCCAGCGCGGCGGCCAGACTCCTGCCGGTTGCCGGCCCGTCCCGCCCGAGTCTGTCCGCGATGCCACGCAGGATCTGCGAGACGATCACGCCCGAATTTCCCCGGGCTCCCACCAGAGCGCCCCGAGCGAGCCGATCCAACGTAGGGCGTAGCCCCGCCTGCTGATCGCCTCGACCGAGATGCTCGACTGCCGCTTGCAGCGTCAGTGCCAAGTTGGTTCCGGTGTCACCGTCTGGGACGGGATACACGTTGAGCGCGTCGATTTCCGCGGCAGCCGCATCGAGGGCCGCACAGGCAGTCCGAGCCCATCGGCGGACAGCGGCAGCATCGAGAACGTCCAGTGCTTCCACCTCCCATGCCCGCGGGTCGCAGTGTGCCCCGGCCGGGTCTGCACACCCCGGCCCGGCGAGCCTAATCAGAGCCGGGGCCCCATGTGGCTTCATCGCCGCTGTCTCGGTTACCCTTGTGCAGGCTGCCGTGTCCTAAACCGGTGAGCCGTATGTGCCTTCCATCTCGAGGAGTGATCATCCGTGGCTGCGGTCTGCGACGTCTGTGGCAAGGGCCCTGGCTTCGGTAAGTCGGTCTCCCACTCACACCGGCGTACCTCACGTCGCTGGAACCCGAACATCCAGACCGTGCGGGCCAAGATCGGCCCGAGCTCACGCAAACGACTCAACGTCTGCACGTCCTGCATCAAGGCCGGCAAGGTCGTGCGCGGCTAGTTTCGTGGCGTACGGCTGCCTCCGAGCGCCTGCGCCGCATCCGCGATCATCGCGATCACCGTCTTCGTCGGAAGGCGGACCGAATCGATGATCAGGTGGAAGTGGCGGGCCTCGGTCATCCTGCATCGATAGAAGTGCCGGACGTAGGCCTCGCGGGCGGAGTCGTTGTCCCGAACGAGCCGTTCGGCCTCAGCACGGCTCAGGCCGTGCTCACGCTGGACGTGCTCGAGCCGAGCTCCGACCGGGGCGTCCAATCTGACGTGCAGGGCACCCGGCACCTCGGCCAGGACGAGGGCCCCCGCCCGGCCGAGAATCACCGCTCCCACGCCGTCGGCGATCTCGTGCAGGACCTTCTCCGTCTGCTCGCGGAAGATCCGCTCGTCGGGGACGGGGTTATAGGCGATCGGGCCAGCGCCGGCGGCCAGGTCTGGCACCAGAGCCATGGACGAGATGAGCCGGGTCAGACCGGTGCTGATCGTTTCATCTTTAGCCTGGGCGTCGGCGACGGAGACACCGAGCTTCTCCGCGACTCTCATGGGGATCGCGCGATCGACGAAGGGCAGGCCGAGCGCCTCGGCCACCGCCGGACCGATCTCGCTGCCACCCGCCCCGAACGTCGCCGAAAGCGTGACGACGGTCATCTGACTCTTCTCCTCAACGCGGGCATCAGCACGGCCACCTCAGCCCCAATGGACGAAACCTGAGCCTGCCAGTTCACGGCCCTCGTCCGGTAAACCAGCGACTACGACCCCTTCACCCTCCTCCACCCGGCCCACCTCGCGCCATGGCTCGGGCAGGTCCAGATGCGCCGGAAAACAAGCCAGCAGAGCATGGTCGTCGCCGCCGGCGAAGATCCAGCTCAGTGGATCAGTGGTCATCGCCGCCCCGACATCGCGCAGGACTTCGGGTACCGGAAACCGCATCACGTCGAGCAGGATGCGGACCCCGCTTGCCAATGCCAGCGTGCCCGCATCGCGAAGCAACCCGTCGCTGACGTCGCACATCGCGCTGGCGCCGAGTGCGGCCGCCTGGGGTCCCGCTGCGTAGGGCACCTCGGGGCGACGGTAGGCAGCCACGACCGATCGTGGGGAGCGAAAGCCACGCCCGAGTACGGCCAGCCCCGCTGCGGCATAGCCGAGGCGGCCAGCCACGGCGACCCGATGCCCCGGCCGGGCACCGCCCCTGATGACCGGTGACACACCGTTCATGTCGCCCAGGGCGGTCACCGCGAGCACCAAGGTGTGGCTCTCGACCACGTCTCCACCCACCACCGCCGCTCCGAACGGCTGGCACTCCTGCACCAATCCCTCGTACAGCCCGTCGATCCAGTCCACTGCCAAGTCGCCCGGCATTGCCAGCCCCACGAGCAGGCCGGTGGGCACGCCACCCATCGCCGCGATGTCGGCGAGATTTGCTGCAGCCGCCCGATGTCCGATGTCGATCGGGTCAGCCCAGTCCCGGCGGAAGTGACGCCCGTCGACGAGGAGATCGGTGCCCGCGACCAGCAGCGAGCCGCCGATGCCCAGCACCGCCGCGTCATCCCCCGGACCGATCACGGCAGTGCGGGCGACCCCGGATCTGGCCACGACTCGATCCACGGCACCGAACTCCCCGAGATCGCTGACGGTGATGGGTGCCTCCTCGCCGGTGGTCGGCCATTCGGCCGCGGCTCCATCCTGTCAGCCGGGGGACAGCCTCACGTTGCGCAGGCGCACCGGGTAGGTTCCACCCGAACCAGACGAGCAGCCGCCTCGCCCCCGCAAGGGTGCGGCGGGAAGACTCGCCGCCAGCTCGGCCCTCGACGAGGAGGTCTTCTTGTGATCCACGCTTTCATCCTGATCCAGACCGAGGTCGGCAAGGCCGCGGCAGTCGCCCGTGCCATCACCGAACTCGACGGCGTGACATCCGCGGAGGACGTGACCGGCCCCTACGACGTGATCGTTCGGGCGCAGGCGCGCAACGTCGACGAACTCGGCAAGCTCGTCGTGGCCAAGGTGCAGGGCGTCGACGGGATCACCCGCACGCTGACCTGTCCCGTCGTCAACCTCTAGGCCCAGAACTGGTCGACGACAACCCCGCTGCAGCCGAGCCGTCGCCCGGGTCGGCCTCGGCGGATGGCAGGCCGTTTCGCCGGGCCGCGCTGCTCGCCACCGCGATCACCCTGCCCGTGGTCGTTGCCCTCCTGGTCATCATCCAGTTCTCGCTGCCCAACGTGGACGAATTGGGTCCGCTCCCCGCCTTGGAGCAGGAGGCCTTGCCGGTCATCGACGTCGACACCCCCGCTGTCTCGGCCGAGGTCGAAATCGCCTGCATGTCGTTGATCACCACCCTGCCGTTGGAGCTCGACGGTCGACCAACCCGTCCCGTCCGGTCGACACTCCCAACTGCCTACGCCTGGGGAGCGGATGCGATCGTGCTCCGATGCGGAGTGTCTCGACCCGCGGCCTATCTGATCGGTGCAAGCACGTTGGCGATCAGTGGAGTCGAGTGGTTTTTCGAGACCTCGCCGGCCGGTACGACCTACACCGCGGTGGATCGCGGGATCTACATCGAGGTTTTCGTTCCCTCTTCCGCCGACGGTGGCGCCACGCTCGCGATCCTGGCGCCGCTGATCGTCACTGCCCTGCCCTATGTGAGCCCGACACCGGGCTAATCGGGCAGGCCGGAGCGGATGAGACGGTCGATCAGTTCGGGGTAGGGAATCCCGCTGGCCGCCCACATCCGCGGATACATCGATATCGGCGTGAATCCCGGCATCGTGTTGACCTCGTTGAGGATGACTGTGCCAGCCTCGGTCACGAAGAAGTCCACCCGGGCAAGGCCCCGGCCGTCGATGGCGCGGAACGCCCGTACCGCCAGATCCTGAATCTCCGCGGTGGTCTCGTCGGGCAGGTCCGCAGGGATGTCGAACTCGCAGGCATCGTCGAGATACTTGGCCTCGAAGTCGTACCAGTCATGCCCGCGCAGCACCCTGATCTCGGCCGGGACGCTGGCGCGGACCTGGAACGGGAGTCCCGGTGCCGCGGCGTCGGCGAGGATGCCGCACTCGATCTCCCTCCCCGGTATCCCCTCTTCGATGAGGACCTTCGGATCGATCTCTCGTGCAACCCGCACGGCGTCCTCGAGTTGCGACCAGTCCGTGATCTTGGTGATCCCGATGCTGGACCCCGCTCGGGCCGGCTTGACGAACGCCGGCAGCGCTATCCGATTGCGCTGATCTTCGTCGAGCACGCCGGGATCGTCGGCCCGCAGGACGACGTAGGGACCGACCGGCAGTCCTTCGGCGGAGAGCAGTTTCTTGGTGAATTCCTTGTCCATCGCGGCGGCACTGGAGAAGACTCCGGCGCCGACATAGGGCAGACCGACGATCTCCAGCATTCCCTGAATCGTTCCGTCCTCTCCCTGCGCGCCGTGCAACACTGGGAACACCACGTCAACCGTGGCCAATTCACCGACCCCGGTGGCGGCCCCCTCGAAGACCCGCAGACCCCGTTGTGCCGGATCGTTGCTCAACGCGACGGCCTGGCCGGCGGTCACCTCAGGAAGCTCCCGACCATGCATCTGCAGTGCCTGCGGGTCGTCGGGGAGCAGCAACCACCGGCCGTCCCTGGCGATACCGACCGCGAGGACGTCGTAGGTCTCGCGGTCGATGGCACCGAGAACGCTGCCCGCGGAAATGCACGAGATTGCGTGCTCGGGGCTACGGCCTCCGAAGACCACGGCAACCCGGGTCTTCCTGGGGCTCCCCGACATGCGCGCGACCTTAGCTGGAGCTGCGCTCTGCCACAGCACACAGCGCGGCTTCGAGGTCCTTCACGAGGTCGACGGTGTCCTCACAGCCGCAGGAGATCCGCACGAACCCCTCGGGCACGGGGTCGCCGAACTGCGCTCGGCGATCCAACGTGGTGTGCAAGCCACCGAAGCTGGTCGCCGCGGTCAGCAACTCTGATGCTGCCAACAGCCGCCGAACCGCATCCGCTGAGTCGAACGTTGCCGAGACGACACCGTTAGGTCGGAGCATCTGCCTCATTGCGATCGCGTAGGACGGGTCGCCGGGCCGCCACGGCCAGCGGACGGCATTGACCTGCGGATCCGCGGCGAGCAGGTCGGACACAGCCCCGGCGTTGGCCGCTTGTCGGGCCAAGCGCAGGTCCAAGGTGCCCAGACTCCGCTGAGCCAACCAGGTCTCGAACGGGCCAGGGATCGCCCCGGTCTTGTCCCGCCAATCCTTGATGCTTGCGAACAGATCATCGTCGGTGACCGTCACGTGCCCGAGGAGCAGGTCGCTGTGGCCGGACAGTGCCTTGGTGTCGCTGGCCACCACGATGTCGGCACCCAGCGCCAGTGGCTGCTGACCCAACGGCGTTGCTGTCGTGTTGTCCACGGCCAGGAGGGCCCCGCCTGCGTGCGCCAATTCGGCAGTTGCGGCGATGTCGCAGACGTCCAGGGACGGATTGCTCGGTGTCTCCACCAAGATGAGGCGTGCGCCGGGAAAATCGCCAGCCCGCAACCGGTGCTCGACCTGTGCTGTGGGCACGGTGGCGACCTCAATGCCGAATCGCCGCAGGTGGGCGTCGGCCAGCAGCCGGGTGGTGAAATATCCATCTGCCGGGATCAACAACCGGTGACCCGAGGACAGGCAGCCGTAGAAGACCCCTGACAAGGCCGCCATCCCCGATGCGAAGGCGAGACTGCGTCCTCCGTCGAGATCACCCAGGGCCGACTCGAAGTCACGCAGTGTGGGGCTGTGGTAACGGGCGTAAAAGTCCGCTCCACCGGCGCCCGGTTCTGCGTTGCCGAGATGGAAGGGCGCGGCGAAAACCGGGCCATTCTGCATTGGCGCGCCGGGAACCGCCGGTGTGCCGCTCGACCGGATGATCCGCGTGCCGTCGCCGTACTGCTGTGCGCTCATCTCACCCCTCATTCAGCTTTTGCCTGCCGCGCCATCATGGACCGCACGATCGCCGACGCCGAAGCACCCTCGTGGCAGATCCGCACCACGGCAGCAGTGATCGGCATGTCCACTTCGGCGCGCTGTCCCAGATCCAGCACCGATCGGCACGTCTTGACACCCTCGGCGATCTGCCTGGTCTCGTCGAGAACCTGAGCCAGCCGCTGACCGCGCCCCAGCCGCTCGCCGAAGGTTCTGTTGCGCGACAGCGGCGAAGAGCAGGTTGCTACCAGGTCGCCGAGGCCGGCCAAGCCGGCGAAAGTGCCCGGCTCGGCGCCCAGGCTGACCCCTAGGCGGGCCATCTCGGCCAGCCCGCGAGTGATCAGGCTGGCTCTGGTGTTGTCGCCGAACCCCATGCCACCGGCGATCCCGACGGCCAGGGCGATCACGTTCTTGATCGCGCCCCCGAGTTCGCAGCCCACGACGTCAGTGTTCGTGTACGGGCGCAGATAGGCCGTACGGCAAGCCCGCTGGACCACTACGGCGCGGTGGTGATCGGTACAGGCGACGACCGTCGCGGCTGGCTGCTCCTGGGCTATTTCGTGGGCGAGGTTCGGCCCACTCACCACGGCCACCTGCTCGCCGGCAACCCCTGCGACCTCGGCGATGACCTCACTCATGCGCTTCGCCGTCCCGAGCTCGATGCCCTTCATCAGGCTGACGTAGGTGGCATCCAGCGGCAGAGACGGTTGCCACCGGCCGAGGTTGTCCCGCAACGTCTGCGACGGTACGGCGATCACCACCAGGTCGGCTCCGGAGAGTGCCTCGCGCGCGTCAGAGGTGGCTCTCAGGCGATCCGGCAACCGGAGTCCGGGCAGATAGTCAGGATTTTCCCGGCGCACCTGGATGGCCTCGGCCAGTTCCGGGCGACGTGCCCACAGCATCACGTCGGCGCCGGCATCAGCCACTACCTTGCTGAACGTCGTTCCCCAACTTCCGGCGCCAAGTACCGCGACGCGGCGGGTGGTACTCATTCTTCAGCCCCGGTTCGCTCGTCCCGGTAGAACGTCGCCGGCGGGGTCTCGTGACGGATCTCGGCCAGTTGTTGTTGCACCCCCATCATCACCGCGTCGGTGATCTCGCGCAGCAGCTCACCGGTCACCGCTCGGCCGCGGTAGGCGGACAGGTCCAGCGGCTCCCCCACATTGCAGATCGTCTTCTTGCGCGGGAAGAGCGACCACTTCTTCGTGTGATAGTCGTGGGTCAGCTGCGGTCCCCACTGCCCGACCGGAATGACCGGTGCGTCGACGGCCAGCACGAGCCTCGCGACCCCGTTCCTCGCGACCATCGGCCACCAGTCCCGGTCACGGGTGACGGTGCCTTCTGGGTAGATACAGACCACTTCCCCCCGCTGCAGCGCAGCGACGGCTGCCCGCAGAGAGTCCTGGGCGGCAGAGGTCGCACGGTAGACCGGAATCTGGCCTGAACTGCGCAGGATGATCCCGGCGATACCCCGGTACAGGGTGTTCTTTGCCAGAAACTGCGGGATTCGACCCGCATCCCAGACAGCTCGCGCGAAGGAGACCGGGTCGGTGATGGAGATGTGATTGGTCACCAGGATCGCCGGCCCCTGTGCCGGAATTCGCTCGGCATGCCAGACCTCGCGCCGAAAGATCAGGTCGGCCATGGGATGGAAGATGATCACCATCACCCAGAGACCCCAACTGATGTGGCCGCGCGTCTGGCGACCGCGCACGACCAGTGGCGCGCCTTCGTGGTCGCTCACGCGTGGCCGGACCGGTGCGTGCCCACGCGCCGGGTGAGCAGTATCCAAGCAGGTGCCATGCTTGGCAGCGTGATGTGGTCACTGGTGGTCCCGGTGAAGCGCCTTGCCGTGGCCAAGACCCGGCTCTCGGCAGCGTTGGCCAGCGCCACGAATGGTGAGTTTCTCACTGACCGTCCTCCGTCCGCTGATCACAGTCCCGCCGACGATGGGCTGCCTGCCAATGGTCGGGTTGCGCTGGCCATGGCCAACGACACTGTCCGCGCGGCGCTGGCCTCGTCGATCGTGGCCAGCGTCTTCGTGGTGACCGACGACCCGCTGGCGGCTGACACACTTTCTGCCCTGGGGGCTCAGGTCGTACCCGACACTCCTGATAACGGACTCAATGCAGCCCTACGGTACGGCGCCGGGCACGCGGTCGCGCAACGGCCGGATCTAGGAGTCGCGGCCCTCGCGGCAGATCTGGCGGCTTTGCGTCCGGAGGATCTGACTCGGTGCCTGACTCAGGCGACCGGCTACGTCCGGGCTTTTGTCGCCGACGCCGAGGGAACCGGTA
>Ga0208612_1000729_pt1 | contig 13883 bp, 16 predicted proteins | sample AntDryMetagUQ889_FD_188089 | JGI IMG/M metagenome (GOLD analysis project Ga0208612, IMG submission 188089) | Polar desert microbial communities from Antarctic Dry Valleys - UQ889 (SPAdes) | ecosystem: Environmental > Terrestrial > Soil > Desert | place: Antarctic Dry Valleys | collected 2008-12-31 | reverse complement strand
GGGGCCCTCGCCGACTTCAACCGCACCTACGGGCGGCGCGGCTTCGCCCGCGGGGCGATCGTTCTGGTGGTCAGCGACGGCTGGGACCGCGGCGATCCGGAGCTGCTGGCGGGCGAGGTGCGCCGGCTGCAGCTGCAGTCGCGGCGGCTGGTGTGGATGAACCCTCGCCCGATGGAGGTCGACCAGCAGCCCCTGGCGATCGGGATGCGCGCCGCGATGCCGTTCGTGGACGACTTCGTCCCCGGGCACGACCCGCGCGCCATCGCCGGGCTGGCGCGGCTGATCAGCGACCTCGGGGGCCAGCGCCCCCAGCGCTCTCAGCAGCGGCCGGTGCGGGCGGCTGTGCCCGGGGGCTGAGTTCGACACATCGGGCGAGAGGCCGACCGAGTGAATGCCTCAACGTGACCGGTCTCTCACCGCGATGTGAAGCGAAGCGACGGCGAAGCGACGATCACGAGGTGCTCTCGCCCTGGTGAGTCCCAGTCCACCGCCGCCGGCCGGCGGCGGTAAAGCGCTGAAGCGCGAAGATTACGCCGATCACCAGCCACTGGTAGATGGGCAGCCACACGAATCCGAGCGGGGCTGTGGACGAGTCGGAGGTCCAGATCAAGCCGTACATGTACACCGTCAACCCCGTGACCACCAGGACCGCGATGCCTCTCGCCACGGTGCCGAGCGAGCTCGCGCCGAAGGCGAGCAGTGCCCACGGGGAGAAGAGATAGACGCCGAAGACCAGCAGGCCAAGGGAGAACCCCTCCGCGAGAAATGAGGGTGCGAGAGCGGCCGCCACGCCGAGCACCAGGGCCAATGATTTCATGCCCGGACTACCCTGCGAACCGGTCTCGGGTTACGTGCGCCGGACGCTGCGCCACTTCCATGGCTGCTGCAGACCCCCCGCGCACTGCGGGCTTACCTGCGCCTCGCGCGACCCCGGCTACAGCGGCGGAAACATCGCCCGGCTACAGCGGCGGAAACATCGCCCGGCTTCGCCACACCCAGCGCATGTCGCCGCGGGGCCGCAGCCGGCCGGTGGCTAGCAGTCGCCGTGGGTCCTTGCGACCGCCGACGATGTCGACGAGGTCCTCGAAGCGCGTGCGCAGGCTCAGGCGCGGATCCTCCACGCGGCCAGGGCGTGCCTCTGTGCTCCCGTTCGATACGGCGATGTGCCATGGTTCGCCATCGGTGAGGTCCCACTGGATGACGCCCGGCTCAGCGGCGGCGCCACTGTCCAGCGCGGTCGCCAGCGTTTCGAACAACAGCCGCACGTCGTCCGGGTCGGTCGAGGGCGGGCCGGTCTTCTCACCGAGGTAGCCGCACTGCAGCAGCCGCTTGCTGCGCTCGACGCGCTCGCGCGGACTGCCGAGCACCGGGAAGACCGGCGGGCCGGGCAGCTCGTCGAGCGGCATGCCGGCGGAGCGCAGCTTGCTCATGAGCGAGCTCACGCCGGACTCGCCGAGCTCCTCGAACGTCCAGCCGAAGGTCGTGTAGTAGCGCTCGTCCCAGCCGGGCGGGACGATCACGGCGACCGTCCAGGGGAGCACCTCTCGCAGCATCTCGGCGACCGCGTGCGGCACGTCGGGGTCCATCCGGCGCAGGTCGGAAAGCAGCTTGACCCCGAAGCCGATGTGGCGCTGCTCGTCGGCCTCGACGTTCTCCATCCCGGCGCGGAAGCCCGGGAGCAGCTCGCGCTCGGTGAGGTAGCTCGCGATGAAGTGCTGCCCAGGCTGCGCCAGCGTCGCCTCGATGATGCAGTGGTAGAGCGTCACCGCCGCCGCCAGGCGCGGGACCGAAGGGTCGCGACGCAGCTCGTCGCAGGACGTCTCGAGGCGGCCGAAGACCCGCTCGAAGCCCCAGTTCAGCCGGGGCCGGATCTCCTGGAGCGCACCGTCCACCCGGCCGTCTCCGATCCCGGCGACCTCGTGCATGAAGCGATTGAAGAAGACGGCGTGCCGGGCCTCGTCGGCCTGCTGGGTGGCAAGGAAGTACTTCTGTTCTTCCAGAGGCGCGGCGTCGATGTAGGGCGAGAGGCCGTCGACGACCGCGTCCTCGCCCCAGAAGAACAGCGCGTAGTTCCATAGGGCGGCCTCGCGGTCGAAGTCCGAGAAGTCCGTCTGCCACTGCTCGCGGTCGCGCGCGAAGTCGATCTCCGTCGCCCGCCAGTGTCCGTGCTCCCAGCGTTCATAGAGGTCCTGGTAGCTGATCTTGTCGAGCGGGCTCTGCTCGCTCACAGCTGCCTCCATGGTCGGGCCGCCTCCCTCGTCTACCTCGGCCTGCCGTCGGCCTACCGGCTCCACCAACCGCGCTTGCGCTCATGCGAGGGCTCACCCGGACGGTCCGGGTCCGCGGGAGCGGGTGAAGGCGCCGCGGGGGTGGGTGGCGGAGCGGCGCGATTGGGTGGCGGCGCGGCGCGATCGGGTGGCGGAGCGGCGGGGGCGCGATCGGGTGGCGGAGCGGCGGGGGCGCGATTGGGTGACGGAATGGTGGTGGCGGCCGGCGGAGGGCCGGGGGTGGGGGGCAGAACAGCGGTGATGGTCGCCCCCTCCCTCGTATCGGACCAGTGCTCGGGCACCCCGTGGCGGTCGGAGCCGGCCGTCGCGCCGATCGGCTCCCTGCTCTCCTCCAGTCGCTGCACACAATCCTCCATGAGCTTGCGGCCGGCGTCGAGGTCCTTGTTGATGTCGTCGATGACGGCGCCCACCGGCTGGGCCGTGTCGGTGGTGGCTTGGACGGCTCCGAGGATCGTCACGAGCCGGTTCACCACGTGCTTCAGGATCAGGGTGATCGCGATCAGGTAGCCGGCGATCGCGGCGACCGCAATGAAGACCCCGATCAGCAAGACGACGTGGGCAGCGCTCATTCTGGGCCTCCTAGCCGATCCGGTCGAGCGCCTTGGCGTACCGCTCGAGGCCGGTGTTGACTTCTCTTACCAGCTCCCGGGTGGTCGTGAGGTCCGACAGCGCCCCCAGGTGCGGGGCGAACTGGGCGCCGTGCTCGGTTATGTCGTCGGCGTAGGCCTTGATCTCGAGCGCCGGGGTGATCACGCGCCGCAGGATGATGACCACCGCCGGAATCACCACGAACAGGAAGACGATGTTGCCGATCCACAGGAGGGTCATGATCTGACCCTTCCGCGGCCCATTCGCTCGGCCTTGTCGACGACGCCCGGGAGCGTCCCCGCGACCTCCTCGAGAGCCCAGTTGATCTGGCCCACGTTGGAGCGGACGGCGCGCAGTTGGCGCTCGACGGCGCGGGCGCCCCAAGTGACCTCCGCGAGCTTGGTCGCGATCGAGCGCAGCTGGCTTGCCACCACCAGGAGGAAGATCGCGAGGATGACCACGAGCGCGACGACCTCGACGACGGAGATGAGTGTCAGCAGGCCGTCGCTCATCGTTCGTCGGAGAGCAGCTTGTCGTGGCGGATCATCTCTTCACGCAGCGCCCGCAGGACCGAGGCGGTGCCCGCCAGCTGGTACAGGCCGGTCGTGTTCTGAGCGAGCCGTTTGGTGACGGTCCAGAGGGATTCCACACCCACGTCTATGTCCCGCACGAGGCGCGTCAGGAGCGTGAGCAGGATGATCACCACGACGACCACCACCAGCCCGATCCCCAGCGCGACCCCCCAGAGCACCTTCTCGTCATCGCTTACACCAAGTAGGAACATCTCAGCCTCCCAGCAGCCTTCGGGCGGACTCCGCCGCTCTCCAGATGGCCGTCGTCGAAGAGTTGATCTTCTGAATCTCCCAGACCGAGAGCGTGGAGGCGCGAGCCTCGTCCATCCCCTCGATCCCGGCCCGCGCCTGACTTCCGATTCGCGCCGCGAGCGTGAGGATCATCGCGACGAGAACGACCACGACGGCGACGATCGTGAAGCCGATACCGAGCCCGACGTACCACCCCGCATACTCCGTGGAACGGCTCACCTCGCCTTGTTGCGCCAGCAGCATCGTCATGGACTCTCCTCTCCCCGACTCTCCCGGAGCGGGAATCTACCATGATGGCGCCCGCTGTTGGCAAAAAGCACATAGCTGGCGCCGTATGCCACGATTGGCGCCGTCGAGGCCGGCACCCACCCGATGGAAGGGGAAGTCGCAGATGACCGAAACCAAGAAGGACAGAGAGGTCCAGGACGCGCAGGACGTTCCCGAGCAGGAGTCCCTGGACACGGCGCAAGATGCGGAGGCCGGCCCAGGCGGTTCGCGCGACGAGTTGCCCGGAGTGGGCGGCTACGAGGGGCTCGATCCGAAGACCGACATGCCCCGCGTCCCCACCGCACCCGAGACCCAGGATGACGCGCGTGAGGCTCAGGACGAGGACTAGGGATCTCACCGCCACGATGCCGGTTCGCGCGGTCGGTATGATCGGTTCCACGTGAAGCTGGCGATCGCGGGCAAGGGAGGATCGGGCAAGACCTCGATATCGGGGACGATGGCCCGCGTGCTCGGCCGCAACGGGCACCGCGTGCTGGCCATCGACGGGGACTCCAACCCGAACCTGGCCCTGACGCTGGGGATCCCCGCCGAGCGAATCAACGACGTGCCGACCCTTCCGCGCGATCTCCTGCGCCGCGGCGCCAACGGGCCCGAGCTGACCAAGACGTTCGAAGAGGTGCGCTCCTCTCACTCGCTGGAGGGCCCGGACAACACGACGTTGCTCGTGATGGCGCACCCCGCCCCCGAGGAGGCGGGCACGGGCTGTCTGTGCAGCATGCACGCCACCGTGCGCACCCTCATCGGGGCTTCGGGAGACGAGCCTCAGGACGTGACGATCCTCGACACCGAGGCCTCGCCCGAGCACCTCACGCGTGGCACGACCCTCTACACCGAGCTGATGCTCACCGTGGTCGAGCCCTACTTCAAGTCGCTCGAGACAGGCCGTCGCATGGCGGGCCTTGCCGGGGACCTCGGGATCGAGCGCATCGTGCTCGTGGCCAACAAGGTCCGCGACGAGCGCGAGCTGGAAGCCGTTCGCGAGTTCGCCGACAAGCACGACCTCGAGGTGGCGGGCGTGATCCCCTTCGACGACCGCATGCGCGTGGCTGAGCAGGCCGGCCGTGCTCCGCTCGACCTCGGCGACGGATCTCCGGCGGTGGACGCGATCGAGGAGCTGGCGATGAGGCTCGTGACCGAATCCAAGGCCAGCGCCAACGGAGCGGCGGGCAACGGAGCGGCGGGCAACGGAGCGGCACATTGAGCGAGCTCGAGGTACTGCGTGTTCGCGACGAGCTGCTCCAGGCGATGTATTGGATGCGCGGCGAGGGCCTCGCCGAGGCGCCGACCGTGCGCGAGCTGTCGACCTTCCTCGCCGTGCCCGCCGACACGCTGGCGGTCTACGTCGAGCGGTTCGTGGCTGACGGCGATCTGGCCCCCGCCAACGGGGGCTTCAGTCTCACTGCGGCCGGCGCGGAGGCCGGCAAGCGCAGCTTCGCCGACGAGTTCGCCGATCTCACGAAGCCCGGGCACGGCGAATGCGACGACGACTGCTGGTGCCATGACTCGCCCGAGGCTGCTGCCGACTGCATCGAGGGCCGGCCCACGGCCCATGCCCATAACTAAGGCGTGACCACCGAGCCCACCGCCTCGGCCCTGCCCAAGAACTTCCTGCGGCCATCGCTGCTGCTCTTGCTGCGCGAGCAGCCGGCGCACGGATACGAGCTGCTGGAGCGCTTGCAGGCGTTGGGCTTCAAATCCTCGGACCCTGGTGGCCTCTACCGGGGGCTGCGCAAGCTCGAGGAGGAGGGCTTGGTGCACTCGGCCTGGGAGCCGTCGGGCACCGGCCCCCACCGCCGGATCTACGAGATTACGCGCGCCGGCATGGAGGACCTTCACGGTCGGGCCAAGGGCCTGGCCGAGGCCCGCTCGACGCTCGACACGTTCCTCGTTCGATACGAGGAGTTCGTCGCGCTGCGTCGGGCCGAAGCCCCTGAGCCGGCTCGCGGCTGAGGCGCGCCGCTCCGCTTCAGCCGGGCAGCCGGCTCGACGCGGTCGCCCGCGCGCTCGGCGAGGGCGCGTCCCTCGGGCGCCGGATCACGCCCGGTGCCCGATCACGTGGCTGACCACCCGGCACCCTGGGCAGGCGCCGACGTACGACTCGCCCGCCAGCATGTCTTCGACCCGCTCGGGCAACCGCGGCGGGTCGGCGCCGCGGGCCCGAGCCTCCTTTGCGAGCGACTCGTAGCGCGGCTCGTGCCCGTGCTGTTCGAATGGCAGCGGTGAGCCGCACCAGGGGCAGAACTGCGGTCGCTCGGGCGCGGACACGGCTCAGCAGCACCGCGGCAGGGGTTCCATGCCAAGGAGTCTTGCAGGCCTCGTACCGCTAAAGAGGTGACCGGCAACGCGACCCGGCGCGGACGCGGCGCGTGGTGCTGCGATCCTGTCCCCGCATGACCGCCGAATCGGAGCGAAGCCACTCGTGGGTACGCATCGGCGCGACCTACGCCGGCGTCGTAGCCGAGACGATGGTCGTGCTCGTCTACCACGCGGGCGTGCAGCGCGGCAAGCAGGCGGGACCCGCCGGCGACGAGGCCGAGGCCGGCCCTGGCTGGTACCTCGTGTGGGTCGATGAGCCCCACCGCCACTACCAGCTCTCAGCGCCCCCTGCACCGGCCGGCGCGCTGGCGGCCGCGCTGGACAAGAGCGCCCTGGTTGCCCTCGCAGAAGCCGGGGAGGCGATCGAGGCCAAGCTCGCGGGAGGCGGCCCCAGGGGCGCGAACGGCCGGTAGCATCGGGACCCCGAGGGAGGAGAGCCGATGGCCTACAAGGTGCCCGACCTGCGCTACGCCTACGACGCGCTCGAGCCGCACATCGATGAGCAGACGATGCGTCTGCACCACGACCGCCACCACCAGGCCTGCGCTACCAAAACCGCCGACCCGACTACATCGACGCGTGGTTCGACACGGTCGACTGGGAGGTCGTGGCCGAGCGGTACGCGGAGGCGCCGGTCCTCGCGGGAGAGGCATGAGCGCGACGGAGCGACATGAGTGAGGAGGAACCGCCCCGGGGCGAGCCCGCCGGCGGGCCCGATCGCAAGCCTGCCTGGAAGGTCGACGCGGCGCAGTCGCTCGCTCGCTCGCTGGAGCCCGGCGAGCGGCCGGGGGGCAGGCTCGTCTATGTCGACGAGCACGGGCAGCGGCACCTCCTGCCGGCCGACATGGCGCAGCTCACGCCCGAGGAGCTGCGCGCCGCGACGGCCGCGCTGTCGTCTGCGCTGGGGGCGCCCGATCCCGACTACGCGCGCCTGGCCGCCGTGGAGCGCCTTACCGAGATGCGCGCGGCCGGCACTCTGAGCGAGGAGAACTACAAGCGCGAGCGACGGCGCCTGACGGGCGACGGCTGACCCGTCGCGCGCGCCTGCTCGCAGGGTCGGGCCGCCTCACATGGTCCGTTGCCCGGCAGTGCGTGCGGCCGAGCACGCGGAGGGAAACTACGTAGCTCCGGAGGAGATTACGTAGCTCTACGGATTGCCAAACGCGTCCTCTTTCACGACCCTGGTGCTCGGAGATGAAACCAGGAGGGCATACAACGTGAAGGGTTTTCGCACGGCTGGCACGACATTCAAGCTCTTGGTTTGCGCGGCCGTCGCGAGCGGAGCCCTGACCCTCGGCGTCGCGAGCGGCTTCGGCGCCACGCCGAGCACGCCCTACCGCACGGTGGCCGTCGGGTCTCCGGACCCCGTGGACACTTCGCAGACCGGCGTCAGATCGAATTTCGGCACGCGCCTCTCTGCCGGCGACATGACGGGCGACGGGGTCCAGGACATCGTGGTCGGCTCATACGCCCAGGATCTTCCACCGGACCAGGTCACGGGCGGAACCCCGGGCCCGGGCGGAGCCGCGGACAACAACGCAGGAAGGGTCGCCCTGATCGACGGCGCGACCCAGAAGGTGGTGTGGAAGGTCACCCCGGGAGCGCAGGCGAGCCCGAGCTCCGACCAGGGTGTCGGCTTCTTCGTCTCGGTTCCCGGTGACGTCAACAAGGACGGCAGGGAGGATGTCACCGTGTCGGCGGGCTATCGCGACGTCGGCGGCAACGTGGACCAGGGCAAGGCCTATGTGCTCAGCGGCCCGACCGGGGCCGTGATCCACGAGCTCGACAGCCCAGACCCCCAGGCCAACGGTCTTTTCGGAACCCGCCTCGGGGCGGCCGGGGACATCACAGGGGACAAGGTCGGAGACATCATCGTCGGTGCCTTTGCCCACGACCTTCCGGCAGGCTGCGGCAACGTACCCGCGTCAGAGATTCCCCCGAAATGCAACAAGGACCAGGGCCAGGCCTACATCTTCAATGGCGCCACGGGAGCTTTGGTCCGCGAGCTCAACGTACCCCGGCAAGACGAGGTCGGTTGCCTCTCGACCACCACGGGCAGGTGCAGCTTCGGGGGGACCGTTCAGAGCCCGGGAGACGTGAACGGGGATGGCTGGCCTGACCACACGGTCGCCGCTTACGCTTACGGCGTTCAGTTCACCGGTCGCGTATACCTGTTCAGCGGCGGCGGTCCGACCGCCGGGCAGGTCCTCGCGAGGATCGACCCGCCAGAGCCGCAACCATTTGGGTTCTTCGGGCTCGAGGACCCCGACCGCTTCGCGCCGGGGGACCTGAACGCCGACGGGACGAACGACCTCTATTTCAACTCGTTCGGCGCCGCCGGGGGTGGCCACCAGGGCGCCGGTCGGGCGTGGACCTTTGACGGAAAGGCCACGCTCGCGGCGGGCACCGGCAAGCTGCTCTACCCGCTGACCGATCCGCAGCCCGGCCCGGCCAGGTCGTTCGGATGGGCCAACAGCAAGACCGACTACAACAAGGATCGAAGGCCCGACCTCTTCGTGAGCAACCTGTCGAACGTCACTACCTCCGTCTTCATCTTCGACGGCAGGAATGGCTCACTGCTGAGGGAGCTGGGCAAGCCTCTTGCGGACTTCAACGAAGATCCCACTGGTGGGATCGGCTGGAGCTCGCGGGCGCCCGGCGACCTGAACAGGGACTGCGAGCCCGACTACGCCGCCGGAGCCCCGTACCAGAATGTCGGCGGCCGGACGGATCAGGGCAAGGTGTATTTCTTCCTTTCCGATGGTGGCAACACCTGTCCAAGAACCTCCCCGCCGAAGCCGGCTCCGCCGAAGCCGGCTCCGCCCGCCAACTGCCCCCCCGGCACCTCGGCCGGCGTCAGCTGCCAGCCCATACCGGGCGGCGGCCGCGAGATCACCGGCACCGCCGGCAACAACACGATCGTGGGCACCAACGCCAACGACATCATCCGCTGTGGTGACGGCGACGACGTGGTCAGCGGTGGTGGCGGCGACGACACGATCCACTGCGGCGACGGCAACGACCGCGTCTCGGGCAACGCCGGCAACGACCGCCTGTTCGGAGAGGCCGGCAACGACCGCCTCGCCGGCAACTCGGGCAACGACTCGCTGTCGGGGGACAGCGGCAACGACCGCGCCTCGGGCGGCAGCGGACGCGACCGCATCAACGGCAACCGCGGCGACGACGTCCTGCACGGCAACTCGAACAACGACTCGATCTCGGGCAGCTTTGGCCGCGACCGCATCTCGGGCAACTCGGGCAACGACCGCCTGGCCGGCAACTCGGCCAACGACCGCATCTCCGGCGACTCGGGGCGTGATCGCATCAACGGCGGCTCGGGCCGCGACCGCCTCAGCGGCGCCAGCGGCAACGACGCCATCAGCGCCCGCGACCGCACGCGCGACTCGGTGCGCTGCGGCAGAGGCCGAGACCGCGTGAGCGCCGACCGCCGGCGGGGCCGTGATCGCGTGTCGCGAGAGTGCGAGCGGGTGCGGCGCAGGTAGGGATCGACCAAGCAGCAAAGACCTAACCGAGTGCAACCCCTGGAGGTTCGGATGCAACGCGTACGTTTGATGGGCTGGTGTCACACCTGTGTCAGCGGCATGCACCTCCCCGCGTTCGCGGCGGCGGAGGGCGGCCTGTTCGCCGAGCAGGGGCTCGAGGTCGAGTTCGTGGGCTGTGCGCGTGCGCCCGACTATTCGCTGAAGGGCTTCACCGCACGCCCGAAGGCGATTGCCGCGGGGGATGCCGACTTCGCACTCAGCTCGGTCGCCTACCTGCTCGCCGCTCAGACCGAGCTTGGGGGCCGCCTGCCGGTTCGCTTTGCCGCGGTCGCTCACCAGCGCAATCCGATCGTGGGGATCGTCCGCGGAGACTCGGATCTGGAGGGGCCGGAGGACTTGGCGGGGGCGCGGGCCGCGCGCTGGAGCATCCCGTGGTTCACGCAGGAGTACGCGGGCGCGCTCGCGCACATGGGCATCGGCCCGCCGGAGATCGTCGAGCGCTCAGAGGATCTCGATGGGGCGCTCGGCCGGGGGGAGATCGACGTGATCCCGACCTGGATGGACATGACTCTCTATCACCACCGCACGCCCGACCTTTCGATCCGGAAGGTTCCGCTCGACATCGAGGTCTACACGACCGGGCTGATGGTGGCTGACCGCGTGCCGCTGGAGTTGGTGTCGCGCTTCCACGATGCGTGGGTGGCGGGCTATCAGCTTCAGCTCGAGCGCCCCGAGCTCGGAATATCGGCGTTCAGGCGCCAGTATCCGGACGTCTCTGAGGAGCACGTCCGCGCGAACTGGGCGCTCTTTGAGCCATACGCCGTGGATGGCGTGGTGGCGCCGGGCTCGATGGACTCGGAGCGGTGGAGGGAGACGATCGACTACACCGCGACCACCCATGGCCTGTCGCCGTTCGGGGGAGAGCGCCTCTACCGCCCGGAGTTCCTGGCGCCGGCGAGGGAGTACGCAGCCGCGTAGGGATCACGAAGCCTTCGCCAGCAGCGGCCGCCCAGCCCGCGCAAAACGTCAGGATGCTTTCCCCTCAGGGTCGCCTACGGCGACTGAGGCGAGCTCCTGCTTCGACTCGAGGCCTAGCTTGCGAATGGCGGATGCCACGTGCGCCTCGACCGTGCGTGGAGATATGAACAGGACGTCGGCGATCTCCCGGTTCTTGCGCCCGCTCCCGGCGAGGCGAGCTACCTCGGCTTCGCGGGGTGAGAGCTCATCTCCGTAGGCCCGGCGCCCGCCCGGCGACGGGGGCGCCAGGTCCCGTGCCTTGAGCGCCGCGCGTACCCGCCTGGCATCCAAGCGGGCACGGAGATCCTCGAAGGTCTCTAGCGCGCTGAGAAGGAGATCGGCTCCCTCCCCTTCACCCTGGGCGAGCAGGCAGCAGGCTTGCGCCTCTCGCGCTTCGGCCGCCGCATAGGGAGACGGCAGCTCCGCCCAGACGCGGCTCGCGCGGGCAAAGAGGCGAGCGGCAGCCTTGTGACGGCCCCGAGCCTCGGCCAAGGCAGCCTGGCACGACACGCTCGCTGCGCTCGCAGCGGGCGCATCCTTTCCCGCCACCCCCTCGGTGAAGCGCTCCACGAGCTCGCACGCCTCGCCGCGCTCGGCGCGCGCGAGCAAGGCCTGCACGGCGATCGGGACGACCTCCGCGCCCCATATCCAGATCCCCTTCTGCTTCACCACCGCCAGCCCGATCGCGGCTACCTCGCTGGCTGCATCCGCGTCCCCTCGGGCCAGATGGATTCGGGCGAGCCCCGCAGCGGACCTTATGCGTGCCGTCATCCAGTGCCGCGCCTTCGCCTGCTCGAGAATCGATTCGAAGCTCCGCTCGGCTTCCTCAATCCGCCCTTGGCTGAGCAACAGCGAGCTCAAGACCAGCTCGTTGGCGACCGAGACCCCGGGCCTTCCCCTTGTGCGTTCGGACAGCTCTCGGATTCGCGACTCGAGCCCTTCCCAGCGCCCGACACGCCAGTCGAGGGCGACCTGCGTGCTCTCCCGCCACGGTTCCCACGAGACGTGGTCGAGCAGGTCATCGAGCCGGGCAACCTCGGCAAGGAACGCTTTGGCAGGCTCATGGTGGCCGAGGCCGAGCGCCATCACGGACAGGCTGTGGTAGGCACGCAGCAGCTGCAGCCTCTCCTCCACCGAGCGGCCCTCCGGCGGGATGTCGCCGAGGGCGCTCCGCCACTGCGGATCGCCGACGCACAGCAAGATCGCTGCCCGCTGGGAATGCACCGCGGTCCTGACTGCAGGGTCATCGGTCTGCGCCACCGCCTCCACGGCTCGATCCAGCCATGCAAGCTGGTGTTCAAAGTGCTCTTCTTCGTACACTGGCCAAGCGAGGTTCACCATGGCCCGAGCGGCGAGCTCCGGTCGTCGTGCGAGCTCGCCCGCGGCGCGCACCATCTCCTCGCGCCAGCAACCGGCATCGCCGGTCTGGCAGCGCAACCGCGAGATCCAGTAACGCAGCTCACCTCGGGTCCCTACGGCCATCGGCTCTTCGTCGAGCACCCGCTGCAGAGGATCAACAGCGGTCTCCGGGGCCACACTGTAGAGCGCAGCCGGGCCCAACTTGACCGCCATTCGCACTCGGGCGGCTCGCGAGAGACTCGGGCCACAAAGCGCCTGCTCGAGGAGCCGAGCCGCCGCACGGTCGTCCCCAACGGAGCTGGCAGCTTCCGCGGCCGCTTCGGTGCAGCGGGCCCACTGCCGTGGACGACCTGCCTCCTTGTAGTGGTGGGCGAGCTGCGCCAGAGGGCGCGGATCGGGGCCAAACTCGAGCGCTTCTGCAGCGCGGAGGTGTAGCCGCCGTCGATCCAGAGCGGCAATCTCGTCGTAGACCGCCTGCGCGGCGAGCGCGTGGCGAAAGCCGTGCAGGCCACCCATTCTCTCCTTGAGCACCCCGGCGGAGAGCGTCTTGGCGAGTCCCCTTTCCGCCCGCACGGGCGGGAGTCCCGCCACGCTCGCGATGAGCTGCTCGGAGGCGGGAACCGAAAGGACTGCGGCGGCGCGGGCGATTAGCCGGGCATCGGCGGTGAAGGGCTCCATCCGCTCGCGGATTGACTGTTGAATTGCGGGAGGAACTCCAACCTGATGCAGCTTGTCCGCTGCTCGCAACCGCTCGATGATGGTGAGCTGGTCTCGGTCTCGGAGCAGACGAAGGACCTCTTCCACCGCGAACGGGATTCCCGCCGTCCGCTCATGCAGGTGCTTCGCCAGCTCCTGGGACACTTCATCGATCTCGAGAATTGCGCATACCAGCCTTTGCACCTCGTCGACGGCAAGCGGAGACAGCTCGATGGTGGCCTGGACCGTCTCTGTCGGGAGCCGTGAAGCAAGCCCGACCAATCGTGAGCAAGCAGGCAGATCCTCGCCGCGATAGGTGAGGACGAGAGCAAGCCCCTCTGGCGGCTCGGACAAGAGGAATGTGAGGAGCTCCAGCGTGCCCTCATCCGCCCAGTGCAGATCCTCCAAGACGCACACGGTCGGCCCGAAGGCGGCGATCAGCTCCCGCAGCGCCCTGAAGACACGGTGACGCTCGGCCCTCGGGTCGCCGATGGGCGGGGGTTCCGGTGGAAGCACGTCGGCCAGCTCAGGCAGAAGCGGTTGCAGTGCCCCGACCACAGGGCTCAGCGGCCGACCAGGGAGTTCTGCGCCGGCGCCTCGAACCGCTTCGACAACAGGGCCGAGGAGAAAAGGCTCACTCAGTCGATGACAGTGTCCGATGAGCACCCGTCTGTGCTGAACCGCCGGATCGGAGAGGGTCTCGCGCACGAGCCGGCTCTTGCCGACCCCTGCCTCCCCCTCGACCAAGATCAGGGCGCGGGGTCTTGTAATCGCATCAAGAAGGAGCCCACGCTCGGGCTCGCGACCGACCAGGATCGGCGAGGACAGCCGTCCCAGGCTGTCTCGGCCGTGCCGGCCGGAACTTGCCCTCCCATTCTCCATCCCGGCCACCCCATCACCGGTGTCTGTAACGACGCCTTGGTCAACCATTCTGTTTGGCCGCTCGCCATAGGACGGTAGACAGAGCGGCGCTCTCGAATAAGGGCAACGCACACATAGCGGCC
>Ga0208612_1000728_pt1 | contig 13886 bp, 14 predicted proteins | sample AntDryMetagUQ889_FD_188089 | JGI IMG/M metagenome (GOLD analysis project Ga0208612, IMG submission 188089) | Polar desert microbial communities from Antarctic Dry Valleys - UQ889 (SPAdes) | ecosystem: Environmental > Terrestrial > Soil > Desert | place: Antarctic Dry Valleys | collected 2008-12-31 | reverse complement strand
CAGGACGAGGTCGGCTCCCGGAAGATCTACTGGCGCGGCGTCGGCTTGATCGGCCGGATCGAGTCGCTCGAGTACATGGACGGCGAGCCGCCGGGCTGAGGACGTCTACCGTTTGAAGACGGGGCCGGTCGGGTGACAGCCCGGCGAGCGGCTGCCACCCGGAGAAAGCAGGATCAGTCGTCGCCCTGCCCGTTGCCGTCGGTTTCCGAGCCGACCACGTTGAAGCCCTTGTCGAGTTGCACGTCGACCTGGCGGCCGCCGTCGAGCGTGACCTCCACCTCGTAGAGGCTCTCCTCGTCGCCGACCTCGGTCTCGGACACCGTGCCGCCGCCCGTGCGCTGGAGGGCGGCCTGAGTGGCCCGGTTCAGAGCGGAGCCTGCGATCGCAGTGTCCGTGGCATCGTCGTCGCCGCCTGCGGCGATCGCGGCACCGCCCCCGATCGCCGCGACCACCGCGACGAGAGCGGTGATGGGCACAAGCTTGCGTCTCATGGATCGTCTCCTTCCGTGCGGATGATGACTGTCGATCCGCAAGCTAGAGCGCTCCGATGAACTGACCATGAGAGCCGGTGGGCGGCTGTGAAACCACGTCGCTAATCGTCATCCGACCCTTCGCCGGGGCCGTCGTCATCACTCTCCTGCCCGATCACTTCGAAGCTCTGGTTCAGGTTGACCTCGACCTGCCGCCCATCCTCGAGCCGGACCTCGACACCGTACGCGGCGCCGTCATCACCGATCTCCGTCTCGGTGACCGTGCCGCCGCCCGTGTGCGCGAGCGCGGCAGCAGTCGCCCGCTGCAGGTTGGAGCCCGTGAGGGGCTTGTCGTCGTCTCCGGTGCCTCCGGCCACGGCGATCCCGGCCGTGGCGGCGATCGCCACAGCGGCTGTCCCCATCACGACCATCCTCTTGCGGTTCACCAACAACCCCCTCTTTCGGTCATGGCGTGACGGTGCGACGGTAGAGGACTCACATGAAGGGCTCATGAGAGAGGCGGCCACAACTCTCATCAACGGCTCATCTCCCGAGCGACAATGTGGACGGTGCGGATCTTGATCGTCGAGGACGAGCTGAAGATGGCGAGCCTGCTGTCCCGCGGGTTGATGGAAGAGGGGCATGCAGTCGACGTCGAGCGAACCGGAGACGGCGCGCTGCTCCTGGCACGGTCGGTGGAGTACGACGCCGTCGTTCTCGACCTGATGCTGCCGGGAATCAACGGCGTCGAGGTCTGCCGACAGCTGCGCGAGAGCGGCGTGTGGACGCCCGTGCTGATGCTCACGGCCCGCGACGCGATCGAGGACCGCGTCGCAGGGCTGGACGCGGGCGCGGACGACTACCTGCCGAAGCCGTTCTCGTTCGCCGAGCTGCTCGCCCGTCTGCGCGCGCTCGTCAGGCGCGGAGCCGCGGAACGTCCGACCGTGCTCGAGGTCGGAGACCTGCGTCTCGACCCGGCGACCCGCCAGGTGTGGCGGGATGCGGAGGAGATCAAGCTCTCGGGCAAGGAGTTCGCCCTGCTCGAGACCTTCATGCGCCGCCCCGGACAGGTCCTCTCGCGGTACCAGCTGCTCGAGCACGCCTGGGATTACGCGTACGAGAACCGCTCGAACGTCGTCGACGTCTACCTCGGCTACCTCAGGGACAAGATCGATAGGCCGTTCGGCCGCGAATCGCTCGAAACCGTTCGCGGCGTGGGCTACCGGCTGCGGAAGGAGCCGCGGCCGACGTGAGCCGGCTCCCCCTCCGCCTGCGCCTCACCGTCGCCTTCGCCCTCGTGATGGCCCTGGTGCTGAGCGCGATGGGCGCATTCCTCTACGTGCGGCTCGGCACCTCGCTCGAGGAGCAACTCGACGAGAGCCTCGAGCTGCGCGCCAGGGCGTACTCGACGCTCGTTCGCGCAGGAGGAGCGACGGACGCAGACCTCGGCGGTGACGACGAGCACGTCGCTCAGGTTCTTCCGGCAGGCCGGCTGCCTGCGCGGTCGCTCGTCTCCGAGTCGGAAGCAGCACGGGCAGTGACCGGTGCCTTCTTCCTGCGGCGAGACTCCCTGGCGGCGTTCGGCGGCGAGCCGGCGCGCCTCCACGTCTCCAGCGTGGCGCAGGCCGGGAAACGCCTCGTACTCGTCGTCGGCGCCTCGCTCGAGGATCGGGACGAAGCCCTCGACGGCCTGCTTGCTCAGCTGCTCGTGGCAGGGCCGCTCGCGCTGATCCTCTCGACCGGCGCCGGCTACCTCTTGGCGGGTGCCGCCCTGAGGCCGGTGGAGGCGATGCGCCGCCGCGCAGCCGAGGTCTCGAGCGACCGTGAGGGGCAGCGCCTGCCCCTGCCGCGTGCCCGCGACGAGATCCGCCGTCTCGGCGAGACGCTCAACGCCATGCTCGCGCGGCTCGAGGCTGGAATCGCTCGAGAGCGGAGCTTCGTCGCGGATGCGAGCCACGAGCTACGGACGCCGCTCGCCCTGCTCAAGACGGAGCTCGAGCTGGCGCTCCGGCGGCCGCGTCCGCCAGAGGAGCTCCACGAAGCGCTGAGGTCGGCCGCCGACGAGGTCGACCGCCTGACGAGACTCGCCGAGGATCTGCTCGTGCTCGCACGGGCCGACGAGGGCGGCCTGCCGCTGCGGCGGTCTGCCGTCTCCGTGCAAGACGTCGTGGAGAGCGTGGCGCGACGCTTCGCCGGCCGAGCGGCTGCAGACGGTCGGGAGCTCGACATCGTCTCGTCTAGCAACGGCTCCGTCGTCGTCGACCGACTGCGGTTGGAGCAGGCGCTCGGGAACCTCGTCGACAACGCGCTTCGGCACGGGGCCGGCGAGATCCGGATCGAGATCGAGCGCAGTCCCGACGTCGTCGAGTTGCGAGTCAGCGACGAGGGCTCCGGATTCCCGCAGACCTTCCTGCCACGGGCGTTCGATCGCTTCGCCCGCGCCGATGAGGCTCGCGGAGGCGGCTCCACGGGGCTCGGGCTTGCGATCGTCGACGCGGTCGCCAGGGCTCACGGCGGCGAGGCAGGCGCGCGTAATCAGCCGGGCGGCGGCGCCGTCGTCTGGCTGACGCTACCGGCGGCCTGAACCGCGGTCGCCATCAGACGCGCTGCCGACGCGTCGTCGAGTCCCTCCCTCTTCAACCGCCGCCATGTCCAGAAGTCGAGCGTCAAAGCCAGGACCGCCCGCTGCTCGCGGCGGCCCGGTGCGCGGGCGCCGAGGGACGACACGAGCGCGTCGACGAGAACCGTGAGCCGGGCGTCGGAGGTCTCGATCATGAGTTCGTCGAGCGCCGGCAACAACTCGCGGTCCCGGCGGATATTGGTGGACATCCGCTCGGTGCGCCGGTACCAGCCATACAGGTCACGAAGCACCCCTTCGAGTCGCTCGCGGCCGGAGCCTGAGCTCAGGGCGGCGGCGAAAGCGGGCGGGGGATTCTGCGCCAGCCAGTGGTGCTGGCAGGCAGCGAAGAGGTCTCGCTCGTCGGGAAAGTTGTTGTAGACCGTCAGGCGTTGCACACCGGCTCGCCGTGCAATCTCGGCCACCGTTGTTCGCGCCGGGCCGACCTCTTCGTGAAGCTCGGCCGTCGCAGCGGCGATTCGCTGTCGCGTCGCGGCTTGCCGTTCGGCCCGCTGCCGCAGCTCGTACGTGCGTTTTTGACTTGACATGCTGTTCACCGAAGTTTACCGTCGCACTATTCGCTATACGACCTGATCAACCAAAGACGCTCACTGGAGGAGACGAGTTGAAAGCTGCATCGACTGCGACTGTGACCGCCGCGGACGGGGAGCGGGCCGACCTGCCGGGGCTCGGCAGCCGCTACCTCCTGCGGAGCGAGGATGCCGGTGGACGGTTCGCGCTGATCGAGCACACGATTCCGCCGCACAGCCTCGCCGCTCCTACCCACGTGCACGAGCGCGAGGACGAATACTCGTTGGTCCTCTCGGGTCGGATGGGCGCGCAGATCGGCGACGAGATCGTGGAGGCCTCGCCGGGGGAGCTCGTGCTCAAGCCGCGCGGCGTCCCCCACGCCTTCTGGAACCCGGGCGGCGAGGAGACGCGGGTGCTGGAGATCATCTCCCCCGGCGGCTTCTCGAACTTCTTCGCAGAGGTGGCGCCCCTCTTCGCGGTCGACGGCGAGCCGGACTTCGCGGCTGTTGCGGCCACCCAGGCTCGGTACGGCCTGACGATGGATTTCGAGAGCATCGGCTCACTCACCGAGCAGCACGGACTCGGTGGCTAGGGCGCAAGCGTCGAACGAGCCGAGCCGACGGTCGGAACCCCGCCAGGGTTCCGACCACTACGGGCCGGAGCTCACCACCATCGCACTCCCGCCGCCGCGGCGGACGGGCTCGGCTGCCGCCAGGAGCCGGCCGCCGCCGAGAAACTCGATCCCGGTTGCAGCGCCGATCTCAGGATTCGGGCTGAACACATGTCCGCGCGCTCTCAGCCCGGCCGCTTCGGCGGTCGCGAGGAAAGCGGGCTCCGCCTGCGTCGTCGCGGTGTTCCGCTGCGTCAGGCGCGGGTCTGCGATCGCCTGCGGCAGCGTCAGCCCGAGGTCGAGCCGGTCGATGAGAATCTGGAGCACGGTCGTGATGATCGTCGAGCCTCCCGGCGAGCCGACCGCGAGCAGCGGGTTGCCGCCGCGCAGCACGATCGTCGGTGCCATCGAGCTACGCGGCCGCTTGCCGCCCTCGACGCGGTTCGGGTGCGTCAGGGAGTCGTAGTTGAAGTCCGTCAGCTCGTTGTTCAGGAGGAAGCCGTACCCGGGGACGACCATCCCGGCGCCCCCAGTCGCCTCGATCGTGAACGTGTAGGAGACGACGTTGCCCCAGCGGTCGGCCGTCGTCACGTGCGTCGTCGTCCCGGCCCGCGTCTCGCTCGGGGATGCCTCGACGCTCGCTCCGCCGCCGTTGAACGGATACGGATCTCCGGGGGCGACCGGGCTTCTTGCCGCTGTGCCCGTGATCAACGCACGCCGCGTCGCCGCAAACCCGTCCGAGAGCAGCCCGTTCAGGGGCACGGCGAAGTAAGCCGGGTCGGCGACATACGCGCCGCGGTCCGCGAACGAGTATCGCGAGGCCTCCAGGAAGAGGTGCAGGGCAGCCTCGCGCGTCAGCGTCGACAGCGGATAGCCCTCGAGGATGTTCAGCGCCTCACCCACGGTCGAGCCCCCGCTCGAGGGCGGGCCCATGCCGTACACGTCGACCCCGCGGTAGCTGATGCGCGTCGGCGCACGCTCGGGTGCGGTGTACGTCTGCAAGTCCTGGGTCGTCATCAGTCCGGGACGCCAGGTGTGATTCGCCGTCGGCGCCACCGGCGGGCGCTGAACAGTGGCGACAATCGAACGCGCGACCGCGCCGCTGTAGAAGCCCCGCGCGCCGAAGCGGCTCAGCCGAGAGTAGGTTCTCGCGAGGTCTGGGTTCCGGAAGATCGTGCCGACATCGTGGGGCGTACCGTCAGGCTCGAGATAGAGCTCCGCGGTCGCCGGGATGTCGTCGAAGTAGTCGACGTTCTGCTGCGTCTGGTCGAAGAACGTCTGGTCGACGACGAAGCCCGAGCGCGCAACCTCGGTCGCCGGTCCGAGCGCGTTCGCGAGCGAGATCGTCCCGTAGCGGTCGAGCGCCTCGTCCCACAGCTCGACCGTTCCCGGCACGCCCACCGACAGGCCGCTGTAACGGGCGTCGTTGAAGGAAAGCGGCCTGCCGTTCTCCCAGAGGGAGTCTGGCTGCATCGCCGCGGGTGCGGTCTCACGGCCGTCGATCGTGGTGACCGTGCCGGCGCTCGCCCTGTAGACGACCATGAAGCCGCCGCCGCCGATCCCACACGAGAACGGCTCGGTGACGCCGAGCACTGCGGCCGCGGTCACCGCCGCGTCGACGGCGTTTCCACCCTCCCGCAGCGCGTCGACAGCTGCCTGCGTCGCGAGCACGTTTTCCGTTGCTGCCGCCCCGCCCGTTCCTGTCGCCTCTGCGGGACCATTCGGCCCCGTTTGGGCCGAGGCGCCGACCTGGGCAGCGAGTCCCACTGCGCCCGCGATCAGCAGAACGATGAGCGAGCGAGACCGACGGCGACGCATGAATTTCCTCCTCCTCGGGATCGACGCGAACCTACCTCTTCGCCGCGATGGCTTCAAGGTTTCCGTCCCACCCGCCGCCTCCGCCTGCTGGAGTGCCGCTCTCGGCGATTCCAGTCCCACAACCTCTTCTACAGCTCGATCTTCTCGATGATCGCGACGTAGCTCGGACCATTCCCGACGGTGCGCGCCAGCTGCCAGCCGGTGCCGTGGAGCAGCTCGCTGAGCTCCTCCGGCGACACCTGGAGCCACTCAAGCCACGTTGTGGCGAGCTCGCGGTAGCGGACACGCACCCGAAGCTGTCCAGGCATCCGGCCGCGGCGGCGGTTCCCCTCGCAGTACGTTCGTTGCACCGGATCGTCGAGCGCATGCGGGTCGAACGTCTCAGCCACGATGCGACCGCGTGACGTCGTCACACGAGCGAATCGGCCGAGAAGGCGCCGCGCACGCGCGCGGGAGCCGAGCATGCCGAAGTTCTGGCCGAGCATGACGATCGTGTCGAACACACCGAGGGAGCTGTCGATGGCGTCGACGGAGAGGACACGAGCGTCACGGACTCCGCGGCGTATGCAGAACGCCACCGCGCCTGGGGAAGAATCGATGCCGATGACCTCAACCCCGCGCCCCTGAAGATGCAGGCAAACGCGACCCCCACCGCAACCGACGTCTAGAACCCTGCCCCGGACCAGCCGCATCGCCCGACGCTCGTTGGCGTCGTCCCACTCCCTGAACGGAGCCAGTAGGTAGCGCCCGTCGAAAGCCATCACGAAGCCGTCGTCGCGCTCGACGATCTCCTGCGCACGCTTGCCGTCGAACATGTCGGCAAGCAGCGCGCCGTACACATCGCCAACCCGCGGTTGCCCCATGCCGGTGATCCTGCCATCCTGCTCGGCCACGAGCAGCTCGACCTGATGACGTGTCGGGCTACGAGCCGATGCTCGTACTTCTGAATGCCAGAGCTTGCGCGACCCGAAGGCGCTGGCCTGCCGTCTCTCGTCAAACTGCGCGCATGAAGGTGCTCCGCCTTGACGAACTCGAGCCAGGCCCGTCCGAGGCGGACGGGCGCTGGCTGCCGCTGCGCGCGGCGCTCGGACTACGCGCGTTCGGGCTCAGCGCGTACCTCGGGGATGCAGGGGAGACCCTCGTGCCGCGGCACAACGAGACCGGCGGGGGAGCAGGCGGCCACGAGGAGGTGTACGTCGTCCTATCGGGACGCGCAACCTTCACCGTCGACGACCGGAGCTTCGACGTGCCAACGGGCACATTGGTGCTCGTTGAGCAGGGCGAGCCCCGCGACGCGCGTGCCGAGGAGCCGGGCACGGTGGTGCTCGTGGCCGGCGCACCCATCGACGCGGCCTATCGCATCGGGCCGTGGGAGTACGGTGCCCGGGCGCGCCGCGCTCGCGCGCTCGGCGACGTGGATGAGCTTGAGCGCGTCGCGGATGAGGGAATCGCGACGTACGGCGAGCACGTGACCATGCTGCTCGCGAAGGCATGCGTCGCTGCTCAGCGCGGCGAGCGCGAGACGGCGTTTGCGCTGCTCGGTCGGGCGGCCGAGGATCCAGACTTCGGTGAATGGGCTCGCGCGGAGGCGTCGCGCGAGCCCTTGCTCGACCCTGTACGCGACGAACCTCGCTTCCCCTGAGGCGCGAACGCTCGTCGAGGCCGCCTCGGGACTGGCCTGGCGATGCTCGAGCACTTCGCGCGTGCATCCGCGTCCCGCTGGCTACTGCGCGCTGACCTGTTCTGGAGCGGGAGTTCCGGGGAGGTCGAGCACGAACGTCGACCCGGCTCCGGAGCCGGACAGGCATTCGAGCGAGCCTCCGAGCTTCTCGGCGAGCTCCCGCGCGATGTGGAGCCCGAGCCCCGTGCCGTTGACGCGGCCGGTCGGGTCACCCTCGAGCCGGACGAACTTCTCGAAGACGCGCTCCAGCTCGTCCGTCGGGATCCCGATGCCCTCGTCGCTCACGCGGAAGCGGACGCCGCCGGCCCGCGGTTCCGTTGCGACCTCGATCCGGCCACCTTCGGGCGAGTACTTGACGGCATTGTCGATCAGGCTGGCCAGGATCTGCTGGACTCTGCTGGCGTCGGATTCGATCTCGCCCGCCGGGGCGTCGACGAGCTCGAGCGAGAGGTGCTCGGGAAGATGGAAACGGGCAGCTTCGACCGCTCGCGCCGCTGCGGCCTGCGGGTCGAAGCGCTCGCGGACGAGCTGGACTCGTCCCGCCTCCAGCTGGGCGCCCGTCAGGATCGCCCCGACCACGGTGGACAGCCGCTCCGACTCCTCCCCGATCACGGAGAGGAGCCGCGCGCGCTGGCGGTCATCTCCGATTTCGGTTCGCCCGAGCAGCTTTGCCGCGCCGTACACGGCGGCCAGCGGCGTGCGCAGCTCATGCGAGGCTGTGACGATGAAGTCTGCCCGCGCCTGGTTCAGGCGTTCTGCCTCGCCTCGCGCCGCGAGCCGCACTTCGAGCTCGTCGACCACGATCCCGGCGAGATCCTCGAGCGTGGCCAGCTCCTCCTCGGTCGCCTTGCGTGGCTTCGTATCGATCACGCAGAGGGTGCCGAGGTTGTGGCCGTCGCTCGTCCGCAGCGGTACGCCCGCGTAGAAGCGCAGCCCCAGCTCGCCGCAGACTAGGGGATTTGTCAGGGCGCGGGGATCGAGCTTGGCGTCGGCGACGATCCAGGGCCGGTCGTGCAGGATCGCCGAAGCGCACAGGCCGGGTTCCCGGTCAACCTGCTCGACCTCGAGCCCGTGGCGGGACTTGAACCAGATGCGGTCGTGGTCGACGATGCTGACGATCGCGATCGGGACGTCGAAGGCGCGGGCGGCGAGCCGCGTGATGCGATCAAAGGCGCCGTCCGGTGGCGTGTCGAGGATCCGGAAGCGGCGGACTGCGGCGAGCCGCTCAGCCTCGTCCCGCGGAACGATTTCCCCTCTGTTGGAAGCCACGACGACCCCTTCCCTGGAGCGCGATCGGCGGATCTTGGCACAAGCGGCTCTCCCCCGTAAGATCGGCCGGACGTCGCCGGCCGCCCACGAAGGGTGAGAAAACGCTCGTGAAAACGATCCTGATCGTCGACGACGAGTCGAATATGCGCTTCCTTCACCGCATGATCCTGGAGAGCGGCGGCTACGAGGTGATCGAAGCCGCGCACGGCGCAGCTGCGCTGGAGCGGGCGAAGGAATCTCCGCCGGACCTCGTGATCACCGACCTGATGATGCCGGTGATGTCCGGGCGCGAGCTGATCGAGCGCCTCAGGGCCGATCCGGTGACTGCCGGAGTCCCGATCGTGATCGTCAGCGCTAACCCGAGGAGCGTGTTGGAAGCCGCGGACGCTGTGCTCGGAAAGCCGTACGACCCGGACGAGCTCCTCTCCGCTGCACGTTCCCTGACGCAGGACGAGGCCGCCTGACGTGAAGCGCTGGGCGACCGGCGTCACCGAGCTCGACCTCGTCCTCGACGGAGGCTTGCCCGCAGGCTCGCTCGTCATCCTCGCGGGCGGCCCGGGGACCGGCAAGACCATCCTCTCTCAGCAGATCTGCTTCGCGAACGCGACCCCCGAGCGCAAGGCGTTCTACTACACGACGTTCGCCGAGCCGCACGACAAGCTCGTCCGTGACCTGGAGCCGTTCGAGTTCTTCGACACGGCCGCGCTCGAGGAGCGAGTCGAGCTCGTCAACCTCGAGTCGCTCCTCACCGACGCAGCCGCCACGGATGGCGAGGGGCTCGCCCCAGCAGTGACCGAGATCGTCCGCACCTGCTTCGAGCAGCGGCCGGCGATCGTCGTTGTCGACAGCGTCAAGGCCCTGCGCGACTTCGCCGGCGAGCGGGCCGTACGACGGATGTTCTACGAGCTCAGCGGCCGCGTCGCCCACACCGACTCCGTGCTCCTCTTCCTGGGCGAGTACAGGGAAGAGGAGATGCAGGGCTACCCCGAGTTCTCGCTCGCCGACGGGATCGTCCAGCTGGCGTACGAGCCGTACGAGCCCGTCGACCGGCGCTGGCTGCGCGTAATGAAGCTGCGCGGCTCGAACCACCTCGGCGGCAAGCATCCGGTCGAGATCGACCGGACCGGAATCCGCGTCTACCCGCGCATGGAGTCGCTCAGGCCCGGAAAGGCGTCGCTCGGCGGCGGGCGCCTCACCAGCGGTAACCCCGCGTTGGACGAGATGCTGGGCGGGGGGATCCCGATCGGAGACCTGACCGCGATCCTCGGGCCCTCCGGTTCCGGCAAGACGATCGCGGCGCTGCGCTTCGTCGCGCAGGGTCTCGAGGAAGGAGAGCGCTGCCTCTACGTCTCCTTCCAGGAGGACGGCGACCAGCTCGTGAAGAAGGCCGCCTCCTTCGGCTGGGACTTCACCGCCGCACGCGACGATGGCCGGCTGTTGCTCTATCACCTTCCGCAGGGGCTCTTCAGCCTCGACGCTCTCGGGGCCGCCGTTCGCGACGGACTTGCCGCGGAAAGCGTGCATCGGGTCGTGATCGACAGCCTCGCCGAGCTCGTCTACGCGGCGCGCGAGACCGAGCGCTTCCCCACCTACGCCCGCCAGCTCGCCGCCTTCGTGCGCGCGGCGGGGGCCACCGCGCTGATCACGAGCCAGACCGCAACCCTCGGTCCGTTGACCGAGCCGGCCGGCAGCACCTCCTTCCTCTTCCACAACGTCGTCCTGCTGCGCTACATCGAACAAGAGTCCGAGATCCGGCGCGCGCTTTCCGTGCTCAAGATGCGAGATTCCGACCACGAGAAGGGCCTGCGCCAGTACGTGATCGACAACCAGGGCATGAGGATCGGGGACAAGCTCGACGACCTCACCGGAGTGCTCGGCTGGAGCGCGCTCCGCGAAGGCGGCTCCACGGGCTGAGTGGTGCGGCAATCTGGACGAACTGACTCACGACGACCCGATATCCATAGAAAAAACCGAGGTGCGGCCGACGCACCTGCAGCGCGTGACGGCGCATGAATTGCGAGGAGCGGTCAAGCGCCTGCGCTGGGTCGGTTGATCCTGAGAGGTCGCGCAGCTTCTGCGTTAGTCGGTGAGGCGAAATGGCTGCCCATCCGCCGCTCGGCAACCGCGAGCCGCGACCTCAGGCGAGAGCACATTCGTGCAAGCGCGTGACCTCTCCTCCGGTTAGCTCACGTGTTCGATGTCGTCTGGAAGCCGCAGCCACGAATGTCGCCGCTCCTCCCAGGCCGACATCGTCGGCGCAGGGAAGGAAGGATCCGCGAACGCGCCCACCGAGACCACAATTCCAGGCCGAGCCTCCGCGGTGTAGAACACGGTCGCGCCGCAGTCCGGACAGAAGTGGAAGGTGCCTTTCTCTCCATCGTCTGAGACGCGGACGTACTGCCGAGAGGCGCCCTCGGTGGTCACCTGTTCTGCATCGAATCGCGCTTGGACACCGAAGACGCTTCCGGTTCGACGCTGGCAGGCGAGACAGTGGCAGATCGAGACTCGAACCGGCTCTCCCTCGACGGTGAGTCGGAGCTGCTCACAATGACACGCGGCGTGTCGAGTGCTCACGAGCGGGATCTTAGACAGGGTCGGCTCAGGGGACATTCGCGAACGCTGGCCCAAGCGTGAGTACTCGACGAGCGAGGCGTGGATGCGGAAGCCGAGCGACTGGTAAAGCGCGCACGCCGGTTCGGTTACGCAGTAGACGATCGCCTCCCTGCAGCGTTCCGCGTGCAGCCGCTGGAGCGCGAACGTGCAGACGGCGGCGCCGAGGCCACGGCGGCGGAACTCGGCCCGGACGCCGACCGGCTCGAACTCGCCTACGCGGTGCTCGTCGTCGGCCCAGCAGAGGCAGTACGCGGCGAAGCGGCCGTCCGGAGCCTCGACGACACAGTCGAGCGACTCCCGGTACGGCCACTCCGCGCGCACCCGCGCATAGCTCGACTCGGTCACGCGCGACGGCGCCCAGACCTCACGATGGATCGAGACGCGCTCGGGCACGTCGTCGGCATCGACCGTCCGGAAGCGGAAGCCGTCCGGCAGTGGCGGCGGCTCGGGCGATTCGGCTAGGTCGCGCACGAGGAAGTGCATCGCCTCGCCCGGCTGGGTGAAACCGTGCCGCGCGAGCGCTGCTCGCCGCTCGGCGTCATCCTCGTACGCGAATGCGACGCGCGCCGCCGGCTCGGCGAGGATCTCGTCGATCAGGTGCAGGTGCTCCGGATGGACGTCATGCTCGAGCCGGTCGCGGCCATCCTGCTTCAGCCAAGACCAGGCTACGACGCGCCCATCCTCAACCCATAGGCGGATCTTCCACTCGCTCTCGCGGCCTTCGTGCTGGCGCAGGCCCCACGCGACGTCGCCGACGTGCCAGGGTGCGCGCCGCCCGAGCAGCCGCCGCTGCTCGAGGGCGAGTTGCTGCATCCCTGCAATGATCTCTGGCGTAAGTCGCACGTACGAAGAGCTCGAGGTCGGCGCCGTCCACCGCAGCGGCTTCGGGCGGACGGTACCGATGCCGACGCTGTTGACGCTGAACACGAAACCGATCCACTGCGACGTGCAGAGCTTCGCGCGTTCGCGGGACGTTGCCTGAACACTGGCGCAGGCGGCTTCCCATGCGCGTCCGTCGGCCGTACGGCCACCAAGGATGACAGATGATAGGTGGACGAGGCTGAAGCCTGGTGAGCGACCGTTTCGCGACGCTGCCTGGTTCTATTCGGAGTACCGCTATCGGCCGAGCGCGGCGTTTGTGCGGCTGCTCGCCGGCCATCTTGCCTGGTCAAGTTCCGATCGCGTCCTCGATCTCGGCGCGGGACCGGCGCATGTCTCGCTGCGGCTTGCGCCCTTCGTCGGCGAGGTTGTAGTCATGGATCCGGAGCGAGCGATGGTCCAGGAGGGACGACGGCGCGCGGCAGCGGCCGAGATCGACAATCTCTCGTTCATCGTTGGCGGCTCGGACGATCTGGCCGGGGTGTCTCCCGATCTCGGCGAGTTCGCTGCGGTGACGATCTCTCAGGCGTTCCACTGGATGGCCGATCAGGATGCGGTCTTGCGCGCCCTCGACAACCTGCTCGACCGGGAACGGGGCGCGGTCGCGCTCGTCGGCTACGTCAAAGACCCGGACTACAACCTCGTCTGGCTCAACCGTCCTCCTTGGAACACCGTCGAGGCGATACGGCGGCGCCACCTTGCCGGTGTGCCTAAGGGCCCAAGTCCGGCCGGTCGCCACGACCCGTTTCCGGAGATTCTTGCCCGCTCAGCGTTCTCACGCATCGAACTGCTCACGTACGAATACGAGGCGGTGGTTCACCCTTCGGCTGATGCGGCGATCGGTTTCCAGTACTCGCTCGGCAATCTCCTTACCCGTCTCGGCGAGCGGCGCGTCGCGTTCGAGGCGGACGTGCGCGCCGCACTCGCCAACGCCGACATTTCACCGCTCAGCGTCCGCCTCGTCGACAGCGCGCTCATCGGCCACAGGCCGCATGCGTGATCAGCGGCGCCCGAGCTGACAGAGTCATCCGGGGCGCGTCACCCCGAACTCCAAGCGATCGATAAGAAGTGCAATCACATGAAACACATTTGGCTCAAATGAGTGCTATTCGTCTCGCGCTGTGCACCTATCCCATGGCTGAGACGACGCCGGGGCGTCCGAGGAGGGAATCATGGCGACACCGGTGTAGGGTCTCAGCTCGGCGCGCGGCGTGAACGCCTTCCCCTGGGAGTACCGCCGCTACTCGATGATGGTCGACCTCCTCCCATCCTCAACCGGGGCATGCCGCCCCCAGATCCCGGGTTGACCGCCGACGCGGAGGACCTGCTGATCGCTGCCGCACACAACTGCATGAGCGCCGGCACGAAGCTCACGGTACTGGTGCTCTGCCCGTTGAC
>Ga0208612_1000727_pt1 | contig 13890 bp, 10 predicted proteins | sample AntDryMetagUQ889_FD_188089 | JGI IMG/M metagenome (GOLD analysis project Ga0208612, IMG submission 188089) | Polar desert microbial communities from Antarctic Dry Valleys - UQ889 (SPAdes) | ecosystem: Environmental > Terrestrial > Soil > Desert | place: Antarctic Dry Valleys | collected 2008-12-31 | reverse complement strand
ACTGCTCGCGCAACAGCTCGCACAGCTCGCGGTAGTCGAATGTGGAGAAGGTCCACGGGAGCGGCCAGCGATGGGTCACGAGCGGGGTGGAGACGCGCAGCTCGTGGAAGGTCTGGCGGTGCGAGCCCATCAACCCGAGCGCCTCGAGCCAGACCGTGGGGATGCCGCAGGCGGAGGTCTGGCGCTCGCCGATCTCGTAGCGGTCGATCATCAGCACGCGCGCCGGGGAGCCGTCGGCGCGGGCGGCGCCGGCCAGCTCGCGGGCCACCGCCAGGCCCGCGAATGACGCGCCGCAGATGATCGCGTCGTAGTCGCCGGAGAGCGGTGTGCGGTCGGTGCCGCGCTTGGTCTCGCGTCGGGGCATGGCAGCGAGAATATCGGGGGCACAATCGGTCGCTGCCCGCTGTAGCCCCGCTGGCAGGTCAGTTCTCGGCCGGCAACCCCACCACGGCGCGTTCGGTTGCGTGACGAACCACCGCCTCCTCGAGCTCAGAGGGCACGCCGTACAGCCGGCAGACGATCCGCTCGACCGCCTCGACCAGCACCCGCCCCTCCTCGAGCAGTTCCGTCACTTCGATCCGCCGGGCCTTGCACCAATTCGCAAAGACGTCGAGGTCACGGGGGAGGAGCGCGGCCTCCAGGTCCGCCGGCATCAGGCGCTGCCGGCCCTCCAGGAGCTTCATGAGCAGCGCCAGCCGGCGCGCCGGTCCGACCACCTCGGCAGTCGTCCGGCGGGCGCGCGAGAACACGAGCCCGTGCTCCGCCATGGAGCCACGACCCAGCGGCCCATCGGTGTCGATCCTGAGGTTCAGCTCGGGGTCGATGCGCACCGAAGCCGTGTCACGGGCGAGCAGGGCGCGGATCCCCCCGGGCTCAGACAGCGGCGGTATCCGTGCTCGCCAGGGATCCTTGACGGTCCGAGCAAGCTCGGGGAACAAGTCGCGCAGGGGGAGCAGCCGCCGGCGGTTGTCTGCGATCGCCCGGACGAACAGCTCCACCGCCCCTGCCAACTCGCTGTCGCTGCCCTCACCTGCCAGCTCACCGGCAAGCGCCTGGGCGCGGGCGGCGTCGCTGGCACCCAGCGCGTCGTCGAGGCGGGCCAGTCGGTCCGACTCCTCAGGTGAAGCGATCCGCTCGATGTGGCGGTAGGGCATCCGGGCCATGGGCTTGGGTTCATAGTTGCGGCGGACGTGCCAAGGAGTCTTGCCGCGGACGGCATACCAAAGGTCGAGCAGCTCGGAGTTCAGCAGCCCGCCGAGGTAGGCGACCGACAGGCCGTCCTCGGCTGGGGTGCATAGCGTGGTCTTGATCGAGGGCTGCCATTCGCCGATCTCGTCAACGGCGAAGCGGCCGCGGTCGGTCCGGTAGAGGGCGATGACCTTGGGGCCCGTCAGCCCGGGCTTGTCGCGCGGCCAGGCGGTCTCGAACCAGCGCCGCCTGGGGTTGCGCACGAGCTCCGCGCGTGTCGCGAGCACGGGCCGCCACGGTTCCAGGGCCGCGATGACCGGCTCCGGGACGGCCTCTTCCCGGCCGATCCAGACCAGGCTCGTGTAGTCACCCTCGTCGAGCGCGCCGTAGAGGATCGCGCGCGGCTCGACGCTCCTGGCCAGCAGCTCCGGGTGATCCTTCCACGGCTGCTCGCCCTCCCGGCCGGGCGGGAGCTCCAGGATCGGGTCGCCCGTGGCCGCTCCCTCCTCGGCGAGGCGTCGCTTCGCATCGGCCGAGAGACGCCGCTGGATCCTCGCCGAGTACGCGTCTGCCCCCGTCTCGATTCCGCGAACGACTTTGCCACCGAGCGCCGAGCGGCTCCACCTCGGCACCATCGAGGTGAGCTACCACCTGGGAAGCGACGTCGCGCGCGCTGTGCTTGATCGGCCACGGCAGCTCGTGGTCCAGGTCGCGCTGGCGCAGACGATGCACGTTGACCCCGCGACGGCGACCGGCCCGGCCCTCCATCCGCTCGGCCATGTGCGCCAGCAGGGCGTCGCGGTCCGGCACGCGCCCACCGGCGATCTCGGCCGCCGCGGCCACCTCGTCCTCCAGTGCCACGATCTTCAGCTCGTGCCCGGCTCCGGCCGCCGTCTTGGTGGCGACGAGGATCGCGCTCTCCACTGTCGGGGTCGGGCCGTGGCGGCGCTCGCCGCGGCCGATCTGCTCGGGCGCGAACAGCCGGTAGGAGCCGAACAGGAACAGCTCGTCCAGCCGCAGGCTGCCGGCCAGGCGCTCGCGCAGCCATTGGGCGTTGCCGGCGTTCATCCAGCCGGCCGGGGTGATCACACAGAGCCGACCGCCGGGCGCCACCTTCTCGGCGGCAAGCAGCAGGAAGTAGTAGAGGTAGTCGCTCTTGCCGCGGTAGAGCTCCCGCCACGCGGGCAGCGCCCGCAGGCGGTCGAACAGCACCTTGTTGTTTGACTCGAACACGTACGGCGGGTTGCCTACGACCAAGTCGAAGGTCTCGTCCTCCCGCATGCGCTCGAACGCCTCACGCTTCTCCCGGTCGAGCGGCACGAGGTCGAAGCGCTCATCGCGTTCGAGCTCGCCTCTATCTGCGCGGCTGCGCGGCTCAATACCTTCGATGCTCTGATCCCGGGCTCGGCGCGTGGCCAGCGTGTCGGCATGGACCACCCCGAGGGCGGGCAGGACCGGATTGGCGCCCACTGCCCGCAGGCCGCCGAGCAGGCGCGACACCTGCAGGAGCAGGTTGACCTCGGTCAGGTAGTACGGGAACGGGCTGATCTCGCCGCCGTGGAAGCCGCGCAGGATCGCGGCCAGCCCGTCGGTGAGGTCGCGCTCGTCGTCGGCGTCCAGCCCCGCCTCGTCGATCACCCGGCGGGCGGCCTCGACGAGAAAGCCGCCGGAGCCGGTAGCGAAGTCGAGGATCTTCCGCGGCGCCCGGCGGTCGCCTTCCAGCCTGAACACGCCGTCGGCGCCGCGATAGCCGGCGCGGTCGAGCATGAAGCGGACCACCGACCGCGGGGTGAAGAACTGGCCGAGGCGGTCCCTGTCGATGTCGTCGACGTAGAGCTCGTAGAGGCCGCCGAGCACGTCGGCGTCGAGCTTGCCCAGCGGCACGGGCACCAGCGCGTACAGCACATCGACGAGCGCCTCGTCGCGAGGCCGGTACCAGTCGTAGTTGTTGTCCGGGCCGTAGAGCCAGCCGTAGCGCTCGCGGCCGTCGGCGAATGCACGGCGGAGCACCTCCTGGAGGTTGCGGTCCAGGCGCTCGTACCAGTGGTCGAAGCCGCCGTCGTAGAGATAGCTCTCCACGAACTCGACGTCCTCCCAGGACCGGTAGAGCAGGACCCGGGTGAGCGCGAGCTGGGAGACCCTGAGCAGGTACTGACGCCACGCGCGGCCGGCGAGGGCGTCGTCGTTGCGGTAGCCCTCCACGGTGCCGGGCAGGTCGCCTAGCTCCGTTCCCGGAGCCAGGTCAAGGACCAGCAGCTGGAGCTCGCCGAGCAGTGCTCGCTCGCGCCCTTCGGTAATCGCCAGCTGTCGGCGGAGGGTGTCGAACTGGCTGGCGGCGTCCTCCTGCAGCGCGCGGGAGAGGTCGTGCAGACGATCGACCAGGAACTCGAGGTCGATCTCGATGCCTTCACCCGGACCCTCTCGCTGTGACCAGGCGCGCGCCTGGCGAACCTCTTGGATCTTCCCCTGGAGGCCCATCGCCCGGTAGCTGAAGAGCTCGACGAATGCGTCTAAGGCTGCTTCGGCTGACTCGTCCCTCATCGCCTGTCCGTGAGCCGCCTCCCACAGCGGAAGGATCGGCACGGAGAGCTCGGGGACGTGCCCCCGCTCGCCGCGCCTGTAGACCCGGATCTCGCGCAGGTTGAACAGGACGCCGTAGTCGAGGTGCCGCTGGTCGATGTAGGCCCGGATCTGCTGCTCGTGAGCTGCCAGCTCCTGCGTGGAGCTCTTGGCGTCGAGCACGAACCGGTGGGCCACCAGGTCGTGGGGCGTGAAGTCGGGCTTCAGGCCACTGCGCCCGAGCTGGGGGAAGTAGGCGTCGTGGGGAAAGCCGAGGAGATCCTCCAGGAGGTCGGCGAACAGTGGCTCGGTGAGCACCTCCTCGTCCTCTCTGGGGCGCTCCCGGCTGAGGTATTCGCCGGCGCTTCGTGCGCCGTTCAGCTCTCTGTAACGGCCTGCGGAGCGGTCGAGCACGTCGCGCAGCCGCGACCGGAGCGCGTCCGTCACGAAGCCTTTACGCGCTCGTTGCGAAGAGGTGTTGTGATGCGTCCGCAGCGGCGGCTAGGTTCGAGGAGATGAATCGCCCGGACCCCTTTACGACTCTCTCTGAGCGCGAGCTCGAGGCACTCAGTGCCGCTGGCACCTGGTACGCGAAGTACCATGCGAGCATCATCGCCGAACAGGCGCAGGACGGCGGAGCGAAAGCCGTCGAGGACCGCAGGGAATACCTCGAGCTTCTTACCGCCCTCGGCAAGCTGGGCATCAGAGTGCGTGTGCCCGATGCCCTGGTGGATAGCGCCCAAGCTGCCTAGCACGGTGGGCGCAATCTAGGCGAGCGGTCCGACGTACGCGGCGGGCGCCGCTCACCCCGCCACGGCGCTAGTCTTGCCGGTTCGTGATCGAGACCCCAACGCTAACCCCAACTTCCAAGCCCGTAGAGGGCTCCGACGGCCTCCTGCTGGAGATCGACGGCCAGATCGTCCCCAACTACGACGCCACGCTCGTTCCCTTCGAAGAGGGAGACGTGGTCACCGGGAAGGTCGTCCGGATCGACCAGGACGAGGTCCTGGTGGACATCGGCTACAAGAGCGAGGGAGTCATCCTCGCCAACGAGCTGTCGATCCGGAAGTCCGTCGACCCCGCCGACGAGGTCGATCTCGGTGAGGAGGTCGACGCCCTCGTCCTCACCAAGGAGGACCCGGACGGTCGGCTGCTGCTCTCCAAGAAGCGCGCCCGCTTCGAGAAGGCCTGGCGCCGCATCGAGGCCGCCGCCGAGTCGGGTGAGCCCGTCGAGGGCACGGTCATCGAGGTCGTCAAGGGCGGCCTGATCATCGACCTGGGCGTGCGCGGCTTCTTGCCCGCCTCTCTGGTGGACATTCGCCGCGTCCAGAACCTGGACGAGTTCATGTCCACCAAGATCGAGTGCAAGGTGATCGAGCTGAATCGGTCCCGGAACAACGTGGTCCTCTCACGCCGCGCGGTTCTCGAGGAGGAGCGCAAGGAGGTCCGCCAGCAGATCCTGGACCGCCTGCAGCCCGGCCAGGTAGTGGAGGGCGCGATCTCCAACATCGTCGACTTCGGGGCATTCGTGGACCTCGACGGCATCGACGGGCTGATCCACATCTCCGAGCTCTCCTGGAGCCACGTGAACCACCCGTCCGAGATCCTCTCCATCGGCGACACGGTGCCGGTCAAGGTGCTCGACATCGACCGCGACCGCCAGCGCATCTCCCTGGGCCTCAAGCAGACCCAGGAGGATCCCTGGCAGCGGATCGTCGACACCTACAACCTGGGCGACGAGCTCGAGGGCAAGGTCACCAAGGTCGTCACCTTCGGCGCGTTCGTGGAGATCATGGACGGCGTCGAGGGCCTCGTGCACATCTCCGAGCTGGCCCACCACCACGTGGAGAATCCGCGTGAGGTGGTCGAGCCCGGCGCCGAGGTCAAGGTCAAGATCCTGGAGATCGACTCCGAGCGCCGCCGCCTGTCGCTGAGCGTCAAGCGCGTGGCCGGAAACGAGCCCCCGCCCGGCAGCGAGGGGTCCAGCGGCGGAGACCTCGGTCCCGTGCGCGACCTGGGCCTGTCCGATGACGTGTTCGCCGGCCCGAGCGTGAGCGGTCTGGGCGACCTGCGGGCCGCGATGGATGCACAGGCGGCCGCGGCGCAGCAGCAGGCCGAGGAGGCTCCCCCCGTCGAGGATGCTGTGCCGGTCGAGGATGCTGTGTCGGTCGAGGATGAGGCGCCGGTCGAGGAGACCGCCGCTCCCGACCAGCCGGAGACCGATGCATCCGATGAGCCCGACGCCGCGCCCGAGCCCGACGAGTCCTAGGCGTGACCGGGCCCGCCGCGCGGGTGCCCTTCGTAGGTCTCACCGGGGGCATGGCCTCCGGCAAGTCGACCGCGCTCTCCATCCTGGGTGACCTGGGCGCGGCGACCATCTCCTCGGACGGGGTCGTGCACGACCTCCTCGGCACAGACGAGGTCCGCGATGCGGTGGCCAAGCGCCTCGGCCCCGACGTGGTCGCGGACGGCCGGCTCGACCGGGCCGAGATGGCAGCGCGCGTGTTCGGCTCCGATGAGGATCGGGAGTGGCTGGAGGGGCTGCTCTGGCCCCGTGTCCGCCGGCGGGTGGGCGCTTGGCGGGAGGAGCTGGCCGCGCTCGACGATCCACCCCGGGCGGCGGTGGTAGAGGTTCCGCTGCTGTTCGAGGCGGGTATGGAGGGGGCCTACGACCACACCATCGCGATCGTGGCCGAGGAGGGCGTACGCTCCGAGCGCGCCGGGTCGCGTGGGCACCAGGGAGTCGATGGCCGCACGGGAAGGCAGCTGACCCAGGAGCAGAAGTCGCAGCGAGCGGACTTCACGGTGCGCAACGATGGCACCCGAGAGGCGTTGCAGGCAGAGTTGTCCCGGGTTCTTGCCACCATCGAGGCCGGTATCGGGAAGGAGTAGCCAAGTGGCACAGGCATCTACGACACGCGCCCGGTCGCGCACGGCGGCCCCTCGGCGACGCGTCTCGCGGCGGCGAAGCGCCCTGCACAGGCGGCGACGCATCCTGGCAATCGTCGTGGCGGCCATGGTGGGCGGCTTCGCCGCCGCCAGCATCGCCGGACTGGGTCCGCTGGGCGAGACCGTCAAGGAGATCACCCTGCCCCTGCGCCACGAGGACATCATCCGCCAGCAGGCCGCGGCGAAGGGCCTCGATCCCGCGCTGGTCGCCGCGGTGATCTACGAGGAGTCGCGCTTTCGCGACCAGACCTCCCATGCCGGGGCGCGCGGGCTGATGCAGATCACCCCGCAGACGGCGCGCTTCATCGCGCGCGACTCCGGGGGCTCGGCGTTCACCCAGAAGGATCTGGCCACGCCGCAGGTGAACATCTCCTACGGCGCCTACTACCTGCGCTACCTGCTTCGCCGCTACGACGGCGATGCCACGCTGGCCGTGGCCGCCTACAACGCGGGCGAGACCAACGTGAGCGCGTGGGTCCGCAAAGCGGGCGGCGCGGGCTCCTTCGACCCCGAGGGTGACGTGCCGTTCAAGGAGACACGCGACTACGTGCGCGACGTCAAGGAGCGGCGCGGGCAGTACAAGGACCACTACGGGTCCGAGCTGGGGCTGTAGCGCCGGCGGCGCGGGGAAGCGGCAGCGAGGTCCTCACCGGGAGGGGCGCAGCCCGATCATCGATCGGCGAGCTCCGCAGCGAGGCTCTCACTCGATTCGATCCCGAAAGGACGAGGACGGGAATACCGAGGCGCCCGCCGCGCTGACGCGATCGCCCAGCCAGCGGTCGGAGGTCACCACCTGCAGCGTCCGGGGCGCGGCGTGGGCCTCCACGATCTTCACGATCTCGTAGTCGGCGGCGTCGGGGCCGCGCTTGGCGGCGTGCGCGATCTCGATCACGGTCGAACGCAGTGCCGGCCGCGGCTTTCGCTCGAACACCACGGTCACGTCGTCGCCGGTCTCGGCCGAGAAGCGCTCCAGCCGGTCCACCAGTCGCGCCATGGCCGCATCGCGGTCGCGCCACCAGCCGTCGGGACGGGTCCCGATCACGTTCATGGCGTCGACGATCCAGTGCATCGTGTGAACGATTGTGGTGGCTCCAAGCCACCACCGTCCTCGCGATCTTCTTTGGGGCCGCCCTACGAGGCCCCGGCCCCGACCGCCTCGTCCTCCTCCGGATCGGCGATCATCGGCCCGTCGCCCGAGGGGTCGATGATGCCCTCCTCGATCAGCCGGTAGCGCCCGTCGAGCACCTTCAGCGCGGCTGCGTGGTTCTCGTCGTCGTCGTTGTGCCACAGGTCGCGGAACAGGTTGTCCGCCCGTCGCCGTGCCTGGACGCAGAACAGGTCCGCCAGCTCGCGGGCCTCCTCGGCCCGCCCGGGCTGCTCCTGGGCCAGCGTGTTGGCGTAGACCACGGCCGAGGAGATGGAGAACAGCTCCGCGCCGATGTCCACGATCCGGCCCAGCCAGGCCTGCCGCTTCTCCAGCGCCGCCTGCCAGCGGCTCATGCCGTAGAAGGTCGAGCGGGCCAGCTTGCGCGAGCTGCGCTCGGCGAAGCGGAGGTGTTTGGCCAGATCGCCGAACTCATCGAAGGAGCGCGGATCCCGGCCCTTGCCCACGGCGAGCTGGGGCAGCCACTTGCCGTAGAAGGCGCCGGCGGCGACCGCCGAGCGGGCCTTGTCCTTGATCTCGGTGTCGGGATCGAGGATGTCGCCGGCCACCTGGAGATGCCGGTCGACTGCTTCGCGGGCGATCAGCAGGTGCATTATCTCCGTGGAGCCCTCGAAGATGCGGTTGATGCGCATGTCGCGCATCACCTGCTCGACCGGAACCGCCTTCTCCCCGCGGGCCTTCAGCGACTCGGCGGTCTCGTAGCCGCGGCCGCCTCGGATCTGCATCAGCTCGTCGGTGACCTGCCAGCCCAGCTCGGACGCGTACAGCTTGGCGATCGCCGCTTCGATGCGGAAGTCGTTCTTCTTGTCCTCCGCCAGGCGCGAGCAGACGTCGAGCATGGCCTCCAGGCCGAAGGCGGTGCCGGCGATGAACGCGATCTTCTGCGCCACCGCGTCGTGCCTGCCCACCGGCTGGCCCCACTGGACGCGCTCGGAGGCGAACTCTCGCGCCACCTTGGTACCCCACTTGGCCACACCCAGGCAGATGGCCGGGAGTGCCAGGCGGCCGGTGTTCAGCGTGGTCAGCGCCACCTTGAGCCCGTCGCCCTCCTTGCCGATCCGGTTCACGGCGGGCACGTACACATCCTCCAGGCCCGTGACGGAGTTCTCGATCCCCCGCAGGCCCATGAAGGCGTTGCGGTGCAGCACCGTCACGCCCTCGGAGTCACAGGGCAGCACGAAGGCGCTGATGCCGCCCTTGGAGCGCTCGGACTTCGGCACCTTGGCCATGATCACCACGACGTCGGCGATCGCGCCGTTGGTGGCCCACAGCTTCTGACCGGTGATGGTGTAGCCCTTGCCGTCCTCGGTGGGAGTGGCCGTGGCGCCCATCCGGGCGGGGTCCGAGCCTACGTCGGGCTCGGTGAGCAGGAACGCCGACACGTGGTCGGAGGCCACCTTGGGCAGCCATTCGCGCTTCTGCTCCTCCGACCCGAACAGCATCAACGGCTCGGCCACGCCGATCGACTGGTGGGCCGAGAGCAGCGTCGACAGCGACGCGTGCCACACCCCCGCCACCATCAGCGCCTGGTTGTAGTGCACCTGCGACAGGCCCAGCCCGCCGTACTCCTCGGGCACCTTCATGCCCAGGGCGCCCATCTCCTTGAGGCCGTCCAGCACCTCGTCGGGGATCCTGGCGTCGCGCTCGATCTGCAGCGGGTCCACCTTCTCCTGCAGGAACGCGCGCAGGGTGGCCAGGAAGCGCTCGCCCTTCTCCACCTTCTCCGCATCCAGCTTGGGCTGGGGATGGATCAGGTCCAGGCGGTAGTCGCCCATGAACAGGCCCTTGCCGAAGCTGGGCAGCTTCCAATCCTGCTCGCGCGCGTCCTCCGCGACCTGGCGCGCTTCCTTCTCGGTTACCTGCGTGGCCATTGAAACTCCCGCTCGAAGACAGTCCCCAAACCGTATCCGGATCGCTGAATGACGATTCCACAGTCCCATAGGCGAACGAGTCGTCGCTCGGCGCCGTCAGGACTGCTGCGGCCGGGCGGAAGCGTCGACTTCTCAGAGCCCCGGACCGCGATCGCGGAGCGCCGATCTCACCTGGGCCGCGGTGCCCTTGGCCTGACGGGTCACATCGGAGTAGGTGAACCGCAGCAGAAACACGCCAGCGAGGGCGAGGCGGTTGTTTCGACGAACGTCCTGCTGGAGTCGCTCGGGCGTGCGGTGCGAGTCCCAGCCATCGGTCTCCACCGCCACGCCGTGCGCCGGCCAGTAGAAGTCGACCGTAAGGCCGTGCACTACCACGTTGACCCGAGGTCGAGGAAGCCCCTCGCGGAGGCACAGGCCCCAGAAGAGCTCCTCGAGTGGGCTGCGCGTGTCGGCCGTGCCCTCGAGGCGCTCGGTCAGCGCGGCACGCAGGACGCCGGCGCCTCGCTGGCCGGCATTTCGGCTCAAGGCGGCCTGCACCTGGTCGAGGTCGCACAGCCGCTGTCGCTCAGCCTGGTCGAGCATCTTCTCCGTGGCTCTGCGCCCGACTGTCGCCGCGGTATCGAGGATCGCCTGCGCCGCCTCTGTGACCGGCACACCATCCCGGGAAGTCGCGACGGCCGGGTCGAGATCCGGGCGCCGGTGCACGATGATGCCCGGTTGACGTCTTCCCCCGGCGGTCGGGACGGTCACATGGTGGTCGCGGCTTGCACCGGGGACGAGTCTCCACAGCTCCGCCGCGCTGGCATGGCTGAGCAACGCGCCGCGGCCGCAGGCGAGCACTGCGGCCAACTGCCACCCCCGACGCGCCAGGGGCGCGTGCCCGATCGCATAGACACCCACGTGCAGCCGGACCCAGGCCCCGCGCCGGCAGCGCCGGTCGATGACCGTCGGCGATATGCCGGCGGCGCGCAGCTGGACCCAGCTCACGACACCGTGCTGGCGCTCGGCGAGCCGAGCGACGACTCGTTGGTCCATATGACGGTGGAGTCGTCATTCACCGCGTTTTCGCCCCCCCCGAGGCGCCCTCCGCCTCCGGCGCTAACGTGGAAAGCGGTGCCCGACTTCAAGCTCAACGCCGCCTACTCGCCGGTCGCCGACCAGCCCGCGGCACGCGACGCGCTGGTGGCGGGCGTGGAGCGCGGAGACCGGTTCCAGACGCTGCTCGGCGCCACCGGCTCGGGCAAGACGGCCACCATGGCCTTCGCCATCGAGAAGCTCCAGCGACCGTCGTTGGTGATCGCCCACAACAAGACGCTGGCCGCCCAGCTGTGCAACGAGTTCCGGGAGTTCTTCCCGGCCAACTCGGTCGAGTACTTCGTCTCCTACTACGACTACTACCAGCCCGAGGCCTACGTGCCGGCCCAGGACCTCTACATCGAGAAGGACTCCTCTATCAACGAGGAGATCGAACGCCTGCGCCACGCCGCCACCTCGTCGCTGTTCGGTCGCCGCGACACCATCGTCGTGGCCAGCGTGTCCTGCATCTTCGGCCTGGGCTCGCCCGAGAAGTACGACCAGATGATGCTGCTGCTCAAGCGCGGCGAGATGATCGACCGCGACGCGGTGCTGCGCAAGCTGGTGGACATCCAGTACTCGCGCAACGACACGGCGCTGGCGCGTGGCACCTTCCGTGTGCGCGGGGAGACGCTCGAGGTCTTCCCGGCCTACGCGGAGACCGCCTATCGCGCAGTGATGTTCGGTGACGAGATCGAGGCGATCCAGGAGTTCGACCCGCTCACCGGCGAGGTGCTCAAGGACCTGGAGCACGTGGGCGTGTGGCCGGCCACCCACTACGCCACCGATCAGCAGACAGTCGACCGGGCCGTGGGCGAGATCCGGGACGAGCTCGAGGCCCGCACCAAGGAGCTGGAGGCAGAGGGCAAGCCGCTGGAGTCACACCGCCTGCGCCAGCGCACCCAGTTCGACATGGAGATGCTGCGCGAACTGGGCTTCTGCAACGGGATCGAGAACTACTCCCGCATCCTCGACGGCCGCAAGCCCGGCGAGCGGCCCTACTGCCTGATCGACTTCTTCCCCGACGACTTCGTCTGCTTCATCGACGAGTCGCACCAGACCGTCCCGCAGATCGGCGGCATGTACTGGGGCGACCGCTCGCGCAAGCAGACGCTGGTCGAGCACGGCTTCCGGCTGCCGAGCGCGCTGGACAACCGCCCCCAGACCTTCGACGAGTTCATGCAGATCACCAACCAGCAGGTCTTCGTGTCGGCCACCCCCGGCGACTTCGAGCGCGACCACTCGAGCGAGATCGTGGAGCAGATCGTTCGGCCGACGGGGATCGTCGATCCCGAGGTCGACGTCCGGGAGACCAGGAACCAGATCGACGATCTGATGAACGAGATCAAGAAGCGCACGGAGTCCGAGGAGCGCACGCTGGTCACCACCCTCACCAAGAAGATGTCCGAGGATCTGACCGACTACCTGCTCGAGTACGGCATCCGGGTGCGCTACCTGCACTCCGAGATCGACACCCTGGAGCGAATCCAGATCATCCGCGAGCTGCGCCTGGGCGAGTTCGACGTGCTCGTGGGCGTGAACCTCCTTCGCGAGGGGCTCGACCTGCCCGAGGTCTCGCTGGTGGCGATCCTGGACGCCGACAAGGAGGGCTTCTTGCGCGGCTCCACCTCGCTGATCCAGACGATCGGCCGCGCCGCGCGCAACGTGAAGGGCAAGGTGATCATGTACTCCGACAAGGAATCGGCCGCCATGCGCACCGCGATCTCGGAGACCGACCGCCGGCGCGAGATCCAGCTGGCCTACAACGCCGAGCACGGGATCACTCCCGAGAACATCCAGAAGGGCGTGTCGGACATCGCCGACTTCCTGGCCGGGGAGTCCAAGGTCCCGGGCGGCAAGGGACGCCGCCGCTCCCGCGCCGAGGAGGGGATGTCGGCGGAGGAGCTGGCCCGGACGCTGGTCGAGCTCGAGGAGGAGATGCTGGCCGCCGCGGAGGACCTGCGCTTCGAGTACGCCGCCAAGCTGCGGGACGAGATCAAGTCGCTGCGCCGTGAGCTGGACGAGATCCAGACCGGCGCGTAGACCACAGGGCTCTCCCCGCCGGCGTCGCCGGTGGGCTCACGCCCTCACGCCCTCACGCCCGGCGCAGATCTGGGTTACTCTCCGCGGAGCAGCGGGCAAACGTCAGAGAAGGGAAACATGGAGCTGGAGCGCCAAGAAATCGAGCGGACGGACTTCTCGCAGGCCCGCAGGGGCTATAACCCCGACGAAGTGGATGCCCACCTGGCCGAGTTGGCGGCTTCCATCGAGGAGTTGAAGGCCGCCCAGGCGGCCCAGTCCCAGGCGGCCCCGGCCCCCCGGGCCGCCACGTCGCTGGCTGGAGCCGCGGCCGAGCAGGTTCGCACGATCGTGGAGGCCGCCGAGCGCAGCGCCGCCGACATAGAGTCCACCTCCCGGTCCGAGGCCGATCATCTGATCGGCGACGCGCGCCGCGAGGCCGAGAAGGAGCGTGCCGACGCCCAGGCCACCGCCCAGAAGGAGCGATCGGAGGCCAAGGACGCCGCCGACAAGGAGCGCGCGGATGCTCGCAACGAGGCCGAGCTCGTACGGGGTGAGGCCGACCACGACTCGCGGGCCACCCGCGAGCAGGCCCAATCCGACGCCGCGGCCCACGTGGCCAGCGTCGAGGCAGCCACCCAGGGCATGCTCGAGCGCGCCAACTCCGTCGAGGGTGACCTCGGCGGACTGGTCGACCAGCTGCGCACCACGATCAACTCCCTGGTGGAGAGCGTGCGCACCAACGCCGGTTCGCTCGAGTCCGAGCTGCAGGAGATCCGCTCCGGGCTCGCCGACGTGCGCGACGCCGCCCCGCCCCCCCAACACGCGGCCACGACGCCCGCTGAGCCTCCGAGCGCGGTGGACGAGGCTTTCGTCGAGGAAGAGGTCGTGGTCGTCGAGGAGCTCGAGGAGTTCGAGGAGTTCGAGGAGTTCGAGGACGAGGCTCCCGCGGGCCTCGGCGAGCTCACCGAGGCCGAGCTCATCGAGGAGGCGGATGCCGACGCCATCGAAGAGCCGGAGGCCGCCGAGGAGCTCACCCCCGAGCCGGCCGCCGATCAGCTCGAG
>Ga0208612_1000725_pt1 | contig 13914 bp, 11 predicted proteins | sample AntDryMetagUQ889_FD_188089 | JGI IMG/M metagenome (GOLD analysis project Ga0208612, IMG submission 188089) | Polar desert microbial communities from Antarctic Dry Valleys - UQ889 (SPAdes) | ecosystem: Environmental > Terrestrial > Soil > Desert | place: Antarctic Dry Valleys | collected 2008-12-31 | reverse complement strand
GGCAAGGTGCCCGCGTCATCGTGACTGAGATCGACCCGATCTGCGCACTACAGGCCTCCATGCACGGTTACCAGGTGGCCCGGCTCGAAGACGTCGTGAGCACCGCGGACATCTTCATCACCGCGACCGGCAACAAGGACATCATCACTGCCGAGGACATGGGCAAGATGAAGCACCAGGCTATCGTCGGCAACATCGGGCACTTCGACAACGAGATCGATGTCGTCGGACTCACCCGTACGCCAGGCATCACCCGGAACAAGATCAAGCCCCAGGTGGACGAGTGGACGTTCTCCGACGGTCACGCGATCATCCTGTTGTCCGAGGGCCGGCTGCTCAACCTCGGCAACGCCACCGGCCACCCCAGCTTCGTGATGTCTACTTCGTTCACCAACCAGGTACTGGCCCAGATCGAACTGTTCGCGCACGGCGAGCGCTACGAGACCGACGACCCGCAGGTCTACGTACTGCCGAAGGCGCTCGACGAGAAGGTGGCCCGCCTGCATCTTGATGCCCTCGGGATCCGCCTGACCGAACTGTCCAAGGAGCAGGCCGCCTACATCGGAGTCGACGTGGCCGGACCGTACAAGTCCGACCAGTACCGCTACTAGCCGACCCCGCAGCGGCCCAGCCCCGGAGGACCACCCATGTCAGCGACCGGTGGGGTGGAGGCGATCGATCGGATCGCATCCGCCCGCCGGGACATGCCGTTGGTCACGGGTCTGCCCGCCACCTACCAGGCGCCAGGTCCGCTGTCCGGCCGCGTGATCGCGGCCTGTGTGCACCTCACGCCCGAGACGGTTGTTCTCGTCGAGGCCCTGCGCGGCCTCGGGGCACGATTGCGGCTGTGTGCTGCCAATCCGTTGTCCACCCAGGAGGGCGTGGCTGACTACCTCGACCGGCTCCCAGGCGTGGACGTCGTCCTCGGAGGTGCGGACTGGGACGGATATCGGTGGGCGGTCGAAGAGGTTGCCGCCCAGGGTGCCGACCTGGTCATTGACGACGGCGCTGACCTGATCCTGGCAACTGGCGCGAGCGCCGACCACGCAAGCCGAACGCTCCTCGGTGCCTGCGAGAACACCTCGACCGGTGCGCTGCGGCTAGAGGCGGCCCAGGATGCCGGGCGTCTCGACGTTCCGGTGTTCGCGATCACCCGGAGCGCCGCGAAGCGCCTGTACGACGACTTGCACGGCACCGGCCAGTCGGTCCTCGACGCCCTCTTGCGCACGACGAACCTCTTGCTGGCCGGCCGGGTAGCCGTGGTCGCCGGATACGGAACGTGCGGACGCGGAATCGCCAGCCGACTGCGTGCAGTCGGAGCTCGAGTCGTTATCACCGAGATCTCCCCGCAGGCCGCACTCGAGGCGAGCCTCGACGGACTCTCGGTGGCTCCGATGCTCGAGGCCATCAAGGACGCCGATCTCGTCGTCACCGCGACTGGGAGCCGCGACGTCGTCACCGAACGGCACCTGCGCGAGGCGAAGAGCGGCGTGATCCTGGCCAATGCCGGTCACTTCGACGTCGAGATCGACACCGAGTGGCTCCGCAAGACCGGTCCCGGCACCCCAGTTCGGGCTGGCCTGATGTCCTACTCGCTGCCCAGCGGGAAGGACGTGCTGTTGGCCGCGGAAGGACGGGTAGTCAACCTGGCGGCCGCCGAGGGACACCCGCCAGCGGTCATGGACGTCACGTTTGTCACCGTGGCCCTGTGCCTGCTGGAGTGGAGCTCAGCACAGTCGCCGACGGTCACTGGCCAACCGCGGCATCCCTACGCAGCCGGCGTGCATGCCGTGCCGGCGCATATCGACACCACAGTCGCGCGGCTGGCGCTCGAGCAGGCGGGGGTCCAGCTGGACGTCCCGACAAGGGCCCAGCACGAGTACTTGCGCACCTGGGGCGGCCCGGTGCGCACAGGGTCTGACCCTTATCCCGCAGAATAGGGTCATGAGCGGTACGAGTCTGCGAGTTCTCGTCGTCGACGACGACCCCAATCTGGCCGAGATGCTGGGCATCGTCTTGAAGAAGCATGGCTTCGAGGCCGCATTCGTGGCCCATGGCGGGCGGGCGGTGTCCGCCTTCCGCGAGGTGCGGCCCGACATCGTCCTGTTGGACCTGATGCTTCCAGGTGCCGACGGAATGCAGATCTGTCGCGAGATCCGCCAGGAGTCCTTGGTACCGATCATCATGCTGACGGCCAAGACCGACACCGCGGACGTCATCCGGGGACTTGACGCCGGTGCTGACGACTACGTCATGAAGCCGTTCAAGCCTGATGAACTCGTCGCCCGGATCCGGGCGCAGATGCGCCGCGTCGAGAGCGATCACCCCGAGACGCTGGCCATCGGTGAGGTGAGCATCGACGTCGCGGGTCATCAGGTCAGTCGCAACGGGATCCCCATCCCGCTGACCCCGCTGGAGTTCGCCCTGCTGGTCGCGCTGGCTCGCAAGCCGCGCCAGGTCTTCACCCGCGAGTACCTACTCGAGGAGGTCTGGGACTACCGGCACGCTGCCGACACGCGACTTGTCAACGTCCACGTTCAGCGACTCCGGTCCAAGGTGGAGATCGATCCCGAGCATCCTGAAGTGATCCTCACCGTGCGGGGAGTCGGCTACAAGGCCGGGCCTCCGTAGCCACGTAGCTCAGACCTCATGATCACTACCAGACGTTCCGGCTGGCGGCCCCGCCTCGAGGGTGTGGTGCGTGAGTTGCGGCTGCGCGCGCGGATCGCGGCCCGGGCAACCTGGCGCAACTGGCGGCGTTCCCTGCAGCTACGAGTGGCACTGATCACCGTCGTGGTGACCGGAGCGGTGGTCATCATCGTTTCCGTCATCCTGTTCAACGGCATCCGTTCCCAGCAGTTGACCGCCAAGAAGGATGCGGCTGTGTCGCAGGCGCAGGTCGGAGTCCAGTACGCGAGCAACCAGGTCGTCGCCGTCCCCAGCGGGGATCCGCGCTCGATCCGGGAAACCCTGCAACGCACGGTGGATGAGTTGCTGACCCGTGGTGGCAGCGCCGGGCAATTCTCTATCGTCATGATCAATCGGGACACCCCAACGCCGTTGACCCAGCCGTCATTCGCTGGCCTCACACCCGCGCTGCCCGCGAACCTGATCTCCATGGTGGGTGACGGCACCCAGGCCTACCAGTACGCGATCATGCCGACCGACGGCGGACCCGACGTCCCCGCACTTGTGGTCGGTGCCCCGGTCCCCAGTCAGTCCGGCACTTACGAGCTCTACTACGTCTACCCACTCGACCGCGAGCAGCGCAGCCTCGAGGACATCCGGAGCACGGTCGTGGTGTCGGGCCTGGCCCTGGTCATCCTGGTCGCCGGGATCGGTGCGCTGGTCACCCGGATCGTCGTCACCCCGGTTCGGTTGGCCGCGCAGACGGCCGAACAGTTGGCTTCGGGACAACTGGAGCGACGGCTGCCCATCCGGGGAGACGACGATCTGGCGCGCCTGGCCGGGTCGTTCAACCGGATGGCTGCCAGCCTGCAGCGCCAGATCACCCAGTTGGAGGACCTTTCCCGACTGCAACAGCGCTTCACCAGTGACGTCTCACACGAGCTGCGGACGCCGCTGACCACGGTGCGGATGGCCGCCGACATCCTGCACAGCGCCCGGGACGACTTCCCGCCGGATGTGGCCCGCTCGGCCGAACTCCTACAGACCGAACTGGGCAGATTCGAAGGCTTGCTGACCGATCTGCTGGAGATCAGCCGGTACGACGCCCGCGCGGCCAGCCTTGACGCCGAACCCACCGAGCTCGGACCGCTGGTGGAAGACGTGCTGGCTGCTGCGGAGCCACTGGTCCGGCGAGCAGACGCCGCGGTCCACCTGACGCTGCCCGATGAGCCGGTCGTCGCCCAGATCGATCCACGGCGCATCGAGCGGATCCTGCGCAATCTGCTGCTCAACGCGATCCATCATGGCGGCGGCGTTATAGAGGTGACTCTGGCAGCCAACAAGACCGCGGCGGCGATCACCGTTCGCGACCACGGGCCGGGCATGGACAGCGACGAGGTGTTGCGCGTCTTCGATCGCTTCTGGCGGGCCGACCCGGCGCGGAGCCGCCATGCCGGCGGGACGGGACTGGGACTGTCCATCAGCCGCGAGGACGCCCGATTGCATGGTGGCTGGCTGCAGGTGTGGGGCCGACCCGGCCAGGGCTCTCAGTTTCGGCTCACCGTGCCCAAGGTGGTCGGGGTCGAGCTCGAGGGATCACCGTTGCCACTGGAACCAAAGGCGGCCACCGATGATCCGTACGACGTCGTCGCCGGGCCGATCGGGGCCGGACCGTGAGCCTTCCTCCCATGCTCCTCAGAGCGACGGTGAGTGCGCTGGCATTCGGCCTCCTGGTAAGCGGCTGCGCCACGGTGCCAACCGAGTCCGCGGCGGTGGCCATCACCCAGGTCGACGGGGACCTCGATCAGCCGGTCGGCGTCGAACCGCTCTCTCCCGAGCCCGGGGCCAGCCCAGAGGAAGTCGTCCGTGGGTTCATCCAGTCCACGGCGAGCACGGCTCAAGGCCGCCCGGTCTCCCGCGAGTATCTGACCTCCGAGCGGGCGCAGAGCTGGGACGACACCGCTGGGATCATCGTGATCGAGCCGGAGTTCTCCGCTGTCACGATGGGACCAGAGACGACGGTCCAGGTGACCGGGCAGCTGGTCGGCAGCGTCGAGCGGTCGGGAGTCTTCAGTCCGGACATCGAGGAGTTCAGCCTCGAACTAGCCGTCGTCCTCGAGAACGCCGAGTGGCGGATCGACGAGCCCCCCTCCGGGATCGTCATCACGAGGACGGACTTCGCGCGAGCCTACGAACAGCGTGACATCTACTTCCTGGACGGGACCAGCCGGTTCGTCGTACCGGATCCGAGGTTCTTCGTGCGCGGGGGTAGGGCTCAGTCGACCCAACTCGTGGAGCGCCTCCTGGCCGGGCCCAGGCCGTCCTTGGCCCCCGCGGTCAATAACCCGCTTGCCGACGCGGACCTGGCCAGCAACGTCCTTGTGACCAATCGCCGAGCGCGGGTGGAGCTGGCCCAGGTCGGTGAGAAGGAGAACCAGGTATTGGAAGGCATGTCCGCGCAACTCGCCTTTACCCTGCTCGGCCAACTGTCGATCCAGAGCCTGGAAATCACGGTGGACGGCGCACTGCTGCAACTGCCTGATGTCGGGTCCGTCCAGGAGCTTTCCGACTGGCTGAGCTTCGATCCCGACGCTCTGGCGGGATCGATCACCGGCGTCGGCCATTATCTCGACGGGGGCGGTGTCCGGACCGTGGACGGCAACGCTATTGCCGGCCCGGCCGGTGAGGGGGTCTATGCCCTGACCAACGCGGCGATCTCCATCGACGACAGCACCGGTGAGTTGCTGTCCCTTGCCGGGCTGTCGGTCGGCGCTGCGTCCTCGACGCTCTACGTGGGACCGTATGGCGGCGACCTGACTTCAGTGCTCTCCGAAGCCAGACTGACCGCTCCGTCGTGGAGTGGCGTGGCCGACGAGGTATGGACAGTCCGCAACGGCAGTGACGTCATCCGGATCCCGACCGGCAGCCAGCCTCAGGTCGTACCTGCCCCGGAACTGGCTGGTACCGGCGCCGTGCGCGCGTTCCAATTGTCCCGCGGTGGTTCTCGCGCCGCCTTGATCATCGAGACCGTGGCCGGTCCGGCTCTGTTCATCGCCGGGATCGTGCGGACCGCCGACAGCGTTACGGTCAACCCTCCGCGCCCGATCGCTCCGAACCTGAGCGATGTCGTCGATGTCTCATGGACATCGGCCGACAGCCTCATCGTGCTGGCCGCCGATGCGCGTGGCGAACAGGTCGTCCCGTACACGATCGGCGTCGATGGCTGGGGGGTGACAGCACTCACCACCGACGGACTGCCCGGCGCACCTCAGTCGGTCGCCGCTGCGCCTAATCGCGCGCCGCTTGTCTCGGCGGCGGGCACGCTCTGGCAGTTCATCGTGAGCGCAGGCATCTGGGCGGTGCTCACCCCCGGTGAGGCTCCGCTCGCTGGTACGGCACCGTTCTATCCGAGCTGAGCCCAACAATTTCCGGATCTGTCCACAGACCGCGATCCCGCTCCACAATCGGTCCTACCGGCTACCGCGGCTCCGGCTCGCGGGTGATCGTGACCGAGTGGCACACCCCGCGCGAAGTTCGGCGCTGACCCTGCTCGACAACGTGACCGAGCTGCTGTTGCCGCGCTCATGCCTCGGCTGCGGTCAGGTCGCCAGCAGCTGGTGCCGCCAGTGCCTGGCCGCCGAGCTCAATCCGGTCCTGCATCGACCGGATCCTTGCCCATCCGGACTGCCCACTGTGTCCGCCGCGGGTTCGTATTCCGGGAGCATCCGCAGCGCGATCCTCGCCGCCAAGGAGCGGGACCGGCGGGAACTGGACCGCCCGCTCGGGCTGCTCCTCGCCGTAGCCATCGGATGGTTGCTCGGATCGACAGTCGGTGGCGCAGCGCCTACGGGCCCCCTGTGGCTGGTGCCGGTACCCGCAAGTCCGACAGCCATCCGGGCGCGCGGTCGGGATCACCTCGCCGACTGGACGCGGTGGACGGTTCGGGCGCTGCAGGCGCAGAACATCCCTGCCGTTCACGTGCCTGCGCTGCGCCGTCGGCCCGGCGGCACAGACTCGGTGGGACTGGACGCAGCACAGCGGGCCGACAATCTCGATGGGGCCTTCCTGGTGCAGGCGATCGAGCGGCCACCCTCGAGCACCCGGATCGTCATTGTCGACGACATCGTGACCACCGGCGCCACGTTGGTCGCCGCCGGCAGCCGGTTGACGGCCGGGCTGGACCTCGACCCGAACCGGATCGGCGCGGCCGTGATTGCTGCTACGCAGCGCAGTCAGCGGTCCCCGGCTCGCTAATAGCGGGCGGTCTCTGGCTGATTGCCGAGGAAGCCACTAGCGTGGCAATCTCACCCAGCGTGAACGACGACGCGGAGAGGTGGTGCTGCCTTACCCGCCCTCGATCCCACTCAGTCGATCAGGTCCGCTCGCACAGCCGATGGGAGTTTGCATTGGAAATCGTTGTTCGTGGCAGAAATGTCGAGGTCCCAGAGCACTTTCGTACCCACGTCGGTGAACGACTGCGCCGCATCGAGCGCTACGACCACAAGCTGATCCGCATCGATGTCGAGTTGTTGCACGAGCGAAACCCGCGGCAGTCCGACTCCTGCCAACGCATCGAACTCACCTGCAAGTCCCGAGGACCCGCCGTACGGTCCGAGGCATGTGCGAGCGACTTCTACGCCGCCCTCGACCAAGCCTGTACCCGCCTGGAAAACCGGTTCCGCCGCAGCGCTGATCGGCGCCGAGTCCACCACGGCAGACACACCCCCACGAGCGTGGCCACGGCCACTGCGGCGGTGGCCGCCAAGGGCTACGCAGTGCCGGCTGGTTCGCTGGCCGAGGCGATGAGCGCCAGCGACGGTCACCAACCCGCGGAGTCGACGGAGCACTCCGTGCTGGTCGAGGACCACCTACCGGGCCGGATCGTTCGCGAGAAGGAGCACTCCGCTGCTCCCATGAGCACCGAACAGGCACTCTTCGAGATGGAACTGGTCGGGCACGACTTCTATCTCTTCACCGACGTGGACAGTGGCGCGCCGAGCGTGGTGTACCGCCGCAAGGGATACGACTACGGAGTGATTCGACTGGCCGGCTCTGCAGACCGGGGAACTGCCAGCGTGGAGTAGGGGTGCGGAACGGACCCGCTTACCATGGGTACTGGCCCGCGCTGACTCGGACGGGTCCGTTGACTTCTCAGGAGAGCTTCCCATCGTGGTACTGCAGAGGATCCTGCGCGCAGGCGAAGGAAAGATCGTCCGGCGATTGGCCAAGATCGCCAATCACATCGAGACCCTCGAGGACGATGTCAGCGAGCTGACCGATGCCGAACTGCGGGCGCGGACGGACGAGTTCAAGCAGCGCCTGGCCGGTGGCGAGACCCTAGACGAGCTGTTGCCCGACGCATTCGCGACGGTCCGCGAGGCCGCGATCCGGACGCTGGGTCAACGGCACTACAACGTCCAACTCATGGGCGGTGCCGCACTGCACCTGGGCAACGTCGCCGAGATGCGGACCGGTGAGGGCAAGACCCTGGTCGGCACCCTGGCGGCCTACCTCAACGCGCTGACCGGCGACGGAGTCCATGTGGTCACCACCAACGACTACTTGGCCCGGCGGGACGCGGAATGGATGGGGCGGGTGCACCGGTTCCTGGGCCTGTCCGTGGGCGTGATCCTGGCCAACGAACGGCCCGAGCATCGACGTGATCAGTACACCTGCGACATCACGTACGGGACGAACAACGAGTTCGGGTTCGACTACCTGCGCGACAACATGGCCTGGAGCGCGAACGGCCTGGTGCAACGCGGGCACAACTTCGCGATCGTCGACGAGGTCGACTCGATCCTCATCGACGAGGCGCGGACCCCGTTGATCATCTCTGGTCCAGCCGAGCAGAGCGCCAAGTGGTACGGCGAGTTCGCCCGAATAGCGCCGATGCTGAAGAAGGACCGGCACTACGAGGTCGAAGAGGGCAAGCGCACAGTCGCGATCACCGAGGAAGGCGTGACCTACGTCGAGAACCAACTCGGGATCGACAACCTGTACGAGGCGGTCAACACACCCCTGATCGGCTACCTCAACAACGCACTGAAGGCCAAAGAGCTCTTCCGCAAGGACCGCGACTACATCGTCACGGCCGGCGAGGTGCTCATCGTCGACGAGTTCACCGGCCGGGTACTGGCCGGGCGGCGCTACAACGAGGGGCTGCACCAGGCCATCGAGGCCAAGGAGAAGGTGGCGATCAAGGACGAGAACCAGACCCTGGCCACCATCACGCTGCAGAACTACTTCCGCCTCTACGCCCGGCTGTCGGGAATGACGGGTACGGCATCTACCGAGGCCGCCGAGCTGCAGCAGACGTACGGGCTGGGTGTCGTGCCGATCCCGACCAACCGGGACATGATCCGTAAGGACCAGCCCGACATCATCTACAAGACCGAGGCTGCCAAGTTCCAGGCGGTGGTCGACGACATCGCCGAGCGCAACGAGGACGGCCAGCCGGTTCTGGTCGGCACGGCCAGCGTCGAGAAGTCCGAACTTCTCTCCAAGCTCCTGGTTCGGGCCGGCATCCCGCACGAGGTCCTCAACGCCAAGAACCACGAGCGGGAGGCCCAGATCATCGCGATGGCCGGGGTGACCGGCTCCGTGACCGTCGCCACCAACATGGCCGGTCGCGGCACCGACATCGTGCTCGGCGGCAACCCCGAGCACATGGCCGACCTCGACCTGCGCGCACAGGAACTCAGTCCGGCCGAGACTCCGGAGGAGTACGAGGCGGCCTGGGCCGACGCGCTGGAAGGGGCCAAGAAACGAGTCGAGGAGGATCACGAGGTCGTCGTGGACGCCGGCGGCCTGTACGTCCTGGGCACCGAGCGACACGAGTCGCGGCGCATCGACAATCAGCTGCGTGGTCGGGCCGGTCGGCAGGGAGACCCCGGCGAATCCCGCTTCTACCTCTCCCTCGGCGATGACCTGATGCTGCGGGCCAATGGCGCCGCCATCGAAATGATGATGGATCGGCTCAAGATGCCTGATGACGTCCCGATCGAGTCGAAGATCGTCTCTCGGGCCATCCAGTCGGCGCAGACGCAGGTCGAACAGCAGAACTTCGAGATCCGCAAGAAGGTGCTCAAGTACGACGAGGTGCTCAATCGCCAGCGCGAAGTCATCTATGCCGAGCGGCACAAGGTGCTCAACGGTGAGGACCTACACGAGCAGGTTCGGCACATGCTCGACGATGCAGTTTCCGCGTACGTCACCGGCGCCACGGAGACCGGCTATGCCGAGGAATGGGATCTGGACCAGCTCTGGACCGCTCTGGGTCAGCTCTACCCGATCCGGGTTACACAGGACGAGCTGATCGAGAAGGCCGGTGGCCAGATCGCCGACCTCGCCGCGCCGTTCCTGATCGAAGAACTCACCGCCGACATCCAGGCGGCCTACGACCGGCGCGAGGAAGCGGTCACGCCGGACGTGATGCGCGAACTGGAGCGTCGGGTCCTGTTGTCGGTCATGGACCGGAAGTGGCGCGAGCACCTGTACGAGATGGACTATCTGCGCGAGGGAATCCACTTACGCGCGATGGCAAATCGGGACCCCGTGATCGAGTACCAACGCGAGGGCTTCGACATGTTCAAGACGATGCTCGACGGGATCCAGGAGGAGGCTGTCGGTTACCTGTTCAACGTCGAGGTCAAGACTGCGGCCGAGGTCGAGGCCGAGCGCAAGGCCGCAGCCGAGGCGGCCGCGGCCAAGCAACAGACCTCCTCCGGTGCCCAAGCCGAGGCAGCCAAGAGCAATGGTGCGCGGGGCAACGGTGCAGCACCGGGTAAGGCTGCGCCGCGAGTGCCAAAGAACGCCAACCGCGCTCAACGTCGCAAGGCCGGGGTGCGGGCATCCTCCGCTCCTTCCCCCGCGGGTCCGGGCAGCGCCGCCCCGGGCGCGGACTCGACCCAGTCGCAGGTCCCAGCCCTGGCCGTGAAGGGGCTCAACGAACCGCGGTCGGTGCCGTTGATCTACAGCGCCCCGACCCTCGATGGTGGAGCCGTACGCGCCGGAGGGCAGTCAGCTGGCATCCGAGCGGCAGAAAAGACCGCCACGGTCAGCGGCACCGCGACCCAGTCGCGAAACGCACCCTGCGAGTGCGGCTCCGGCAAGAAGTTCAAACACTGTCATGGAGCCCCCGGCAGGGCTTAGAGCACTGCTACGTCCGAGGATTCAGGCGCAATGGGGGTCTAGGTTTCGGACGCAGGAGTCGGGTTCAGCCGACGGTGAGGCTGACACAGCGCCAGCGTCCGTCGATCCCCTCGAGCCGAGCGGCGACCGCGTGCCAGCGCCGGTCGCGGCGAACCACCGCAGAGAGTTCGGCAACTCCGTCGGCAGGCTCGCAGACCCGAAGGGCCGAGATGGACACGCTCTCACCACGCATAGGTGACGTCCGCCCGCGCTCACCGCGTTGGGCGACTTGCACGATGTCCCGATAGACACCCCAGCTCGTCCAGTTCTGCAGCTGGGTTGGACTGCGCCGTCCGGCGAGCGACTCGAGCATCGCTTGCAGCAGGCGGCGTCCCCAGTGCTCCGGATCGGGCAGGTCCTGCCGGTTAGTGAGCTGCGGACCGAACACCGGGTCCCGATCGGGTTCCGCGGGCGGGATCCGCAGCGGCAGCGCCAATTGTGGAGGGCTCATCGGCAGAAGCCGGAGAGTGCCGCGCACATCCTCCAGCGGTGGTTCGTGCGCGGGGATGGGCAGCAACCGCACTGGTGCACTCATCAGTCCTCCTCAGGACGCAGAAGCCGCAATCACGGCAATAGGTATGGAACGGCGAGGATTTGGCCCGGAAAGATGAGGTCTGGGTCAGCGACCTGGCCGCGATTGGCCTGCCACCAGGCGGCCACTGCTGTTGCTACCGCGGCTGTGTCGACCGGTGACCCGGCTTGGACCAGAGCACGTTCGGCGATGTCCCACAGACAATCCCCGGGCTGCACCGCATAGTCGCCGGCCGGCAGCGGAGGAGGCGATTGGTCGGACGCAGGGGGCGACTGTGCGGGCGGTTCGCCGGCGTCAGCGCCGGTTCCAGGTACAGGTGGCCAGTCAGGCACAGCCGCGCTCGCCGCCTCGTGCGGACCGGGCCAGTCCACGACCGTGATAGAGGTGAACGGGGCCGGCGGCGCCGCGCTGGCAACCGAGGTCCCGGTAAGCAACGTCACCCCCAGGGCCAGTGACACGAACCGACGCAGCGTCGCAGGGAGGAGCAGCCGGGCTGACTGGTGGAACATCCAGCCGATCAGTCCCGGCGCAGCGCTACCGAGTACCAGCAGCGCGCCCAGGACTATCCAGCACAACAACAGCCAGCCAAGTGCTGTGGCCAGGACCAGAACGAACTCGTCCGCACCGGCTGCGGTCACGTAGGCCTGCGGATCCGCGGCTGCGGCAGCAATCTGCCCGCCTGATGCTCCAGCCCAGTGCAGTACTGCAGCGACAAAGACCAGCCCCGAGCTGGCCAGCAGGGGCTGCCGCAGATGCGCAGTGATTGAGACCATGTGCAAGTGAATAACAGCAAATGCAAGCAAATGCAAGCAAATGATGAAAAGTCCGCACCCGTCTTCGAGTACGGTCTGCTCGTTACGGTGCACGGATGCGCTGGGCTCGATTGTTCGCCGATCTAGAGGGTCAACTCCAGGCCGAGGAGGCCGCCGATCACGCCAACGAGGTCGCCTCACGCACCCGTTACGAAGTTGGCCAGCTGACCTTGGTCGATCGGCTGCGGGCGGCCGTCGGTCACCCCATACGACTGACCTGCGCAGGGGCCGGGGAGTTGTCAGGACGCCTGAGCGACATGGGCGCCGGATGGCTATTGCTCGACGAGGGACTCGGTAGGGAAATCCTGGTGAATCTGAGTACGGTCGCTGCCGTGCACGGATTGGGTCAGTTCAGTAAGTCGGCTTCGGAAACCGTAGTCACCCGGCGACTTGACCTGCGGCACGCCGTTCGCGGTCTGGCCAGGGACCGCAGCACCCTGCAGGTGCTGTTGTGCTCAGGGGACACCTTGACCGGAACCATTGATCGCGTGGGCTCGGATTTTGCAGAGCTCGCAGAGCATTTGCCAGGGGAGTTTCGTCGCCCGGGGGAGGTCCGAGCAGTCCGCGTCGTGGCCCTACCGGCGATCGCGGCCGTGCGAACCCTGCTCACGTGAGTCGGCAACCCCGGCGCTGTGCTCGGCGTCCAGGGCGACTGCGGCCTCGGCGTACTTGCGCTCGATGTAGGCATCGAGCTGGGTGATCTCAACCCGCCACTGGTTTCGCCCACCGATCTGGATGGCCGACAGTTCCTTGCTTCGTACCAGCGCATAGGCCTGGGACCACGAGATGTTCAGAATCTCGGCCACATCGTCGAGCGTCAGGAAGCGTTGCGGGGGCATGGCTCAGTGTGGCAAACGCTGGCCTCGCTGTGCTGACGGACTGTGGATTCATAGATCACCCCACGACACGGGGCGACGTCATGATCAGTACCTTCCTGTGGACGACGCTACGCAGGAGATCGCCCGTCATGGATCATGGTGTGGTCACGGACAGCGCTGGCGCGAGCGCCGCGGGGATGCATGATCAGGGGGGCGTCGTGGTGCGTGAATCCGGCGATAGGCAGGCTGCGCAGACACCGACCGGCTCAACCGGGGTCTCGCCGACGCCGCGCCGGCTCCGGGCACCACGGTGGCTCAATGGCCGGCTGATCGCCGGGATCATGCTGGTGCTGGTCAGTGTCATCGTCGGCGCCCGCGTGCTCACTGCTGCCGATGACTCCGACACTGTCTGGGCCGCACACGCAGACCTTGCCGCAGGCACGATCATCGCCGACGGCGACTTGCGCGCCGTCTCGGTGCGCCTGGCCGACAGCGGCGACGCCTATTTGTTGAGCTCGGCCGACCCGGTTGGGCGCGTGCTGAGCAGCCCGATCCGGGCCGGGGAGCTGCTGCCGCGCGCGATCCTGACCGAGACCTCCACACTGGTGGAGATCGCTCTGCCGATCGCCGCCGGCTACGTACCACCGAGCCTTCATCGCGGACAACTCGTCGATGTCTACGCCCTCGATGTCACACCGGACTCCACCGCTCCCGAATCCCAGACCGGGACCGACGCCGGGACCGAGGCGCCGGGAAGCCGGGTATCTCAGATCGTGCGACTCGTCGTGGAAGCTGCTGTCGTCCAGCTCATCTCCGGCCGAACCGACGGGGCGCTGTCCATTGGAAGCTCCACGGTCCAGGTCGTCATCTCGGTCGAAGCAGATCAGGCATCAGAGATCTTCGCGGCCATCGCCGGCCAGGAGCTGGCACT
>Ga0208612_1000724_pt1 | contig 13914 bp, 14 predicted proteins | sample AntDryMetagUQ889_FD_188089 | JGI IMG/M metagenome (GOLD analysis project Ga0208612, IMG submission 188089) | Polar desert microbial communities from Antarctic Dry Valleys - UQ889 (SPAdes) | ecosystem: Environmental > Terrestrial > Soil > Desert | place: Antarctic Dry Valleys | collected 2008-12-31 | reverse complement strand
CCCACCGACGACCCGAACTGGGACAGGGTCAAGCTGGCGGTCCAGCAGAACATCGGGGCTGCAGTGGGCCCGGACGGTGACCCGAAGCAGGTGCTCGACGAGCTGCAGGAGCAGGCAGAGAGCGGAAGCTAGTCATGTCCGCCACCTCCGAGCGGAGCCCCGGGGGGTCCACGGGGGTCGGGACTACCGACGTGGTCCCGGGCTCGCCGGAGCTGGCCGCGCTGTTCGACAGCTGACCGGAGCGTTTCACCCGAGCGCTCGTTCAAGGGCGTGTGCAATCATCGAACGATGAGCGGGACGGCGGGAGTCAAGGTTGTCGTGGTCGGGCAGGGCTATGTGGGCCTTCCCCTCGCCATGCGAGCGGTCCAGGTGGGCTACCAGGTGGTGGGCTACGACGTGGACGAAGGCCGGGCCAAGCGTCTCGCCGCCGGCCAGTCCTTCGTGGAGGACATCACCTCCGAGGCCCTCCAGGAGGCCATCGCCTCCGGGCGCTACACGGCGTCCAGCGAGGGCCGGGCGTGCCAGGGCTTCGACGTGGCCGTCATCACCGTGCCCACCCCCCTCACCGACGGCAACCCCGACCTTTCCTACATCGAGGACGCGGCCCGCAACCTGGCCCGCTACCTGCGCCCCGGCGCCACGGTGATCCTCGAGTCCACCACCTACCCCGGCACCACCGAGGAGCTGGTGGCCCCCATCCTCGAGGACGGCTCGGGCCTGGTGGTGGGAGACGACTTCTTCCTCGGCTACAGCCCCGAGCGCATCGACCCCGGCAACCAGGTGTGGACCCTCACCACCACCCCCAAGGTCGTCTCCGGCGTGAACGAGGCCTCCCTGGAGGCGGTCCGCAGCTTCTACGACAACATCGTGGAGCGCACCGTCACCGTCTCGAGCGCCAAGGTGGCCGAGCTCACCAAGCTGCTGGAGAACACCTTCCGCCACGTGAACATCGCCCTGGTGAACGAGCTGGCCATGTTCGCCGGCGAGCTGGGCATCAGCGCCTGGGAGGCCATCGACGCCGCCTCCTCCAAGCCCTTCGGCTTCATGCCCTTCCGCCCCGGTCCCGGCGTGGGCGGCCACTGCCTGCCCATCGACCCCAGCTACCTGTCGTGGCGGGTCAAGCGGGCCCTCGGGCAGAGCTTCCGCTTCGTGGAGCTGGCCAACGACGTGAACGACCACATGCCCGACTACGTGGTGCGGCGGATCATGATGAGCTTGAACCGCCGGCGCCTGGCCATCAACGGCAGCCGCATCCTGCTCCTGGGCCTGGCCTACAAGCGCAACACCGGCGACGCCCGGGAGTCACCGGCGGTGGTGGTGGCCGACCGCCTCCTGACCCTCGGAGCCGACGTGCGCGCCGCCGACCCCCACGTGGTGGAGGGCCACATCAGCAACCGGGTGGCCCGGGTGGAGTGCAGCGCCGAGGAGGTGGCCGCCGCCGACCTGGTGGTGCTGCTCACCGACCACGACGAGTTCGACTACGACATGGTGCTCTCGGAGGCCAAGGGAGTGTTCGACACCCGCCGCCGGCTCACCGGCGACCGGGTCGAGCTCCTGTAGGGGACATCCCACCACACCTCTCCTTGGGAGGGCTCGCTCATCCCGACTCAATCCCACGGCTCATCGTGGATGGAGCGTGTGGCAGCCGCAGTCGCCGCAGCGAGGTCCTCGTCGCTCTGGGGGATCCGAAGGTAACCGTCGGCGATCTCGGCGCCCACCCGGCGACGATGCTCCTGATCGACCAAGGACTCGATGGCGGACCGTACGGCCTCGGCGCGCGTGGGGAACCGTCCTCTGGCCACGAGCTCGTCCAGCGAAGTCGTGAGCTGAGATGAGAGTCGGACTGAGAGTCGGACAACGATCTGTTCTGGCGCGCCATGAGCCACCGACTTGGGTGACCTCGGCTGCCTGCCTGGCAAGGTCGTATCCTTGGCGGCCATGAGGGCCGTGGTGTTGGAGGTGCCCGAGGCGCTGATCGAGGAGCGCCGGCGCACGGGCGCCGAGTGCTGGGACGAGCTGTGGCAAGGGGAGCTGCACATGGCGCCACCGCCGTCGGGGTTGCACCAGCGCGTGGGCATGGAGCTGGCCATGGTTCTCAACCCCCTGGCCAAGGCTCGTGGCCTGGTGGGCTCGTACGAGACCGGGCTGTTCCGGCCGGGCACCGACCTCGACTACCGGGTGCCCGATCAGGTCTACGCCCGGCCCGAGCTGGCCACGGAGCGAGGCGTTGACGGGCCCGCCGAGCTGGTGGTGGAGCTGATCTCCCCGGGTGACGAGACCTACGCCAAGCTCGGCTTCTACGCCGACCTGGGTGTGGGCGAGGTGCTGGTGGTCCACCCCGAGGAGCGACGAGTGGAGCTGTTCGTGGCCCGGGGCCGGGAAGTGGTGCTGGTCCAGGCCGACGACGCCGGCCGCGTCCGCTCCGACGCGCTCGGGACGACGTTCGCCTCCGCGCCCGGTCCTCTACTGTCCGTCAGCTGGGAAGGCGGCTCGGCGGAGGTCTGACGCCGCAGGTGGCCGTACCGTTGACTCGTTTGGGGAACCTGACGGTTGCCACGTGTCGGTAGACGCCCCCAAACGTCGGGCGTCCCCAGCAGGTCCATCAGGGCACGAGTGCGAAGCCTTCGGCGGCGGCGGCGGAGCGCAGGGTCTTGTCCCAGCAGGCGAATGTGGCGCATCGGGGGTCAGCGGCCCGGGTGGCGCCGGCACTGGCCAGCTGCACGGCGTCGTAGGCACGCAGCCCGTGACCGGCCGCGAGGCGAGCGGCGCCGTCAAGGAGAATCGGGGGCAGAGCGACAACGGCGAAACGGCCTTCGTCGTGGTTGTCTCCAAAGAAGTCAGCCTCGAACTCGGCAGTCAGCACGGCGGCATCCTCGGTGGCGAGCTCGCCTATGCGGTGTTTGCGCCAGATCGCTGCCGGTACCTCGACTCGAGCGAGGCAGGACACCACCACCACCGTCAGGACGCGCACAGCCGAGGAGTCCTCCTCGTCGGCATAGAGCTTCACGAGGGCGGAAGAGTCGGCGAAGGTGCTCAGACCCGGTCCTCGCCTACCAGTTCGGCGAGAGATCGGCCTTCACCCGCAGCAGCCCGAGCCCGAGCGGTCTCGGCCCTCGCAGGCCGAGGGCGCCCGGTGGCGGTGGAAGCCATGAGCAGCCCAGCACGGCTCAACCGCTCCCGGAGGACGTCCGCTTCCTCTCCGGCCAGGTCGGGGTCGACGGCGGCGGCCAGCACCGCAGAGGCCCAGCTGTTGACGCTGCGCCCCTGGCTGGCGGCGGCGGCCTTCAGCTGGTGAACGAGCTCGTCATCGACCCGCAGGGTGAGTTGTGCCATGCGGTCATGGTAGTAGTCATGCTGGCACGGGGCCTCGAGCGAGCTCGTCGGTGTCGGCACATGCGAGTGGACGTGAGCCGCACGGCCTGATCCCCAAACGGTGACCTCCGGCTGGAAGAACCGGAACAAGTAACCTCGAAGCCGGGCTTCCCCCCAGCGCACCGCCGCCAGGGAGGGCCCATGCCCACCGACCCGCTCGCACCGCTGCTCGCCCTCGCCGAGCACCAGCACGCCCTCGTCCGCCGCAGCCAGGCGCTCGAGGTGGTGACGGCTCACCGCCTTCACCGCTATCTCGCCGCCGGGCGCCTGGTCGTCCCGTGGCCGAGCGTCTACCGAGTCCCGGGAGCGACCCGCACTGCCGAACAGTCCCTGCTCGCAGCCGTGTGGGCTGCCGGCGACGGTGCCGCCGCCCATGGGCGCTCCGCGGCCTGGCTCTGGGGCCTGATGGACGAGGCGCCCGACCGTCCGCAGGTGTTGATCCCTCACCGCCGGCGCTGTCGCCTGGACGGCATCATCCTGCACCGCAGCCGTGGCCTGACGGCAGGGATGCTGCACCGGCGTCGCGGGATCCCCACAGTGGACCCGCTCCTCACCATGGTGCACCTCGGCGCCTGCCTCGACGCCGGAGCACTGGCCGACGCCCTGGAGACAGGCCTCAATGATTGGTTCTCCCTGCCCGCCATGTTCGCCACCCTCGACCGCTACGGCCGTCCCGGGTGCGACGGCATCAGCCGCCTACGGCGAGTGGTGGAGAATCGGGCGCTCGAGGAGAAGCCGGCCGACTCGGTGGTCGAAGCCCGCTGCGCCGACCTGCTGCGCCACCACGGCATCGAAGGCTGGGTGTTCCATCACCGCGTGCGCCACGGCGGGCGCTTCGTGGCCGAGCCCGACTTCGCCTTCGTCGACCTGCGCTTGGCCGTGGAGGTCGACGGCGCCGAGAAGCTTCGGGGCCGCGGCGCCCTCGATGCCTTCTTCGAGCGTGAGCATCGCCTGGCCGCCGCCGGCTGGCGGCTCGTGCGCTTCACCTGGGCCCAGGTGGTCCGCCGCCCCAGCTACGTGGCCGCCGTCATCCGTGAGCGTCTGGGGACTCTGGCCGACGAGAACCGTCGCTGAAACTCCCCAAAGGCATTGAGTTCCAGGTCGGCAGCCGTTGGGCGTGCGGGGAGGTCAGCGCACCAGCTCGCTCGGCACCACCGCAACCTCGAATGGGGAGCTGGCCTGGTAGCGCTCGTCCGCCACCACCTCGGCCTCCAGCACGTAACGACCATCTTGCAGTCTCAGCACGGTGAGTCTCGTCTCATCGGGGTCGATCAGCCAGTAGGCCGGAACGCCGGCAGCCTCGTAGGCCAGCCGCTTGGTGCCGAGGTCGGTGAGGCGGGTGCTGGGCGACAGCACCTCGACCACCAACAACGCAGGCTGCTCCAGCCGGGCCTCGCCGACGTCCTCCCGCCGGGCCACCAACAAGTCGGGCTGGAGCAGGGTGGTCGGGCCGACCAGGTAGTCAAAGGGGGCGACGAGGACCTCGTGCTCGGCACCGGCGGCGGCGATCAGCAGGGCGGTGAGGCGGGCGACGCATCGCTGGTGCGCCTTCCCGGGGGCCGGGGTCACGACTAGTACTCCGTCGACCAGCTCGTAGCGGTGACCATCGTCGGGCATCCCCGCCAGGTCCGCATAGGTGAGGGGCGCTCCCCACTGCAGCCCCAAGGCCATGGCCGAAGTGTAGGCATCGGCGGACGCCCCGAAGTGACCTGGATCCAGCTGACTCTCAGCGGGAGGGGACGGGCATGGCGAAGAGCCCGAAGAGCTCCTCCTTGGTGAGCAGGCTGTCCACGCTGAGCGACACCCCGTCGACCAGCGTGTCGAACAGCGCCTGCTTCTCGGCGAGGATCGCCTGGATGCGGTTCTCGATGGTGCCCACGCAGCGGTAGGCGTACACGGTGACGGGCAGGCGCCGGCCCATGCGGTGGCAACGGTCCTCGGCCTGGCGCTCTACCGCCGGGTTCCACCAGCGGTCGAAGTGCACGACGTATGACGCCTGTTGCAGGTTGAGGCCCAGGCCGCCGGCCCGGAGCGACAGCGCCAGCCATCTTCGTCTCCATGGTGACCATGTGCAACGGAGAAAAGCGAACCCGGCCCGCTTCCGATGGCGCCCGAGAACACTGCGCCACCCGGCACCAGCGAGGTGGCCGGCAGCGTCTGGGGACTATGACCGACGGGGGAGGTGGCTGATACTCCCCAAAGCCCTCTACCTCTTCCACCGCGGATGCTTCCCGTCCCCCGGCGCCGCAGAGTGACAGGCGGGCGGAGTACGGGTGTCAGCGCACCAGCTCGCTCGGCACGACCGTGACGTCGAAGGGAGAGCTGGCCTGGTAGCGCTCGTCCGCCACCACCTCGGCCTCCAGCACGTAACGACCATCTTGCAGTCTCAGCACGGTGAGTCTCGTCTCGTGAGGGTCCACCAGCCAGTAGGCGGGAACGCCGGCAGCCTCGTAGGCCAGCCGTTTGGTCCCCAGGTCGGTGAGGCGGGTGCTGGGTGACAGCACCTCGACCACCAGCAAGGGGGGCCGCTCCAGCCGGGCCTCGCCGACGTCCTCCCGCCGGGCCACCAACAGGTCGGGTTGGAGCAGGGTGGTCGGACCGACCAGGTAGTCGTAGGGGGCGCCGAGGACGTCATGGTCGGCGACGGCCGCGGCCAGAAGCAGAGCTGCCAAGCGGTAGACACATCGCTGGTGTGCCGTTCCGGGGGCCGGGGTCACGACCAACACTCCGTCCACCAGCTCGTAGCGGCGACCATCGTCGGGCATCCCCTCCAGGTCCGTATAGGTGAGGGGCGCTCCCCACTGCAGCGCCAAAGCCATGGCCGAAGTGTAGGCAGCGCCGGACAGACGCAAGGAAGGTGCCGGCCGCTGGCACGCTATGCCGGCCGCCTCACGCCGGAGGAGCTCCGCGGGCGTGCGCAGCGGTGCGGTTCGCCATCAGCTGCTGAGGCTCCTCCCTACTTGGGTGTCGACCATGCAAGGTGGCTGTAGGTTCGAGCCGAGTGAAGTCGATCCGGATACGCGACGTGCCTGAAGAGGTCCATGCATCGCCGCGGGCCAAGGCGGCTACCGCTGGGCTGTCGTTGTCGGAATACCTGTTGCGGGAGGCGACCAAGATCGCCTCGCTTCCTCCAATGTCCGAGGTGCTGAAGCGGGCGTCCAACCGTGAGTGGGGGTCCCTCCGGGCAAAGCCGTCGACGCTCTCCGGCAGCTGCGCGACGATGGCGGCGGCGGGATCTGACCGTCGTTGATGCCTCGGCTCTGGTAGATCTCTTGCTCGAGCTGCCGGTCAACAAGGGCCTGCTGATCGCCTCGAGCGGGCCGACGAGCTGCATGCACCCCACCTGATCGACGTCGAGTGCTGAGTGTTCTCCGGCGGCTGGTAGCGGCGAGCAAGCTGTCTCCGGAGGCTGCGTCCATCGCCCGGGGCCAGTTCGACGACCTCGGGCATCGAGCGCTACTCCCACGTCCCACCCGGGTGGCGCCGGCGTCGACGGCTACCGCTATCACGTCACCGGCGGCAAAGCCTTTCAGCCAGCCCTCCGGCCTGTCCCAGGCCAAATCGTCCTCCTCGATGGAAACGGCTTTCAACGGGGCCCCGAGCCTGGACAAGGGGTGATCAGGACATACTGAGCATCTGGTCTGCGTTCACCACGAAGTGAAAGTTGTTCCTGCCCACGGATCGGTCGAGCGTGTCCAGGATTGTCCTGGCGTGGTCGCGGGGGCCTTGGATGAACAGGGGCTTGCCGTTGCGCCCGAAGCCGATGGCGCTCGGTCCGCTCCAGGCTCCGAGGTGGTGCCGCACCGCCCCGAAGCTGCTGTCCGGCTCGAAGCCCAGCTCCCGGGCGTAGCCCACGGCGCCCAACACCAGGTGCTGGGCCAGCTGAAGCGGCACGGCCAGGGGCACCGACTCGAACGCAGCGAAGAAGCGGTCGATGAACCGGTCCAGGCCGTGAGCGTCTACGGCGCGGGGCCCGAGGGTGTCCTTCACGCCGAGGCAGAAGACGTCGACCAGGTAGCCGCACACCGAAACCTTGTCGTAGCGGTGCTCCCGGGCCACGACCACGCCCACCAGTCCGCTGGCGCTCGGGTCGCCACCTTCCAGATCGGGCCAATCGGGACGGGCCTTCACACTCAGGCCGTCGCTCCAGCCCCGGCTGGCCCAGCACCCGACCACGGCTGGCTCCGGGGCCATGGCCTCCTTCTCCTGGGCCATCGCCCGGATGAGCGGGGCCACCACGGCCGGCGCCACATGCAGGGTACGGGCGATCTCCTTGGGGGAGTAGCCCCGCTCGCGCAGCTCCCGTACCCTCATCATCAACTCGTCTTGGCTCATGATCTCGGTTCTAATGGCCCGCCCGGTCGTGGGGGTGGACCCCATGGGCACTGAGCGCCTCGAACCTCGGGTGGTGCAGGCCGCCGAACCTCGCGGGTGTCACCCAGGCCAAGAGTCTTCACGGGGTGGGGCAGGATGCGGCAAACCGCGGGGCGGGCTTAGCGCCCGGGGTCAGCTCACCAGCTCGCTCGGCACCACTGTCACCTCGAAGGGATGGTCGGCCTGATAGCGCTCGTCTGCCACGACCTTGGTCTCCTGCCTATAGCAACCCTCGTGCAGCCCCAGCACGGTGATGCTCGGCTCGCGGGGGTCGACCAGCCAGTAGGCGGGAACGCCGGCAGCCTCGTAGGCCAGCCGCTTGGTCCCGAGGTCAGTGAGGCGGGTGCTGGGCGACAGCACCTCAACCACCAGCAACGGGGGCCGCTCCAGCCGGGCCTCGCCGAGATCCTTCCGCCGAGCCACCAATATGTCGGGCTGGAGCAAGGTGGCCGGGGCTACCAGGTAGTCGTAGGGGGCACACAGGACGAGGGAATCGGCGCTGGCGGCGACGGTCAATCTGGTCACCAGTTGGGCAACGCACGCCTGGTGTGCCGTTCCGGGAGCCGGAGTCACCACCAGCACCCCGTCGACCAACTCGTAGCGGTGGCCATCGTCGGGCATCGCCTCCAGATCCTCGTAGGTGAGGGGCGCTCCCCATTGCAGCGCCAAAGCCATGGCCGAAGTGTAGGCATCGCCGGACTGCAGTCTGGTGCCCGGGACGACGACCAGGCTCGACGAGCGGAGTGCTATTGGGCGGCAGGAGCCAGCTTCTCTGCGGCGTGCTCCGGGTCGATGCGATCGACTTCGGCAACGGCGTCGAAGACCTGGTCAGCGTTGAGCAACTGCGAAAACGTCCAGGGCCATCGCCGTTGCGGCGTGGACGGCGTCGCGGGCGATCAGCGCCCGGTAGTGTCGCAACAGCCCCAATGCAAGGGTGAGCACGTGCCCGTCGAACGCATGCAGCCGGCACTGTCGGCGCACCTCGGCGCACCTCGGTCGCCTCGTCCACCGCCTCCTGGCGGGTCACGCCCCGTCGGAGAAGGACATGAACAATCTCCTGCACCACCTCGGCACTGGCGTGGAGCTGGACGTGACCCTCGATCACACCCCGCAGCACCCGCCGGCAGGGTTGGCGGTACCGGTGTTCGCCGGGCGTAGAGGAAGACGTTGGTGTCGAACCACGTAGCCGGTCACGCCGGCAACCCGCTCTCCATGCTCTCTTCGATCTCCCGCTTGGCTGCCTTCCAGTCGCCGAGGTTTCGGGCCGGAAGAGCGAGGAACCCCTCGGCGGCGCCGATCGCGGTCAGCTCCCCCTGCGGAAAGGCAAGGTCGATGGCCTCACGCACCAGTGTGCCGACCGAGGCTCCGCGCTGGGTCGCCTCGTCTTCCAACCGTGCCCAGCGGTCTTCGTCGATGAGCACCTGCAGTCGCCGTGACAGGTTGGCCATGCTGCGACGTTAAATGAGCCGGGTGCACCACGATCACCTCGCCCACGCCGAGGGCGGCGTAGAAGACGAGCTTGTCGTAGGTTTCGTCACCGGGGGAGGCCAGCTCCACCACCACGTCGCCGGCCCGTCCACGCCCCGCTCGGTGGCCGGCCCCGGGTGGGCGTAGACATGGTCGGGCACCCGGTAGTCGAGGTCGGTGCCGGGCCGGTACAGCCCGGCCTCGTACGCCCCCACCAGGCCTCGGGCCTCGGCCAGCGGATTGAGCACCATGGCCAGCTTCATGCCCAGGCGCTGGTGCAGTCCCGACGGCGGCGGCACCATGTGCAGCTCCCCTTCCCACAGCTCGTCCCAGCGGTCGGCGCCCGTACGACGGCGCTCCTCGACCAGCGCCGCAGGCACTTCCACGAGCACGGCCTTCATGCCGACCAAGGATAGGACCTCACTCGTCGCCGACCCCCGGGCCTGCCTCTGGGGACGCTCACCGACGCCGACAGACGCTCATCCTCCCCGGACCGCTCGAGTATGGCGGGCGCAACCAGCTGAGCCGGTTGCTGATGAGCCTGTCGTGGACTTGAGCGAGTGGCTGGGTCTGCCTCTGGTGACCTCAGTCGTTTCCTGGGCCCGCTGGTTCGGGCAACGTCGCCATGCTCGAGTCGTTCGCCCGATGACAATTGAGGTCGAGCATGGTGGAGGTGGTCGAGACCCTCAGATTCCCCAAGCGCGCACCGGCCCTAACCGGGCGCGTCGGGATGGAGATGGGCATGGCTGAGGGCAAAGCTGGCCTTGTCGATGGGCGTGCCCGTGAAGAACCGGCTCACTCTGTCGACCACAGCGAGCCAGGCGGCGGCCGAAAGGCTTGCAACGCGCCGGTTCCGACCGAGGAAGGCTTGGTCGAGCGACGTCATCCGACGCAGGTCGACCAGCCAGTCCGCTTCGGTCGACTCGTTGTCCCAGCCTGGCACCCACACGGCATGGACGACCCGGCCCCTCCTCAGGTCCTTGACCGCGAGACGGCGATGGTCGCTCCATGGTTCGACCGGGGCGACGAGACGGAAGGGATGCGTTTCGCCCTTCTCGCCCTCGGCGAAGTCACAGGGATGGGGGAGGAGCATGGCGAAGGGACCATCGAGCCTGACGTTGGCCCGCAACTCCGACTCATCGGGGAAGAGACACTCCTCCGGGTCCGGGCGCGGCAGTCCTTCGAGCTCGGCAGCTCGGGCCACGGGGTGCATCCAGAAGGCGGTGGGAGCTGCCGTGAAGATGTCACCTTGGAAGATGGCACGCTGGTCGAGCCCGGCGGCAGTTCGACATCCCAGGAGGCGGGGACCTCCGTCCGAGGCGCCATCCCGGCCTCCCGCGTCTCGCTCATCAGCCAGATCGCGGCACCGAGATTGGCGATGATGTTGGTGCGGACGAGGTGGGTCAACTCCAGACCCGAGAGCTCGGTGAAGCGCTTGAGCAAGGCCACCTCTTCCGGCGTGATCCAGACGGTCATGGCCGCTCCGCCGGTGGCCGACAGGCTTGGTGCCTCGAACGACTGGTGGACCCGCCGTGGCGAGGGAGGCGTTGCCGAGCTTCCGAACAGATGCCGCTGGACCGACGGCGAGGCCGCGATGGGGCCGCCTTTCCCTGCCATCCAAGCCCTGACGACCCTTTCATGCCTCCGGTCCACCTGCGAGCTCCGGGCGTGACCGCTTCCTGGTGTCTCTCTGGGTACCGCCGCGCCGGGAGCGGATGAGCTCACCAGCGGGACCGTCCATCGGAGGGAGCGCCATCGAGCTTCTCGATCACCTCGCCCAGGATGTGTTGGAGCAGGGCCACGTCGGAGCGAGTCAGCTCCAGCGTCGTCTCCGCCACCGGAGCCGGGGAGTCGTTCAGCCGCGCCGGCGACAGCGCCAGGGAAAGCAGGACTTGGGCCGGCGGCGACGGGCCCACACCCACCTCGCGAACCACTCGATACATGGGCAGGCCCAATCCCGGAAGCACGGAGCGACTCTTGGCCTCCCATACTCTTTGGAGGGCGGGGGCGTTGGTGCGGAGGATCTCGACTCGCCTGTTCACGTCGTCACCGAGATCCTCGTCAGATGATCCGTTCGAGTACTCCGCTGCCCACTCGGACACCACCTCCTCCGGCGCTGCTTCGAAGGCCAAGACCAGTAGCTGGTCGAGCTGCAACACCACAGGCCTCAACCGGCTCCATTCACCGCCGAATCCAGCCCGCTGTGGATCGAAGACCTCGATCTCCCTGGCACCCAGACGGCCCACGATCAGAGCAGCCGCGTCCCTCTCGAACGCCTGGTTCACCTTGCTGACCAAGGCTTCGAACTCCTCGAGAGGAAGGAGCACCGGGTCCACGGGTTCAAGCATCGTCACCTCCTCTCGATTCGGTTCCTCGGGTCCGCCCGAGCTCCCACGTCCGGATATCGGCAGCGCCACGCTTGCCATGAGGGTTTGCCCATGACGCCGTCTCGACAGCCCTTGACCAGCGGCGGCGCCCAAGGCACGTCCATCCGCCGATCGGAAGACCCTACTGTCGAGCAGCGACATCGTCTATGACCACGGTGAGAGTCGGTAGGGCCAGGGCGGCACCGGTGATGCGCATCTGGACGTTCAGCTGCCGGTGGAGCGTGCCCTCCCGCCCCGACCTAAACGATCTACGTCTTACAACGGGAGGGAAGCGCACGGCGTTTGGGGAGTCTCACCGACGAATACCGCCGCTGAGAGTCCCCAGAGCAGGATGACAGTGGGTTCTTCCCTGCCGGTTTCAGGAGGGCCACGAGACGGGCGAATTGCGGGCCGGTCAGGCCGTGGCGGCCCAGCTCCGGTGCTGAAAGCAGGCCTTGCGGGCCGCCTTGGCGACCGCCTTGGCCGGATGCGTGGCCCCGATGGCCTCCAGCACACCCATCGTGGCGTCCGAGGGTAGGCGCCAAAGCCGCCCCATGAGCGCCGCCTGCTGGTCGTGGGAGCCGGCCAGAGCCAGCGCGTCGACCAGTGCCTCCGGACCGCCCGTCGCCAGCCGACAGGCCAGGACAGCGACGAAGGTCTCAACGTCGTCAGGGTCGTAGAGGGCGGTGGCCGGCTCCAGGCCGTGGTCGACGAGCCAGCACGTGGCCAGGCCCCGCAGGCGGCGCTCGACGGCCAGCTCGCGAACCATCGGGGCGCTCACCTCCACGCCTATGTCGGCCAACAGCATCAGGGCCAGGGTGGCCAAGCCCGGATCTTCGAGCTGGCGGGCTGCTCCGGCCATCTCCCGGGCCGCCTGCTCGGCGGTTCTGCGGGCCCGCCAGGCCTGGACCTCACCGACGAGGCCGGCGAACCCCAGGTCGTCGGCCGCTTCCAGCAACTCGACGGCCGAGGCTTCGGCCAGGCGACCGGCCATGGGTGCGTCGCAGCCGGCTTCCACCAGCAGGCGCGCCACGATGGCGGTCCCCGCCGGGGTGAGCTCCACGCTGCCGCCACGGCGCCGCTCCCCGCCCTCGGCCTCGGTGTCCTCCAGCCCGGAACGGGTGAGGACTCCGGCCAGGGCCAGCGAGTCCATCATGTCGGACACGTCGGCCGCGATGCGCCTGGCCACGTCCTCGTCGGAGCGGGAGCGGAACTCGAAGGTGTCGAACACGGCGTCGGTGACCATGGCGACGATGTCGTCGAGCGGGAAGGGCCCCTGGGCCGCGTACGGGCCGCCCAGCATGGGAAGGGCCAACCCGTCGAGCAGGGCGATGACCTCGGGCCAGGCGAACCAGCCGTCGGGGTCTCTCTGGGAGGCGAGAGGGCCGAGGTCGAGCAGGGCGGTGACGGCTCGGTCGAAGAACGCCCCCGGGTCCTCGGCCAGCCGGCGGCTCCCCTTGGTGGCCACCACCTTGTGGTGCACCACCCGGACCACGCCGGCCCTCTTGGCCCAGGCGAACACCTGGGCCAGACCGGGCAGCTCCTTGGAGCTCACAGTGTGGAAGATGCGTTCGCCGAACCGAGGATCCATGACGTCGCCGGTGTGGAGCAGGTCCACCAGTGCCCGGGCGTCGGCCAGGCTGAGGTGGCCCTTCTGGGTCAGCTTGCGGCCTTCGCCCACGTAGTCAGCCAGGGCTGCGAACTTCTCGAGGACGGGGGCCACCGCCGCAGAGGCCCTCACTGCGGCCTCGCCGGGCAGGAAGACGGGTGGCAGCTGCGGCCTGGGCGGTCGCACGCCCGGGGCGGCCTGGGGCAGGAGGCGCTTGCGCTCATCCTCGGGGCGGGCGTTGAAGTCGGCCATCCAGGCCTGCAGGCCGTCGTCGTCGCCAAGGTTCACGCCGTCGGCCGCGGCCGCCCCGAAGAGGGCCTTGGCCATGCCGAACTGCGAGGGGTCGCCCATGGCCTCCACGTAATCGGGCGCGAGGGCCTCGATGGCACCGAGCACCGCGACCAGCGGGCCTGCCGATGCGTCCCGCAGGCCTTCGGCGTCGAGGAACTCGAGGAAGGCGCCGAGGGCGACCGGGAGGCGGTGACATTCGGCCTGGGGCACGCTCAGCTTGCGGGGACACCAGTCCAGGAGGAACTCGGCGACGTCCCGGGTGGGCCAGGAGGCCAGGTCGCCGTCGCCGTAGCCACACTTCCAGTCCAGGGCCACGCCGGCGTCGGCCGCCATCTCGTGTTCCGGGACGGGACCGGAACCACCCTCGGCCCCCAGCCACTCCTCGAAGCGGTGCAGCAGGCGCTGCTTGGTCTCCTCGAAGCCGTGGTTGTCGTC
>Ga0208612_1000723_pt1 | contig 13915 bp, 20 predicted proteins | sample AntDryMetagUQ889_FD_188089 | JGI IMG/M metagenome (GOLD analysis project Ga0208612, IMG submission 188089) | Polar desert microbial communities from Antarctic Dry Valleys - UQ889 (SPAdes) | ecosystem: Environmental > Terrestrial > Soil > Desert | place: Antarctic Dry Valleys | collected 2008-12-31 | reverse complement strand
CCGAAACCGCCTCGCCACCGCCACTATTCGGAGATCGCCCTGGCCTTAGATTCCGAGCGTCTCGATCTGCTCTTCGAGACGATCCCAGGCGACGCCCTCATTCGGCCCGACCGCCTGGGCGACCCAGGCCCCGTCCTGCACGCGGCGCAGGTCGAGGAACGCGCGCTCGCGCAGCCAGCTCACGTAGAGCAGGTAGAGGGTCTCGCCGTCCGACCCGACCATCTCCGTCTTCGGCTGGCCCTTCTCGCGCAGATGCAGATGGCCGGCGATCTGCACATGTGCATCCTTGAACTCCAGCGCGCGTCCGCTGGCCTTCGCCTTGACGCGAAGAAAGCCGAGAGCACGCTGGTAGGTGCTGTCGAAGCTGATTGCCATGTTGCCTCCCTCTCCGACTGCTGACGCCGTGCGTCCTGAGCCGGGGTGACTACGTTTCGCGCCCACGTCTGCTTCCTAGGAAGCTCGGTGTGACGCCTTGGCCGAGATTGTAGCGCGTGAAATCTCGTAGCCGCGATTGCTACCTAGCTCCGCGCCTCGGGCGTATGGACAAAGAAGACGTTGAGGTCGGCCCGTCGCTCGAGGTCGCCGGGCCAGCTCATCTCGGCCCGCAGCTCCGTTTCCTCGGCTGCCTCCTTCCAGCGGACGAACTGCGGGTGCTGCTCCAGCGTCTCCTTCGCCTTCTTGAGTATCGCCGTCAAGCCCTGCTCGCGGACGAACATGACGATCGCCAGCTTCGTATCGCGCCAACCGGTGTAGCGGAACAACTGGTCAATCGTGTCGCCGAAGCCCGCTGGGCCGTCCCAGAACTTGCACTCGCCGATAAACAGGTTGCGCCCGTCGTGGCGGATGAGAATGTCGGTCTTGCCGGAGACGTTGAATGCCTCGGCCGTCGCCCGGCCTTCGTAGTGCGTATTCAAGGTGGCCACCATCGTCTGCCGGCGGTCTTCCTCGCCCATCGCGGCGTAGGTGGAGGGGCTTTGCTCCATCTGCCTCGCTTGCATCCGCATGACGGAGAGGATGTGTTCGAACACCCGCTCGGGCAGAGTCGGCTCCAGCTTTGGCGGCTTGTCGTCGGCGCGTGTCTCGGGTAGCGACGGCCCCGGACGGCGGACGATCACGTCCGGGATGTAGGTCTTGCTCTTTTCGCCCGGTCGGCGGATTGGAATGGCTGACTTCGCTAGCTGCGCGTCGCGCTGTTGGACGCGTAGGCGGCGAGTTTCGATCGTCTGTCGGGCCTGCTGCTCAAGCGAGCCGTTGAAAGTCTCTATCTGCTGGCGCGCCCAGCCGAGATATTGGCTGACCTGGTTGATGAAGCTCTGGGTCGGCCCATCAACGTTCGGCGTCTGATCGTGCGGATAGTCAATCGTCAGGAGCAACTCGCCGTCCCCGACCCGCCCGCGCGGCCAGGTCGTGCTCCAACTACTCGGCTTCAGCTTGAACACCCCAGGGTCGCCCTCAAACGGGACATGAACGACCGAGCGGTAGCCGGGGAAGTGCTGAGCGGCCTCGAAGTTGGTGATCGCGCGCATCTGGTCACGCGAGACATCAACCGTCGTGTCCTTCGGCGGTTCCTGCCATACGTCTTCGGTCTTCAGTTCGGGGCAGGCGATGGCGAAGTGGTGGGCCAGTGCCGCTGCCCACTCGTCCAGGTCGGCCTGCTTCAGGTTTTCCTCGGGCTCAGCCTCGATCGCCTCGCGCATCCGCCGGCCTTGCGCATCCAATGCCAAGCTCAACTCGCCGTCGTAGAAGAGAAGGTCATCCACATTGGCGATGGTAGGCCGAGGCTAAAGACACGACAAATCTCGCCGTGCGCTAGTCAGGCGAACCCGCCTAACCGAGCCGTTCCGGCCCAATACGACGTGCAATAGCGGCTCTTCGCGTGTGCAAACGACCCCTGGAATGAGCCGCTAGCCCGCATCAGTTGGTATTCCAGAACACCCCCTTCGGCTTTTCTCCTGCTAGAGCCTTCTTCTGTTGGCTGAGGTGGCGACGGCGCGCTGCTGAAGTGTCCACGCGACGTCCACCTGGTGGACATCGGCTTCGCCTGGCCGGCTGTAGGCGTCCAGGAGGTTGATCGCGTGGTCGCGTCCATCGCGGGCGAGATGCCCATAGTGGCGGTCGATCATGGTCAGGCTGGCGCCCATGTAGCGGGAGAGATCGAAGGTCGAGATGCCGGCACGGAGCGCGAAGGTCGCGAAAGTGTGCCGCAGATCGTAGACGCGTCGCAGCGGCGTGATTCCGACGGCGAACTGGGCCGGCTTCCATTCCCGCGTGCGGAAGTTATGCAGATCGAAGTAGGTGCCGCGAAGGGACGGGAACAGGAGATCCGTGGCACCACGCGTCGGGAGTCTTTCAATCGCGTCGAGGGCGATGGCCTGAAGGGGCACGGCGCGGACGCTGCCTTCGGTCTTGGTGCACTTCAGCCGCCCGTTGCGGAACGCGCGCCGGACATACACGACGCGCGCAGCCGGATCGATGTCGCGCCGCTCGAGGGCGATCCATTCCCCGGGCCGTAGACCGGTCGCCGCGGCGAACATCACGAGCGCGCCGCTGCACTCGCCGAGCCTGGAGGCAACCGCCGCGAGTTGCGCCCATGACTCGAACGGGCGTTTCTCGGTTCGTCGCCGCTGCGGGTTGTCGACGCCCTGCTTGGCCGGGTTGAGGTCGATCATTCCCCAGGCGACAGCGCGGGCCAGCACCTGCCGCAGCGCCTGGGTCGCCTCGAAACGGTGCCCAGATGCAATCGTCATCCGCCAGGCCGCGATCTCCTGCGAACGAAGCTCCCCGAGACGCCGATCACCGAACTCTCCGACGGCTTTCGCGAGTAACCAGCGCAGCTTCTCGATCGTCTCCGGCTGCGCGTCATGCTGGGCGAGGTACGCATCAACGAGCCCCGCGAGCGTAAGCGTGGTTCCGGTGCCGTTCGCACGCCGCAGTCGCTCAAGCGCCCGCTCGAGCGCCTCCCCTGCATCCTGCTCCGACTGAAAGCCGCCCCGCTGCACCCGCCGCGAACCGCGCCCACCAGTCCGATACCTGTACCCCCAGAGCGGCGTCCCGCCCGGCCGTTCTCGCGGCCGGCACGGTCGCCTACTGGGACGCGGAGGCAAAGACCGTCACCTGCCTAACGTGTCGAGGTGAGACCGCGTCGGTTTCCGAAGCGCGGGCGCCGGAGGATGTGCCTGTCGTTCCGCGCGAGCTGGACCGCGGCACTGCTGGCGCGTCGGCTCGGCGTCGGTACGAGCGGCTGCAGGAGCAACGCGAGCAGGTGGCCCATGATCGCTTGGGGAAACGGCTTGGCGGGCTGTATCTGGCGCTGAGCACGGAGCCGCAGTCGACAGTCGCCTGGGCGCAAGGCGCCCGCGGTGAGCGTCTCCTCGGCGAGTACCTCGAGAAGCTGCACGACGACGCGACGTGATCATGCTCCACGACCGCCGCATCCCGAGCTCGCGCGCGAACGTGGATCACATCGCGGTCACGCGAAGCGGCGGTGTCTGGGCGATCGATGCGAAGAGCTACACCGGCAAGGTGCAGCGGATCGACAAGGGCGGCTGGTTCTCAACGGACGAGCGGCTGTACGTCGGCCGGCGCGACTGCTCAAAGCTCGTCGCCGGGATGACAAAGCAGGTCGACGCGATTAAGCACGCTCTCGGCGAGCCGGTGATGCAGGAGTTCGACGTCACGGTCAAGGCGGCACTCTGCTTCGTCGACGCGGAGTGGTCGCTGTTCGCGAAGCCGTTCGCTCTCGACGGCGTCTGGATCGGCTGGGCGAAGGCTCTCGGCACGCGTCTCCAGGCGGAAGGAGCGCTCGCACCGGAGCACGTGCGGCTGCTCGCGCGCCGCGTCACAGAAGCACTACCGCCCGCTTGACGGGAGACGATCTTAAGGAGCTGGTCGCCTCGGAGGCGCGGCCGTCGATCATCGCCGGTCCGCCTTCGTCGACAGCGAACAGGCGCAGGTGCGAACGCGGCACTTGGTGGCGCCGTTCTTGGCTTCGACTGCGTCCCTGCGCCGGTCGCGTTCGGCTCCTAGCCCTTGGGCGGATGGGGTCGTTGCCATAGCTGTTGCGCTCGCGGATCTGGCCCTTCTGGTTCTGGACCTGTGCTCAGTTGCGCTCGATCGCCATCTCCCGGCCCTTGGCCTGAGCCGCGGCCTTCGTCGGGGCCACGTTCGAGGCGCGCTGGCTGCCCTCGACCTTGTTCTGCCACCCGCCGCCGGGGTGGGGACCGGTCCCTACTGCCGGCTTCTTCGCCATCTCGTGCTCCTTTCCGGGACTCGGCCCGGTCGCGTCCAGTGAGATATAGGGGCGCAGACCCACGAGGGCGCAGATCGACCGCCGAGTGTCGCCGGTCTTCTAGACGCAGCCGGCTGGCGTCGTCGACGACGCCAGCTGCGTCTGCCGGTAGAGCGCCTCGAACAGGCCGGTGTCGGCGGCGATCGTCACCTCGGCGCTGGCTGTCACTGTCGGCGCCTTGGCCCAAGACGCAATCAGCTCGAACACTGCAGCATCCTGCGGCACGATCACGCTCTGGTCGCGCAGCACCGACGCTAGATCGGCCGGCAAGCCGCGAGTGACATCGTTTTCACCCACCGGTCTCCTCCTTATCGTCTGTGCGGACAGGGACATTAGTGCCTCCGGCTCCCCGTGGCGAGGGCCTGCGGTCGGCCCAGGCCTCGGCGAGCTTGCGCTTGCCCCTCGCTAGGAGCCCGTCCACCTGCTTCTTCATCGACGGGTCGCCGAAGATCACCGTCGCCGCCTCCTCGTAGCTGTACCCAGCCGTTACCACGAGCCGGAGCGCTGCGAACTCTTTTTCGCTGACGTGGTTCGCAGCGTCCTCGAGCGCGGCCTCGTCGCCGAGGTGGCGCAGGACGTGCTCGTCGGTGGACATCGCGTCAGGCTCCTCGAGCAGGTCATTAGGGGCGACGAAGACGAGACTGTCGGAGCGGCGAGCCTTGACGATCGCCTTCGCGACCTCGACGTACGCGTACTCCGAAGCGCCGATGACCCATTTCGTCGGCGTGCCGCGCGCGGGGTCGAACCGGGCGGCCTTCTCGCGCACCCGCCGCAGTGCGATCTTCGTCGCCTCGTGGGCGACCTCGTCGACCTCCTCCGGCTGAACGTCCGGCGCGACCACGCCCTCGACCTTCAGATAACGGGCGACCCGCGCCGGCAGTTTGTCGTGGTTGGCCTTCAGGTATATCCAGACTGCTCTGTAGTAGAGGTCGTCGAACAGTCGCGCACAGTCTTCGTCGTCGGGGTCTGCGGCAAGCGCCGCCAAGAGACTCCGACCCCGCCGATCAAGTTCGTCAATCGGATCCATCTACGCCGCACCTGCCTCGGTAGTGCTCTCGGCCGTGGGGCGCGACGCGAGGGCCTCTTGATCGAGCCTGCCACCATAGACGGCGCGGAAGACGGCATCTCCACAAAGACAGTTGCGGGTTCGTAGGCGCGGGCGTGCGAACACCTGCGGCAGCCCGGCGAGCACGTCGTAGCGCGCCTCCGCCCCCAACGGACGCACCGCCGCCAGCTCGGGCACCTGGGCGACGATGAACTGCGTCGCCAGCATCACCCCGGCGAGCGCCGACTGATGCGCGAGCGGTACCAGCACTTCGCGCGGTGCCTCGCCGACGTTCAGATGCAGGAGCGCCCCACCGCAGATGCCGTACTGGTAGACGTCGGCCAGGGGACCGTCGCGCCAGGCCGCGAGCGCCGCGACATCAACACCGGCGGCCGCGGCAATGTCGTCGACGAGCGGCGTCTGCATCCAGCGCTCGACGTCGACCGGGGAGTCGAGGCCGGGAACCGCCGGAACGCCGCCGGGCGGCAGCGGCAGCCCAATCGGCAGACGGTGAACGAGGTAGGCAAGGACGCGCAACGGATGCTGCTGAAAGGCCGCCGCGATCTGCTCGTGCCGGTTCGGCGTCTCGCCCTGGGGCCAATAGAGACAGGCCAGGCACGGTTCCTCGCCGAAGCGCTCGTGCCGTGACCACCCGACGTCGGCCGGCTGCGTCCAGGCGTTGTATATCGGCCCCGGCAGGCTCGACTGCACGCCGATGCGGTCCTCGGGAGAGTCGAGCGCAACGAGCGTCGGCAGCCGCTTCGCGACGAGGCCGGCGCGCCACTGCGCTTCAACCGGGTTGACCGTGAGGTCGGACGCCATAAGTCGGTCGCGCAGCAGGTCAACCTTGACGGCATCGACGTCCGAGTCGCGGGTGAGCACGTAGCGCTGCAAGTTCGACAACGCCACCTTCTCATCGTCGACGACGACCATCTTCCCGCGCACACCCGCGATGGCGAGCGTCTTCGCCGCCGCCTGCCCGACCGCCCCTGCGCCGACAAGGCGGAACTCACCGACGCCGACGGTGGCGGCCACCGGCAGGTCGAAGGAGGGCTCGCCGAGCGTGACGAGGTTGAAGGCTCCCGGCTGCGCGCTGCGGCGGCCACGGTCGCCGAGTTCGTCGGCGAAGACGACGCGAAAGAGCTCGCTGACGCCGAGCGCCGCTGCCATGAGCGCAGCTGCTGCCGCCGCGGCATCATCCCTCTCGGCGGCAGCGTCGACATAGACGTTCCAGCCGCGCGCGCTGACTGAGACGCCGTCGTCGACGCTCGCCTCGTAGCCAAGCGTCGCTGCAGTCTGCTCGTCGCCGACCGCGACGTCGGCGATCGGATTGACGAGGACGATCTCGCTCTCGGCCGCGTACACGAGCTCCTCCGGCCCCTGCAGCCGGATGCGCGGATAGAGGCGGGCGAGCAAGTTGGCCGCAAGCAGAAACCCGTCCCGGCTCGGGCCGACTTCCGCGCGCGCCCCGCCGACGAGCGTCACCGACGACGCCTCGAGTCTTGCGCGGACCGCGTCACGATCGAGTCCCCCAAGTACCGGCGCCGTCGCGTCGACGACGCGGTTGAGGAAGCGCGGCAGGCTCATCGGAACCTGATCCTCGTCTCGCGCGCTGGCGCCCACTCACCGGGACCGACGAGGCGGTACCAGGCCCATTCGTCGAGCCTGTCTCGGCCCCCGTCACCAAAGTCGGGGACGACCGCCGACAGCCCGCCGGTGAGTGTCATCAACGGGTAGGCGTCATCGGTACCAGAGTGGTAGGCGTCGGTCGGGTGACTGTGCACCTGGCCGGCGAGCGTCAACCCTTCGCCATAGAAGGCGCGATTGACCCGAAACAGCGCCTCACCCTCAACGACCACGAGCAGCCCCTCTGCCCCACGGCTCATCCTCTGCTCCGGAACGTAGGCAGAGACGAACTCGAACCGGCTCGGCCCGTCAAGCCGGCCGCCCCAGAGGACGAACGCCTCGTATCCGCGGCGCCCAGCATCCTGCAGAGGCTCGAGCGTCTGGTCGACGAGTTCGACCGGAACGACGAACTCATCGACCTCGACCAGCGTCACTCGGGCGCCTCGGGCGGCGCGGGTGCGACGATGCCGAGCGCGGCCATGACCTCCGGCGGTAGGCCCTGCGGCGAAACGGCTCCGGCCTGCGCGGTGCGCGCCGCCTCCTCGGTCTGCCTTGCCTGCTCCCAGAGCGCCGGCGCGACTTCGCCCGGCGCGTTCACCAGGCGAAGCTGGATCTGCAGCTGGCCCGGCAACGTTTGTAGCTGGACCTGGACGCCAAGCAGGTTCCGCGCCATCGCTCGCCATATGCGATCGCAGATCGTCGCCAAGCTGCCCTTCTGCGTCTCGCGGTGCAGCAGCCACGAGTCGCCGGAGTGCTGCGGATGGTTGTGGTACTGACGGATACCGGGTACGCAGAAGAACGCGCGGTTGGTGTCAGGATGGCTGTGCACGACGAGGTCGCGCGGGCCTTGGTCGGTGTCGACGAGCGCCTGCACTGGCGGCGGCGCGTACTCGCCGGTGAAGGCGTTTATGAACTCGACGGAAGGCGGCTCGAGGTCGAAGTTGGTGAAGTCGATCCTGACGCAGGCCGTCATCGCCGGTATCGGCTGGGCGCCGATCGGCAGGCGCCCGAGGAAGCCGATGTCGACCTCGAGCTCCTTGCGGCCGAGCAGGATCCAGCCGCGGCGCCGATAGGTCTCCTCGTTCTCACGCCAGAGCTCGAGCTCGCGCTCGAGCTTCAGCCGTGTGACGTCGGGGTCGACGACGATCAACGTGACGCCTCCGCTAACCGCCGGCTCCGGCTTTCGGGCTCAGGAAAAGAGTCGCGCCGTCGTGAAGTCCGGCAGCGGCCGCCGTCAGGCTCTGCTCAAGTAGCTGCCCGTCTTCAGTCCTGAGTTCCCACTCCGATGGGGCCTGTCCCTGGTTCCCGCTCTTCTGGAGCGCCTCGTGGACGAGGTGCTCGAGCGTCTGGTGGAGGTTAACCTTGAGCCGCTCTGACTGGCCCGAGACGACGACCACCACCTCGATGTTGTTCTTGTCCGGCACGTGGAACCTCCTCGGTTGAGTTTGGTGCCTCGGCCGTTATAGGGCGCAAGCGGCGGCAGTTCCCGCCGTGCGCGGAACGCGGACAACAAAACCGAGCCGCTACTTCGGCCAGAGCACAGGGACAAGCTGCCGCTTGACCAGACGCACGGCACGATCGTAGGTGAAGATCTCGGCCGCGCGGCCATGGAAGAGGACTGCGCTGCTCCAACCCTCCTCGACGCCGTAGCGCTCAGGCTGCTCATAGCTCACGCGCATGTCGTCGAAGGCGCCGATGCCCTGCGCGGCCAGCGTCTTGTCGTAGCGTTCGATGTTTGCGTCGAACTTCACGCGCGCGATGCGGCGGATCTCGGCGGCGTTTCGTGCCAGCCAGCGCTCGTCGTTGAGCCACCTCGGCAGCGTCGTAGTCATGTAGGCGAGGTCGGCGAGGTGCTTCGAGAGCCGGTAGATGCCGTAGGCGACTGCTTTCTCAGCCAGGATCTCGAGCGGGTCCATGACCTCGACGATCTCGTCCTCGACGCCCAACCGAAACGGGTAGCCGTGGATGAACTTCATCGCTACCGGCTCTAGCTCGAGGCCGCGCAGGCTGACGTCGGCGCTGATCCAGCTGTCAGCCTCGGCCAGCGTCAACGGGTTGAAGCGCTGCTCGAACGTCAGGGGCTTTGCCTGGTAGAGCCCGCGACGCTTCCACTCACCGGTTAGTCGCGGAACGATCGTGACCTGCGGGTCCTCGTACTCGAGCAGGCGCTCGAGCTCGTCGACCGTCAGCGTCGACCCCTTACCGATGACCGACACATCGAGGTCGCGGATCGAAACGCGGGTGCTGGCGAACAGCCGCAGCGCCATGCCGCCGGTCAGGACGGCTTGCCCGCCGAGGAACTCCTCGTCGAGGAGGTTGAAGATCTCGGCGATGCGGACGATGTCGCGGACGACTAACGCCGGGCGCAGGCCGGTTGCCGTGGCGAAGTCGGAGACGGCTTTCGGGTCAGGGTACGAGACGCGCTTAGCGCTCATACGCGAGCCACCCCAGGACCGTCTCCCGTGGGACGTCGAAGGCGACGCGCCAGTGGGGGTCGGTGCGGAGGCCGCGCTCGTACGTGCCGCCGAAGAGGGTTGCATGCTGGGCGCTCGAGCCGAGCGAGTCGGCGAGGCGCTCGGCGGCGGCGCTCTCACCGAGCAGGTCAAGCACGGCTGCTGCTCGGCGGGCGAGCGTGTGGCTGAGGCGACTGCCGTAGTCCACGACGCGGTCGACGTCGAGGCGGCGGGCGGCGGCTCGTCCCCATGCGCGGGCGATCGTCTCGCCGCCCCCGGCGAGCGCCGGGCGGTCGAGGCAATCGAGCAGTACGCGCTCCAGTTCTCCAACTTGGTACGAGCCGACCCGTCCTTCGTACGTTGTCTTGAAGCCGAACCAACGATCGCGCCGCGAGATGCGGGCGATGAGGACCCGGCGCCCGGCGACGACGAGGCCGCGCCCGGAGCCGGCGGCACGACCGAAGACGGCGACAGTCGCCTCGGAAGCGGCATGGTCGGTCAAGCCGTACTCCTCGAGGCCCGAGGAATAGGAGAGGTAGTAGGGTCCGATGCGCTGCATGCGGGCATCCAGGAGGACCTGCCACGGCGCCGAGTGTTCCGCCTCGTCGGCGCCGAACTCGGCAACCAGGTATTGCCCGCCGCCGAGGCGGTGTAGGACGCCCTTTGCCGCGAGGCTCTGCAGCACCTTGTCGGGGCGAGCGACGACTTCGCTCAGGAGCGCGGCGTCGTCGTGCCGGCTGACGACGCGTCGGCGCTCGCTAGCAAGGCGGTCGAGGAGGCGTGCTTCGGTAGGCGTCACACTCGGCATCTCTAACTTGCTGGCATAATACCATACATAGGGGATAACATGCCAGCGATTTAGATCAGACCTCTAGCCAGCTGGCAAAATCGCCGCTCTAGGTCTGATTATGCCAGCAGAATAGAAGGTTCGCGCTCCCCTTGCCTCAGCTCTGGCCCAGGAGGCGAAGGTAGAGCGTACGCGTCTCCCTCGCAGGCTCCAACGCCAGCCTCTCATGGAGCAGATCGCGCAGCCGCCCGTAGCGTTGGTCGACAGCTTCGCGTAGCCCGAGCGCTCCCTCTGCCTCCAGCGCGAGTCGCCACATTTCCTCATCGAGCGCGTCGACTGCAAGCCCGCGCTCCGCGACGTGAAGCGAGCCACGCGGGTCTCCCGCCCTCCTCGCCCCCCTCGATCTCACAGGTGCCGTAACTGATCACGGCGACTCCGCCGGGGCTGACATCGAAGTACTCGAGATCCCACTTCTCGAAGCGCTCGCCGACCCAGTAGAGCGGGAAGCCGTCAAAGGTGCGAGCGGCGTCGATGTCGGAGTCGCCCTCGCCGAGGGTGCGCGTGCAGCCCGCGATGGCGAGGGCCGATAGCGCGAAAGCGCTAGCGACGAGGATTCGACGCGAACCCATCATGGGCCGTACCACGTCAGCGTGACGCTCTCGATCGGGTCCTCGCCGAAGAAGACGCGGGTGTTGCCGACGATCACCCGGCACCAAGGGTAGGTTGGCGGCTCCCCGCCGAGGAGCGACTCGCCGGCGACCGCCTCCCCGCACTCGGTGCGAGCGTAGCGTTCGCGCACGAGCTCGAGGTCGTCCCCGACTCCGACTCCGGCCCGCGTCCGCGCACCTTCCTCGAGTGTGGTCATCGAGAACACCCCTACGGTCGGCGAGACGAGGTACGCCGTGTCGTCGTAGTGGAGCTCGCTCGGAGGGATCCGTGAGCCTTGGTCTGTCTCGGGCGACCGGATCACGGGTGGCCCTGTGTAGTCGGCGCCCTCGGGGAACACGCCGTCGCGATCGTCGGTCTCCTCGCCGAGGCGTGCTCGCACCTCGCGCTCGCTATCGCCGAAGCGGACGCCGTGGAGGACGCCGTCGCGTTCATCGACGAGCACGGGCGGTGCTTCTTCATCCTCGCGCACAAAGACAAATGCCGCTGCGATCCCAGCCCCGACAACGAGCAGAAGCGATACCAACGTTCGAGCACCTCTGTATCGCATATCTGCTATATAGCATAACTGAGATGGCAGAGACGAGCGAGCCACAGCACCGTGCGCGCTCCGCAGAGGCGCTAGAGCGCGTCCGCGGTCGGCTCGCGCACGTTGGTGACGAAGGCTGGTTCTTCTCCCAGATCGCTGAGCAGGTCACCGAGCGACGCCGCCAGCGCGGCCTCTCGCAGCTTGAGCTGGCACGACTGACGGGTACGACGCAGTCGGCAATCGCGCGGCTCGAGTCGGGCCAGCGACCGCCGCGGATCGATACCCTGCTCCGAATCGCAGACGCGCTCGAGGCCGAGCTCGTTGTGGAGCTGAGGCCGCGGTCGTGACGCGACTCCTTCGGGTAATTGCGGCCGCCTGGCTCGTGACTGTGCTCGCCGGCTGTGGCGATTACGGACTCGGACGTGAGGCACAGCTCTTCGCCCTCGACGTTGAGCGCGGCGATCGGCGCCAGCTGACCGACGGACCACAGTCGTACTCGAGTCCGAGTTGGTCGCGGGACAGCCGACAGCTGGCCGTCGCCGCCTCGGGGCCCGAGTCTGGCGCGATCGAGGTCGTGGACGCGGAGGGCACGGAAAGGCGCACGGTCGTGCGCAGGGGCGGCTTCATCCAGGGTGTCGCCTGGTCGCCGCGCGCGAGCACGCTCGCGTACGTCCGCCTCCAGGAGCCGGCTGCGTGGACGCTCGAGACGGTCGAAGCGGACGGATCGGATCGGCGGGCACTCGCCGGTCACCGAAGCGACCGCGGCGCGCTCGCGGGGCCGTCGTGGGCTCCGGATGGGACACAGGTCGCGTACACCGGCGGCGCCGACACGTTCGTCGCGGCCACGAGAGGCGGACCTTCGCGCCTCCTCCTCGGGGACGCGTGGGCACCCTCCTGGTCACCGGACGGGCAGCTGGTCTTGCTGACAAGACGGGATGCGCTGATCGCGGCCCCGATCGACGGAAAGCGTCCCCTGACGATCGTCGCGGACCTCATCGACGCCCATGCAGCCTGGTCGCCAACCTCCAACCGGATCGCGTTCTCGGGCGTCACGCTTGCCGGCGACCGCCGCTACTACCTCTACCTGGTCTCGGTGGGATCCAAGCGTAGGCTCCGTGTTGCCAGTGAGGTCGTGGCAGATGCACCGGCCTGGTCGCCGGACGGTCGCTCCCTCGCCTTTGCCACCTGGGACGGGAGCGTTCGCGTCGTCACGCTCGAGACTGGTGCGAGCCGGACGCTCACGCAGCTCCGCAACGCCGAGATCCGCGACCTCGCCTGGTCGCCCGACGGAAACCATCTCGCCTTCGTCGCACGCCACGTGCCCGAGGATTGACTCCGGGCTCCCGTTGATTGAAGGACACGTGCGAGCTGAAAGTGACCGGGAGTGTCGAAACACCTAGGCGCTTCTCGCCGACCGCGCGACCGCGCCGCGGCGAGTTCAGCCAGCCGGACAAGGCGGCGGCGGCTTCTGCAGGTGCGGCTGGGAGTGGACGATCGGGCTGCATTGATCGAGGTCTGGGCGTGGGTGCACCATCCCGCCGTTCGAGAAACGGCCGGCCGACCAGGCGAAGCGGCCGTCCTCGTCGACGAGCTCGACGAACGCGTAGGCATCGCGCCTGAAGAAGCCGATCCGGTCGAGGAAGCCGCGCAGGCGATGCTTCATGTACGCAGCGGGATTCGAGCTCTCGAGCGTCACGACCGGGACGTGCTGTCCCCGGCTGAGCGCGAGGACGCTGACATCGATGGCTCGCGCTCCGCTCGCGCGCGCAGCTTCGTCGATCTTGCGCACGAGCCCCGGATCCGACACCGCGCTCGATCTGCCGAGCTCGCCGGCCCAGGCGAGCCGATCGCTCGAGGGCGCGCGATCCGCACCGACGACGCTGATCCCGCTGCCTCGGGCCGTCAGGATCACGACCTCGCTGTCGGCTGGCGCGCACTCAAGCGCACTGGTCAAGTCGCCCTCAATTCGAATCGCGGTCTCGCGGATCCTCGCGCCCGGCACCTCTCCGCCGCCTCCTGAGATCGTGTCGCCGGGTCTGGCCGTCAGGCCACCAGGGAGCTGGAGCTCAGGCGGATCGCCCGTCAGCGTTGTCCCGGCTGGCCAGACGACAGGCTTTCCCGAGAGGAGAAGGCATCCTCGATCCGGGTCGAGCTCGAGAGTTCCACCGACGATCGCCGCCCGCTCGGCCTCTCGCAGCTCGAGGGATCGGGTGAGGAGCCCGTCGTTTCGCGACTCCCCTTGAGTAGCGCTGCAGCCGACCGCGAACGTCAACGCGATGGCGACGGCGATAAAAAGCCGTGAGTACGTCCAAATGCGTGCCACGGCGCCCCCCTTATGCATCAGTCGCAGTCCTTACTCTGATAGCCGGGTGGGGCAGGGATGAAGCGAGCGACCAGGGAGCCCTGTCGGAACACCGCCTCGTCCTGGGCGAGCAGGCGCATGATCCCCGCCGTTTTCGGGTTGCCCCAACCGGGCGGAGGGCTTCTGAAGCCGTTGTTCAGCGGCGGCTGCGCGAGCCAC
>Ga0208612_1000721_pt1 | contig 13925 bp, 13 predicted proteins | sample AntDryMetagUQ889_FD_188089 | JGI IMG/M metagenome (GOLD analysis project Ga0208612, IMG submission 188089) | Polar desert microbial communities from Antarctic Dry Valleys - UQ889 (SPAdes) | ecosystem: Environmental > Terrestrial > Soil > Desert | place: Antarctic Dry Valleys | collected 2008-12-31 | reverse complement strand
GCGGGACGGCGGACGGACGGCGATCGCCTCGAAGGCGACGTAACGTGCTCCCCGTGGCCGCCGCCGAGTGGAAGCGCCCCGACCGCCGGCGGGTGCGGCGTATCCGCGACCGCCTGCGCGCCGCCTACGGCCGTCCCCTGCCCCGTCCGCATCGCGCTCCGGTCGACGAGCTCGTCCTCACCATCCTCTCCCAGAACACCAACGACCGCAATCGCGACGTGGCCTACGCGCGCCTGCGCGAGCGCTTCGCCTCCTGGGAGGAGGTGCGCGGCTCATCCGAGGACGCCGTCGAGGAGGCCATCCGGCCGGGTGGTATCTCGCGCGTCAAGGCCGGGCGCATCCAGGCCATCCTGCGGGCCCTCGACGGCGACGACCTCGCGTGGCTCGAGACCGCGCCGCTGGGCGACGGGCGCGACGCCCTGTGCGCGCTCCCGGGGGTGGGTCGCAAGACCGCCGCGTGCGTGCTGCTCTTCTCGTTCGGCCTCCCCGACGTGCCGGTGGACACCCACGTGCACCGCGTGGGCCTGCGCCTCGGGCTGTTCCGTCCGGGGGCATCCCTCGAGGAGGCCCACGACGACGCGCTGCGCCTGCTTCCGCCCGAGGATGCCTACGAGCTGCACGTTTCGCTCATCCGCCACGGCCGGCGCACCTGCACCGCGCGGGCGCCGCGCTGTGCCGAGTGCCCGCTGCTCTCGCTTTGCCCGTACGGTCGTTCGCTTGAGCACGCGCGCGGATGACCGCGGCGGCCCGCGCGCGCCCACGCGCGGCCCGCCTCGCCGAGCTCGCCCTGGTGTTCGCGGCCGCCGTCTGGGGGCTCACGTTCGTGATGGTCCAGGACGCGATCCGCGTGCTCCCCACCATGGAGTTCCTCGGCTACCGGTTCGGCGCCGCCGCGATCCTCATGGCACTCGTCTTCCGGCGCCGGCTCGCCACCCTGTCCGCCGAGGGATGGCGGGCAGGTGCGCTGATGGGTGTCTTCCTCACCGCCGGGTACGTCTTCCAGACGCTCGGCCTCGAGGCCACCAGCGCATCGAACGCGGGGTTCATCACCGGACTGTTCGTGGTCTTCACGCCTCTTCTGGGGGCGGCGGTGCTGCGCGAGAGGATCACCCCGCTGTCCTGGGCGGCGGCGGGGCTGTCCGCGCTCGGGCTCCTGCTGCTCTCGGGGGCGAGTGGGCTGAACCTCCGCGGCGACGGCCTCGAGCTCCTGTGCGCGATCTCCTTCGCGGCCCACATCCTCGTCACCGGTAGGGCGGTGCGCTCCCACGACGTGGCCGCGCTCGTGCCCGTGCAACTGGCCGTGTGCGGGGCGTTCTGCCTGCTCGTCGCCGGATCCGACGGCGGGCTCGAGGCCCCAAGCGGGGCGACCGTGTGGTCGGCGCTGCTCGTCACCTCCTTGATTGCCAGCGCGCTCGGCTTCTACGTCCAGACCTACGCGCAGGTGCACGCCTCGCCCACCCGCACCGCTCTGATCCTTGCCTCCGAGCCCGTGTTCGCCGGCGTGTTCGGCTACCTCCTGGCCGGAGACCGGCTCTCGGCCGTGGCCTGGGCCGGCGCCGCGCTGATCATCCTGGCGATCGTCGCGGTCGAGGTGGTCCCGCGCTTGCGCCCGGCGCTGCCGGTCCCGGGCGCGTGACGGCACGGTCGAAGGCCGAACCGGAGGCCGGCGACCCCCCTCGTCGTAGGAGACCCGGGCGACCCGGCCGAGGATCTCTATAGTCGCCACTTAGATTTCCTAAGAACCCAATCCGGCAGACATCCAGCAGGAAGGACACCCAACATGGCACGCACCATCGGAATCGACCTAGGGACCACGAACTCGTGCATGGCCGTCCTCGACGGCACCGAGCCGAGCGTGGTCGAGAACGCCGAGGGCGCTCGCACCACCCCCTCGGTCGTCGCCTTCACCGGCAGCGGCGAGCGGCTCGTGGGCGCGGTCGCCAAGCGTCAGGCGGTCACCAACCCCGAGAACACCGTGTTCTCGATCAAGCGCTTCATGGGACGCAAGGAGGCCGAGGTCAAGGAGGAGGAGCGCATCGTCCCGTTCAAGGTCGTGAGCGGCCCGAACGGCGACGCCCGTGTCTCCGCCGGCGGCAAGGAGCACAACCCGCCCGAGATCAGCGCGATGATCCTCCAGAAGCTGAAGGCCGACGCCGAGGCCTACCTCGGGGAGGCCGTCGACTCGGCGGTCATCACCGTCCCCGCCTACTTCAACGACGACCAGCGCCAGGCCACCAAGGACGCCGGCCGCGTCGCCGGCCTCGACGTGAAGCGCATCATCAACGAGCCCACGGCGGCCTCGCTCGCATACGGGCTCGACAAGGAGGCCACCGACCAGACGATCCTTGTCTTCGACCTCGGTGGAGGCACGTTCGACGTGTCCGTGCTCGAGATCGGCGAGGGCGTGTTCGAGGTTAAGGCCACCCACGGCGACAACCACCTGGGCGGCGACAACTTCGACCAGGCGATCGTCGACTGGCTCGTGAAGGACTTCCGCGCCTCCCAGGGCATCGACCTCTCGCAGGACAAGATGGCCCTCCAGCGCCTCTTCGAGGCCGCCGAGAAGGCGAAGGTCGAGCTCTCCACCACCCAGGAGACGCAGATCAACCTGCCGTTCATCACCGCCGACCAGTCGGGGCCGAAGCACCTCGACACCCGGCTCGGGCGGGCCAGGCTCGTGGAGCTCGTTTCCGATCTGCTCGACCGCACGGTGGCGCCCGTCAAGCAGGCCATGTCCGACGCCGGGGTGACCGGCGATGACATCGACCACATCGTGATGGTGGGCGGGATGACCCGCATGCCCGCGGTGCAGGAGAAGGTGACCGAGCTCACCGGCAAGGAGCCCCACCGCGGCGTGAACCCCGACGAGGTCGTGGCCGTTGGCGCCGCCATCCAGGCCGGCGTGCTCTCCGGCGACGTCAAGGACGTGCTGCTGCTCGACGTCACTCCCCTCACGCTCGGCATCGAGACCAAGGGCGGCGTGATGACGAAGCTCATCGAGCGCAACACGACGATCCCGACGCGGCGCTCGCAGGTGTTCTCCACCGCGGAGGACAACCAGCCGAGCGTCGAGATCCACGTGCTCCAGGGCGAGCGCGAGATGGCCCACAACAACAAGTCGCTCGGCAAGTTCCAGCTCACCGGGATCCCCCCGGCGCCGCGCGGCATGCCGCAGATCGAGGTCGGCTTCGACATCGACGCCAACGGCATCGTCAACGTGACGGCCAAGGACCTCGGCACCGGCAAGGAGCAGAAGATCGAGATCCGGGCCGGCTCCGGCCTCTCCGACGATGAGGTCAACCGGATGGTCCGTGACGCGGAGGCCCACGCCGAGGACGACCGCCGCGAGCGCGAGCTCGTGGAGGCGCGGAACTCCGGCGAGAGCGTGGCCTACCAGTCCGAGCGCCAGCTCACCGAGCTGGGCGAGGCGGTGGACGAGTCCTCGAAGGAGCAGATCGAGGCTGCGATCCGGGACCTGCGCGAGACGCTGACCTCCGACGACGCGGAGGAGATCAAGGCCAAGACGAACGCCGTGCAGGAGGCCTTCCACAAGGTCTCCGAGCAGATGTACGCCGCGGCCGCCGCGCAGCAGCAGGAGGCCGCCGACGGGGCCGACGGCGCCGGTGCCGACGGCGCGGATGGCGCCTCCGCCGACGAGGATGAGGTCGTCGACGCCGAGGTCGTGGACGAGGAGCGTCGTTGATGGCGAACCCCCGCCCGACCCCGGACCAGGACGTGGTGCGCGACCGCATGAGGGCGGAGCGCGACACCGTGCCCGAGGAGGAGGAGACCGAGGCGCCGCAGGACGGCGCCTCGGCCGCTCCGTCGGACGCAGAGGCCGGCGGCGAGCCGGTGGCCGAGACCGCGGATTCCGACGGTCCGCCCGAGGAAGTAGATCCCACCGTCGAGGGTGGGGTCTCCGCCGGGTCCGTCGCGACGGCGTCGCCCTCTACCGACGGTGGCGCCGCCGGCGGGGACACCTCCGACGCCGAGCGCAAGCGGGACGAGTACCTCGCCCTGGCCCAGCGCACCCAGGCCGACTTCGACAACTACCGCAAGCGCGCCGCCCGCGACGTCGCGGGGGCCGGAGGTCGGGCGAAGGTCGCCCTGGCCCGCGACCTTCTGCCCGCGATCGACAACCTGGAGCGCGCGCTGGAGGCCGCCGCGGAGGCCGGGGAGACCGAGCAGGGGCTTGCCCACGGAGTCCGGTTCGTCCACGACGAGCTGATCGCGGCCCTCGGCCGCAGCGGGATCGAGCGCTTCGACCCGAGCGGCGAGCCCTTCGACCCGAACCAGCACGAGGCGATCGCCACCCGTCCCGAGGAGGGGGTCGAGGCCGGTCACGTGGTCGACGTCGCCCAGAAGGGCTACCGCAGCCAGGACACCGTCGTGCGCCCCGCCCGCGTCGTCGTGTCCGCCTGAGGACCGACCGTGGCGGTGACCGATCCCTACAAGACGCTCGGCGTCAAGCGCAAGGCCTCCGAGGAGGAGATCAAGAAGGCCTACCGCTCGCTCGCGCTCAAGTTCCATCCCGACACGAACTCCGGCGACCCGAAGTCCGAGGAGCGGTTCAAGGAGGTCCAGGAGGCGTACTCGATCCTCTCCGACCCCGAGAAGCGCAAGCAGTACGACTCGGGCGGCGGCATGTTCGGATCGGGGTTCGACCCAAAAACGAGGCCCCGCGGCGGGGCCGGGGGCTTCGGCGGGTTCCCGGGTGGGGTCGGCGACATCCTCTCCGACCTGTTCGGCGGCGCCTCCGGCGCTGGCGCGCCCGGGCGGGGAAGGGCCGTGCCCGGCCGTGACCTCGAGGCCGAGGTCCACGTCTCCTTCGACCAGGCGATGGAGGGCGGGCAGGTGCCGGTCACGGTGCCGCTCCAGGCTCCGTGCCCCACGTGCCGGGGCACGGGCGCGCGGCCGGGCACGACGCCCACCGTCTGCTCGCGCTGCCAGGGTCGCGGGATCGAGACCCAGGGCCAGGGCCTGTTCTCCCTCTCGCAGCCGTGCTCCCGGTGCGGGGGCACCGGCACCGAGATCACCGATCCCTGCGCTACCTGCGGGGGCCGCGGGCACACCCGACAGGTCAAGCGCTACCGGGTGAACATCCCCGGCGGGGTGAAGGACGGCAGCCGCGTGCGCCTGGCCGGCAAGGGGGAGGCCGGCCGCCGGGGCGGGCCACCGGGCGACCTCTACGTGGTCACCCGCGTCGACGAGTCGCCGGTGTTCAGGCGCCGCGGCGAGAACCTCGAGGTCGACGTCCCCGTGACGATCGTCGAGGCCATCCGCGGCGCCACGGTCGAAGTGCCAACCCTGTCCGGCACGAAGCGCATCCGCGTGCCCGCCGGCACCCAGCACGGGACGGTCCAGCGGCTGCGCGGTGAGGGCCCACCGCGCCTCGGGGCCCACGGGCGCGGTGACATCCACTACCGGATAACGATCGACGTGCCGCGTTCGCTGTCCTCGGATCAGCAGGCGGCGGTCGACGAGCTGGCCGACGTGATGGACGGCAATCCCCGCGAGGGCCTGTTCGAGGGGAGGGAGAGCTGAGATGGCCGCCGAGCGGGTCCGCGGCGTCTACATGATCTCCGTGGCCGCGGAGCTCGCCGGCATGCACCCCCAGACCCTGCGCATCTATGAGACCCGCGGGCTCGTCGCGCCCAAGCGCTCGTCGGGGAACACCCGGCTCTACTCCCAGGAGGATGTCGAGCGCCTGCGCCGCATCCAGGAGCTGACCAGCGAGCTGGGGATGAACCTGGCCGGCGTGGAGCGCGTGTTCCAGCTCGAGCACGAGCTCGAGGCCACGCGCCGGCGGCTGATCCAGCTCGAGCGCCGCGCCGAGCGAGCGCGCGCGGAGCTCGAGCGCCAGGTCGAGGAGCTGCGCCGTGCGGGTCGCGCGGAGCTCGTGCGCTACGAGGCGTCGCCGGGCGCGGAGCTCGTGCCGGTCGGACGCTCGCGAGCGGGGGGCCTGCGGATGCGATGACACCCGACCGACTCACGACCAAGACCCAGGCGGCCATCGCCGCGGCCCAGCGGCTCGCGGCCACGCGCGGCAACCCGCAGGTCACCCCGCACCACGTGCTGGCCGCGCTGCTCGAGCAGGACGGCGGCATCGTGACGCCGGTGCTCCGTCGCGCGGGCGCCGACGCCGAGGGCGTACGCCGGCGCGCGAACGAGGCGCTCGACCGCCTGCCCACCACGCGCGGGCAGACCACCCAGGAGCCCGCCTTCGAGCGCGCCGCCGGCGACCTCCTGCGCCGCGCCGAGGAGGAGGCCCGCGGCCTCGGCGACGAGTACGTCTCCACCGAGCACCTCCTGCTGGCCATGGCCGGCGACCCGCAGATGGACGTCGGCGCGTCGCGCGAGACCGTGGCCGACGCGGTGGCCGCGGTGCGCGGCCCCCACCGCGTGACCGACCAGGACCCCGAGGAGAAGTACCAGGCCCTCGAGCGCTACGGCCGCGACCTCACCCAGGCCGCCGAGGACGGCAAGCTCGACCCGGTCATCGGCCGCGACGACGAGATCCGCCGGGTGGTCCAGGTCCTCTCCCGCCGCACCAAGAACAACCCGGTGCTGATCGGCGAGCCCGGCGTCGGCAAGACCGCGATCGCCGAGGGCCTAGCCCTGCGCATCGTCTCCGGCGACGTGCCGGAGTCCTTGCGCGATCGCCGGGTCGTCTCCCTCGACATCGGCTCGTTGATCGCGGGCGCCAAGTACCGCGGTGAGTTCGAGGACCGTCTGAAGGCCGTGCTCAAGGAGATCGCCGAGGCCGAAGGCCGGGTGATCGTGTTCATGGACGAGCTGCACACGATCGTCGGCGCCGGGGCGGCCGAGGGCGCTGTCGACGCGGCCAACCTGCTGAAGCCGATGCTCGCTCGCGGGGAGCTACGCGCGGTGGGCGCCACCACGCTCGACGAGTACCGCAAGCACATCGAGAAGGACGCTGCCCTCGAGCGCCGCTTCCAGCCGGTCAACGTGGGCGAGCCGAGCGTCGAGGACGCCATCGCCATCCTTCGCGGACTCAAGGAGCGCTACGAGGTGCACCACGGCGTGCGCATCCAGGACTCCGCGTGCGTGGCCGCGGCGACGCTCTCGAAGCGCTACATCGCCGACCGCTTCCTCCCCGACAAGGCCATCGACCTGATCGACGAGGCCGCCTCGCGCCTGCGCATCGAGATCGACTCGATGCCCACCGAGATCGACGAGGTGGAGCGCCGCATCCAGCAGCTCGAGATCGAGCACCAGGCGCTGAAGTCCGAGACCGACGCGCCGAGCGCCGAGCGGCGAGAAGCCATCGAGCGGGAGCTGGCCGACCTGCGCGAGCGCTCGGGCGAGATGAAGGCCAAGTGGCAGGCCGAGAAGGACGCGATCGTCGCGGTGCAGGAGGTCAAGGAGCGCCTCGAGCAGGCCCGCGCCGAGGCCGAGCGGGCCGAGCGCGACGCCGACCTCCAGCGCGCCGCCGAGCTCCGCTACGGAGAGATTCCCGATCTGGAGCGACGGCTGGCCGCGGCCGAGGAGGCCGACGCCGCGGACGAGTCACCGCGCTTCCTCAAGGAGGAGGTGGACGAGGAGGACGTGGCGGAGGTCGTGGCGCGCTGGACCGGCATCCCGGTCTCGAAGCTGATGGAGGGCGAGGTGGAGAAGCTGATCCTCATGGAGGAGCGCCTCCACGACCGGGTGATCGGCCAGGACGAGGCGGTCGATGCCGTGTCGAACGCGCTGCGCCGCTCGCGGGCGGGGCTCCAGGACCCGAACCGCCCGATCGGCACCTTCCTGTTCATCGGGCCCACCGGCGTGGGCAAGACCGAGCTGGCCCGGGCGCTGGCCGAGTTCATGTTCGACTCCGAGCAGTCCATGGTGCGCATCGACATGTCCGAGTACATGGAGAAGCACTCGGTGTCCCGGCTCGTGGGCGCGCCGCCCGGCTACGTGGGCTACGAGGAGGGCGGCCAGCTGACCGAGACCGTGCGCCGGCGCCCGTACTCGGTCGTCCTGCTCGACGAGATCGAGAAGGCCCACCCCGACGTGTTCAACGTCCTGCTCCAGGTGATGGACGACGGCCGCCTGACCGACGGCCAGGGCCGCACCGTCGACTTCAAGAACGCCGTGCTGATCATGACCTCCAACGTGGCTGGGGGGATGGACGGCGTGCGGGCCACGTTCAAGCCGGAGTTCATCAACCGCCTGGACGACATCGTCCTCTTCGACGCGCTCTCGCGTGAGGAGATCGGACGCATCGTCGGCCTCCAGGCCGAGCGCCTCGTGGACCGCGTACGCGAGCGGGGGATCGAGGTGGAGCTGACCGATGCCGCGCGCGAGCTGCTGGGCGATCTCGGCTACGACCCGACCTACGGGGCGCGGCCGCTGCGGCGGGTGATCCAGAAGCGTCTGATCGACCCGATGGCGCTGGCGCTGCTCGAGGGCCGGTTCCGGCCCGGTGACGCGGTGCGCGTGGATGCCGTGGAGGGGGAGCTCGTGCTGGAGCGCGGGGTGCCCGCACCGGCGGTTTCCGCGTGACCGCCGCTCCCGATCGTCCGCGCCGGTAGGTTGATAGGGCCATGGACGCCATCCGGCTCGCCCGAGGCCTCGCCGTCGGACGCATGTCCGTCGGCGCCGGGCTGCTCGTCGCGCCCGGACTGACGCGCGTGTGGGTGGGCGCGTCCGCCGCCGAGCCGGGCGGGAAGGTGCTCACGCGTGCCCTCGGGGTACGGGATCTCGCGCTCGGCGTCGGTCTCCTCCAGGCGGTTCGTGGTGGCGGAGGCGTTGGACGCTGGCTCGGCGCTGGAGTGCTCGCGGACGGGGGCGACCTCGCGGCCACGCTCGCGGCCTGGGAGCGGCTCCCGAGCCTCGGCCGGGTGGGAGTGACCGCGGCGGCAGCCTCGAGCGTCGGCCTCGGCCTCGGCCTCGCGTGGGCCCAGCGCTCTGCGCGCCGGGCCGAGGCGCAGCCGGCCGGGCGCGGCCTCGGACCGGGCGCGGAGGTTCCCCGCCCGTGCTGAGGCACGGGCGGCGCATGACGCTGCTGCCGCCGCTCTCCGGGTTGGCAGCGTGCGCCGAGGACCCCGTGCCCTTGCGTCCGGCGTCGCCATGTGGGAGAAACGACCCTCACCCGAAGAGGAGGACGCCGTGCCCACCTTCATCATGCTCAGCACTCTGTCGCCCGAGGGCGTCCAGACCCTCAAGAACAACCCGCAGCGCCTGCGCGAGGTCAACCAGGAGATCGAGCAGCTCGGGGCCAAGGTCACCGCTCAGTGGGCGGTCCTGGGACGGTTCGACTTCGTCAACGTGATCGAGGCTCCCGACGAGACGACCATGGCCCGTGTCTCGCTCGAGCTCGGCTCGCGCGGCACCGCCACCTACGAGTCCCTCTCGGCCATCCCGATCGACGACTTCGTCTCCGCGCTCTGAGCCTCGGTTCTCGCCGCAGGACGGACCCGGCGTGACCCGGGTCCTGGTCGTTGGGAGTGGGGGTCGCGAGCACGCTCTCGTGCGCGGGCTGCTGCGCTCTCCCGGCCGCCCGGAGCTCGTGTGCGCGCCCGGGAATGCGGGCATCGCTCGCGACCACGTGCCATGCGTGCCCGTCGGCGTCGATGACGTCGAGGGCATCGTGCGCGTCGCCGTCGAGGAACGCTGCGACCTGGCGGTGATCGGTCCTGAGGTGCCGCTCGTGCGCGGGGTGGTGGACGCGCTGGCCGAGGCCCACGTGCGCGCCTTCGGACCCACCGCGACCGCCGCCCGCATCGAGGGCTCCAAGGCCTACGCCAAGGAGCTGATGGCGGCCGTCGGGGTGCCCACGGCCGCCCACCGGAAGGCTCGGGACCACGCGGAGGGGCTCGAGGCGGTGCGGGCCTTCGGGACCCCCGTGGTGATCAAGGCCGATTCCCTGGCCGCCGGCAAGGGGGTGATGATGTGCGGGACCGAGCAGGAGGCGCTCGCCGCGCTCGACTCCGTGTTCCTCGAGCGGCGCTTCGGCGCGACCTCCGCCGTGGTGGAGGAGATGCTCGAAGGCGAGGAGCTCTCGCTGCTCGCCCTCTGCGACGGCGTCCGGGCCGTGCCCATGGCCCCCGCTCGCGACTACAAGCGGATCTTCGACGACGACGAGGGTCCGAACACCGGCGGGATGGGCTCGTTCTCACCGGTACCGGGCATCGACCGCGAGCACGCCGAGGTGCTGGCCCGGGCCGTGCACCAGCCCATCTTGGACGAGCTCCGCGCGCGAGGGACCCCCTACCACGGGGTCCTCTACGCGGGGCTGATGATGACCGCCTCCGGACCGCGGGTGCTCGAGTACAACTGCCGCTTCGGGGACCCCGAGGCCCAGGCCGTGCTCCCTCGCCTGCGCTCGGACCTCCTCGACGTCCTCGAGCGCTCGGTACGCCCGGGTGGGCTCGAGGGCGTCCGACTCGAGTGGTCGTCGGAGTGGGCGGTCACGGTGGTGCTGGCCTCGCGCGGGTACCCGGAGAGCTCCTCCCACGGCGACGCCATCTCCGGGCTGCGCTCGCTGGGCGCACTCGAGACCGAGGTCCTCCACGCCGGCACCGCGGACGTCGACGGAAAGCTCGTGACCGCCGGTGGTCGGGTCATGAGCGTGACCGGCTTCGGCGCCGACGCCGCGAAGGCGCGGGAGCGGGCCTATGACGCCGCGGGGCGCGTGGCCTTCGACGGCAAGCAGATGCGCCGGGACGTGGCCGCGCGGGTCGGAGATAGGGTGGATGCGTGATCGAGCGGCCGCACGATCCTGAGGAGGGCGTCGCGGTGACGGCGGACCGGGAGGCGGAGGCCGAGGCGGCGATCGAGGCCGCGTTCGAGGAAGAGGGCGACGTGACGACCGGACCGCGCGTCGCGATCCTCATGGGCTCCCAGAGCGACATGCCGGTCATGGAGAAGGCCGGCGAGGAGCTCGCCGCTCGCCGCATCGCCTACGAGATCAAGGTCATGAGCGCCCACCGCAACCCCGAGGTGGTGGCCGACTACGCGCGGGGCGCCCGGGCCCACGGGATCAAGGTGATCATCGCCGGCGCCGGCCTGTCCGCCGCACTGCCCGGCGTCGTGGCCTCCCACACCGACCTGCCGGTGATCGGCGTGCCGTTGACGAGCGACAACTCGGTGGCCGGCGGGCTCGACGCGCTGCTGGCCATCGCACAGATGCCCCCCGGCGTCCCGGTGGGCTGCGTCGGCGTCAACGGCGCCCGCAACGCGGCCGTGCTCGCCGCGAAGATCCTCGACGCCTAGATGATCGCCCGCTACACGCGCCCCGAGATCGGCGCGGTGTGGTCCGAGGAGCGCAAGCTCGAGAGCTGGCTCGAGGTGGAGCTCGCGGCCACCAACGCGCTTTCGGAGCTCGGAGTGGTGCCCGCCGAGGACGCGGCTGCGATCCGCGAGCGGGCGTCGTTCTCGGTCGAGGCGGTCCACGAGCGCGAGCGGGTGACCGACCACGACGTCGCCGCCTTCGTGGACGTCGTGGCGGCCTCGGTGGGCGAGCCCGGCCGGTGGGTGCACCACGGGCTGACTTCTAGCGACGTGCTGGACACCGCGCTCGCGCTGCAGCTCCGCGAGGCGGGCGCGGTGTGCCTGGCCGGAGCGCGGGAGTACCGCGACGCGCTGGTGGAACGCGCTCGCGAGCACCGCTACACGCTCTGCGTGGGCCGAACCCACGGCGTGCATGCCGAGCCCACGACCTTCGGGGTGAAGCTCGCCGGGTTCGCCTTCGAGGCCGACCGCAACGTGCGGCGCCTCGAGCGGGCGTTCGCCGGCGTCGGCGTGGGCGCGATCTCCGGCGCGGTAGGCACCTACGCGGCCAACGGCCCCGAGCTCGAGCGTCGGGTGCTCACGCGCCTCGACCTCGGCGCCGAGGAGGTCTCCACCCAGGTCGTGGCCCGTGACCGCCACGCGGAGCTGCTGTCGGCGGTCGCGCTGGCCGGCGCCGGGCTCGAGCGCTTCGCCACCGAGATCCGCAACCTCCAGCGCACCGAGGTGCGCGAGGTCGAGGAGCCCTTCCGTGCTGGCCAGAAGGGTTCCTCGGCGATGCCCCACAAGCGCAACCCGATCGTGTCCGAGCGCGTGTCCGGGCTCGCCCGGCTGCTGCGCGGGTACGCCCAGGCCGGGACGGAGGACGTGGCCCTGTGGCACGAGCGCGACATCTCCCACTCCTCGGTCGAGCGCGTGGCCCTGGCCGACGCCACGATCCTGCTCGACTACATGCAGGCGCTGGCCACCCGTGTGGTGAGCGGCATGACCGTCCACGCCGAGCGCATGCGCGCGAACCTCGAGCTGACCCACGGGGCGCTCTACTCGCAGCGGGCGCTGCTCGCGCTGGTCGAGGCGGGCCGCCCGCGCGACGAGGCCTACCGCCTGGTCCAGCAGGCCGCGCAGCGGGCCTGGGACACCGGCGAGCCCTTCCGCGAGCTGATCGCCGCTGCCGCGCCCGAGCTCGACCTCGACGCCTTGCTCGACCCGGCCGCGTTCGTTCGGCACGCGGGCGAGATCGTCGCCCGCCTCGACGCGATCGGGGAGGGTTGAGGACGTGTCCGCCGACTTCACCTACCGGCTGCGCATCCCGCACGTCTCCGGGACGCTCGAGCGGGTCACGGGAACGATCGCGCGCGAGAAGGGGCTGATCGGCGACATAGAGACCATCACGGTCTCTCAGGAGACGTCGCTGCGGGAGATCACCATCGAGGTCGAGGACGACGACCACGCCGAGCGGATGAGCGAAGCCCTGGCCGGCATGGACGGGGTCGACGTGCTCGGCACCTACGACCGGGCGCTCGTGGCCCACGAGGGCGGCAAGCTCGGTACCCAGGCGCGCCGGCCGCTTCGGACCTTCCAGGACACCCGCGACGTCTACACGCCCGGCGTGGCCCGCGCGTGCCGGGCCATCGAGCGCGACCCGGCGGCGGCCACCGACCTGACCATGATCCCGCGCAGCGTGGCCATCTGCACCAACGGCACGCGGGTGCTGGGGCTGGGGGACATCGGGCCCGTGGCCGCGATGCCGGTGATGGAGGGCAAGGCCCTCTTCTACACCGAGTTCGTCGACATCGCGGCGATCCCCATCCTGGTGGATACCCGCGAGCCCGAGGTCTTCGTGGAGACGGTGATCCGCATCGCGCCGACCTTCGGCGGCATTCACCTCGAGGACATCTCCGCGCCCGAGTGCTACGAGATCGAGGCGCGGCTGATCGATGCGCTCGACCAGCCGGTCATGCACGACGACGTGCACGGCACCGCCGCGGTGGTCGTGGGGGCGGCGATGCTCGGATGCGAGCAGGTCGGCCTCGAGCTCGAGGAGGCGACGGTCGGGCAGATCGGCCTGGGCGCAGCGGGACTCGGTACCGCCTCCCTCATGGTCGAGGCCGGCGTGCGGCGGGTGATCGCCTCCGATCCGAACGAGGAGACCCACGCGACCGCCACCGAGCGCGGAATCGCCATCGCGGAGATGGACGAGGTGATGCGCGACTGCGACCTGGTCGTCGCCACGAGCGGCGTGCCGGGGCTGATCCAGCCGGGGATGGTGCGCGAGGGCCAGATCATCCTCGCGCTCTCCAATCCCGATCCCGAGATCCGTCCTCGCGACGCGCTCGACGCCGGAGCCGCGTTCGCCACCGACGGCTCGGTGGTGAACAACGCGCTCGGCTACCCCGGCATCTTCCGCGGTGCGCTGCTGGCAGGCGCCTCGACCATCAACTCCGAGATGAAGCTCGCGGCCGCCCGGAGGATCGCCGAGCTCGCATCGGAGTCCGAGCTGATGCCGAACGCGCTGTCGCGCGAGGTGCACGCCGCGGTCACGGCGGCGGTGCGGGCGGCGGCGGTTTCGAGCGGTGTCGGACGGCCGGAGCGATCGCCGCCGGAGGGCGACGCGGACTCGGGGTGAGGGCGGTGGGAGCCGGCCTTCTTCGCCTACGTGTACTCGGCGTCCACCAGCGTTCGCTGCG
>Ga0208612_1000720_pt1 | contig 13927 bp, 11 predicted proteins | sample AntDryMetagUQ889_FD_188089 | JGI IMG/M metagenome (GOLD analysis project Ga0208612, IMG submission 188089) | Polar desert microbial communities from Antarctic Dry Valleys - UQ889 (SPAdes) | ecosystem: Environmental > Terrestrial > Soil > Desert | place: Antarctic Dry Valleys | collected 2008-12-31 | reverse complement strand
GACAACCGCCTGCGAGCGTTCGGGTCCTCGCCCGGGGTCTCCGCGATCGTCGGCAAGGGCGGCAACGATCGGCTCGTGGGGAGCGGACTGGAGGACACGATCGAAGGAGGCGCCGGATCGGACTGGATGGAGGCGTTCGCCGGGACCGACAAGGTCTACGCCAAGGACGGAGCACGCGACCGACGCATCGACTGTGGCGAGGGAGCCGATCTCGCGGAGGTCGACAAGAAGGACCCGAAGCCGATCAGTTGCTGAGCTATGGGGACGCATGGTTCGAGCCCTGATGGGACGAGCGGCCCCGATCGGGACTGAATCGAGACCGGGTTGGCACTGACACCGGTGAGCGCGTGGCGTACGGTCGCTCGTGTGAAGGGACGCGTGTCAGGGGCAGCCGTGGTCGTGGGCTTGGCGTGGGCGAGCGTTGCGCTGGCGGGCGGAGGCGGGATCTTCGACGCCGCCGAGACCTATCCGTCGGGCGACGGCGACACCTTCCGCGTCACCAGCGGCGACTTCGACGGGGACGGCAGGACCGACCTCGCGGCGACGAACACCGAGACGCCGTTCTTCACCGTCTCTGTCTTCATGGGCAAGGGCAAGCAGGGGAAGTTCGAAGACGCCGAGCCGTTCATCGGTGGCGGCACCTTCGCCGACATCGAGTCCGGCCGCTTCGGCAAGGACAAGAATCCAGATCTGGCAGTCACCGACTCGGGCAACTCGGTAATCGAGGTGTTTCGCGGCAACGGCGACGGCACTTTCGACTTCCAGAACTTCGACTCGTACCCGGCGGGGTCTTCCACCTTCGGGCTCGATATCGCGAAGCTGCCCGGCGATAAGTGGTCCGACATCGTGTCGGCTAACTCAGGCGGCGGGATATCGATCCTCTACGGCAAGCGCAACGGGACCTTCAAGGAGCCGATGAACCTGTCGATGGGCGAGGCCGACGACGACGTGATCGTCACCGACCTCAACGGCGATGACGTTCCTGACCTGGCCACCTCCGACTTCGTCGATCAAGTCATCGTCAGGCTCGGCAAGCGAAACGGGGACTACCGAGAGATTGACGTCTACAACGTCTTGGAGGGCCCCTCCTCGATCGCAGCCGGCAAGCTCGACGGCGACGACCGCCTCGACCTCGTCGTGTCGAACCGCACCACGAGTGACGTCGCTGTCCTCTTGGGACGGCAGGGCGGCTTCAAGCAGGCGCAGTACTTCGATGTCGACAACGGCAACTTGGGGCTATCCAGGATCGCGGTGGCGGACTTCGACGGCGATCGTAAGCGCGATGTGGCCCTTGCGTATGAGACGGGCGGCGGACTCGTAGTGATGCGCGGCCGCGGCGACGGTCGACTCAGGGAGCCCATCCTCTTCGAGGCCGATGTCGACGCAACCGGCCTCGTGCTGGGACGCTTTCGCCCGGGCGGCGGCCCCGATGCCGCGATCGCCAACGAGCAGGATCCGGGATCCATCGCCGTTTTCCTCAACCGCTGATCCAGCCGGCCAGCTCAAGTCTCAGCCGGCCGCCGCCGTTCCGCTCGAGCAGGGCGATGCAGGCAGGGGGCCGGGAATGACCGCTCCCGGGGGCTCGAGCAGGGCATGGATGCCCGGCCGTGCGAGGAGGGCTGGAAGCCCGTCCCCCGGGAGTGGGCGTTTCCAGGCCCCAGCCGTTGATCCCTACCCGAAGCCCGAGAGGGAAGGAATGGTTCGCGCGTTTATACATCCTGGCTATGTAGAAGTCCGCGAAATTCTTGCCCGTTCGTTGGGCGCTAGCCAAAGTCCGAGATCAGCCAGCCGCCGCCGTCGTCCTCTTCGAGCAGGATGGTGCGGAACGACGAGATCTCGCCCTCGGGCTTCAACACAGCCTCGGCTCGCGCCCTGTTGCCGGAGATGTTCACGCTGCGAACACGGACGCTCACGTCTGCGAACGAGTCGCCCACGACGGTCTCGAGGATCTCCGCACAGTCGAGGCGCTTGTCCTCCTCGGCAAGAAGGCGCTCCGCGCCCCTTCGCATGAGCGCCTCGGCCTCCTTGGTGAGGAGCTCGCAGTCGCGCTCGAAGTCGCCTGCCGAGGCCGACTCGAAGAAGTCCTCGACGGCGGCGGCTACGCGCTCCTCCGCGGTCGCCTCATCCTCGAAGATCGCCGAGTCAGTGATCGCGAGGACCACGACGACGACGGCCAGTATCAGGATGACCGCGGCAATCCTGCGTCTTGCCTCTATCGACAGGTAGCCCACGACGTCCAAATTATCCTCCCTGGCCATGTTGCGCGTAGGCCACAAGGGGGCGGACCGGATCGTCCCCGGAAACTCGATCGAAAGCTTCCATGCTGCCGCGGAGGTCGGAGTCGACGCGATCGAGTTCGACGTGCTCCGCCCGCCGGAGGATTTCGCCGACGGCTCGGACTGGCGCACAGCCCCCGCGGGGCCCGCAGAAGGCGCTGGGCCCATCCTCGTCGCCCATGACTGGGCTGCCGCGAAGCGTGCCGGTCGGAGCCTCACGCTCGACGAAGCTCTCGACGCGTTCACCGAGGGGCCCCTCGACTCCTTAAAGCTCGACCTCGACATCAAGATCTGCGGCCGCGAGGACGAGATCGCCGAAGCGGTGCGCTCGCGAGGCCTGGTGGAGCGCACCATGACATCCGGCACCGAGACCCCCACCATCCGCGCCCTAGGCGAGATTGCGCCCGAGCTCAGCCGAGGGTGGACGATCCCGCGAGTCACCCGCGACTGGACCAAGAGCCGTGTTGGCAAGCCTTTGGTCCTGGCCGGGATGGCGACCCTTCGTGCGCGCCTGCCGCGCCGAGTTCGCCAAGAGGCGCCCCTTCTGGGCGTTGAGGCGATCTGGGTCCATCACGGCCTTTCAAGCCGCGCGCTCGCCCAGGCCGCGCACGACGCAGACTGCATCCTGATTGCCTGGACCGTCGACGACGCGCAGCGCATGCGCGAACTCGCCGCCATGGGCGTCGACGGCATCTGCACAAACGACCCGCGCCTCTTCGCTTCGCTCCAGTAGTCCTGGCTATCCTCACCGGTCGCCCATGGCCTCCGATCGCCCCAATCTCCAGGTAGCCGAACGCACAGAGTTCGGCTCCCGCACTACCCGCCGCCTTCGCCGCGACGGGCTCGTGCCTGGCGTTGTCTACTCGGGCGGCTCTGAGGCGCGCACCTTCTCAGCTCCCGAGCGGGAAGCGCGAGTGATGCTCGGCTCAGGCGCCCAGCTCTTCGACCTCACCTTCGAGGGCGGCGACTCCGAGCCGGTGGTCGTCAAAGAGCAGCAGCGCCACCCCGTGCGCGGCAACCTCGTGCACATCGACTTCCAGGTCGTCGACTTAAAGCAGGCGATCCAGTCGGAGGTGCCGATCGAGCTCCTCGGCGCCGAGGAGTCTCCAGGCGTGACCGAGGGCGGCGTCCTCGACCACATCACCCACTCGATCAACGTCGAGGCGCTTCCGACCGACATCCCCGAGTCCATCGCCGTCGACGTTTCTGGCATGGTCATCGGCGACACCCTCCAGCTCGACTCCGTTGTCGCCCCCGAGGGAGTCGAGTGGGCGCTCGGCGAGGACGTCGACCCCGGCGAGATCACCATCGCCACGCTCAATCCGCCGCGCGTCGAGGAAGAGCCCGACGTCGAGGAGGAGACCGAGCTCATCGGCGAGGACGGCGAGCCGATCGAGACGCCCGAAGGCGAGGACGCCGAGGGCGACGCCGGCGACTCGGACGAGTCCGGCGACTCCGACGGCGAGTGAGATAGCCCTGTCCATCTTTCGCCGGCGCGATCGCGACGCCGGCGTCGACTCTGAAGCCGGCGAGCGGATCCTGATCGTCGGGCTCGGCAACCCCGGTCAGCGCTACTTAAAGACGCGCCACAACATCGGCTTCGAGGTCGTTTCCGAGCTCACCCGGCGCTGGGACCTGCCCCGCGCCAAGGAGAAGTTCCGCGGCCAATTGACCGAGGGACGGATCGCCCCCGGCGGCCCGCGAGTCGCCGCGCTCCTGCCGCAGACATTCATGAACGAGTCCGGCACCTCTGTCGGACCCGCGCGCGGCTCGCTCAAGGTGCCCCTCGACCGCCTCGTCGTCGTCTACGACGAGATCGACCTGCCCTTCGGCGAGATCCGCACGAAGCTGGGCGGCGGTGCGGCCGGCCACAACGGGATGAAGTCGCTCAAGCAAGGCCTCGGGAGCGCCGACTTCTGGCGCGTCCGAGTGGGCGTCGGGCGTCCTGACTCGACCGACCCCGAGATCGTCTCTGCCTGGGTCTTGGGCCGCTTTTCTGAGCCCGACTCGGAAGTTCGTGACCTGATCTCAGAGGCTGCCGCGGAGTCCGAGCGCCTCGTCGAACGGTTAGCTTCGGAGTTCGATGGCTGAGCCCGCCCTCACCACCTACGACGTCTCGGACGGGGTCGCCGTACTTCGCCTCGACCGCCCCAAGTCGCGAAACGCGATGAACACACAGATGCTCGAGGAGATGCTCGCGCACATCGCCTCGGCACGCGATGATTCCGAGGCCCGCGCGCTCGTCGTCTCCTCGACCGACCACATGGGCCTCTCCGCCGGCGCCGACGTGCGCGAGGAGCTCGACGAAGAGGGGCGGGTCCACCGCATGCAGCTCTTCGCCGACCTCTACAACGACCTCGTCTCATTCGGAAAGCCCACGGTCGCCGCCTGCCACGGCGCCTGCGTCGGCGGCGGTGCCGAGGTAGCGGTCGCCTGCGACATCCGGGTCGGCGGCTCGAACATGCGCCTGCGCTTCCCCGGCGCGTCTCTGGGAGTGCCGGTCGGCCCCGCCCGGCTCGTCACCCTGTGCGGGCTATCGGTCGCCAAGTACCTCTTGATCTCCGGCAAGGAGGTCGCACCGGACGAGGCGCTTCGCTGGGGCCTCATCCACAAGGTCGCTCCCGCCGCTCGCGCGGAGCAGATGGCGATCGACCTCGCCACGGCCGCCGCATCTCATCCGCCTGAAGCGGTCGCCCGCCTCAAGGAGATGCTCCACGAATGGGACGGCGTGGTCGAGCGCTCCAAGTCCGAGGGCGAGGGCCAGGTCGAGTGGCAGCGCTCGGGTCCCGGGCTTCCATTTCACGCCTGATCGGCGTCACTGGCACGCCCGCCGACAGGGTGGTTGCTGATTCCCGCGAATAGCGCGTATTTCCGCAACCACCACGTCGTGGAGGCTGCACTCGGCCGGGGCTAGTCTCTCGTTAAGTGTCGCTTCGGCCCACTTTGGAGCTCGCATACGACGACCGCGACTACGCGGCGCTTCGTGCTGCCCTGGGCTCAGGTGAGCGCGTCGTCCAGGCGTCATCCTCGATTCAGCCGTATCTGATCGCCGCGCTCGCCGAAGACTCCGATGCACTCGCCGAACGCGCGGTTGTCGTGGTCGCGCCCGACGACGTCGGCGCTCGCGACCTCGCGCGCGAGCTTGGCGCCTATCTAGCGCCGCGCCGCGTTCGCCACTACCCCTCGCGCGGCACCGGCTACGCATCGCACGTCGCGCCGCCGCCCCACCTGGTCGGCCTGCGGATCGCCGCATTGGACGCTTTGACTGCTGCCGGCGAAGGCGAGCCGCCGGTGGTCGTCGCAAGCGCCGTCGCACTGGCAGAGACCGTGCCCGACTCCTCGCTTCGCCCCGAAGGATTCTCGCTCAGGGTCGGCGAGGAGATCGACCTCACCTTCTGCGCCGAGCTTCTGGCCGAGGCGGGCTACGAGCGAGTGGATCAGGTCGAGGCGCGTGGCCAATTCGCACTTCGCGGCGGCATCCTGGACGTCTTCGGCGCTACCGAGGATCGCGCCGCCCGCCTGGAGTTATTCGGCGACGAGATCGAGTCCATCCGCTGGTTCTCGACGTTTACTCAGCGCTCGCTGGGCGAAGCGCGAGAGCTCGAGCTCTCGCCGGCGGCCGAGCTCGCTTCTGAGCACCGGATGCTTGCCGAGGCCGCGCTCGACGACACCGAGGAAGAGGAGAAAGGGCCGATCGACTTCTTGCCCGTGGATTCCTTCCGGGCTCCGCTCGATCTGATCGGCGACGAGGTCGCCCTGCTCACGGCCGCCGACGAAGAGATCGACGCGGCGCTCCGCACGCACTGGGAGGACGTGACCGCGGCGATGCACTCGGACGACGCCCGCCGCCTCTACGTGGACGTGGCCGAGCCTCTGGCCGAGCGCGCCTCGCTCCGCCTTCGCACGACCGCGCCTCAAGAGGGCTTGGTCTCGATCCGAGCCCAGGCCCCCGCCTCGGCTGCCCGGTCGATCGCGGAGGCCGAGCCGCAGCTCGAGCGCGAGGTCCGTTCGGGCTATCGCGTGGTCGTTGCCTTCGACCACCGCGGCGAGGCCGAGCGCGCGCGCTACAACCTGCAACGGGTCGAGACCTCCTTCCTGGGCGCAGTCCTGCCCTCGCACCCCGGCGTCCATTTCACGGAGGCTTCGATCGGCGAGGGGTTCGTCTCACCGGCGCTAAAGCTCGCGGTTATCCCGTGGCGAAAGCTCGTCCACCGCCGCGCCGCGGCGGCGCCCACGGTGCGGGGGACGCTCGCCTCGATGGGCGACCTCGCGGTCGGCGACCACGTCGTCCACCAAGACCACGGGATCGCCCGGTTCGCCGGTTTCGAGACGAAGACCGTCGGGGGCATCACGCGCGACTATCTGGAGCTCTCCTACCGCGGCGAGGACCGCGTGTTCGCTCCCACCGAGCAGCTCGCGAAGATCACACGCTACGTAGGGGTGGGCGGCGAGGCACCGGTGCTCTCGGCGCTCGGCTCCAAGCGCTGGGACTCGATCAAAGCCCGCGCCAGGCGTGCGGCCCGCGCTCTCGCCGGCGACCTCTTGAACCTCTACGCAGAGCGTGCCGCACGGCGAGGCCATACGTTCGGCCCCGACTCTGAGTGGTCGCTCCAGCTCGAGCAGGCGTTCCCGTATCGCGAGACGGCCGACCAGCTCGAAGCGATCGAGGCGACCCGCTCCGACATGGAGTCCGATCGCCCGATGGACCGCCTGATCTGCGGCGACGTCGGCTACGGCAAGACCGAGGTCGCTCTTCGCGCGGCGGCGAAGGCGGCGGGGGAGGGCAAACAGGTCATGCTGTTGGTGCCCACCACCGTGCTCGCCCAGCAGCACCTGGGCACCTTTCGCGAGCGCTTCGCCGAGCTTCCGTTCGAGGTCGACGCGGTGTCCCGGCTTCGAAAGCCCGCCGAGGTGCGGGCGACGCTCAAGGCGTTCTCCGAGGGCGGCGTCGACATCCTCATCGGCACGCACCGCCTGCTCTCGCGCGACGTCCGCGCGAAGGACCTCGGGCTCCTCATCGTCGACGAGGAGCAGCGCTTTGGCGTCAAGCAGAAGGAGCTGTTGCGCCAGCTCAAGCTGCGGGTCGACGTCCTCTCTCTCTCAGCGACGCCGATCCCGCGCACGCTTCAGATGAGCCTCGCCGGCCTTCGCGACATCTCGGTGATCGAGACGCCCCCCGAGGGTCGCCGCCCGATCCGAACCTACGTGGGCCCTTATGACGAGGAGCTGGTGGCGAAGGCCATCCGTCGTGAGGTCGACCGCGACGGGCAATGCTTCTTCCTCCACAACCGGATCGAGACGCTCCACGAGATGGCGGAGCGACTCCGCGCGCTCTGCCCGGGCGTCCGCTTTGCCGAGGCTCATGGGCAGATGGACATGGGGCAGCTCGAGGGCACGATGCTGGGCTTTATGCGAGGCGACGCGGACTGCCTGGTGGCCACCACGATTATCGAGTCGGGCCTCGACATCCCGCAGGCGAACACGCTGATCGTCGAGCGCGCGGATCTGCTCGGGCTCGCGCAGGCCTACCAGATCCGCGGCAGGGTCGGGCGCTCTTCAGAGCGCGCCTTCGCCTACATGCTCCACCCGACCTCCGAGGCGCTCTCGGCGGAGGCGGCCGCTCGCCTCGCCACCCTCTCAGACCACACCGAGCTGGGCTCGGGCTTCGCGATCGCGATGCGAGACCTCGAGCTTCGGGGCGCGGGCGATCTCCTCGGCGACGAGCAGTCCGGCCATGTCGCCGCGATCGGCTTCGAGCTCTACCTCTCGATGCTCGAGCAGGCGACGGAGGCGCTGCGTGAGGGCGGCGACGGAGAGGGCGCGCCCGAGTCGCAGGTGCGCGTGGACGTCGACGTCTCAGCCTATGTGCCCTCCGACTACATCCCCTTCGAGGCCGCGAAGATCGAGCTTCACCGCCGCATCGCGGGCGCCCGCGAGGTGGGCGAGCTCCGCGCGCTCAGAGACGAGCTCCGCGACCGCTTTGGCCCGGCGCCGGATCCGGTCGAGGCCCTGCTCGAGCTCCAGCGCGCCCGCATCGAGGTGGGCAAGGCGGGGGGCCGTGTAGCCGAGGTTCGCGGCGGGCGCCTGTCGATCTCGCCGCTGGAGCTGGATTCCGCTCGGGTGGGCGCCATTCGCGAGGCGATTCCGGAGGCGATGTACGAAACGGCGCGCCAGACGCTGTCACTCCGCGTGCCCGATGAGCCGGCGGAGAGGCTCGAAGCGCTGCTTGCCCTGGTGGGCGCCTTAACGACACGTGAACCCGCGCTAGTCGAATCCCGCTAGGTTTTTCGCCGAATGAGAAGTCTTTCCAAGAGAACCCTCGTCCTGGTATCCACCCTCGTCCTGGCAGTCCTCGTGGGACTGGTTGCCGCGACCATGGGCATTGGCAAGATCAGCCTGCCCAGCGGCGCAGTCGCCTTCGTCGAGGGCGTCGAGAACGGCGAGATCACTCAAGACGAGTTCGATCTCGCGATCGACCAGGCCGCGGCCGGCGAGCAGCAGGCAGAGCCCCCCGAGCCCGGCACGCCCCAGTTCGACGCGCTGAAGATTCCGGCGGTTTCCGATCTCCTCCTCTCGCGCTGGGTCGGGGGCGAGGCCGAGGAGCGGGGCATCGACATCACCGATCGCGAGGTGGAAGCAGAGCTCGCGACGATCATTGACGAGCAGTTCGGCGGCCAAGAGGAGTTCGATCGCTTCCTGGAGCAGTCCGGCCTCTCAGAGGAAGACGCTCAGGAGCAGGTGACGCTTCAGCTCCAGACCCAGTGCATTCAGGACCAGGTCGTCCCGCAGGACCCCGAAGCCGAAGTGCCTCAGGCCCAGCGCGAAGGCTGTCAGGGAGACGAAGAGCTTGAGATCACCGATCAGGAGATCGAGGACTTCTACAACGAGAACATCGCCCAGTTCGAAACGCCCGAGACGCGCGATGTCCGCACCCTCTTAAACCCCAACGAGGACAAGGCGCGCCAAGCTGTCGACGAGCTCGGCGACGACCCCGACGCGGCAACCTGGAAGCGGGTGACCAAGAAGCTTTCGACCGATCAGGCCACCGCGGACCTGGGCGGCCTGCGGCCGGGCGTGGCACCGGGTCAGAACGAGCCCGTGCTCGACGAGGCGATTTTCTCCGCCGCGGAAGGTGAGGTCGTCGGACCCATCGAGACCGAGACGGGCTTTTATGTGATTGAGGTCGAGACGATCAACGAGGCTGAGACGCAGCCGCTGAGCGAGGAAACGAGCGCGCAGATCCGACAGCAGCTCGTAACCCAGGAGCAGCAGGCGGCCGTCACCGACTTCCAGGACGGGTTCGTCTCCAAGTGGCAGGCGCGCACCGTCTGCTCGGAGGACCTCATCGCGAACGACGAGGACGGCACGATTGAAACCCAGCTTTCCGAGCGCTGCTCCAACTTCAGCGTCACCGACGACGGTTGCATCGGCGACGACGAGGACGACGAGCCGGGCATCGACCCGACCACCGGCCAGGAGCTCGAGGTTCCCGACGGATGCGGCGCCGTCGTCGTGGCGCCGCCGGTGATCTCGCCGATTGCGCTGCCGCAGGACGAGCAGGACCCAACTGCGGTCGTCACGACGCCCATCGGCGGGCCGCTTCCACAGGGCGTGCAGATGCCCGTCGAGGACGATCCGACTGAGGGCGCAACGCCGCTCGGCGTCCCCGGTGCGCCGGGAACGGTGCCGCCAGGCACGGTGCCTCCGGGCACGGCGCCTCCCACGGGAGCGCCTCCGACCGGAGCGCCTCCCACGGGTGCGCCTCCTGGCGCGGCGCCTCCGACAGCGCCGCCGACCCAGCCGCCGACCCAGCCGCCAGGCTGATCGGGGGCCTTCGGTGAGCGGCGATGCCGCCGCTGCGCTCGCCCGGCTGGATGGGATAACCCGGCGCCTTCGGGTTGAGTGCCCGTGGGATCGCGAGCAGGACGAGCGCTCGATCGTCCCGCACACGGTGGAGGAGGCCTACGAGCTTGCCGACGCCGCAGCCCAAGGCGATGACGCAAAGCTCATCGACGAGCTCGGCGACGTGCTCTTTCAGGTCTACTTTTTGGCGCTCCTCTTAGAGGAACGAGGCGCGGGCTCGCTCGCCGAAGTGGCAGAGGGCATAAGCGCCAAGCTCATCCGCCGACACCCGCACGTGTTCGACGAGAGCGAGGCACGCGAGCTTCTCGGCGACGGTGACCCGGAGACTTCGCGCGAAGTCCTCGCCAACTGGGACAAGATCAAGCGCGAGGTCGAGGGTCGCGGACGAACAGACCCGTTCGCGGATGTGCCTGAGATCCTGCCAGGCCTCCTCTACGCGCGAAAGATCCTGCGCCGGGCGGACGCAGGCGCGGGATCATCTCCGCCGAAGGAGCCCGAGGTCCGCGACCGCGCGGAGAACTGGCTGGGCGAGGTCCTCTTGGAGCTGGTGAGGATCTCGCGACGGCTGGGGGTGGATCCTGAGCTGGCGGTGCGCTCGGCCGCGGACCGCGTGCGTGAAGAGGTGCGGGGCGGAGACTAGAATCGGCTAGTCCTCGCTGCGCTTCCGCGCCGCGGGGTGTTTCTTCAAATGGCCGAGATCGAACGCATCAAAGCGCGGCAGATCCTCGACTCCAGGGGCAATCCCACGGTCGAGGTCGACGTGATCCTCCGCTCGGGCGCGATCGGCCGCGCCGCCGTTCCCTCTGGCGCTTCGACGGGCGAGTTCGAGGCCACCGAGCTTCGCGATGGCGGCTCGGAATGGCTCGGTAGGGGCGTCTCGAACGCGGTCGCAAACGCCAACGGCGAAATCGCCGATGCGCTCACGGGTACCGACGCCTCTGACCAAGGGGCCCTCGACCGGGCGATGATCGATCTCGATGGCACGCCCAACAAGTCGCGCCTCGGCGCCAACGCCATTCTGGGCGTTTCACTGGCCGCCGCGCGCGCATCGGCCGCCGAGGCGGGCCAACCGCTCTATGCCTACGTCGCCGCGCTCGCGGACGCGGAATCGCCGTCAGTCCTGCCCGTCCCGATGATGAACGTCTTAAACGGCGGCGCCCACGCCGACAACTCGGTGGACTTCCAGGAGTTCATGGTCGTCCCCGCCGGCGCCGGCTCGTTTGCCGAGGCGCTTCGCGTCGGCACCGAGGTGTTCCATGCGCTCAAGGGCATCCTCAAAGAGCGCGGCCTGAACACTGCGGTCGGCGACGAGGGCGGCTTCGCTCCCGACCTTGACTCGAACCGCGACGCGCTCGGAGCGCTCGTGGACGGCATCGAGGCGGCCGGATACAAGCCGGGCGACGACGTCCACATCGCCCTCGACCCGGCGACCAGCGAGATCTTCGAGGGCGGCTCCTACGTGCTCGAGCACGAGGATCGCTCGCTCTCCCCCGATGAGATGGCGGCCTACTGGGCCGACGCGATCGACTCGTTTCCCATCGTCTCGATCGAGGACGGGATGGACGAGGAGGACTGGGACGGCTGGAAGGCTCTGACGGACCGAATCGGCGAGCGCTGCCAGCTTGTCGGCGACGACCTCTTTGTGACCAACCCCGAGCGCCTCACTCGCGGGATCGAGGCCGGTGTCGGGAACTCGATCCTGGTCAAGGTGAACCAGATCGGAACGCTCACCGAGACCCTCGATGCGATCCGGATCGCCCGGGATGCCGGCTACACAGCGGTCATGTCCCACCGCTCGGGCGAGACCGAGGACACGACGATTGCAGACCTCGCCGTCGCGACCGGCGTCGGCCAGATCAAGACCGGCGCGCCCTCTCGCTCCGACCGCGTCGCCAAGTACAACCAGCTCCTGCGGATCGAAGAGGAGCTTGGCGACGCTGCGACCTATCCGGGCATCGAAGCTTTCAGCGGCAGGTAACGCGCTTCAGGCGTTGAAGCGATGATGCGTGAGCACGCGCGCGTATCGGATTGCACCCCGCCGGCCTGGCGCCGGACGCTCCGCCTCGCGCGTGGACTGGGAGCGGCTCGGCCGCTTCAGCCTGGTCCTGATCCTCTTCGTGATCCTTGCGCTCTACATCAACCCGATCGTGAACTTCGTCGACGCCTGGCGCGATTCCGGCGCCGAGCAGGCTCAGCTGGCCGAGCTCAAGCAGGAGAACCAGGAGCTCAAGGCGCGGGCGGCAACGCTCGAGAACTCCGACGCGGCCGAGCTCGGCGCACGGAGCCTGGGCATGGTGAACCCCGACGAGCGCTCGGTCGTGATCTGCGACTCGTCGGGCCCGGAGGGCTGCGCGACCACCGCACCCTGAAGCTTCCTCTCCGTGAGCGTCCCAGGTTGCGGCCCATAGACCTCGGCGTCGGACGTTCGCCTTGTAAAGCGGAAGAGGCCAAGTGAGCGACCGAGCCCTCGGCGCCGGCGATTACGTCCTCGGCATGGCGGAGCTGGGCCTGGTCGTTATGGCCATGGCGTTCGCGGCGGTGCGCCTGCGCCGTCTGGCTCTGCCCGGCTTCTCCGGCCCGCCGGCGCTCGTCTGCGACGTGATCGGCGCCATCACCCTCGCTGTCCTCCTCGGCGAGCTCCTCGGAACCTTCGGCGGCTTCAGCGAGATCGGCTACCTGATCGGCTCGGTACTCGTGGCCGCAATCGCCGCCCTGGCCACAGGGGTCAGACCCGGGGTCAGACCCCGCTGGGGGGTCAGACCCCTTCGTGACGAAAGTGAAACGCCTCGTGACGAGAGTGGCACGCCTCCCCCGCCGCCGAGCCACAGGCTTGGCCTGCCGATCGTTGCGATCGTCGTCGCGGCGATCTTCGCGGCCTGGGCCATCCCGACGCTCTCGGGAATCACGGGCGGCATGGGGCGGGCCGACTCGCTCTGGTACCACATGCCGCTTTCGCTCCGGTTCGCAGAGACGGGCTCGACCGGCGAAATCTTCTTCTTCGACCCGATCTTCTACGCCTCGTTTTACCCGGCGAACACCGAAGTCCTCCACGCGATCCCGATCCTCACGTTCGATCGCGATTTCGTCTCGCCGCTCTTAAACCTCGGTTTCCTGGCGCTCGGCCTGATCTCGGCCTGGGCGATCGGAAGGCCATACGGGCTGGCGCCGCAGGCGCTCTTGGGCGGCGCGGTCGTGCTCGGCGCGGAGACGATGACGGACTTCCAGGCGGGCGAGGCGCTGAACGACGTCGGTGGCGTCGTCTTCCTGCTCGCGGCCGTCGCGATCCTGGTGAACGGTTACGCGGCTCGCGAAGACAGCCGCTCGATCGGCGTTGGCGCGCTCGGGTTCGCGGGTGCGGCTGCCGGGCTGGCCGCTGGCACCAAGCTCTCGTTCCTGGCCGCGGTCGCGCTCTTGACTCTTGCGGTGATGGTCGTCGCGCCTGCGGGCCGCCGGATCCGGGCAACCGCGTTCTTCGCCGCGCCGATGCTGTTGGCCGGCGGCTACTGGTACCTGCGAAACCTCATCCAGGTCGGAAACCCGATCCCGTACACGGCATGGGGCCCGCTTGGGCTTCCAGCTCCCGAGCGAGACTTCGAGCTTCGGCCTGGCTACGCGGTGGTCCACTACTGGAACGACGTCGGCGTCTGGGGCGACTGGTTCGTCCCCAAGCTCTCCGAGGAGCTGGGACCCCTCTGGCCGCTGGTACTCCTGGGCGTAGTCGGCGGAGGCATCTACGCGGTCTGGAAGGGGCGCGAGCCGATCTTGCGGGCCCTGGGGGCCGTCGCGCT
>Ga0208612_1000718_pt1 | contig 13975 bp, 15 predicted proteins | sample AntDryMetagUQ889_FD_188089 | JGI IMG/M metagenome (GOLD analysis project Ga0208612, IMG submission 188089) | Polar desert microbial communities from Antarctic Dry Valleys - UQ889 (SPAdes) | ecosystem: Environmental > Terrestrial > Soil > Desert | place: Antarctic Dry Valleys | collected 2008-12-31 | reverse complement strand
CATCGGCGATACCATCAGCTCCGACGAGATCGGCCACTTCGCGGCACTCCCGCGCTTCCAGCCCGAGCATTTCGCGCTGCTGCGGCACGCGCGGGCGGACCGCTACAAGCAGTTCCTCAAGGGGCTGACCCAGATCGAGGAAGAAGGAGCGATCCAGCTCTTTTATCCGGTCAGCACGGGATCGCGGGAACCGATCATGGCGGCGGTCGGCGCCTTGCAATTCGATGTTGTCCGCTTTCGGCTGGAGTCGGAATACAATGTCGAGACGATTATGGAACGACTCAGCTTCTCGGTTGCGCGCTGGGCGACCGGCGACGACCTGCTCGCGGCGGGCCTTCCCGAGGGGCCCGCGATCGGCCGCGGGTTGGCGGCGGCGCTGCGCGCGAAGCTCGACGGCCAGGCTCCGACCCGCGAGGAGGAGATGCGGATCGCGACCGCGGCTGCCGCAGCAGCAGGCGATCCAGACGCCTCGCACTAGTGGACCGCCCAGCAACGATGCACCCGAATCCGCGGGCGCAGATCGCCGCCATGGCGGCGTCCTCAGTCGCCCACATAGCGCCGCTATGCGGGCCAGCGCCCGCAGGGCGCGCTGCGAGCGCGGAGCGCGAGTCGTCCTTGCCAGCCGTCGCCTGCGCCTCGCGTCTTCAGGCACAACGTCCCTGGACGGCCCACTAGCCTTGCGCCGATGCGCTGGCGCGAGCGAGATCGGGTCCGCTGGCTCGAAGCCACGCTTCCCGGCGCCACGGCCGCCTTCTCCACTCGGCTCGGGGGGGTCGGCGAGGGCGCCTTCGCGACGCTCAACCTGGGCCTCTACACCGACGACGCAGCCGAGACCGTGCACACCAACCGCCTGCGCCTGTCGACGGCACTCGGTCGCGACCCCGAGGGCATCCTCTTCGGTCATCAGGTCCATGGCGCCGAGCTCGTCCGCCGCGATCATCCCCCGGGCCGCAACCCCTGGAGTGATTCCGACGCCCCGCCGGTCGAAGGCGACGGGCAGGTGACCTCGGCCGCGGAGCTGACGCCATTGGTGCAGGTGGCCGACTGCCTGCCCGTGATCGTGGCCGGCCCCGGGGGGATTGCCGCGCTGCACTGCGGCTGGCGCGGGCTGGCCGCCGGGATCCTCGAGCGCGGCGCCCGCCAGGTCGAGGCGACGGCGGCGGCGATCGGGCCCGGGATCGGGCGCTGTTGCTACGAGGTCGGCCCCGAGGTGCTGGCGCAGTTCAGCCCGCTGGGAGAGGGGATCGCCGACGGCCGCATGCTCGACCTCGCGGAGGTGGCGCGGCGCCTGCTGGTGGGTGCCGGCGTCGAGCGGGTCGAGACGGCGAGCCTCTGCACCAGCTGCGAGCCCGCTCTCTTTTTCTCCCACCGCCGCGACCAGGGTCGCACCGGTCGCCAGGCGGGGTTGGCCTGGCTCGACGATGCCTGAGCCGATCACCGGCATCGATCCGCGGCGGCTGCGCGATCGGCTCGAGGCCGTGCGCGAGCGCTGCGGACCCGGGGTCGAGATCCTCGTCGCCTGCAAGTACGTCGAGGTCGCCGAAATGGGAGCGCTGGTCGACGCGGGCGTCGGCCTCGTCGGCGAGAACCGGCTCCAGGACCTGGAGGCGAAGCACGCCCACTTCGGCGACGCCTTCACCTGGGACTTCATCGGCAACCTTCAGAGCCGTAAGGTCAAGCGGGTGGTGCCGCTGGTGCGGCTGATCCACTCGGTCGCGTCCGAGTCGGTGCTCGAGCAGCTCGGCCGCCACGCCGCGCAGACCGAGATCCTGGTCGAGGTCGATCTCGCCGGAGAGCAGAGCAAGGGTGGGGTCGAGCCCTCGCGACTGGGCGAGTTCATCGCCGGCTCCCCGGTGAAGGTCGGCGGGCTGATGACGATGCCGCCGTTCGCCGACGATCCAGAGGACTCGCGTCCCCACTTCCGGCGGCTCCGAGAGCTCGCCGCCGAGCACGGGCTCGCCCGCCTCTCGATGGGGACGAGTCAGGACTGGCAGGTGGCGGTCGAGGAGGGAGCGACGATCATCCGGCTGGGCAGCTCGCTGCTTCGCTAGCTCGCTGGGTCCTGACTTGGGCGCGCAGGCGGGGGAATTGCCAGCAACAGGGCATAATGCCGGGTAAGAGGAAAACCGGTTCGGGACGCGAACATCGCAGCGATATGGCACTTCGAGACACATGGCACCGGGCACTCGTCTATTTCGGGCTCGCTGAGGACCCCGACTACCGCGAGTACGACGCCTACGAGCCGGACACCGCGCCGCACGGCCATGGACAGGTCTACGAGAGCGCTCCCGCCCGCAGCGCGACCGTCAGCCGGATCTCCGAGCGGCGCCGCTCGCGCGACGAGATCGATGACATCTTCGCCGACGAAGCGCCGTCGCGCTCGCGGGTGCTGCAGCCGGTCGGCAACGGCGGCCCCGACGTCCAGGTCCACCTGGTCACGCCGACGAGCTTCAACGACGCTCAGGAGGTCGCCGACCGCTTCAAGCAGACGGTGCCGGTGATCCTCAACCTGCAGACCACCGACAGCGAGCTCGCCAAGCGCCTGATCGACTTCGCCTCCGGGCTCACCTACGCGCTCGACGGGGGCATGCAGAAGATCGCCGAGAAGACCTTCCTGCTGACACCCCGCAACGTCGAGGTCTCCGCCGAGGAGAAGGCGCGCCTCGTCGAAAAGGGCTTCTTCAACCAATCCTGAACGGCCCAGCCGCCCGCACGCCCGGACGCGGGCTGGTGGCAGGGCGGAATACATCCCGCCACGTCCTCCGCTCTCGCTCGAATCAATTGTCCGCGGCGTCCGCCGCGGACTTTTTGTTGTGCTTCCGCGCCCGGGCGTGCGGGCCGGTACGCCGGCCCGTGTAGGGACCCCTCATTAGGCTGCTGCGTATGAAGATCGGATTCGCCGGCTCGGGGAACATGGCCGCGGCGATGGCGCGGGGCTGGGCCTCGGCCGAGGCCGGGCCCGAGGCGATGTTGTTCACCGACGCCGGGTCCGGTCGGGCGGCGAAGCTGGCCGAGGAGCTCAGGGGGACGGCGGTCGGGTCGCTTGGCGAGCTGGCCGAGGCCGCCGACGCGATCGTGCTCGCGGTCAAGCCCGCCGGGCTCGAGCAGGCCGCGGCGGAGCTCGGCGATCGCCGCCCGATCGTCTCCGTGCTCGGCGCCACCTCGCTCGAGCGCCTGCGCGACGCCTTCGGCGCCGCCCCGGTGGTGCGGACGATGCCGACCGTGGCAACCGAGCTTCATTGCGGCGTGATCTGCCACGCGCCGCTCGGTGAGGCCGAGGCCGAGGTCGGGGCCGAGATCCTCGCGCTGCTCGGCCAGCTCGGCGCCCTGGTCGAGGTCGAGGACGAGCGGATGGACGCCGCGACCGCGGTCATGGGCTGCAGCCCCGCCTACTTCGCGGTCGTCGCCGAGGCGCTGGCCGCCGCCGGCGCCAACGAGGGTGGGCTCGACCCGGATCTGGCGACCTCGCTGGTGGTGGAGACGATGGCCAGCACCGCGGAGCTGTTGCGTCGGTTCTCTCCCCAGCGGCTGCGCATGGCGGTCGCCTCGCCCGGCGGCAGCACCGAGGCCGGCCTCGACGCCCTCGACGCCGGCAACGTCGGCGAGGACTTCGCCGACGCGGTGCACGCCTCGCTCGATCGGATGCGCGGATGAGCCTGGCGCTGACCCGCGGCGACATCGCCACCTACGTCGACGCGCTCGTGCTCGTCTACACGATCCTGATCTTCGTCAACATCCTGCTCTCCTGGATCCAGCAGTTTCGGCCGTTGCCCTACAACCTGACCCTGCGCTCGGTGATCGGCTTCGTCGAGGACACCACCAACCCGTATCTCGCCGTCTTTCGCAGCTTCGTGCCCCGGATCGGCCCCCTCGACATCAGCCCGATCCTCGCGATCCTGGTGCTCAACATCCTCGGTGGGCTGCTCGCAAGCGCGATTCGCGGGTGAGCATCCGCGCCCGCGCCTGGGTCCGGATGCTCGCGGTCGGCGGGATCGTCGTCGCGCTCGACCAGGCGGCGAAGGCCGCCGTGATCGCAGCCATGGCCCCGGGAGAACGCACCGAGCTGGCCCTCGGCTTCGAGCTCGTGCGGGTCGGCAACAGCGGCATCGCCTTCGGCCTGCTCGACGACGGCAGCGACGCGCTCGTGCTCGCGATCACCCTGGCGGCGCTCGCCCTGGTGGTCGTCTGGTTTGCCTTCGACATCAGCCGTCCCGGCCAATGGCTCGGCGTCGGTCTGCTGGTCGGGGGCGCGGCCGGCAACCTGATCGACCGGCTGCGCCTCGACGCCGTCACCGACTTCTTCGACCCACCGTTCTGGCCCGCCTTCAACCTCGCGGATGTCTCGATCACCGCCGGGGTCCTGGTGATCGCCTGGGTTGCCTTCACCGCCCCGGTCGAACCCGAGCCCGGGGTGCGGTGAGCGCGCCGCCGCCGGGAGTCGTCCACCTCGACGAGCGGCTCGCGGTGATCGAGAAGCCCCCGGGCCTGGTCGTCCACCCGGCCCCCGGGCACCACGAGCCGACCCTGGTCGACCTGCTCGGCGAGCTGCTCGGCGGCGGTGCGGAGGAACGGCCCGGGATCGTTCACCGTCTCGACAAGGACACCTCCGGGCTGATGTTGGTGGCGCGCGACGAGGAGGCGCACCGGCTGTTGTCGCGGATGATCAAGGACCGCGAGGTCGGCCGCGAGTACATGGCGCTGATCGAGGGCCACCCACGCTCGCGCTCCGGCACGATCGATGCGCCCCTCGGGCGCGATCACCGGGCGCCCGAGCGGCGGGCGGTCCGCGGCCGTGGCGCCCGCGAGGCCCGCACCCACTTCACCGTGCTCGAGCCGCTGCCCGCCGACACCCTGGTCGAGGCGCGGCTGGAGACCGGCCGCACCCATCAGGTCCGCGCCCATTTCGCCGCGATCGGCCATCCGGTCGCCGGCGATCCGCGCTACGGCCACGCCGGGCGGCACGGGCTCGAGCGCCAGTTCCTGCACAGCGCCAGGCTGCGGATCGTCCATCCGTTCAACGGCGAGCAGCTGGTGTTCGAGTCGAAGCTGCCCGCCGACCTGGGGACGGCGCTCGAGCGGGCCCGGGCTAAATGACCGACCCCTCTAGACTGCGCGACGACCAGAAACCGACCCCCTGGCAACCGCAACGGGACCCTGCCCGGCCGCCACGAAAAACGGCTGGGTTTCCGCTCGGGCCCAGGGATTTCACCGACCGAAACCCAAGGGAGCATCGATGTCCGAGCCCGGACTCAAGGACCTGCTGCAGGCAGGACTGCATTTTGGCCATCAGACGCGGCGCTGGAATCCGCGCATGCGCCGCTACATCCACGGCGAGAGCGATGGCATCCACATCATCGACCTGCTGCAGACCGAGCATCTGCTGGCGCAGGCGCAGCGGTTCGCCGCCGAGGTCGCCGGCAAGGGCGGCACCGTGCTCTTCGTCGGCACCAAGAAGCAGGCTCGCGACTCGGTCAAGGCCTGGGCGGACCGCTGCGGGATGCCGTATGTCAACCAGCGCTGGCTCGGCGGCCTGCTGACCAACTTCCAGACGATGTCGGCGCGGATCGATCGCCTGCACGAGCTCAACTCGCTCAAGGACGGTGGCCGCCTCGAGCTGCTGCCGACCAAGGAGCGGATGTCGATGGAGGCCGAGCTCGAGAAGCTCGAGTACAACCTCGGCGGCGTCCGCGATCTCAAGCGCGTCCCGCAGGCAGCGCTGATCCTCGACCTGAAGACCGAGGCGATCGCCGTGCACGAGTGCGAGCGCCTCCACATCCCGATCCTCGGCTTGGTCGACACCAACGTCGATCCGCGGGCGATCACCTTCCCGATCCCCGGCAACGACGACTCGATCCGCTCCTGCGAGATGGTCGTCTCGACGATCGGCGAGGGCATCGAGCAGGCCGCCAACACCTACCGCGCGGCCGAGGAAAAGAAGCGCGCCGAGGAGGAGGAGCGCCGCCGCGTCGCCGATGAGGAGCGTCGGCGTCGCGACGCGGAGGAGAAGGAGCGCCAGGAGGCCCAGGAGGCCGCACGCGCCGCGCAGGCCGCCGAGGCGGCGGCCGGGCAGCAGGCCGCCCAGCAGCGCCCACAACGACCGCAGGCGCCGCAGCAGCGCCAGCAGCCGGTGCGCCCGCCCGAGCCGCCCGCACAGCCGCCGCAGCCGCGTCCGACCCCGGTGCACCCGCAGGCGGTGCCTGCGGACCCGGAGCCTGCGCCGACCGACGAGACCCCGAAGGAAGGTGGCTGATGGCGGTCACGGCCACCGACGTCAAGGCGCTTCGCGAGCGCACCGGCGCCGCGATGATGGATTGCAAGACGGCGCTCTCCGAGGCCGACGGCGACCTCGAGCGGGCGATCGACATCCTCCGCGTCAAGGGCCAGGCATCCGCCTCCAAGCGGGCCGGGCGCGCGACCTCGGAGGGGATCGTCGCCTCCTACGTCCACGCCAACGGCAAGGTGGGGGTCCTGGTCGAGGTCCAGTCGGAGACGGATTTCGTCGCCCGCAACGAGGACTTCCAGGAGTTCGCGCGCGAGGTTGCGATTCACATCGCCGCTTCGCCGTCGACGCTGCACGTCACCCCCGACGAGATTCCCGCCGAGCAGGTCGAGGCCGAGCGCAAGGTGTTCGAGGCCAAGGCCCGCGAGGAGGGCAAGCCCGACAACGTGGTCGAGAAGATCGTCGAGGGCCAGCTGAACAAGTGGTCGAAGGAGATCGCCCTGCTCGACCAGGAGCACGTGCGCACCGACCGCTACGAGGGCAAGACGATCGAGCAGCTTCGCGCCGACATCGCCGCGAAGACCGGGGAGAACATCCGCATCGCCCGCTTCGCCCGCTTCGTCGTCGGCCAGGACTAGGCTCGGCCCGGTGCCGGAACCAGTCTTCAAGCGAATCCTGCTGAAGATCTCCGGCGAGGCCCTGATGGGCTCGCTCGAGTACGGCACCGACCCCGAGCGGGTCGAGCAGATCACCGGCCAGGTGCACGAGATCAGCGAGCGCGGCGTCGAGGTGGCGATGGTGGTCGGCGCCGGCAATATCTACCGCGGCCTGCAGGGCGCCGCCCAGGGCATGGACCGGGCGACCGCCGACTACATGGGAATGCTGGCGACGGTGCTCAACGCGCTCACCCTCCAGGACGCGCTCGAGAAGCGCGGCACCTACACGCGGGTGCTCTCCGCGATCGAGGTCACCGAGGTCGCCGAGCCCTACATCCGGCGGCGCGCGATCCGCCACCTCGAGAAGGGCCGGGTGGTGATCTTCGGCGCCGGGACCGGCAACCCGTTCTTCACCACCGACACCGCCGCGGCGCTGCGCGCGCTCGAGATCCACGCGGAGGCGATCCTGATGGCCAAGCACGGGGTGGAGGGTGTCTACGACGCCGATCCCAGCAAGGTCCCGGGGGCGAAGTTCCTGCCCGAGATCACCCACATGCAGGCGATCGAACAGGGCCTTCGGGTGATGGACTCGACCGCGCTCTCGCTCTGCATGGACAACGACCTGCCGATCCACGTCTTCAACATGGCCGACGAGCGCAACATAGATAGGATCGTCTGCGGCGAGCGGGTGGGGACCATTGTCAGGTCGGGAGGATGAGAGAGGCTCGTGTCTGAGATCACCGAAGAGTTCCTGGTCGATGCCCGCGGGCGGATGACCAAGTCGGTCGAGGCCTGTCGTCACGAGCTCGCCACGGTGCGCACCGGCCGAGCCTCGCCGCATCTGCTCGATCGGATCAGCGTCGACTACTACGGGGTCGAGACCCCGATCAAGCAACTCGCCCAGGTCGCCGCCAGCGACGCCCGGCTGCTGACCCTGACGCCCTTCGACAAGAACTCGATCGCCGCGATCGAGAAGGCGATCCTCGAGTCCGACGTCGGGCTGACGCCCAACAACGACGGCAACGTGATCCGCCTGCAGATCCCGGAGCTCAACGAGGAACGCCGCCGCGAGATGGTCAAGGTCGTCCACGGCGTCGGCGAGGAGGGCAAGGTCGCGATTCGCAACATCCGCCGCGACGTCATGCACGACCTGCGCGAGCTCAAGAAGGAGGGCGAGGTCGGCGAGGATGACGAGCGCCGCGCCGAGGCCGAGCTGCAGAAGCGCACCGACGAGGCGACCAAGGAGATCGACGGCCTGCTGAAGGCCAAAGAAGAAGAGATCCTCGAAGTTTGAACCCCGATTCCGACGCCCCGAGGTTCGTGGCGATCATCACCGACGGCAACGGGAGATGGGCGGCGGAAAGGGGGCTGGCACCGATCGAGGGTCACGAAGCCGGCGCCGACGTCGTCAAGGCGCGGCTGCGCGACGCGGCGGAGTTCGGGATCGAGGAGCTGACCGTGTTCTCGTTCTCGACCGAGAACTGGCAGCGGCCGCGGGCCGAGGTCGAGGGGCTGATGGCGATGTTCGCCGCACGCATCGACCGCGAGACCCCCGAGCTCGACCAGGAGGGAGTGCGGATGCGCTTCGTCGGCCGTCGCGAGGGCGTCTCGGCCGAGCTCACAGAGCGCATGGAGTGGGCCGAGGCCGAGACGGCCACCAACCGGCGGATCACCCTGTTCGTCGCCTTCAACTACGGCGGCCGGGCGGAGATCGTCGACGCGGCGCGAAGCTTCTCGGGAGAGTCCGAGGCGGAGTTTCGCCGCCACCTCTACGCGCCTGAGATGCACGATCCCGACCTCCTGATCCGCACCAGCGGCGAGCAGCGTCTCTCCAACTTCCTGCTCTGGCAGTGCGCCTACGCCGAGCTCGTCTTCCGCGACGAGCTCTGGCCGGACTTCGGCCGCGACGCGTTCAGCGCTGCACTCGCCGAGTACGAGCAGCGCAGGCGTCGCTTCGGGGGTCGCTGAGGGTGGAGGGATCGCAGCCTTTCGACTCGGAGCTCGACTTCGACCACCCCCGGCGGCGCCGCTCGGCGACGCCGGCGCCGTTGCGGGGCTCGCGACGCCCCGAGCGCGGTCCGAGGCCGCCGCGCCGCGGACGCTCGGAGACGCTCGCTCGGGTTGCATGGGCGCTCCCCTGGATCGCGATCGTGGTCACGATCACGGTGGTCGGGGGCGAGCTGTTCGCCGCGGCGATGATCGGCTTCGCCTGCGTCGGCCTCGGCGAGCTCTTTCGCATGACCAGTGCCGCGCGACCGTTTCCCCTGGTCGGCTTCGCCGCCGCCGCTGCGCTTGTGATCGCGGCGCTCTACGGCACCCACCTGCAGATGATGATCGTGCTCGCCGTCTCGATCCCGGCCGTGTTCGCCGCCGCGGTCGCGCGGCCGGACCGCGGCCGGGTGACCCTCTCGATCGCGATCACGATCTTCGGGATCGTATGGATCGCGGTTCCGTTCGCCCACGCGGTGCTGCTGCGCGAGCTGCCCGACCACGGCGCCGGGCTGCTGGTCGATGTGCTCGTCGCCACCTTCGTCGGCGACACCGCCGCCTACGCCGGCGGGCGCCTCTTCGGACGCCACCGCCTCGCTCCGGAGATCTCGCCCAAGAAGACGCTCGAGGGCCTTGCCTTCGGCATCGTCGGCGGCACCCTGGGTTTCTGGTTCGCCGGCCTCTACCAGGACTGGCTGCCGGGGGTCGACGCGCTGTTGATGGGAATCTGCGTGGCCTTGGTGGCGCCGATCGGCGACCTCTTCGAATCGATGGTCAAGCGCGATCTCGAGATCAAGGACTCGGGGACGATCTTCGGTCCCCATGGCGGCCTGCTCGACCGCCTCGACGCGGCCATGTTCACGGTCGTCGGCGGCTACTACCTGGCGCTCGCCTTCCTCTACTGAGCGGCAACGAAAGAGCGCCCGGCCGGGGCCGGGCGCTCATTTAGGTGGGGTTGTGGGGTTTGCTTCGAGCTACTTGTCGAAGCTGGTCGACCAGGAGGCGCGGCTCCAGCTCGCCCGGCTCCAGCTTGCCCTGGTCGGGTCGATCGTGGCCAGCAGAGCCGAGCACTCCGCGCGGGCGCCCGCGATCTCGGCGTCGATAACCGCGTGCTCCTGGGAGGTCAGGTCGGGGGAGGTGCCATCGGCCGACCAGCTCGCCCGGCTCCAGCTGGCGCGAGACCAGCTCGCCCGGCTCCAGCTGGCGCGGCTCCAACTTGCCCGCTCGAGGTCGGCGCAGGCCTCAGGAGTCGCGCTCCAGCTGGCGCGAGACCAGCTTGCGCGGCTCCAGCTCGCGCGGCTCCAGCTCGCCCGCAGGCCGTCGACCGCGTCAGACCAGCTGGCGCGAGACCAGCTTGCCCTGGTGTAATCGATCAGACCGGTGGCGGGGTCGAGCAGCGTGCTCGGGGTGAGACTGGCGTTATAGGTCCGCCTGACAGGGTTGCGGAGGGCTTTGTCGACCGCGACCTCGGAGGCTTCGACCTCGAGGAATTGATCGTTGTCCTGGGCGACCGGCGCGCCGGTGCCGTCGACGAGGATGTCGTTCGTGCTGCTCGCCGACTCGACCGCGCGGGTGCGCCGCACGATCTGCGCCTTGACCTGGTTCGGGGTCAGCGCCGGGTTGGCGCCGATCAGAATCGCCGCCTCGCCGGAGACCACCGCGGCAGCCATCGAGGTGCCGCCGACCTGGAAGTAGCCGCCCTCGGTGAGGCAGGTCGGGCAGAGCTCGGTGTAGGCCGAGCCAGGGGGAACCGTGGAGACCATGCTCGCTCCGGGAGCGACCACATCGGGCTTCGCGAACCCATCCTGGGTGGTGCCGCGCGAGGACCAGCTCGCGAGTGCGTCGTCGTCGATCGCCTTGGTACCCATGTCGTCGACGCCGCCGACCGTGATCACGTACGGGTCATTGGCGGGGGCGTAGGAGACGGCGTCCGCGGCGGTCCCCTCGTTGCCCGCGGCGACGACCACGACGATGCCGCTGTTCCAGGCCGCCTCGACCGCGGCGTCCAGCGGATCGGTCAGGTAGGACTCGGCCACGGTCGAGCGCAGCGAGAGGTTGACGACGCGGATGTTGTAATCGGTGCGGAAGTCGACGACGAACTGCAGCCCCTCGATCACGTCGAGCACCGAGGCGTTGCCCTCCTCGTCGGCGACCTTGACGTCGATCAGGTTCGCGTCGGGCGCAACTCCCACGTACTTGCCGTCGACGAGGTCGCCTGGGGCGCGGTTGGTGCCGTTGCCGGCGATCAGCCCGGCGATGTGGGTGCCGTGTCCGAAGCTGTCGCCCGCCCTGGTCGCCGCCGGGTTGACCACGGCCGAGGTGACCACTCGCGAGCTGCGATCCGTCTCGGAGACCTGGAAGTCAGGCAGGGTGCCGTCGATCCCGGTGTCGAGGACGGCAACGCCGACGCCCTGCCCGTAGTGACCGACCTCCCACGCCCTGTGGCTGCGGACCGACTGGTTGTAGGCAGTGGCGAGGCGCCTCGGGTCGATCACGGCCTCGCTCTCGACGGCCGCGTTCGTGGAGACGGCCCGAACGAGCGGGCTGCGGCTCAGCTCCTCCGCCGCCGAAGCGGTGAGGCTGGCTCCGAGGCCGTTGATGATCGGCAGCTCGCTGATCACGCTGCCGTCGGCGGAGCGGACCGCGCCGGCTGCGGCGGCGGGGTCGGTGCCCGAGCGAAATTGCACGATCACCTCGACCGGCCGGTTCGGATGGCTGGCGGCGAGCTCGGTCAGGGTCGGGCTGGTGCTCGAAGCGGCGTCGGTGCCACCGATCAGCTCGGTGCCCGAACGGTAGGCGAGCATCGAGGCGATGGTCAGGATCGCGGCGAACGTCGTCGCCAGCATCCACCGCCAGCTTCCCTGCTGCTCCAAAGTCAAGTTCACAACACCGCTCCTCGGTCTCCCCTGGTCTTTCCGTGACAGTGGAGTTATCGGCGATCGCGCGAGAGTGCGCGATAGAACATCCGCCTAGCGGCATTGACGCGTGTGCTAGGCCGGCCAGGCCTTGCTCAGCTCGGGCGCGCCGGAGGTCGAGTCGAAGGTCTTCCAGAAGTCCGTCTCGCGATCCATGGCGGCGCTCAGCGCCGCCACCACCCGCGGGCAGAACTGCGTCCCGGCCATCCTCTCGATCTCGGCTCGAGCGACCGCCAGCGGCAGTGCCTTGCGATACGGGCGATCGCTGGTCATCGCGTCGAGCACGTCGGCGACGGAGAGGATGCGCGCCGCCACCGGGATCTCCTCGCCGGCGAGCTCGTCCGGGTAGCCGGTTCCGTCGAAGCGCTCGTGGTGGCTGCGGGCCATCTGCTTGACCACCGCGGGCAGTTCGAGCTCGGCGAGGATGTAGCTGGAGATCTCCGGATGGCGGCGCATCTCCGCGGTCTCCTCCGCGGTCAGCGGGCCGGGCTTGAGCAGGATGTGATCGGGAATCCCGATCTTGCCGATGTCGTGGATGATCGCGCCGACCTCGACCGCTCGCAGCTGCGTGGCATCGAGGCCGAGCTCCGACGCGAGCAGCAGCGCGACCTGCGCGACTCGCTCGGTATGCCCGCTGGTGTAGGGGTCCTTGGCCTCGACCGTGCGCGCCAGCGAGGTGATCGTCGAAAGGTAGGAGCGGTGCATGCGCCCGAGCAGCTGCTGGTTGTCCTCGAGCAGGCGCTGCAGGCGGGCGTTGGCGCCGGCCAGCTCGTCGTTGGTCTTGCGCAGCTCGGCGACGCTCGCGCGCGAGCGATCGAGGTACTGCTTCTCGGCGATCCACAGCATCAGCACCGGCAGCCCGAACAGCGCGATCGCGTAGAGGCCGAGCCCGTGCTCGGCGATCACCAGGGTGCCGGACAGGAGCCCGAAGGCGACGTAATGGGGGACCATCCAGGCGAGCCGCTCGCGCCACACGGGCAGCGGGCTGCGGCCCTCCGAGAGGCCCATGACCACCGCGAGCAGCCCCGAGTTGACGCCGTAGTAGACGACACCGGCGATCACGCCGACGACCAGCAGCGCCCCGGCGTCGGCCTCGGCCGGGAGCAGGGCGAAGGCGAGTGCTGCGGCCGCACCGGCGAGCGAGAGGGCGCCGAAGTCGAAGCTCCACTTGAGCACGGGGTCGCGGCGGAGCATGCGTGCCAGCGCGATCATCGCCTCGGCGGCGATCGGGCCGAGCGGGCCGGAGAAGTAGGCGAGGGCGAGCACCGGCACCGCGGCCGGGGAGAGATTGGCTCGTTCGAAGACGTCGATGCGCAGGGCGTCGAGCGCGACCACGGCTCCAACCAGCATCAGGAAGAGCCACGGATCGGCGGGGATCCCGGCGCCGATCGCGAGCCCGCCGATCAGCACCGCGGCGCCGCAGAGCAGGCCGACGTAGAACTTGATCAGCTCCGGGCGGCCGGCCTCGGCCGGGAGCCACACGCCGGACCGTCCCGTGACCCGTCCGCTGACAAGGCCGAGGTCGGTGCAGGTGGCGATCAGGGCCTGCTCGACCCGACGCACGTAGTCGACCACGTAGACGTGGGCGGGCAGCCGTACGACGGGGTAGCCCACGAGCTGGCCGGGACCGTGGAAGGTGATCTTGCCGCCACGGTCGACATCGACGACCGGCGTGCCGTCGGCGGGCCGCTCGTGCGCCTGGGTGCGCTTGCCGGCGGTGAACACCGGGGGGTGCTCCAGCAGCAGGACCGTGTCCTCGGCCCCGTCGACCACCGCCGCGTGCAGCGCCCGCTGGATGTCCCACGCGTCGTCGTACGGCACCAGACCGGTCCGCTGCACCTGCACGCGCCGAGCCTAACCCGCCCCGGCGGGCCGTCCCGGTGTCGTCGGCCGGGAGACTGGGGCACGGGAGAGTGTCACCACCGGGCAGGGACGGGGGAGCATGCGCGGACGTGTGGGGCGCGTCGTGGCCGGAGTGCTGGTGCTGCTGGTCGGTCTGGTCGCGGTCGGGCTGCTCGGGCAGTACCAGGCCAGGCTCGCCGAGGTGCAGGAGAACGACAACGCCGCGTTCCTGCCCGCGAACGCCGAGTCGACGGAGGTGACCGCCGCCCAGGCCGAGTTCTTCGGGGAGAACGTCCCCGCCGTCCTGGTCTGGGAGGACCCGGGCGGTGTGGACAAGGCGGACCTGCGGCGGG
>Ga0208612_1000717_pt1 | contig 13977 bp, 9 predicted proteins | sample AntDryMetagUQ889_FD_188089 | JGI IMG/M metagenome (GOLD analysis project Ga0208612, IMG submission 188089) | Polar desert microbial communities from Antarctic Dry Valleys - UQ889 (SPAdes) | ecosystem: Environmental > Terrestrial > Soil > Desert | place: Antarctic Dry Valleys | collected 2008-12-31 | reverse complement strand
ATTGGCTTCCGACGGACCCTTACCAGTTGAATAACGTCGCCTCGCGCCTCTCGCCGGGTTCGCGTGGCGCCTACGACGCGGCGCTCGACTCCCTGGCCGAGTGCGCGGGGAATTCGTGCCGCAGGGCGGAAGGGTTCTCGCCTTAGATCCGTCGCGCCGGGCTGAGCGTGGTGGCTCTGCACGTGGCCGGCATCGAGTGAACCCTCGGGGCGGCACGAGGAAACGCGGCGATTGAGAGGCCGATCCCGAGCTAGGTTCAGGGCTGTTTCGCAGTGGGAGCTGGTGCCCGAGGATCGCGGGCCGGCGCCCGGACACCTGCGCCGGTTCGTGCGCTCGCTGGGGCGGGTCGAGCATGCCCTCGACCTCGGCTGCGGCGACGGCCGCCTGTCCGCAGAGCTCGACGCCGCGGGGCTCACCGCGGCCGACGTCTCGTCCGTGGCGCTCGAGCGGGCTCGGCGCCGGCTGGCCCTACGCGACGCGCGATTCGTCGAGCTCGAGCCCGACGCCGCGCTGCCTCTGGCTGACGCGGCCTTCGACCTCGTACTCTGCGCCGAGACGCTGGAGCACGTACGCGACGTCCAGCTCCTGCTCTCCGAGGCCCGCCGGATACTGCGGCCGGGCGGACGCCTCGCAATCACCACGCCGGCGCACGGCCGCTTGACCGTGCTCGATGTGTTGGTCCGTGGCCTCGAGGCACGCTTCGATCCGCTCTCACCGCACCTGCGCTTCTTCACCCGGCGGTCGCTCGCCACGCTCCTCGGCGATCTCGGCTTCGAGGTCGAGCGGCTCCGGAGGCAACGAGGCTCGCTGCTCGCGGTCAGCAGGCGATAGGCGCCGCGGGTTCGGGCCACCTCACCGCCCGGCGGCGGAGGGCCCGTATTCGGCCGCCCACGGTCCGGCGCGAGCGCGACCTTCTACGATGCCCCGAATGGGCGGGTTCCGAGGCCACGGGCGCATCGATCGATCCCCCTTCGGAGCGCGCTCCGCTAGTAGGAGCTCCAGATCGATCCCACCGCGGACACGAGTTACGCTCGGATGGTGCTGGGAGGGACCAGAGTGCTCGAGCGCGGTCCCACGACATCGACTCCTAGAGACGGCCAGGCGTACCCGACACGCGGCGGCTGCCGCTTCTGCGGCGCGCGGCTGTCTCACGTGTTCGCCGACCTCGGGGTCTCGCCCCTGGCGAACTCGTACCTCACGCCCGAGGCGCTGGGCGAGGCCGAGCTGTTCTACCCACTCCGCGCGCTCGTCTGCGCCGAGTGCCTCCTGGTTCAGCTCGAGGAGTACGAGAGTCCCGCCGGGATCTTCTCCGAGTACGCGTACTTCTCCTCGTACTCCTCGAGCTGGATGGACCCATGCCAGGCACTTCGCCGAGCTCGCGATCGCTCGCTTTGGCCTGGGGCCGGATAGCCACGTGGTCGAGCTGGGCAGCAACGACGGCTACCTGTTGCAGCACTTTCGCCGGCGGGGCGTGTCGATCATTGGTGGGGGCGGGCGGTTCGCCGTTCCCGTACCGCGCGCGACCCTGATCGCGTGACGGCCGCGCGGATTGGCCCGGGGTTGGTGGCTACCCTGGCCGGCGTGGTGAACGCGCTCGAACGCGACGAGTCGGACGATCCGCGGGTGGGAAGACGGCTCCCTGCAGTCTCGAGGGCTCTCGGGCGCGTCGCCAGTAGGGGGCCGGGAAGAGCGCGGAAGGCCGTCCGTCGCGTCAGGACGGGACGTGCCAGGGCGAGGCAGATCCTCCGTGCCCTCAAGGGGCACCTCAGACGCCGCTACCGCGTGCTGAGGAGGCACCTCAGACGGCGCTACCTGATGCCTCTCAAGCGCGACATCTTCCTGCTGAGAAGGCCGTATCGCGGTGATAGGCGCAGGGCGATCTACGGCTCCCCGCTGGGAGCCGACCTACGGGCTCTCAGGACCTGGCGGGGCGGGTCACCTAGAATTGCTCTGCGCAACTACATAACCCACCCCCTGTGGTGGACGTATCGAACCCATCCTCCACTTCGGTACGCCCCTTCCCCGCTGGCCGAGCTCGACCACTGGGTCGACGTCCTTCCCAGCAGGCCGAGGACGGAACGATCCCGGCGGATCACCGGTCGAGGCGTGCGCGGCGCCCTCACATCCTCGAGGTGGAGCACTGGTGCCTCCTTACGGGGGCCCGGATCTGGGACTGGGAGCGGGCCCTCGGTGCACTTCAACGGGCGGAGGAGAGGCTGCGCGCGGACGAGTGCAAGGCCGTCTTGACCTACTCCCGGGGGAGCGCCGAGCACTTTCGCCACTTCCTGGACCCTGAAGTCTGGGACAAGCTCGACTACGTCTTCCCCGCGTATCCCTCACAAACCGAGGCAGGTAACTCCCGCGACCGGGCGTTCACGGTCCTTACGATCGCTAACCGTTTCTCGGACAAGGGCGTTCCCGAGGCGCTCCGGGCGTTCGAGTTGCTGCGCGAGCGACACGGCACCGGAGTGCACATGGTGCTCGTGTCAGCCTCGATCCCCCGCGGCTATCGCCTGCCGGAAGGCGTAGTTGTCCACGACACCCCTCGGATGGCCCCGAAGCTCAAGTCGGCGATTTATCGCTCGGCCGATGTATTGGTGGAGCTTTCCTACCTCGACTCGCTCACGTGCCTGGTCGAGGCTTGCGCGTTCGGGCTTCCCGTCGTGACCACCCGCATCCACCACGGAGAGGACTTCGTCCGTGATGGCGTCAGCGGCTACCTCGTCGATCCACCGCTCTACGCCTACAGCGAGGAGTACGGGAGGCGCTGGACGTCCTGGGTGGGGTTTCTGGGCGAGCTTGACGTCATGCGGGAGGAAGGTCGGCTGCGTGGAGTGGTCGACCAAGTCGTCGATCGGCTCGACCTCATGCTCTCCGCGGGCACCGGCCTCGAGGAACTGCGCGTAGGCGCACGCCGTCTGCACGCCGAGCGCTTCTCGCCCGAGGTCCGCAACGCGAAGCTGAACGCGGTGTATGCACGGGCGCTCGTGCGCTGACGGCAGTGATTGCTCGGTCAAACCCGTCGGCTGGCGCAACATCTGCGCACGTCATGGCTCTTGAGAGCCAGCCATGGGTAGCTTCGGAGCTCGCGACGCCCGCGCGCGACTGGTGTGCGCCCCCCTCGCAGCCGGCGCTCCCGCACGAGCTCGTGCACGTTTGGAGGGCCGACCTGGACGTCGGAGCCGCATGCGCAAGCAGTTTGCGCTGTAGCTTGTCGGCCGATGAGCGCGGGCGGGGCGCGCGCTTTCGCTTCGCCAGGGACCGCAACCGCTACTTCGCTGGGCGAGGTCTGCTTCGGGAAATCCTGGCGAAGTACCTGGATGTGCGGGGAGGGCAGTTACGTCTTCGCCGGGCCTCTTACGGCAAGCCCTTTGTGGCAGGGCACGACGACCTCCGCTTTAACGTGTCGCACGCTGGCGCTACGATGCTCGTTGCTGTCGCCTACCGCCGTGAGGTTGGCATAGACATCGAGCAGATCGCTAGCCACCTCTCCACTGAGGAACTCGCGGACACAACGTTGTCGCCGCCGGAGCTAAGCGTTCTCGACGCTTTCCGCGGGGAGGCAAAGCAAGCGGCCTTTCTAGGTCTTTGGACCCGTAAGGAGGCTTACCTGAAAGCCGACGGCCGAGGACTGTCGCTGCCAGTGACGGACGTCGACGTCACCGCTCCGGAGGGTCGGGTAGCGCTTTGGAATGAGTCCACGGGCGCCTGGGAGTCGAGCATGCGCTGGATGCTGCAGACGCTCGCCGTCGGCCCCGAGCACGTGGCTGCGCTCGCCGCAGAAGGTCGGGCATGGCGCTTTATCTGCTTTCAGTGGGCTGGGTAGACCTATATAGGCGCCGGAAGCGCCCACTCGCGACGGACGGGAGTGGGACCATGGAGCGCTGAGCGGTGTGGCGACGATCGCGCGCGACAGCTTCGCTGGCCCCCCCGGGGCCGCCGTTACGGCGCGTCCGCCTGAGGTCGGGGCGCGCGGCTGGGAGTACGAGGTCGGTACCGCCAACCTCGTAATAGGAAGTGGGCGGCTGCACTGCGAGGCGACTACTGAGCGCATCGCCATCATCACGGCCCCCACGACTCCCAACTACCGCGCGGACTTCGATGTGTGGCCTGCCTCGCTGCTCGCCCATGACGAGACGGGCGTCGTGGGGCGCATGGTCGGCCCGAACGACTGGTACGGCGCGTGCTACAACCGCTCGACCGGCGCGTGGCAGCTCCTCAAGAGGACCACCGCGGGTGGGCTCGTCGTACTCGGTAGCTATGAACAGGCGCTCACCGCGAGTGTCCTCCACAGTGGGGCGCTCGTGATGGAAGGCGACCGCATCCGCCTTCTGACCGCCAACGTCGGCGAGGATCATGTCGAGCGCGCCACGGTGACCGATACGTCCCTCACGGCGGCAGGCGAGGCCGGGCTCCGCTTCATCCCCGGCACCGCCCATACGGCGACCACCGGCCTCCAGCTCGAGGGCGTGCGTGTATCGGCCAAGCGCCGCGTAGATACGTCGTGGCTCAGCGCGGGCACGGGGCGAGTGTCCGCAGGACTGGAGTACCTCCTTGGGGGGCCGCGCGTCGCCTCGACGGTCCCTCGCCGAGGAGTCATTGTCGGGACTGGCGCCAATGGTCGGCCGGCCGAGGCATACGAGGAAGTGCGTGCACTCGCGGAAGCTGGGCTCACCACCATCGTGCCCGAAAGCTGGGTCGCTGGAGCCAATGGCGTCGGCTTCGGCAACTCATCGGTCGTAGCGCGATGGCGTGCTGCCTGGGACCACCTGAAGGCAAACCACGGCGTGAAGACCGATAAGGCTCTGCTCGTCGGGACCTCTGGCGGCGGCTACAACGCGCTCAAGTACGCGATGAGCTACCCGACCGAGGTCGCGGCCATCGCGCTCGAGATCCCCGCGGTGAACCTCAAGGACATCTACGACCGCAACGTCAACGGCTTCGCGCAGCAGATCCGACACTGCTACGGCGGCACCGTAGCGTCCTTCAAGGCCGCCGAGCCGACCGCGAACGCGTGGAACCGGCTCGAGGAGCTCGAAGGAATCCCGGTCTACTGCTGGTGGTCGGAAGACGACCCGCACGCTCTCCCAGAGTTCGCCATCGACATCACCGAGCAGGTGACCACGGCGAAGGGAGAGAGCATCGGGTCGATCGGCCACTGGTACGGGCCGCACGGGCTCAGCTACACCGCCGATGTGGTCGAGTTCCTCATGCGGTACCGCAGCTGAGCACGCCAGCACGCTCGGTCCGATCTACTCGGTCGGAATCCGGGCGCGGGGAACCCCGCGAGCCGTCCGGTAGGCTCGGCCGCCGATTCACGGTCGGCATGGGACTCGGTGGGTCACCGTATGCCCGCCGCGCCCCCCTAAGCACAGCTGAAAAGGAGCCAACCCGGTTTGGAAAGCGCGTTGGAGCAGTTCCTGGCCAGGAGCTGGCAGGAAATCTTGGGCGTCGACCGAGTCGGCGCTCACGACAACTTCTTTGAGCTGGGCGGGGACTCCCTTCGAGGCGCCATCGTCCTCAACCGCCTTCGGCAAGAGCTGGGCGAGGTCGTTTCCATGGCGACGATCTTCGACGTGCCGACAGTCGCCGGTCTGGCTGCTCACCTCAGCCGTCTTTACCCGGACGCCGTTGCCCACCTTGTCCACGCGCAACCGGTCCACGACTCAGACGGCGGCGCCGAGATCGACGGCGGGGACGCTTACGCGCGGGTGGAGAGGACGGAGGAGCCGGCGCGTCCCTCCGAGACGCAGCGGCTCGGTCAAAGCGTGCGCCCGCCGCCCTGGCGCGACGATCTGGGCATCGATCTCGAGGAGGTGGAGGTCGCGCTCTTGGAGGAGCATGGGATCGAGGACTGCAGGGTTCTGGCTCGTGAGACCGAGGGCGGCGACACGATGCTCGTGGCCTACGTCCTCGTCTCGGGAGCCCTCTCCCCGGAGAGGTTGCGCGAGCACCTGCGGGCGACCCTGCCCGACCAGGCGATACCGAGCGTCTACGTCCCAGTCTCTGCCCTGCCCCTCACGCAGACTGGCCAGATAGACGAGCCGGCGCTGTGCCGGCTGGCCGTGGTCGACGACCTGCTGATGCAGCGCTGGGAGGAGCGCATCGGTTCGCTTGCGGGTGTCGACGAGGTTGCGCTCGTCGCCGAAGAGAGGGCCCTACGCCTCCCCTCCGTGCATCTACACGACCTGCTCCCCGAGCGGGCGCCGGAAGCGTCGGCCGCGGTGCCGGTCGCGAGTCCGCAGGACGCAGTCGCGTTGGAAGCGGAGGACCGGCCGATGGCGCTAGCCGCCGGGGGTCGGCTCATCGTCCCCGACGATGCCCCGAGGACCCTGACCGAGGCGCTCCTGCGCAGCGCGACCGAGCAAGCCGACAAGGGCATCACCTACGTCCGTTCCGACGGCTCGGAGATGTTCGAGAGCTACGCCGCCCTGCTCGCCGGGGCCAGGCGCATCCTGGCCGGACTTCAGCAGCGCGGCCTCCGACCCGGCGACCGGGCGATCGTTCAAGTCGACGAGCTCGAGGACCACTATGCCGCGTTCTGGGCTTGTGTCCTCGGCGGCATCGCCCCGGTCACGGTCGCGGTGCCCCTTTCCTACGGCGAGCGCAACGCCGTGGTCGACAAGCTGTTCGACGCCTGGGAGCTGCTCGGCCACCCTCCGGTCCTGACCAGCCCCCAGCTCGTCGAGCCGGTCGCCGGGCTCGCCCGGCTGCTGCCGATGGACGACCTCACCGTCATATCGGTCGACGAGCTCAAGGAGAACCCGCCCACCGGCCTCATCCACCCCAGCGAGCCCGACGACCTAGCATTCCTCCAGCTGACGTCGGGCAGCACCGGCGGCCCGAAGTGCATTCAGGAGGTGCACCGCTCGGTCGTCGCCCACGTCCACGGCTTGCGGCAGTTCAACGGCCATACCTCCGACGATGTCTCGCTCAACTGGATGCCTATCGACCACGTCGGCACACTGTTGTTTTATCACCTCAAGGACACCTACCTCGGTTGCTGCCAGGTTCACGTCAAAACCGATCTGATTCTCGCCGATCCTTTGAAGTGGCTGGACTTGCTGGAGGCTCACCGTGTCGTCCGTACCTGGTCGCCCAACTTCGGCTACAAGCTGGTCGCCGACCAGCTGGCCACGGCGACCGACCGGCGCTGGGACCTTTCGCGGGTACGCTTCTTGAACGGCGGCGAGCAGGCCACGCTGCCTGTAATCCGCGACTTCCTGGACCGCGTTGTCCCCTTCGGCGTTCACCACCAGGCGATGCAGCCGGCCTTCGGAATGGCCGAGACCTGCACCGTCGTAACCTGTCACGACCGCTTCGACGTTCGTACGGGCGCGCGCCGATTCCTCAAGTCTTCCCTCGACGGCCGGCTGCAAGAGACCGCTGGGGACGATTCGACGACAACCACCTTTATCGACCTCGGCCCGCCCATTCCCGGCGTCGAGATCCGGATCGTCGACGGTAACAACGAGCTCCTCCCGGAGGGGGTGATCGGCCGCTTCCAAATTAAGGGCGCCGTCGTCACGTCTGGCTACCTAGATAACAACATAGCCAACGGAGAAGCGTTCGTCGGCGACGGCTGGTTCAACTCCGGCGACCTCGGCTTCATCCTCGACGGGCGCCTGAGCCTGACCGGACGGGAGAAGGACACGATCATCGTCCGGGGGGCGAACCTCTACTGCCACGAGATCGAGGACGTCGTCAACGCGATCGAGGGTGTCGAGCCGACCTTCGTCGGGACCTGCGCGGTCGCCGACCCGAGCACGGGGACCGAGGGCTTCGCAGTGTTCTTCGTTCCCAAGGCAGGCGTCGGCGACGAGGCGGTCGAGCTGGCTCGAGCCGTCCGGGCGCGCGTCGCCGCGATCCTCGGTGCCGCGCCGACGTATGTCGTCCCGATGGCGGCCGGGGTCTTCCCGAAGACGACCAGCGGAAAGATCCAGCGCGCCAAGCTCGGGCAGGCGCTCGAGGCCGGAGAATTTCATGACGCACTCAAGGCGCTCGACGTCGCCCTTGAGAACCCGAACACCGTCCCCGACTGGTTCTATCGCCGGACCTGGCGCCGCCGAGCGAAGCCATCGGGGCACCCGCGGCGCTCGGGCGGGAAGAAGACGGTGGTGCTCCTCGACAGGTCGGGCCTGGGAGCAGCCCTCGCCGAGCGGGAGAACCGATCCGGCCGACCGTGGGTCGAGGTCGAGACCGGTCCGGCATTCGAGAAGCTCGACGAGGAGCGGTACCGCATCGACGCTGGCAGCCGAGCCGACTACCAGCGTCTGCTGGCGAGCGTCGCTGCGGACGGGATCGGCGTCGAAGAGGTCGTGCACCTCTGGACCTACGGCGCCGACCCGGGGGAGATAGCGGACGCGAACAGCCTGGAGGCCGCTCAGGAGCGGGGCGCCTGCAGCCTCCTGTTCCTCCTCCAGGCGCTCGCCGCCGATCATCCCCCCGACCAATCGGTACGCGTCACGGTGGCGTCCAGCCACGCCCAGTCCGTTCTTTCGAACGACCCGGTCGCCTGCGAGCAGGGCCCGCTGCTCGGCCTGCTCCGGACCGCGCCCAAAGAGTGGCCCTGGCTCGAGTGCCACCACGTCGACCTCCCGGCCGATGACCTCGATGCCGATGCCGACGCCGTGCTCGGTGAGTTGCGAGCCGTCAGGGCGGACGAGGAGGTTGCTTACCGCAGCGGCCGCCGCTGGGTACTACGCCTCGAGCACGTCGACCTTCGCCGCGAGCAGGCTCGGCCGCTCCCGTTCGAGCGCGGCGGCCTGTACCTCGTGACCGGTGGTCTGGGCGGCGTCGCGGGCGAGATCGCCCGACACCTGCTCGAGGAGTACGAGGCCAAGCTGCTCCTGGTGGGCCGGACGCCGCTCCCCGACCCCCAAGCGTGGGCGACCGACGAGCACTCGGAGACCGGTGCCGGGCGCGTCGCCGCGTTCCGGGCGCTCGAGCAGCTCGGCGGCGAGGTCGTCTACCGCTCGGCCGACGTCGCCGACGCCGGCCGGCTGCACGCGGTCGTGGCGGAGGCGGAAACCCGCTGGGGACGCGCCCTGGACGGCATCGTCCACCTCGCCGGAACGTACGAGGAGCGCCTGCTGGCCGAGGAGACGCGCGAGACCTTCCTGGCGAGCCTGCGGCCGAAGGTCCAGGGCACCTGGGTGCTCCACGAGCTCGCAAGGGACCGGCCCGACTGCGCGTTCGTCACCTCCTCCTCGGTGAACGGACTCCTGGGCGGCTTCGGCGCGGGCGCCTATGCCGCCGCCAACTCCTTCCTGGACGGCTTCGCCCATCACCGGCGGCGGATCGGCCTGCCCAGCGCCTGCTTCGCCTGGAGCCTCTGGGATGCGGTCGGCATGGCCGGCGACTTCCCGCTCGAGAAGCAGAAGCTCTCGCGTGCGCGTGGGTTCCTGCCGATCTCGCCGGAGAAAGGGCTGAACAGCTTTCTGGCCGGGCTGCACCGTGATCCGGTCCACCTGCTGGTGGGCCTCGATGCCACCCGGCCGCACGTGGGACGCCACGTCGAGCGGCTGGCCGAGAGCACGCGCGCTCTGCGCGCCTACTACACGACGAGAAACGGCCCGGTCTCAACCGCTCTGCCCGATTGGCCACAGGATGTGCGGGACCGGTTCGGGACGCCGAGCACCTGCGACCTGGTGCGGGTTCCGGAGCTGCCGCTGACCGAGGCGGGCGGGATCGATCGCAGCCGCCTGGCGGAGCCCGGGCGAGGCGCCGCGACGGATCCAGCTCGCCTGGGATCCGCGTCCTTCGCGGATCCTCGTACTCCCACCGAGGTGGAGTTGGCTGGCATCTGGGCCGAGGTGCTGCAGCTCGACCAGGTCGGCGTGGACGACGACTTCTTCGAGCTGGGAGGGTCTTCGCTGCTGGCCGTGCGGGCGATGAGGCGGCTCAACCGCCACTTCGGCGTCGCGCTCCCGGTGCGCGCCCTGTTCGAGGCACCCACCGTCGCCGGGCTGGCGCTGGCCGTGACGCGAACGGCAGCCGAAGCGCAAGCCTTCCCGCTCTCGCCGGGGCAGCGGAATCTGTGGTCCCTCGAGCAGCTCGTGCCGGGCCATGCCTCCCCTCACGGGACGCCCGCGCTGCGGTTGCGGGGTCCGCTCGACGTCGCGGCGCTGAAGGCGAGCCTCGAGGAGATCTGCGTACGTCACGAAGCGCTGCGGACGACGTTTGGCACGTGCGACGGGGAGCCGGTGCAAAGGGTCCGACCGCCCCGGAGCATGGGTGTACCTCAGGTAGACGTCCGTGGGTTGTCGCCTCCAGCGCGCGAGACCGAGGCCGCTCGCGTGCTCGCGCGAGAAGCCCAGCGCCCGTTCGATCTGTCGCGCGACCCCATGCTGCGCGCCATGCTCGTGCGCCTCGACGACGACGAGCACGTCTTGCTCCTCGTGATACACCACCTCGTCTGCGATGGCTGGTCGGTGGACGTCCTGGTCCGAGAGCTACAGGTCCTCTACGAGGCCGTGCGATCCGGCCAAGGAGCGAACCTGACCGAGCTGCCCGTGCAGTACGCGGACTACGTGGTCTGGCAGCGGGAGCGCCTGCAGGACGGGGCGCTGCGAGAGTCGGTGGAGTACTGGAAGAAGCAGTTGGCGGGTGCCCCCAAGGCATTGGACATCCCCAGGGACCGCCGAGGTCCGCCGGCGGGAGCGTCGGAACGAACGCTCAGAGGTGCGTGGCAGGAGCTGCGTATGCCGGCCTCGCTGGTCCCAGAGCTGGACGCGCTGTGTCGCCAGCGGCGCGCCAGCTTATTCACGACGCTGTTGGCTGCCTGGGTGACGTTGCTGCATCGCTACTCCGGCCAAGACGACATCCTCATCTTCACGCCGTTTGCCAACCGCCAGCGGGTAGAGGTCGAGGGGTTGATCGGATTCTTCGCCACTAACCTCGTACTGCGCCACGGTCTCGGCGGAGATCCTTCGTTCGGCGAGTTGCTGGGACGGGTCCACGCGACCGTGCTCGATGCGTTCTCGCACGACGAGCTGCCCTACGCAGAGCTCCCCGAAGAGGTGCGCCCCACGCCTCAGGCCGCGTTCTTTCTGCGAAACGTCCCTCAGGGCGATGGGAAGCTGGACGGTCTGGGGGTCGAGCGGATCGACTTCGAGATAGATCGCGGAGAACAGGGCTTCCTCGCGCTCGTCGTGCGCGAAGGCAATGAGGGCCTGACGGCGAAGCTGTTCTACAGCCCCGATCTGTTCGAGGCCGCGACGGCTGCCGGGATGCTGCGATACCTTCAGACCGTGCTCGAGGGCGTGGTGGCCGATCCCGAGCGGAAGCTCTCCGAGCTACCGCTGCCAATTCGAGCGTCGGAGTCCCCGCCCATTCGACCGGTACACGCTCGGGTTGAAGGACCGCAGTCTGGAAGACGGCTCGGCCGGGTCTCGCGGCGCGCGCGAAAACGGCTCCGTGGCGCTGTGCGACGCGCCCGAAGGGAGATGCGGCGCCCCGCTCTACTGGCTCGACGAGTGGCAGGCCGGGTCCGGGCCAAGCTCTGATACCAGTTGGCCGAGTCTCTCATTACGACCCGTCCTCGCGGGCGGCAGGCGCCACCCAGCGTCGTCACCAGAGCGCCTTACTGGGCGCTCCCGGGCGGCATCGTGCTTACCCTCTCACTGCTGGTCGGCGGCTTCGCGCTCGTGAGCGACTGATGAGGCGGTGTCGACTTGCTGGGGCGGGAGCCGTCGAAGAACCTGCACGGCCTCATGGCGCGAGCCCGAATGGCGGCCTCGAGTTCCTTCCTCGCCCACGACCGCGCGGCGGGAGTCAAGCAGTCGAGCGGGCACTCGTCCACTCTGCCTCAGGACTCGGCCCGGGCGCGATGCGAGGTGGTCCCAGCGCCAATCGCCCTCGGCGACCGCGAGCTCTCCCAGTTGCGCGAGCATCAGCTGCTGGATCGGGTCTCCGCTTCCTTCCCCGGCGGCATCCCGAGCACGGCTTCATGCTCGAGTCCTTGGAGCGGAAGCGTGGCGCGCTGCTGGCCGTCGCCCGGCGTTGGGAGGCGTTTTCGGTCGGCGCTCCCTCCATGCGCGAGCTCCTCCAGAGGGGAAGCCTCGATCCGTTCCAGTCGTCTCGCGGCCTTCCTCATACGGTTCGATACCGCTGCGATTGGGTCGCCCTTGGGCGTCTGCCGGCGCTTGAGAACAGCGCTGACCCTGGCGAGTAGACGGCTCAAACGCCACGTGCGGCCGCGAAGGCGGGCCAGCTCCGCTTGTGCCAGAGCAAGATCCTTCCGTGTCGCGGCCGCCAGTTCCCGTGCCTTCGGGTGAGAGCTACTCTGGCGTCGGGCTGGCGCCGGGGGCTTCTCCACGAGCGGCGAGACCGCCCCGTCGAGCGCACGGTAGAGCGCCTGCAGCTCGATCGCCGAAGCCCGCGGCTCCCACAGACCGTCCAAGGCGCGAAGCCCCGGGGCTTCCTCGTGGAGATCGCCCTCCACGGGCGGGACGAAGGTATCCGTCCGCCAGCCCAGGGCGTCGATCAGGCGCCGGTTCCCCCCTCGAAGACCGCATGGCAGTAGGCCTGCAAGATGAGTCGCGACCTCACCGTCCGCTCTGTCTCCGGGGCGTCGAGGTCGGACAGGAGCGTCTTGATCAGGTCGAGCTTCTCGTTGTCCTGAATCGAAGAGAAGAGAAGGTCCGGCGGCGCGTGCCGCATGGCATTCACCACTTCCAGCGGGAGGCCTCGATTCAACCAGATCCGCGATTCGGGCGGCGGATCGGCTTCGACTACGTCCAGGAATCGTCGCGCGAAGTCCGCTGCCGGGTCGCTCCCGTCGAGGAGATCGCGGCGGAAGGGCCGGGGCTCGAAGGACACGCTCGGAGCGTGCCTGCAGATGGAGAGGTAGGTCTCGAAGTAGTCGTATGCCCAAGAGAAGGGCTCAAAGAACCGAGAGGGCGGGAGACCGCTGCGAAAGCCCCACTGACGCCTCCAGAGCGGTGTTTTGAGGGCGAACGTAGTAGGCGACGCGGACCCGGTGTCGGCCTCCAAGCTCGTCCAGGCGGCCCAGGAAGCCCGGGAGCCCGCGGAAGAAGAACTCAGCCATCCTCTCGGCGCTGAAGACGACCACGCGACCACGAGTCGCCGCCGCATCGAGCTGCTCGAAGAAGCTGTCGAGATAGCTCTCTATCTCCCCGCCGTCGGGCGTCAAGGCCATCCCGATGAGGTTCGAGTCGGCGCTCCCGCTCGTGTACGGCGTGAGCCGAAGAGGTTCGCCCGTGCTGTCCTCGCTCGCCTCTCGGAGGACGAGCAGGCTGGTTTCGAGCCCACGTAGCCTTACAACGTTCTCGGCAAGCCAGGCCTGGATGCTCGTGGAGCCCGCCTTACCCATGCCGGCATGGAGTACTACGGTTCCCACGCGCCGCTCCCTAGGACGCCTTCTCCGAGCCCACGGCTCTTACGCCGGCTGGCAATGACCCGGCTCCGCGCCGATCCGCCTCGGCGACCGCGAAATCCTCCAGTTGCGCGAGCATCAGCGGCTGCAGGGGTGCCCCAGCCTCGAAGGCGCGATACCACTCGACGGTTCGCTCCAGTGCCCGCTCGAGGTCCCAGCGGGGCACCCATCCCAGCAGGGTCCGAGCCTTGGAGGAGTCGAGCTTGAGGTAGTGAGTCTCCTCGGGCTGGGGCGCTTGCTCGACGTCCCAGCGCAGGCCCTCGCCCCACAGCTCGGCCACGCGCTCGACGACGTATTGAACCGTTCGCGCGTCGCCGTCCGCGGGACCGAAGTTCCAGCCATCGGCGAGCGAGAGGTCGCCCCAGAGCCGCTCGGCGAGCAGGAGGTAGCCGCTCAGCGGGCTGAGCACGTGCTGCCAGGGACGCACCGCTCCGGGGTTGCGAACCGCCGATACCCGCCGCTCGCTCGCTCCTCTCATCAGGTCGGGGATCAGGCGGTCCTCGGCGAAGTCGCCCCCTCCGATGACGTTTCCCGCCCGAGCCGAGGCGATGCCTGGCCGGTCGCCGTCAGCGAACGAG
>Ga0208612_1000716_pt1 | contig 13979 bp, 20 predicted proteins | sample AntDryMetagUQ889_FD_188089 | JGI IMG/M metagenome (GOLD analysis project Ga0208612, IMG submission 188089) | Polar desert microbial communities from Antarctic Dry Valleys - UQ889 (SPAdes) | ecosystem: Environmental > Terrestrial > Soil > Desert | place: Antarctic Dry Valleys | collected 2008-12-31 | reverse complement strand
AGCGGCCCGGGCCAAGGGCCCGAGCGGGACTCGGCGCGGCTAGGACTAGGATGCCCCGCCGTGGACCTGCGGCTGGAGAAGGTGACGATCGAGACCGACCGCTACCGCATCGAGGGAGCGATGACGCTCCCGGCCGAGGGGCACCGCAGCCGGTTGTCGGACCATGTCAACCGGCGCGATCAGCAGTTCTTCACCGTGCAGGCGGCTCGCATCAGCCCGCTCGACGGTGACGGCGAGGAGTGGGAGGCCCCGGTGGTCATGGTGGGGCGCGCGCACATCCGCTTGATCGTGCCCAGCGCAGCCTGAGCCGCGCGCCGCCGTTCCGTCCGAGACTGCTTCGAGCATCTCATCCGTGCTGCTGCTCGCACTGCTCGAGTGTTCGAACCCCCGCTGCGAGGCCACGTACGAGGGCTACGGCACCGCCGCCGAACTGCGCGGCATCCCCTGCGAGGAGTGCGGTCACGAGCTCGAGGCTGTGGCCTACGCGGAGGCCGACCGGGCCTGCGAACCGATCGCCCCCCGGGTGCAGCCGAGGCGCGCCGCGTAGCTAGGCTGCTAGCCGCTCGGAGAGGTGACCGAGTGGCTTAAGGTGCACGATTGGAAATCGTGTGGGCGGTGTTGAGCTGCCTCGTGGGTTCGAATCCCACCCTCTCCGCTCCGTCTATGCCGCGTATCGCTGGGCGCTTCGGGCTCTCGCCTTGGCCGCTTCGACGTCGCGGTCCTTTGGGGGTGCCGATGTCACCAGCTCGTCCAGCAGCTCGGTCGAGGCCGCCGTCACGGCTTCCACCGCTCGATCGAACGCCGCCTCGTTGGCCTTTGACGGCTTCGTCGAGCCGCTGATCTTGCGGACGTATTGGACAGCCGCTGCTCGGACCTCCTCATCGCTGGCCGGGGGATCGAAGTTGTGGAGAGTTCGGATGTTGCGGCACATGCCGTCAGCTTATCCCTGCCTCAGAGCCCGAGCTCGCGGACGCCCGGCTCCCCCCAGCCCAGGTGGTGGGCGAGCTCGTGCTGCAGCGTGCGCTCGACCTGAGCGGCCAGGAGCTCGGGGTCGCGGCCGAAGTCGCGCTCGAGGGTGTCCTGGTAGAGAACGATGCGGTCGGGATAGGTGTCGCGGGCGACCGTGTCGCCGATGTAGTGGCCGTAGGCGCCGTGCTCGGCGCCCAGCCTGGAGACCACCACCGGCGTTTTTTCGAGCAGCTCGCGGAACTCCGGTGGCAGGCGGTCGATCGCCTGGGCCACCATCAGGTCGAACTCCGTGGCCGCGATCGCCAGGTCGGGATCGCGAGCGAGCTCCTCGCTGCGGCGCACCAGCCGCTCGAACTCCGGTTCGGAGAGCTCCTGGTCGCCGCTCAGCGCCACGGTCGCCCATGCGGCGAGCATCATCAGGGCCAAGCCACCGGCCACCCAGCGCAAGAGGCCTTCGGCACCCGAGAGCGACGGCGGGTTGATCAGGAAGACCAACAGGCCGACGACGAGCGCCGCTGTGACTGCGGAGCGAACCGGGCCGCGCAGGGACTCCCTCACGGCCCTGACACTAGGAGGGCGGGACTACTCCTCCTCGCCGGCGGAGCCCGGATTGCCGGTGTTGGCACCCTCCGCTCCGGGCACGCCGGCCTGCTCCTCGGCGTCTTTGCGAGTGGTCGTGCTGTCGTCCTCGGGAACCTCCTCGGGCGGAGCCTCCTCGGGAAGCTGGTCTGACTCCTCGTGCTCCATGTAGGTCAGCTACCCCCGGCTGGCGGCCGGCAAACGATGGCTCACTCGGTCTTCTCGCCACCGGAGGAGTCGTCCTCGTCCTCATCCTCTTCCTCGTCGTCGCCCTTCGAGTCGCCCGCCGAGTCGCCGCCCGAGGGGTCCGAGCCCTCCGCACTGGAGTCCTCCTCGCTCGGCTCGTCATTACCCGACTCGACCTTGGCCTTGCCGGCGGCGTAGGGATCGTCGGTGTCGGGCTCCGCGTCGTCGTCGGCCTTGGAGTCGGCGGCGTCCTCGCGGGCCTCGCGGTCGGCCTGCAGGACCTCCTCTTCCTCCTGCGCGCGCTCCTCGACGTACTCGACCTCGGGGTCGCGAGTGGCGCCGGGCACCTGCTGGTCCTGCTGCTTTGACTCCCAGTCGCCGCGCGCGGAGTCGATGTTGCGGCCGACTCGATCGCCCTCCTTCTCCAGGCGCTCGGCCTCCTTCTCGAGCTTGTCCGCCCGCCTCTCGTGCTCCACTGCGCGCTCTCCTCGCCTAGGGGACCCCGGCAGGCTATCCGGGCTCAGCCCGCCACCGCGTCGCGCGATGCCTGCGCGCGGCCGCGGATCAGGTCGCTCGCCTTCTCGGCCACCATGGTCGTGGGGGCGTTGGTGTTGCCGCCCGGGATCACCGGCATCACCGAGGCGTCCACCACACGCAGGCCCTCCACCCCGCGCACTCGCAGCTCGGAATCGACAACGGCGCCCTCGCCCGACCCCATGCGGCAGGTGCCCACCGGGTGGTAGATCAGCATGAGGCGGCGACGGATGTCGGCTTCCATGTCCTCACGGGTGGTCACGCCGGGACCGGGCTTCATCTCCCGCAGTGTGATCTCCGCGAGCGGGCCTTGCGAGGCGATCTCGCGCGCCAGCGACATGGCAGCCACCAGCGACTCCACGTCCTCGGGCTCGGCCATCGCGTTGGTGACGATCCGCGGCTTGTCGGACGGCTTCGACGAGCGCAGCCACACCTGGCCGCGCGCCTGCGGGCTCACCAGCACGGGGGCGATCACGATGGCGTGGCCGTCGAACTCCTCCTGGCCGTGGTCCTCGTAGTAAGCGGCGCCCATGTGGAACTGGATGTCGGCGGCCGGCAGTCCCGCGCGCGTGCGCACAAAGGCCACCACCTCGGCCACGCTCGAGGTCAGCGGCCCCGTGCGCCGCAGCGCCCACTCGGCCATGTTCTTCGGGCTGTCGGCCCGGTAGAGGGTGTCCTGGTCGGAGACCTCGTAGATCACCGAGTAGAAGGGGTGATCCTGCAGGTTGCGGCCCACACCGGGGAGGTCGTGCAGCACCGGCACGCCGACCGCGCGAAGGTCGTCGGCCGGTCCTATGCCCGAGAGCAGCAGCAGCTGCGGCGAGCCGATCGCGCCGGCGGCGAGGATCACCTCGCGCCCGGCGGGGATCGTCTGCTCGCGCCCGAAGCCGCCGCGGACGCGAATGCCCGTCGCCCGCCCGCCCTCGACCTGCACGCCGAGCACCTGGCGCCCGCTGGCCACGGCGAGGTTGGGCCGATCCAGGACCGGCCGCAGGAAGGCGTCGGCGGCGCTCCAGCGCCTGCCGTTGCGCTGGTTGACCTGGAACATCGAGCAACCATCCTGCTCGGGCCCGTTGTAGTCGCGCACGTACGGGATCCCCGCGGCCTCGCTCGCCGCCAGCAGGCGCTTGCCCACCAGACGCGGCGAGCGCTGCTCGCTCACCACCAGCTCGCCGTCCTCACCGTGGAACTCCGAGGCCCCGCGGCAGTTTCGCTCGGAGCGCATGAAGTACGGCAGGACGTCCTCCCAGCCCCAGCCCTCGGCGCCCGCGGCCTCCCACAGGCCGTAGTCGAGCGGGCGCCCGCGCACGTAGAGCATCGCGTTCATCGAGCTCGAGCCGCCCAGGCTCTTCCCCCGCGGGATGTAGAGTTCGCGGCCGTCGACGTGGGGCTCGGGCTCGGTGTTGTACTCCCAGTCGAGCTTGGTCTTGAACTGATTGGCGAAGGCCGCCGGGATCTTGATGTTGGGGCTGAGATCCTTGCCGCCGGCCTCGACCAGCAGCACGCTCACCGACGGATCCTCGCTCAGGCGATTGGCCAGCACGCAGCCGGCCGATCCAGCTCCGACGACGATGTAGTCGGGCTGCGTCATCCTCGATGCGAGATTATGCCGCCGATGGTGGAGCAGCTGCCCGGGCGCGTGGACGTGGCGATCGTCGGGGCCGGGTTCGGCGGCCTGGGCATGGCGATCCAGCTCGAGCGTCAGGCCCTTCGCGACTTCGTCGTACTCGAGCGCGGGACCGACGTCGGCGGCACATGGCACGCCAACACCTACCCGGGCGCGCAGTGCGACATCCCCTCGAGCCTCTACTCGTTCTCCTTCGCTCCCAAGCTCGACTGGACGCGCGCCTATCCCGAGCAGAAGGAGATCCAGGGCTACTTGCGCGGGTGCGTGGAGCGCTTCGGCATCGGGGACCGCATCCACCTCGAGACCGAGCTGCAGGACGCGGCGTGGGACGGCGAGCGGCGGCGCTGGCGCATCGAGACCTCGGCCGGGCCAGTGGAAGCCCGGGTCCTCGTGGCCGCGCCCGGGCTGCTCAGCGAACCCTCGACGCCCGCGCTCCCCGGACTCGAGCGCTTCGAGGGCCGGACCTTTCACACCGCGACCTGGGATCACTCCCACGACCTGACCGACCGCGATGTGGCTGTGATCGGCACCGGCGCCACCGGTGTCCAGGTGGTGCCTCGCATCCGCAACCGGGTGCGCAGGCTGACCGTCTTCCAGCGCACGCCGCCGTGGGTCATCCCGCACGTCGATCGCGAGGTGACGATGATCGCGCGGCGCCTCTACCACCTCGCGCCGCCCCTGCAGCGACTCGTGCGCGGTCTCGTCTACGCCTTCAACGAGCACTTCGTGCTCGGCATGAGCTACTGGCCACGACTGCTCAAGGCGCACGAGCTGTACGCCCGGCTGCACATGCGCCGTCAGGTTCCTGACCCCGACCTGCGTCGCCGGCTCACCCCCGACTACTCGTTCGGCTGCAAGCGGATCCTGTTGTCGAGCGACTGGTATCCGTCGTTCGAGGCCCCGAACGTCGAGCTCGTGACCTCGGGTGTCGAAGAGGTGCGCGAACGCTCGGTGGTGGCTTTCGACGGCAGCGAGCACCCCGCGGACACGCTCGTCTTCGCCACGGGGTTCGTGCCCACCGACCCGCCCATCGCCCGGCGATTGCGCGGGAGCGAGGGCCGCACCCTCTCCGAGGCCTGGGGGGGCAGTCCGCAGGCTTACCTGGCCACCGCCGTCGCCGGCTTTCCCAACCTATTCCTGCTCTACGGCCCGAACTCGAACCTCGGGCACAGCTCGATCGTCTACATACTCGAGTCCCAGGTGCGATACGTGCTGGGGGCTCTGAAGGCGATGCGCGAGCGCGGCCACGAGGCGCTGGAGGTCAGGCGCGAGGTGCAGGACGCCTACAACGAGAAGCTCCAGCGCCGGCTGGCACGCTCGGTGTGGGACTCCGGGGGCTGCGGCAGCTGGTACCTCGACGCCAACGGACGCGACTCGACGCAGTGGCCGGGCTTCACGCTCGAGTTCCGCCTGCGCACCCGCGCCTTCGACCTCGACAGCTACTCGGAGCCGCCTGTCACCTCGAGGATGCCGTCGGCGACCCTCTCGGGGTCGTCGAACGTGGGGATGTGACCCAAGCCCGGTAGGCGATGGACCTGAGCGTGCGGGATCCGTCGCTTCACCCGGGAGGCCCCGGTCACGGGGAGGATCAGGTCGCGCGTGCCCCAGAGCACGGCGACCGGGCAGCGGATCGCCTCGAGGTCTCGGGGCGAGTCGTCGAACAGCGGGTCCAGGGTGCGCCGAAGGCCGGGAGCACGGGCGTAGTCGGTGATCATGTGGACAGCTTCGGCGGGTGGGATGCGCCAGGGGCGCGCGCACGTCGTGCCGAGCAGCACCGCGCGGGCCGCCGGCCAGCGGGTCGCATGGCCGGCCACCGGAGCGAGCAGGCGGGTGGCCACCCGCTGCGTCCTCAGGATGGCCTTGCTCAGCTTGTTCTCGAGTCCGCTCCCGAAGCCGACGGGCCCGAGGGACTCGCCGAAGCCCGGCAGGTCCAAGGCGACCACCTCGTGCTTGCGAGCGAGGGCGGTCCTGATGGGATGCCATATCCGCAGGTTGCTGCCGAGCCCGTGGAGGAGCACGAGCGGGGACCCCGAGCCGGAGCGTTCGTGGTGCAGCGGGAGGGCCATCGCGACAGGAGCTTCCCCGTGCGCCATCCTCGATGAACGTCCGCCGCCCCCCGCTACCCTTGGAGGGGTGAACTCCACACGCGCACAGGCATACGGCCGGGTCGTCAAGACGCTCGAGGATCTCGCCGAGAGCAAGCTGCACGCAGAGGAGATGCAGACCGTCCGCGAGGCGGCCGACGCTCTCTTCTTCTGCGAGGACCTGAACGGCGACCCGTCGGCCGAGCACGCCCTCGCGGGCCTCTACGAGCTGCTGGATCGGTTGGTGGAGAGCGAGCGCGTGCAGGTCGAGACGGCCGAGCGCCTCACCGCGGACGTCGAGGCCTGCGGGCCGTTCGCCTCAGTGGCGTAGACGCGCCAGCTTCGGTTGCCGTGGGGCATACGGGGTAGCGCTTCCTTATGTCTCAAGCACAGAACATCGCAGCACAGGAGAAGCTCGGCCAGGGGGTCGTGGAGGGCAACCTCGACGTGATCGAGGAGGTCTTCGCGCCCGATGTGGTCGACCACGACCCGGCGCCCGGCCAGGGCCCCGGCAATCAGGGCATCAAGGACTTCTGGACCGAGCTGCGGACCGCCTTCCCGGACCTGGCCCTGCAAGTCGAGCGGCTGGTAGCCGACGATGAGACGGTGAGCCTCACCTACACGCTCACCGCCACCCACGACGGCCCGTTCCAGGGCATCGACCCCACCGGCAAGCAGATCGAGGTCCGCGGCCTTCAGACCGCGCGCTTCGAGGACGGCAAGATCGTGGAGCGCTGGGGAGCCACGGACGAGCTGGGCATCCTCAAGCAGATCGGCGCGGCGCCTTAGCGTTCGGCAAGATGGGCGGCGTGGCACTGAACCACGTCGCCCTCACCGTCGCCGACCGCGAGCGCTCGGCCGCCTTCTACGGCGAGCACTTCGCCTTGGACGAGCGCGTGCACGAGGACGAGCACCTGCTGATCCTCGCCTCCGGCGATGGATCGCTCCTTGCGCTGTCGGAGGGCGAGGTGGCGGTCGGCGGCCTGCCCCGCACCAACCACTTCGGCTTTCGGCTGGACGGCCCGGACGAGGTGCGCGCCGCGCGCGAGCGCTTCCGAGCGGCGGGCGTGAGCGAGGCCGAATGGCAGGAGGACGGCCCCACGCGAGTGCAGGTCCTCGACCCGGACGGCTACCGGGTCGAGCTGTACGCGTTCTGATCCTTGGTTTGCGCAATCCGCGTCTCGGAAAGAGATAGTCCCGTGCGTACGACGACACCACTGGGCACACTCGGGAAGGGCCTCGCGGCCGGCGTAGCCGGCAACGCGGCGATGACCGGAGCCCAGATGGCCTATCTGAAGGCCACCGGGGGCGAGGACAGCACGGTGCCGGCGCAGGTGGGCAAGCGCATCATCGAGGGAGTTCTCCAGCGCGGCCCGGTGCCCGACTCGCGCATCCCCCTCCTGAACAACGCCGTGCACTGGCTCTACGGAACCTCTTGGGGAGCGGTCTACGGGCTGGTGGCCGGCTCCCTTGGCCCGCGCGCGCCGCGCGCCGGGCTGGCCTTCGGCCTGGCGGTGTGGGGCGCCAGCCTCGTTCAGCTGCCCGCCATGAAGCTGGCCCCGCCCGTGTGGGAGTACCCGCCGAGCTCGCTGGCCCCCGATGTGGGATTCCACCTCGTCTACGGCGTGGCCGTGGCGGGCGCCTTTCGCGCGCTGGACTGAGGCGCAGGAGGCTTGAACCGGCGTAGCGGGAGAGCCCCAGAGCTACCTTGAGGCCGCGTGTGGCGGCTGGCACCCACGCTCCTGTCGGTGGTCGGCGCGGTCGTGTACCTGGTCCTCGGCCCCCGCTCCCCCGACCTGGCCGCACACGTCTTTCGCTCCGAGCTCTTCGGCCGCGAGGGCTTCACGATCTGGAACGGGCAGTGGTATTCGGGGCACCACACCCCGGCCTACAGCGTGCTCTCGCCGCCGCTCGGCTGGCTGTTGGGCCCGCAACTGCTGGGCGCAGCCTCGTCGGTGGCCGCCACGGCCTGCTTCGAGGCGATCACCCGCCGCCACTACGGCACCCGGTCGGCCGCGTGGGGCGCGGTCTGGTTCGGCGTCGCCAGCGTGACGCTGCTGTTCACCGCGCGGCTGGCCTTTGCGCTCGGAGTGGCCTTCGGCCTGGCGGCCCTGTTCGCCCTCCAGCGAAGGCGCCCGAGGAGCGCCGTAGCGCTGGCGGTCCTGAGCGCGCTGGCGAGCCCGGTCGCGGGGCTGTTCGTCTCCCTCTGCGGGGCCGCGCTGGCTCTGGGATCGACGCGGCGGCGGCGTACGGGAGCGGCCCTCGCCGCGGCCGGGCTGGTGCCGAGCGTGATCCTCTCGGCCGCCTTCCCCGAGGGCGGCTACGTGCCTTTCCCGCTCGGCATCTTCCTCCCGATCCTCCTCTTTTCGCTGCTCGCCGCGGGGCTGCTGGCGCGGCGGGAGCCGGTCCTCGCGTGGGGAGCGGCGCTCTATGGCGCCGGCACCACGCTGACCTTCGTCGTGCCCACCGCGATGGGTGGAAACACCGAACGGCTGGGCGAGCTCGCGGCCGGTCCGCTGCTCGCCTGTGCGCTCACGGTCCGGCGACGATTCGCAGTGCCGCTCGCGCTGCTGTTCGTGGCCCTCGCCGCCTGGCAGTGGTATCCGGCGGTGAGAGACGTCCGCAAGGGCCTCACGGACCCCTCGGCGCGGCGCGGCTACTACGAGCCCCTCACGCGTTGGCTGCGCGAGGCGCCCGGCGTCCATCGTGTCGAAGCGCTGTTCAGCTTCGGCAAGTGGGAGTCGGCCGAGGTGGCTCGCGAGCTCCCTCTCGCACGCGGCTGGTCGCGCCAGCTCGACACCCGCCACCACGGCATCTTCTACGGGCGCGAGCGGATGGGGCCGCGCTCCTACCGCCGCTGGCTGGACCGCAACGGGGTGACCCACGTGGCGGTGCCCCGCGCCCGCCTGGACAGGACGGCCAAGGAAGAGCGCCGGCTGATCGGCGCAGGGCTGCCCTACCTGCGCCGGCGCTGGAGCAACCGGGACTGGCGCGTGTACGAGGTGCGTGGGCCAAGGCCCATCGTCGTCCCCCGCGGCAGCGCCGCGATCGGTCTCGAGAGCATGAGCTCAGATCGGCTCGTGCTGCGAGTCACCCGCCCGGGCACCGCGATGGTGCGCGTTCGCTGGACCCCCTACTGGCTGGCGCACGAGGCCTGCGTGCGGCCGGCCGGAGAGTGGACCAAGGTGCGGGCGTCACGACGGGGCGTGCTCCTCCTGTCCACCCGCTTTGGCGCCGAGCGTCTCGTAGCACGAGGTCGGCGTTGCGACGAGCTGCCCGAAGCCCGGGCTGACGCGGAGGAGCTCGAACAGCGACTGGAGCGGCTGAGCGGCGGCGCCTGGCCGCTCCGCCACTCCGCCGCGTCTTCCAGGCGTAGCGGACTCATGCCCATCGGTGGCTAGGCTGGCCACGCGATGAGCCGGGCGGTCGAAGAGTCAAACCGCCGCCTCTTGCGCGCCCGGGACGCGATGGACCGCAGCTACGCGGGCGCTGGACGTCCCCAGCCTCGCCAAGATCGCCCGCGTCTCGGAGGCGCACTTCATCCGCACCTTCCGAGCCACCTTCGGCGAGACACCGCACCGCTACCTCCAGCGTCGCCGCGTCGAGCGGGCGATGTTCCTCCTGCGCGAGACCGAGCGCAGCGTCACCGACATCTGCCTCGACGTGGGCTTCGCGAGCCTCGGCACCTTCACCCGCACGTTCCGGGAGATCGTCGGCGAATCGCCCACTTCATAGGAGTGGCGCCCGAGGTCCTCGCCGGCCTCGGGCGGGCTTCTTTACCCCGGCGGGTCCAGTCTCCCGCCGTCGCAGCCGTCGCGCAGCTTCTCCAGACCCAGGCGCATCCGGCCCTTGACCGTGCCGGCGGGCAGCTCGAGCCGCCGGGCGATCTCGTGGTGGGTCAAGTCGCCGAAGTAGGCGAGCAGAATCACCTTCTGCTGGGCTTGAGGCAGGTTTCGCAGCGAGTGCCGGACCGCCTCGGCGTCGCTGCGGTCGACCTGGCCGTCGGCGAGCGATCCCGGCGCCTCGATTTCCGCGAGCAGCTCCTCGTCGCTGCGCCGGCGCTGGTGGGGCGCCTCCCGGCGGATCGAGTCCACCGCGCGGTTGTGCACGATCCGGAACACCCAGGACTCGATGTTGCCCTTGGCGGCGTCGTAGGACCCGCGGTTCTTCCAGACGGCGGCAAAGGCCTCTTGGACGACCTCCTCGGCTCGGCCGGCGTCCCGGCACACGGTCCTGGCCATGCCGAACGCCCGGGCGGAGAGCCCGTCGTAAAAGGACTCGAACGCCCGCACGTCGCCGTGCTGGACACGCCGCATCAGCGTCTCGTTCCGGGCCCTTGCTTCCCGCATCACGTCACCTCCGCTCCAACCGGCGGTGGGGCTTCGAGGAAGAACAGCTCCGAGGCCACGCCGGGGTCGGTCTGGTTGGCGCTCAGGAAGGCGACGACACGGCGCCGGGTGAGGCGCTCGATCGCTTCGGTGAAGTCGTCTTCGGCGCCCTCCTGGAAGGCGACGCGACCGTTGATGACCTCTTTGCTGCGCCCTTGCTCGATGAGCTCGGACTCATTCGTCGAGAGGATGCCCTCGAGCACGCACACGACGACATTGTCGTTGATGTAGGTGTTGGCCGTCGTGCGATGGTGCCCGTAGCACTCGCTGTAGAGTTCGACCATCGCCGCGGAGATGGCTGCGGTGAGCCGGTCGCCCTTCAGTAGTTGGCTGCCTGGCAAGGCGGCCCGTCCGTTCTCAGGGCTCTTGTCGAAAGTCGGCCGGGAAGAGCAGAGGAGAACCCGCGCGCCTTTGAACTCTAGCCGGTCACGGACCGTCCACCAGCGAGAGCTCACTGCCGGCGCGGGTGAGCGTGAAGACCCGGCTTGCCAACCCCTTGGGCCGGACGACGGTCACGTCGCATCCCGTCTCGCGCCCGCGCCGATTGGCCGCGAGAAGAGCCCTCAGCCCAGCCGCGTCGAGGAAGTCGATCGCGCTCAGGTCGAGCACCAGATGGTCGGTGGGCGCTTGGCGCTGGAGGTCGAGCGCCTCCCACAGCTCGCCCACCACAGGCCAGTCGAGGTCGCCCTCCAGCGAGAGGCACAAAGTCCCGCCGCGCCTGCGCGCCTCGAGGGCGAAATAAGGCTCCTGCATGATCTCTTGCTCCTTAGTTTCCGTTCGATGAGTTGCGGCCGGAGGGCAGAGCGCAACGGCGAGGGCCCAGGGCTTCTTAGTAGGAGAGCGGTGGCTGGGGGGAGCTGGATCATTTTCGGCCTCGCCGGCAGGCCCGCGCCGAGGCCACTGTCGCGCTGTGCTTCGGGCGGTCCACCTCTGGGGTAGGGCCGCGAGGGCGTTCACTTCATCCTGGTAGGCGTATCACCAAATAGGGTGGCGAGGAGGAGGATGGGTTGTGGTGCGATCCCTACGCCGGGGGGCTGATGGGCGTCTACGTCGACGCGCCGATCTGGGAGCAGGGCGGCCATCTGTGGTGCCACCTGACGGCCGACACCGCCGAGGAGCTGCATGCCTTCGCGACCAGGCTTGGGCTCAGGCGCTCGCGCTTTCAATCCAAGCCCGGCCGGTCTTGGGTCGACCACTATGACATCACCGAGCCAAAGCGCAGCCAGGCGGTGGCGCTGGGAGCCGTTGAGATCACGATCGAGGAAGCGGGCGCGCAGATCGCGCGCAAGCGCGAGGTGGCACGAAGGGAACTTGGTTGACTGATGCCCTCCCCCTGGGAAATCCGTCAGGCCATTGAGTTCCGTCGGGCCTTGCGCCCGCCGGGAGAGGGGGCCGGCGAGCCCTCTTCCCCCTGAGTGACAAGGTGACAGTCCGTTCGCGGCTAGCTGCAGCTGATGCCGAGGCGGTCGATCAGCCAGCTCTCGCCGGCCCTGGTGAGTGAGACGTCGCCCCGGCAGTTGTCCACCCTGTTCGTCTGGACCGCGCGGGTGGCGATCGCGACCGTGGCGTCGTCGCCACGCCCGCGGGTGACGCGGGCCTGCTCGAAGCTCACCGACTCCAGCGTGCCGAGCTGGCGCTTGAAGGCCTCGAAGCCGCCGAGCTGGCTGCGCACCCTCGAGCCGGCGAGCTTCCACGCGGCCTCGAACTGGTCTTTGGCCGCGAGCGTGTAGAAGGAGCGGACGACAGAGTCGGGCGACGGCCCAGCGGGTCGGCGTGATTTCGCCGGGGGCTTCTGTTGCGCCTCGGGCGGCGACGCCTCCTCGCCGCCCGAGAGGACCACGGCCACGACGACGGCCGCCAGGGCGAGGACAGCGAGTCCGACGGCCAGGGCTCCGACTCGAGTCCGGCGGCGCCCGGTCTCGGGGGGCGCGGCGGGCCGGGCGGGCTCGGGAGCGGGGGCCGGACGAACGGGCTCGGGCTGCGGCGTAGGCATTGGCTCGGGCGGGGGAGCAGGGGTGTGCTCGGGCTGCGGCGCAGTCGCGGCCCCGGCGCTCGGCTCGGGCAGCAGCTCAAGCGGAGGCGCCGGCAGGGGAGCGGGCGGGGCCTCGAGCGTTGGCCGCAGGCCGTCCTCGAGGTCGCGCACGAGCTGGGCCGCCGACTGCGGCCGGTCCTCGGCCATGTCGGCCATGCCCTGCTTGAGCACGGCGGAGGCGTCGTGTGGCGCCTCGGGCCAGGCCTCGGTCAGATCGGGCGGGGGCTCGTTGGCCACCTGGTGCACGATCGCCATCGGACTGTCAGCGGTGCGGGCCCTGCGGCCGGTGAGCGTCTCGAACGCGATGGTCGCGAAGGCGTAGATGTCGGCTGCCGCGCCCACCTGCTCGCCGGCCAGCTGCTCCGGGGCCATGTAGGCGGCGCTGCCAAGCGCGGTGCCGGTCGAGGTGACCCTGGTGAGGTCCACGCCGGTGGCCACGCCGAGGTCGGCCAGCTTCACCGAGCCGTCGCGGCCGATCAGCACGTTCGCGGGCTTGATGTCGCGGTGAACGACGCCGTTCTCGTGGGCGTGGTCGAGCGCGTCGGCCAGCGGCTCGAGCACCTCGAGCGCCTGCGCGGGCGCAAGCGGCCCGCGGCGGATCACTTCGGCGAGCGTCTCGCCGTCGACGTACTCGAGCACGAGGGTCGTGACTCCATCCTCGTCCTCGTTGACAACGTCGAAGACCTTGACCACGTTGGGATGGTTGAGCGAGGCGCCGAGGCGAGCCTCGCGCTGGAAGCGCTCGGCGAGGCCCGGATCAAGCTCGGAGTGCATGCGCTTGAGCGCGGTGGGGCGACCGAGGCGCTCGTCCTCGGCCAGGTAGACGCTCGCCATGCCACCCGACCCGAGCCGGCGCACGACGCGATACCGCCCGCCGATCAGCCGACCTTGCACGCGTCTCAGGAAAGCACCTCCTCGTCCCGAGCGCACCGGCCGTGTACCTGAGTCGCAGGTTGCGGCAGACGCTGGTGGCCGACCGGTAGCGTCGCGGGCCTGTGCGCATCGACCACGTGATCTACGCGGCCGGCAATCTAGCCGCGGCAGCCGCGCGGCTCGAGTCCGAGCTGGGAGCCACCGCGGTCGCAGGCGGCCGCCACCAGGGGCTCGGGACCCGCAATCTGATCATGCCGCTCGGCGAGGGCTATATCGAGTTGCTTACTGTCCGCGATCCCGAGGAGGCGGCGAGCTCGGCCCTCGGCGCAGCGCTGCAGGCCCGCATCGCGCACGAGGGAGACGGGCTCATGGCCTGGGCGGTCGCAGTCGACGACATCGAGCCCGTCGCGGCGCGACTTGGCACGGCGATCACCACGATCACGCGGGAGGGGCTGACCGCGCAGCTGACCGGACTGGCCGAATCGCTGCGCGAGCCGTTCCTGCCGTTTTTCGTCGCCCGCGACCCCGGAGTGAGGGATCCAGGGGCGGGCGGCTTTGGCGGCGGCATCTCATGGATAGAAGTCGTCGGCGATGCCGGCCGGCTCGAGCGGTGGCTCGGCGACGCCGAGCTCCCAGTGCGAATCTCGGAAGGGGCACCTGGCGTGCGGGCGGTCGGCATCGGCGACCGCGAGCTCCGCACGTAGTAG
>Ga0208612_1000713_pt1 | contig 13991 bp, 12 predicted proteins | sample AntDryMetagUQ889_FD_188089 | JGI IMG/M metagenome (GOLD analysis project Ga0208612, IMG submission 188089) | Polar desert microbial communities from Antarctic Dry Valleys - UQ889 (SPAdes) | ecosystem: Environmental > Terrestrial > Soil > Desert | place: Antarctic Dry Valleys | collected 2008-12-31 | reverse complement strand
GCGGGTTTGGGAAGGGTCCGACCCTTCCCAAACCCGCTGTCTTGTGGCGGTATACTCCTCGCACGGAGGACGCCGTGCGGATCTTGAGAGACATTGCGAAGAGGCTCTTTGGCTTCAAGCTGCTGCGGCGCTTTACGAGCGCTCTCATCCTCGTGCTCGCGGACGGGCTCGCGCTCGCTTTCGGGCTCGGAGGGGCTGTCTGGGTAGCTGACGGCGGCAGGTCGGATCCGGCCATCGGCCTCGCGCCGCTGTTGCTCGCGGCCTGGATCACGCTCTTCACCGCTTTCCGCCTCTACGACAGGGCGCCCGTGCGGCGCAGCCCTGGGGGGCTCGTCGGGGCCGCGTTCTGCTGGGCCGGGTTGGTGACGATCGGGGCGACCGTCTACCCCGAGAGCGGCCTCGGATTCGGGGAGATAGCGTCGGCCTCCGCACTCGGCCTCCTGTGCTCCGGCGCGCTCAGGTTCCTCTACGAGCGTGCCATAAGTAGGATCTACCGCCGCGGCTTCGGACAGACGCCGGTGCTTCTGGTCGGAGACGACGAAGGCCGGACGCGGTTGCGCAGGATGATGGAGCACGCACCAGGCGCCTACGTCCTTGCCGGGGAGGTTGACCTCGCAAGCGGGGGGCCCGACGCGTACCTCGCGGCGGTAAGGGAGGTGTTGGACCGCACTGAGGCCCGCGGGGTCGTCCTGGTCGGTGCGGAGGGTCTGCCCGACGAGGAGTTGCTCGAGCTCGTCCACTCTGTGCGGTTGCGCGGGGTGCCGCTCAGGGTGGTGCCTGGCGCCTTCGCCCTGATGCGGGGCCGTACCATACTCTCGGAAGGCATGGGGGTGCCGCTCCTGGAGGTTCACTACCCCGGGCTGGACAACACCCAGCGCACCCTCAAGCGTTTGCTCGATGTGGCCGTCTCCGTGGGCGGGCTCGTGCTCCTCTCGCCACTCTTTGTGGCCGTGGCCATCGCGGTCAGGCTCGACTCGCCGGGGCCCGTGCTCTTTCGGCAGAAGCGCGTCGGGGCCGACGAGAAGGTCTTCGTCTGCTACATGTTCCGCTCCATGCAGAGGGACGCCGAAGTACGCCAGGCGGGCCTCGAGGACCTCAACGAGGTCGAGGGAGCGGCCTTCAAGATCAGGGACGATCCCCGCGTGACCAGGGTTGGGCGTTTCTTGCGGCGCTGGAGCATAGACGAGTCGCCCCAGCTCGTGAACGTCCTCAAGGGTGAGATGAGCCTGGTCGGTCCGAGGCCCCTGCCGGTGCGTGATTTCCTGAGGATGGAGGATTCCCACAAGAGGAGGCTGGGGGCGGTTCCTGGAATGACCGGCTACTGGCAGACCAGCGGCCGCAGTGACCTATCCTTCGAGGAGATGGTGCGTCTGGACCTCTTCTACATAGAGAACTGGTCCCTTTCATTCGACCTCAAGATCATCCTGAAGACCCTTAGCGCCGTTCTACACCGCGAAGGCGCGTATTGACGCAGCTAGTCAGCACGCTCCAGCCTTCGGCTTCCGCTTGTCAGCACGGCGCTTCGCGCCTTTCAGCATGTCAGCCAGGACTTGTGCACGCGAAAGCTGACGAGCTGAAGTGCTGACTAGCTGAAATGCTCTAGAATAGCGGCGTCCCGGCCATGCGGCTTCCTAGCCATACGGGGGTACGAGAAGTGAACGTAATACTGGTGATCCTGGACAGCCTCAGGAAAGATCACATCGGGGTCTACGGCAACGATCGGATACAGACCCCCAACCTGGACGATCTCGCGCAGGAGAGCCTGCGCTTCACCAGGGCCCACCCTGAGTCGTTGCCGACTCTCTGCGCCCGCAGGGCGATCCACACGGGCATGAGGACCTGGCCCTTCAGGAACTTCGTCAGACTTCCTGGAGAGACCTTCCAGCCGGCCGGCTGGCAGCCGATCCCCGAGGTGCAGACCACGGTCTCAGAGGTCCTGCTCGCGCAGGGTTACAGCACGGCCATGTACGCCGATACCCAGCCTATGTTCCATCCCGCGATGAACTTCCAGCGCGGATTCGCTGTGTTCGAGTGGATGCGGGGCCAGGAGCGAGACCGTTTTCGTCCCAAGCTGGGCGTTCCAGAGGAGCAGATAAGGCAGAGGACGGTCCCTGGCAACGACGCCAACATGGTGGACAAGGTGCGCCAGTACCTGGCCAACACGCAGGACCGCAGGACAGAAGAGGACTGGTTCGCCCCGCGGCTCTTCACCAGGGGGATGGACTACCTCGAGCAGGCGGAAGCTGGACAGCCTTTCTTCCTCGTCCTCGACAGCTTCGACCCGCACGAGCCGTGGGACCCACCGGAGGAGTATGTATCCCTCTACGACGAAGGCTACGAGGGCAGGGACCCCACCGTGCCCAACTACGGCGCCTCGGACTGGATCGACGAGGTGGAACTGGAGAGGATGAAGGCCCTGTACGCGGGGGAGGTGACGATGGTCGACCGCTGGCTCGGCCGCTTCCTCGACAAGATGGAGTCAACGGGCCGCATGGACGACACCCTGCTTCTCGTCCTGGCCGACCACGGTGTGGCCCTCGGCGAGCACGGCTTCACGGGCAAGCCGTTCGGGGCGCTCTGGCCCGAGCTGACGGATATACCGTTCTTTATCAGGCATCCGGAGGGTAAGGGAGCCGGAGAGACCAGCGACTACTTCGCCTCTACCCACGACGTGGCGTCGACCATCCTCGGCGCTACCGGCCCGCTGCCGCCGCAGCGGATGGACGGCGAGGACCTGAGCGTCCTGCTCGAAGGCTCAGAGCCCGAGCCGCGTCCCCACTTTACGCTCGGCTACAACCAATATGTGTGGGCCCGCGACGAGAGGTACGTCATGTTTAGCGTAAACGACCGTTCCAACCCACGGCTCTACGATCTGGAGAGTGATCCCGACATGAACAACGACATCTCGGGAGACAACCCCGACATCGTGAAGCGGATGTTCAATGCTTACATCCTGAAGGACGCCGGAGGCTCGCTTCCCCGTGTCTGAGAGTCAGGGGGCTTTCCGTCCTACCCAAAACCTCTATAATCTGTCGCCGTGACTTCGAGACAGGACTTTGAGGAGGAACGGAACCGCGTGCGCGAGGAGAAGGTCGCAGGCGGCGAGCCTACCGCGGAGCAGGTAGATGAGCCGGTCGGGCCCAAGGACGACGACACTTACGTCGCGAAGGTCGCGCGCGGCGCCGGCATAAGCACGGCCGGACAGGGAGTCGGGCGTGTTATCGGGTACGTGACCCAGGTCGTCATCGCCCGCCTGCTCGGCGCGCAGTTCTACGGTTTCTATGCCGCGGGCGTTGCGCTGATCAACGGCTTGCAGATTCTCTCCAGGTTCGGCATGGAAAACGGTGTGGTGCGCTACGTCGCCCATTACAGAGAGCACGAGGACGCTGCGCGGGTGCGCGGCACCATAGTAATGGCCTTGCTCTTCCCGATAGCGTTGAGCTTCGTTCTCTCCGCCGTGCTGTTCTTCGGGGCAGGATTCATAGCCGACACCGGCTGGCTGCAAGAGAACGGGACCCTGATGGTAGGAGTGTTGCGAGGGTTCGCGTTCGTGCTGCCGTTCTTCGTTTTCATGAGCATGACCGCGTGGGCCACCCAGGGGTTCCAGACCGTGACCTACGCAGCCTACATCCAGCAACTCATACGTCCGGGGCTGTTCCTGATCTTCGTCGGTGTGTGTTACGTGCTAGGGGCCAAGATCTTCGGTGTAATAGCAGCCTACGCGCTCGCGATGTTCCTCGCCGGACTCGTCGGGCTCTACTACCTCAGGAAGCTCTTCCCAGATCTCTTCGACCGCCGGTCCGAGACCAGATTCGAGACGAAGGCTCTCTTCGGCGTCTCTATACCGATGAGCATTACGCAGGGCGCCCAGTACCTCAACAACTTCTCCGCCATACTGATCCTGGGCATCTTCGCCGCAGGGGCTCCTGTCGGCATCTTCAACGCCGCCGCGCGAACGGCCACTTTTTTGACTGCAGTTCGTTTTGCCTTCAGCGGCATCTTCTCCCCGATCATCTCAGGCCTCCACGCGAGGCAGGACACCGAGGAGATGGGCAGGCTCTATAAGGACGTGTCGCGCTGGATCTTCACCGGCGCATTCGCGCTTTTCCTGGTGATAGTGGTCTTCGCTTCCGAGGTGATGGGGATCTTCGGGGAGGCGTTCGGGGCTGGTGTTACGGCTCTCGTCATCGTCGCCGTCGCGCAGCTCTACAGCTCTTCCGTCGGACCCGCGCCGCGGATGCTCGCCATGACCGACAACCAGAACTTCGCCATGATCGCAACCTCCGTCGCCGCCGTCACGGGCGTGATCGTAAGCCTCATCCTCATTCCGCGCTTGGAGGTTCTTGGGGCCGCCATCGGGATGGCTACCGCTATTATCGTCGAGAATACGGGGACGATGTCCGCCGTGAAGTGGCGGCTCGGCTACTGGCCGGTCAACGTCATGTGGCTGAAGCCTCTGACAGCGGGCGCCGTCTCCGGAATCGTGACGTACTTGCTGAAGGTCACGTTGCCGCTCGATGCTATGTTCGGGTTCTTGCCCGTGCCTGTATCCATTCCCACGATAATGCTGCTCGGCGGCTTCCTAGGTGTGCTGTTCTTGGGACTGCTATGGTTGTTCGGCCTCTCCGAGACGGACAAGGAGTTCCTCGGCGCTTTCTGGAACGTGGCCAAACGTCATCTGCCCAGGCGTTTTCGCAGCGAGGGAAGGCAGGAAGACAGTGGCTGAGGTCCCTGTGAAGGTGCTCTACGTAGCCGGGCTAGGGCGGAGCGGAAGTACGATCCTGGCGAACACCCTGGGCCAGGTCGAGGGCTTCTTCTCCGGGGGCGAGCTGAACTTCATCTGGAAGCACGCCCTGATCGAGAACAGGCTCTGCGGCTGCGGCAAGCCGTCTCAGGAGTGCGAATTCTGGGGCCCGGTCTTCGACGAAGAGTTTGGCGGCCAGAGCGAAGCGCTCGCCCGCGAGATGATGCGGCTGCAATACTCCGGCGCGCGCACCCGCCACATCCCCCTTATGCTCACGGAAAGCGGGAGGCGGAAGATAGAGGAGCGTCTGGGCAAATTCCTTGACAACACGGGTCGGCTGTACAAGGCGATCCAGGCTGTCTCGGGGAGCCGCGTGATCGTCGACACCTCCAAAGAGCCAGCCTACGGCTACGCCCTCGGCATGGTCCCCGGCGTAGACCTCCGTGTCCTTCACCTGGTCAGAGACCCAAGGGCCGCCGCGTACTCCTGGGCGAAGAAAAAGCGCCAGCCCGACAGCACCGAGCGTGAGTTTATGCACCGGAAGTCCCCGACTCAGAGCGCCGTCCTCTGGGACGCCTGGAACGCCGCCATCGAGGCCCTCTGGCGCCAGATGCCAGCCAGGTACCTCCGCTTGCGCTACGAGGACTTCATCGCCGACCCCCGCCGCAGCTTCGAGGAGATCCTGAAGCTCACTGGTGAGGAAGACGCTGAGTTGCCGCTGGTGGGGGAGCGTGACGTCAAGCTCGGTATAAGCCACACCGTCTCAGGCAACCCGAACCGCTTCGATACAGGCACCGTCGAGCTACGCCAGGACCGCGCCTGGCAGAAGGAGATGAATCCTCGCGACAGGGCCCTCGTTACCGCGCTGACCCTGCCGCTGCTGACGCGCTATCACTACTCGGTAAGGTAGCCGTACAGCGCAGGTGCCTTACGACTTCGGCTTCTTGCCGATGCTGACCATCTCGGGCTGCACACCCTCAGGGGGGCCGTCGCCGAGTTCTTCGTCGCGGTACTGGTAGACGCCGCGGCAGGTGTGGCCGCCGGTCGTGCGCTTCTCGGTGTAGGAGAGCCTGACGTTCGGGTTTATGGCGCTGACCATCGCCTTCTCGTACGTCGAGAAAGCGGCGCAGGGCTTCACGTCCCAGCCGGGGACGCCTTCGTTGCCCATCCCCCCGAACCAGGGACAGCGGTCCGCGTTTATGACGTACTCGCCTTCCTTGGTCTCGGTCAGCGTGATCTCGATGTCGAAAAAACGGTTGGCTAGCATGACTACATCGACGGTGTCCTTCATCGTCTTCACGCCGAGTTGCTCGCGCAGATCGCTACCCTGCTTCTCGCCGATGCGGCTCATGGCCAGCTTGCCGACCTTCTGGCCGTCGTAGCCGAGGTCGTCGGCGGCCCGGATCATCTCGTCCAAGATGACTCCCGTTCCCGCCGACGCGGCCTTCCACTTGTACCACGTGGGCCCAGGCAGCCCGAGCTTCATCGCCCACCGCGCCAGAAACAGCGGGAGCTTCGGAAGACCGTAGACCTTTAGCCACTTCATAATAATAGAGTCCTCTTCTCCGCTTGCTGCCACAGGACTTCATTATACTCGTCTCCCCATCGCCGGTTCGCAACAGCAAAAATCCTGCTTGTAACGATAAGTATCGTCCTGGACGATGCGCCGGTATCTGCTCCGGCCATATGCTATGCGCGTCGCGCAGTCTGAGACGAGAGAGATTGCCTCACTCTTACTAACTCGCCGAACCGCCTTCCTGTTCCTCGAAACGCTCGCGATGACGTATCATCTTACCGGTCTATTTGGTTCGGCAGAGAGGAGTCACGATCATCACGCGTACCGGAACTCCGCCCGAGCCCAGGTGGCCTCTCTCCCGGAGGCTGGGAGAGCTACGCGGTGTTCTGTTCGGTTATGCGGAGGCTCTGGCGGAACGGCTTCTCGCCAGACCCCCATCTTATGCGACTATTGGCTGGGAGAAGGCGCTTGATGACCTCGGGGCCCGCTTCGGGAAGGTCGCGGAGGTTCTGGAGGAGCCTGCGCTCCTGGAGGTAGAGGAGAGCACGCGCCGCTTGCTCGCGGACATTCGCCACGAGGATCCTTACGTGCCCCACTGGGCCGCCGATTCGGTCATGGCACGTTGCTGCTACCTCGCGTGCCGTCTGATCGAACCCGATGTAATCGTCGAGACCGGGGTGGCCTACGGCGTGAGCTCCGCCTTCATACTCAAGGCGTTGGAAGAGAACGGACGCGGCACGCTCTACAGCGTGGATCTTCCACCCGTGCGTAGGGAGGCCGACAGGTCCTGGGGTGTCGCCGTTCCCGCCGAGTTGCGGGGCCGTTGGAGGCTACACCGGGGAACCAGCGCCAGGATTCTGCCCAGGCTCCTCCGAGAGATCCCTAAGGTGGACCTCTTCGTACACGATAGCCTTCACACCTACAGGAACATGCACCGCGAGTTCGACATCATATGGCCCCATCTTCGACCCGAAGCTTTACTCCTGGCCGACGACGTCGAAAGGAACCGCGCCTTCGGCGAACTGCGGCAGAAGAACCCGGCACTCTGGCGCGTGGTCAAGGACAGTGAAGTGTCACCGCTCCAGGGCAAGGCTGCGCCAGTAATGTTCGGGATAGCGATGAAATAGCTGGTCAGCACTTCAGCTTGTGCGCTGTTCGGAGCACTTTTGCCGGCTAGCGCAGCCTGGCTGCGAACTCCACAACTTTAGCTGACCGGCTGACTTGCTGACAAGCCGCCGTAGGCGGCGTGCTGAATTGCTGACCAGCTGAAATGCTAATACCCCGGCCTTCCCATCCTCTCGTAGGTGATCTCCTTGCCCGCCTCGACCCCAGGCTGGTCGAAGGCGTTGACGCCGTAGAGGGTCCCGGCGATGGCGGTCTGCACTTCGAGCGCCTGTAGCAGGTAGCCGAGGTTCTCCTCGTTTAGCTCGCCGAGCTTTATGGTCGAGTTGGGGCGCCCGGCTTCGGTGAGGGCCTGCCGCGTGGCGTCGCACTCGACGTTCAGGAGCTCTGCCATGGTGTGTCCCCCCAGGTAGCCGACGCCTTCGAGGTCTTCGTAGGCTCCTGGTATCTCCAGATCACGCGGGTGGTGCTCGACCTCGACGATCTCGATCACCTTGTCCTGCGGACCTTCCATGTAGAGCTGGACCTGAGAGTGCTGGTCCGTGGTGCCGACGGCGCCGTGGGGCGTCGAGGCCTTGCCGTCCTTGCCCAGGGATTCGGCCCAGAGCTGGACGAACCAGGCCGCGAGCCGCTCCAGGGCGTCGGCGTAGGTCATCATGACCCTGACATTGCGCCCCCTCGCGGTGTCCATGAGGTAGTGCATGGCAGCCCCTACGGCCGCGGGGTGCTCGGCGCCTCGCTCGTTCACCTCGTCCACGCACTGCGCAGCGCCGGCGAGCAGCGCGTCTACGTCGCGTCCGGTAACGGCGGCTGGCAACAGCCCTACCGGCGTGAGGATCGAGAACCGGCCACCAACGTCGGGCGGTATGGGGAGCACCCGGAGATCCTCGCGGTCGGAGATCTGCTTCAGGAACCCTTCCTCGGGGTCCGTCGTGGCGATCGTACGACCCTGGAAACCGAAATCTCCCAAAGACTCCACGAGGACGTCCCGGATCACGAGGAAGTTCGCCATCGTCTCCGCGGTCGAACCTGACTTGGTAACGACGTTGACCCAGGTTCCGTCGGGGTCGGCGACGTCGATGATGGCTGAGAGGGTCGCGGGATCTGTGTTCTCCGCGAAGTGCAGGCGCGGACCGCGACGGGCTTCGCTAGAGAGGGCGTTGTAGTAAGGATGGCTCAGCGCCATGTGCAAAGCCATAGGGCCCAGCGCCGAGCCCCCGATGCCTACGTGGATAAAGTCCGTCGCTCCCGAGGTTCGGATCTCCTCCGCTACACGCGCCGAAGCCTCGGCGTACTCTGCGGTCTTAGGCAACCGCATAAAGCCAGGCGGGTCCCCGAGAAGCTCGTCCGCGGCCTCGCGCAGGCGCGGTTGTATCTCGTCCAACTCCCCGCTCTGCAGACCGCCCTCCACCTCCACGAGATTCTGGTAGTCGAAGGTGACCTCGGCCATGCTCGGGCTCCTCTCTGTTCCTGCCTCTCTTACGGAGACAGTTTAGAACAGGGTATAATCCCCGGCCATCGTGACTCCATCCGCAGCACCCGCCTCGGAAGTGATCGCCCGCCTGAAGGCGGAGTACCCCGACGCGCGCACCGAACTCGACTGGTCGAACCCCCTGGAGCTCCTGGTAGCGACGATCCTCTCCGCCCAGACCACCGATGTGCAGGTCAACCGGGTGACGGAGAGTCTCTTCGCGAAGTACCACAAGGCCGAAGACTACGCCGACGCCGCCCCCGACGAGCTCGAGGAGGACATCCGCCCGACCGGCTTCTACCGCAACAAGGCCCGCTCCTTGCGAGGCACGGCCAGCGCCCTCGTCGAGGAGCATGGGGGGGAGGTCCCAGGCACGATGTCCGAGCTCGTGGCCCTGCCCGGCGTCGGCCGCAAGACGGCCAACGTGGTCCTTGGCAACGCTTTCGGCACGAACGAGGGTATCGTCGTGGACACCCACGTCCGCCGCGTCTCGAACAGGCTAGGCCTCACCGAGAGTCAGGACCCCGTGAAAATAGAGCAGGACCTCATGAGATCAGTGCCAGAAGATGACTGGACCATCTTCTCCCACCTCCTGATCCTCCACGGGCGCCGAACATGCAAGGCCAGAAAACCAGACTGCCCGAACTGCGTCCTAAACCATATCTGTCCCTCAGCCGAACTGTAAGTACGTTCATCTGGTACTGAAGCCTTTCGCAGAGGTCTCCCATGGGATAGATGTTCTGCCCTGAGATCGTATAATCTAGCCTGCAGGAAAGTATGAGGGGGCATGGCAGAGCGGACGAATGCGCTGGTCTTGAAAACCAGAGGCGGTAGAACGCCCGAAGGTTCGAATCCTTCTGCCCCCGCTTGCGGGCCTGTAGCCCATGCAGAGGATCGCTTTCCGCCGAGTCTGTTAAAAATTGTTAAAATAATGAAGACTTTTGCGTTTCGATTCTGTACACTGTGGGTATCTTCTCAACTGGAGAAGACAAGTGCAGGCCACTTGAGAGATAGAGTAGACAGAAGGAGGACTAGATGAAGAGAGCAATTTTTCTGGCTATGGCCGCTCTCCTGGCCATGCTGATCCTGGTGCCGATGGCTATGGCTCAGGACACCACCATGATGATGGAGACTACGATGATGGCCGGGGGTGAGGCTGGCGGAATTCCGGAGAGCGGTGGTCCTGCCATCCTACTGCCGGCGGCCGCGTTGCTTCTCGGGTCGGGCATCCTGACCTACGCGATCCTGCGGCGCAGGTAGTAACCAACTAAAGTGTCGGGGGCCGGCCCGCGAATGGGCCGGCCCTTCTGGAGCCGGGGGAGAGCCTGCACTTTCCTGGCTTTACTATTTGTGGTCGCCGGGGAACCGGCGGCCTTTTTGCTGCGCGACCAGGGAGATCCAGGAGTGCTGCAGTTCGTCGGGACACGTTCGGGGTATCGTCGCGCTGTGATCGGTGACATACTCTTGTGTGGAGAGATGATCAACGAGTTTTGCCGGCGGAGGTCATAGACCCGTTCTCCAGTAAGGTGGGGCGCATGACAGGTGTGGATTCGATCAAAGGACAGAGGATGATCAGGAGAGAGTCGTGATCCGACGCAATCAAGGTACGTTCCTGGTTGCGTCCGCCCTGGTAGTGTTGTTCCTTCTGGCTTTTGCTCTTGCCAGTGTTGAGGGCAAGCTGCCCGTGCTGGCTCTAGATCTCACCGAACACCTCTTCGGGATCGTACTCGCGGTGTTCGTTTTCGAGCGGATGCTCGCCTGGCGAGAAGAGCGCCGGTGGCTCCCGGCGAAGGACTGGCTGTATCTGATCCTGCTCGAGACGATCGACGATCTCCTCAAAGAACTGCTTCCTGCTGCGGTTCCTCGAGGAGAGGTGGAGTCCGACGAGAAGGTCGCCGTCTACGAGGTAACCGGAGAGCGGATACATGTTGGCCAGACCGTTCGCTACAGTCCGCTGCGGCTGTTGGTCAGTCCGGGTGAGAAGGAACTGCAGTCCCACATCGCCTGGTACGCCGGGGAACTGGGACCGTCGCGATACGTGGATGTGGCCAAGAAGGCTTTGACCGGCGCCAGGGAGCGGATCAGGGAGACGTTCGGATCCTCTGCCCGGTTGATGGAAGCGGACATCACGACCATGTTGATCGGCTTCGAACAGTCGGCTATGGCCGCCACGAGGCATCTTGACTCGGCCGCGGACATGCGAGAGGAAAAGTCGGAGGATTCGTCGCATCGCGATGGCGGGCCATCGACAAGGCAGGGAACGAGAGAAGCCGATTATGAGCTGGCCTTCGTCTGTAGCATTATCGTAGAGTCCGTCATCGATTCGGCGATGAAGCCGAAGGCGTGGCTCGAGGACAGGAGGCACACGGAGGAAGGTCGATCACCCTTCCGGCGCCTCAAGGCGAGCTGGGGAGCCTCCAAGAAGCGCACCTGAGACGTAGCTGATTCTTTCCGCCCTCGAAGGAGGGGGTTGCATCGGAAAGGAAGGCCCTATACTCCACTTGGCGGCACGGTAGCGCGAGGAGCAGGGCGACGCAAGTCTGGGGAGCAATGGCCGGGTCGGGAAAGTGGCAACCGGATGGAATCCTGAGCGGTGGAGCCCTCGCATTCGTGCTGCTAATGATGTTCGTGTCGAGCAGCAGCGTAGAACTGGCAGAAGCATACAAAATACTTCTCGCTGGGGCCTTTCTTATCGGGAGCGTCGTCGCCGTTGCGTTGGTGGCCTTACACGTGTGGAACAGGCCCACGACCCCGACGGCCCTGGAACTGTCCGAACGCTTCGAGGAGGTCCGTTTCATGAGCGGAGCGCAGTTCGAGGTCTTCGTGGCCGATCTCTTCGAGGCTATGGGATACCAAACGATGGTGCTCGGCGGAGCAGGGGATCAGGGCGTCGACGTTGTCGTGAACCCAAGGGGGAAGCGTATTGCGGTGCAGTGCAAGAACTACAGTAAGCCCGTTGGCAACAAGGCCGTACAGGAAGTCTATGCCGGTGCTCGGCATCATCGGTGCGTGGAGGCCTGGGTGGTGGCCCCTGCCGGCTACACCAGTGGAGCTATGGAGCTGGCGCGAAGTACTGACGTCTCCCTCTGCGATTCCGACTCCATACACGAGTGGATAATGAAAGTGGACAGTCTCGAGAAAGAGCGCGCGAGCGAGACGGAGTCGGAGCTCAGACACCCTCCCCCCGAAAACACGCCTATCAACGAAGTAATATCGGATGCCAGAAAGAGGGCTATCTGGCATCCACATCCCGACGACCCGCCGAAGAGTTAGAGCACTTCAGAACTTCTCCATTCGCCCCTCGGGGGTGTATCTCCACCGGCGCGAGTAATCTTTGGGTTCTGCTGCCGGATAGGGGCCACGACCGGGATCTTCGACGCCGATGATGCCCTCTATTGGGTGGGTATTGAACTCGGCATACACAAGCGCTTTGGCCGCCAGCTGGAGGCTGGCATAGTCCCAGGCATACTGCGGTTCTTTCAGAGAACGTCTGCCCGCGACGATTCTGGCCCCCAGAGGAGTGCGGTAGATGGCCGCTTCGCAGCCCATGTGCAGCTTCCTGCTGCTCACGTAACCGCGCGCGTCGACTCGCTCTAGGGCGAAGAGGACAGGCCTGTCGCCGGCTTCGGGCTGATACTCTGGCGGCTGCTCTCGAGGGTGCTCCGCCGGAGGGGTTGGGCCGGCTGGCGCCCGCGAGGCTTCGGATACCATCTTCCACATGATCCACAGGCCGATGGCTATAATCAGGCTCTCCAGCGCGAGCATGAACCAAGCAAACCAGATCATCTCGTGTTGCCCAGCGCCTTCACCGATTGTCCGCCTCGCGTACTCTCATCCACCTTCGGATTCTATCCCCTCCGTGGTCCGCCGCGTCATCGTAGGGAGAAGTACAATACTCTTGTGGCGATGGAGAGTTCTATCGAGTACAAGAGCCGCGGCGCCCTCGTCGACCGTACGACGCAGCGGTGGGTCCGGGCGACCGGCCGGCGAGTCGCGCTTGAGGAGTGTCCATGGCTCGAAGGACCGGTCGGCGACGTCGATGTGATCGGAGGCGACTTCTTCGCGCGCTTCGCGGACCGCGAAGGTCTGACGATGGTCGCAGACGGACCGCCGCGAGGCCTGGTCGAGGACTTCACGGCCCTCGCTGGCCCGGCCTGCGATCCTTCTCAGGTGGACGCGCGGGTTGCAAAGTTCTACGAACAGACCTCCGAGTACGAGTTCGACGTCTGGTCTGAGTGGCGTGGAGGATTCCGGCCGTTTGCCAAAGCGCTGGCCGCGATCTTCAGTCGCAGGTTGCAGCAACTAAACGTGCCACTGTCTCCTCTGGACACGAGTAAAGGCATCTCGACGGCCGTCATTCGACTCGTCGACCCCGCTGGTGCCGTACAGCAGACCGCGTGGGTCAGGGAGATCGTCGCGAGCAAACGCACGTTGTACGCCGGCAGCTACTCCCTCTGCCGGGTGCCGGGATTCGACGGGCCTTGTGTCAAGGTAGGGTTTCCTCTACCGAACGGAAGCGCCAACGTCATCATGCGGCCAGAATCCGCGCCTGACGGCAGCTTCACCGTGAGATCCTCGGGGAGGAGTTTCGGCGACCCTGGGTTCTATTTTTTCGTTGAGGCCGAGCAGGGCCAGGGTTGGGCACGATACTTGAAAGCGCTGAAGGAAGACATCCGTGTCTACGTGGATCCACGGGGCAACCTTCGCGCCGACCACAACCTCCGGATCTGGGGCGCGACGTTTCTCAGGCTGCACTACCGGATGCGGCGGAAAGCAGCCTGATAATCGGGCGCGCATACGCGAGCGTGTGCTGCGGGAGGCGATGCCGGTCTGAGAGATTCCACGGAGCCGGATGACGCGCGAGGCTCGCGTAAATCGAGAGGGTGGGTGTTCCTCGTTCCGTGCGAAAGCTTGTTTCGGATAAGAGCCGCGCCTAAGATGTGGGGGAGGCGAGTTTAGGGGCCTCGTCTTCGATCCCCACCGTCAGAGGTAGACTGGCCCGGAGATCACGCCGATTAGAGGAGGGCTTTGATGGTTGAGAGGTTAGCTGCCGGATCGCTGCGCCGGGTGTTGTCGCATGAGTCGTTCCGAAAGCTTCATGCCGGGCAAGACATCGGGATCACGGGTTGAGTGCTCAA
>Ga0208612_1000712_pt1 | contig 13994 bp, 22 predicted proteins | sample AntDryMetagUQ889_FD_188089 | JGI IMG/M metagenome (GOLD analysis project Ga0208612, IMG submission 188089) | Polar desert microbial communities from Antarctic Dry Valleys - UQ889 (SPAdes) | ecosystem: Environmental > Terrestrial > Soil > Desert | place: Antarctic Dry Valleys | collected 2008-12-31 | reverse complement strand
GGCCGACACCCCGCCGATGTCGAGCGGCTCGGTGGCGACCACATCGATCTCGGCGAGCACCTCAGGCAGGCCACGGAGGGTGACGGTGGCCGGAGCTGTGCCGACCCCCTCCAGCGCGAACCCGGCCGCCGGCGTTCCGACGATGTCCGGCGCGACCGGCACCGTGGTGGTGGTCTCGACCTCCTGAACGTCGATCTGAACGGAGATCACGTCGGGGGTGAGCTCGACGCGCCCGATGCTCTGGCCCTCGACGTCCACCGGAACCAGGGTCACCGGCTCATCGAAGTCGATGCCGGAAGGGTCGATGAAGACCCTCGCCACGGCGCGATCGACGCGGCTGATCTCGGAGGAGGGCCCGCGAACCTCGACCTGCCCGTCCTCCTCGCTGAGCTCGGGGTCGCCGAGCTCCAGCCCTTCCGGCACCTCGCCGGTATCGACCTCGATCGGAACGGTCCGGGTCTCGGTCCTGTCCAGCTCCACGCGGACGGTCCTCGGGTTCCAGTCCAGGACATCGATGCCGGGCGCGTTGACCTCGACCTGGAGGAGCTGCGCCTCGGGCGCGGCCGCCATGTCGTACTGCGAGAGGTCCACACGGGCGGTGAAGGCGTCGACACTCACCAGCGACGTGGCGTCGTCACCGGTGCGGTAGCGAACCTCGACGAACCCGAGGTCGCCGGTCAGGTTGTACGCGTCGCTGGGCTGGTTCACCGATACGATCGGTACCTGGAGCCTGTCCTCCGACAGCGTCCCGGAGAAGACGAGCCCGGTGTACAGGGTCGTGGCGACCAGGACGGCGGCGAGCTTGAGGTGCCAGTTGCGCAGGAGGAAGCGCATCAGCGCCTCACCGCGCGGCCGGTGGCCGGTGGCACGACGCGCGCATCCGGGTCGATCGGCTCCTCGGGCTCGTCCTCCGGCGGCCGAACGCCCCAGCGACCCTCCATCGATCGGCGCAGGAACGGCACCGCGCGCCGCGGCGTCTGCGGCCGGATGAGGCTGAACAGGCGCCTGCGGAGCTGCTGCTCGGTAAGGTTGCGCTCGATGCGTCCGCGGATGACGAGGCTGATCGAGCCGGTCTCCTCGCTGACCACCACCACGATCGCATCGGTCTGCTCGCTGATGCCGATGGCGGCGCGATGCCTGGTTCCGTATCGCTCGGAATCGAGGATGTTCTGGCTCAGCGGCAGGAGGACCCCGGCGGCCATGATGCGCTCCCCCGAAACGATCACCGCCCCGTCGTGGAGCGCCGTCCCGCGGTAGAAGATGGTCACCAGCAGCTCGGCACGGAGGTCGGCGTGGACGGGCACGCCGGAGTCGGCCGCGAGGTCCTGGAGCCCGGTCTCACGCTCGAGCGCGATGAGCGCGCCGTGGCGCGACCCGGCGAGGATGCGCGCCGAGCGGCTGATCTCACGCGCGACGCGCTCCGCCCCGGCGACCTCGGAGCTCACGAAGAAGCGGTTCACGCTGCCGATGCGCCCGAGCTGCTCGAGCGCGCGCCGGAGCTCCGGCTGAAAGACGACCACCACCGCGAAGAGGCCGACCACCGCTGCGGTCTCCATCAGCCGCCGCAGGAGGTCGAACCCGAAGAAGAGCGCGGCGAGGTACACGAGGTACAGGATCGAGAGGCCGATGACGATCCGCACCGCCCGCGTGCCGCGGATGAGGATGAACAGCCAGTAGATGACGAACGCCACCAGCAGGATGTCGATGATCGACGTCCAGGTGCCACGAAGGTAGCTGTCGAGAAATTGGCGGATCTCGTCGATCACGTGGCGCGGTGCCTGCCTGCGGTGCAGCGGGGGAAGCCGATCATAACAAAGAGCCCCCGCCAATCCGGCGAGGGCTCTCTGAGGCTGGACGCGGGCGCGGCTATCGCTTCGTGTACTGCGGCGCCTTGCGGGCGCGCTTGAGGCCGTACTTCTTGCGCTCCTTGGCGCGCGGGTCGCGCGTCAGCAGGCCCGCGTCACGCAGCGCGCGGCGCGCCTGCGGATGCGCGGCCAGCAGGGCGCGCGCGATCCCGTGCCGGATGGCTCCCAGCTGCCCCGAGACGCCGCCACCGGCCACGAGCACACTGGCCGAGTAACGGCCGTCGGTATCGGTCACCCGGAACGGCAGGCTGATGGCCCCATCCCGCGTGGTGCCGCCGAAGTATTCACCGGCCGGCTTGCCGTTGACGACGATGGTGCCGTCTCCGGGAAGCAGCCGGACGCGGGCGACGGCCGTCTTGCGGCGACCGGTGCCGTACACGTAGGTCGTGCTCACCTGCTGTCCTTCCTCTCGAGATCCATCACCGTCGGCGACTGTGCCTGGTGCGGGTGCTCCGCGCCACGGTAGACCTTCAGCTTCTTGTACATGGCGCGGCCGAGACGGTTCTGCGGCAGCATGCCCTTCACGGCCCGCTCGATGACGAGCTCGGGCTTGCGCGCGAGGACCGTCTCGAGGCTCTCCTCGCGCAGCCCACCGGGGTAATTCGAATGCCGGAAGTAGCTCTTCTGGCGCAGCTTGTCGCCAGTGACGCGGATCTTGGCCGCGTTAACGACCACCACGTGGTCACCGGTGTCCAGGTGCGGGGTGTACATCGGCTTGTGCTTGCCCTCGAGCAGGGTGGCGATGCGCGTCGCCAGCCGGCCCAGCGTCTGGCCGGTGGCATCCACCACCCACCAGCTGCTCTCGACCTCGCTCGCCTTGACGGCGTACGTCTTGACTGTCACTGCGTTCCTCGTCCTGCTTTCGTGCTTCGTGCCACGGCCCGATCTGGCGCCGCGGCCCCTTCGTTCTTCATCTGTCTGGCTGATTGGTACACCACGCGCTCGAGAGTGAGGCCGCGTGGCGGCGCCGCTCGCCCTGCCAGTGCGCGCTCGCCACGCTCGAGGAGGCGCTCCACCTCGCGCGGCGCGAGCTTGCCGCGTCCGGCCTCCATGAGCAGTGCCACCATGCTGCGCACCATGCGCCGCAGGAACGCGTTGGCCGTCACCCGGATCTCGACCAACTCCCCCCGTCGGGTGATGCGCACCTCGGCGAGGTGGCGGACCGTGCGCCCGCGGGCGTCAGCCCCGAGTGCGGAGAAGTCACGCTCGCCGATCATGGTCGCCGCCGCCGCACGCATTGCGTCCACGTCGAGCGGCTCATCGATCTCCAGCGTCCGATACCGCTCCAGTGGCCTGCGAGCGCCGTTCACCAGGATCCGGTAGCGGTAGACGCGCCAGCGCGCCTCCCGCCGTGGATCGAACCCCGGCATCGCGGGCCCGAGCGACCTGACGGCCAGGTCCCGCGGCAGCGTCGCATTCAGCCGCCTGCGAAGCTCGCGCCATCCCGCCCACCGCTCGCTCTCGCGGCGCGGCAGGCAGAACGCGACGACCTGGCCGGTGGCATGCACCCCGGTATCGGTTCGTCCGGCGAGACGGATTCGTATCCGCTCCCCAATCAGCCTGTTAAGCGCCTCCTCCAGCTCCCCCTGCACGGTCCGGGCGTTGGCTTGGACCTGGGAGCCGGCGAAGGCCGTCCCGTCGTACTCGATCACCGCGCGAGCGCATCTCTGCGCCGTGGCGGCCATCGATCGTGTCGGTGTTCTGTTGGCTCGTCCGCTCAGACGAGCTCGATCTGGACCATGGACGCCGCATCGCCCAGGCGCTGGCCGAGCTTCACGGTACGCGTGAAGCCCGAGGCGCGGTCGGCGTACTTCGTGGCGAGCTCGCCCATGAGCTTCTCCACGATGAGCGGCTCGTGCGGCATCTTCGACACCAGCTGACGGCGAGCGTGGAGATCGCCGCGCTTGGCGAGGGTGATCATGCCGTCGACGACGCCACGGACCTCCTTGGCCTTCGCCTCGGTCGTCTTCACCCGCTCGTAGCGGATGACGGCCACGGCGAGATTGGCGAGCATCGACAGCCGATGGTCGCTGGCTCGGCCGAGACGTCGTCCGGCGATGCGGTGCGGCACGGTGTGTCCTAAGCCTCTCGGTCGAGCTCGGCGGCCGCGGCCTCGTCCAGCTCTGCCGAGGGTGGCAGGTCGGACTCGTCCGTGCTCATCGAGGTGCTCTCGGGGGCGATGAAGCCGCGCAGCGCCAGGCGCTCCTTGAGCTCGTCCAGGCTCTTCTGGCCGAAGTTGCGCATGCGCAGGAACTCCTCGTCGGACAGCGAGAGGATCTGGCCGATCTTGGTGATGCTGTTGCGCTTGAGGCTGTTGTAGGCCCGCATCGGCAGGTCCAGCTCCTCGATGGGGACGTCGAGCAGGTTGGCGCTCGGCGCGGTCGGTGACTCGTCGCTGCCAGGCACCGACGGGCGGCCGATCTCGGCGAAGCGACCGAACTCCCGCATGAGGATGTCGGCAGCCTGGCTGAGCGCCGCCTGCGGCGTGGTCGTGCCGTCGCTGACGATCTCGAGCATGAGGCGGTCATAGTTCGTCATCTGGCCAACGCGGGTCTTCTCGACCTGGTAGTTCACGCGCCGAACCGGCGAGAAGATGGCGTCCACCGGGACGACGCCGATCGGCATCTCCTCGGTGTGCTCGGCGGGCCGATAGCCGACGCCGGTCTCGACGGTGAGGTCCATCTCGATCGAGCCTGAGTCCGAGTCGAGGGTCAGCAGCACGAGCTCCGGGTTGACGATCTCGACGTCGGCCGACTCGGCGATGTCGGCCGCGGTCACCGGACCCGCCCCGCGCTTGACGAGCTTGAGGGTGATCGGATGGCGGGCGAACGACCGAAGCCGGAGCTTCTTCACATTCAGCACGATCTGCGTCACGTCCTCCTTGACGTTCTCGATGGTGCTGAACTCGTGGAAGACGCCGGCGATCTGGACGCTGGTGACGGCGGCGCCCTCGAGGGAGCTGAGCAGCACGCGACGAAGGGCGTTGCCCAGCGTCACGCCATACCCCTCCTGGAGCGGCGTGACCTCGAAGCGGCTCAGGTTGCCCTCGGCGTGCACCTCTTCGATGCGCGGATCGGGGGTCTGTGGCTGTACGGGTGTAGGTGTCTCAAGTTCGATCATGTCGGTGATTGGTGACTCCTAGCGCGAGTAGTACTCGACGACGAGCTGCTCGTTGAACTCGAGCGGCATCTGCTCGCGCGCCGGTTCGGCGAGCACGGTTCCCGACAGCTTCGTCGGGTCGACGCTCACCCATTCGGGGATCTGGGCGCTGCGGATCGTCTCCGCTGCGGTCTGGAAGAACTCACGGCCGCGCCGGCCCTCGCGGACCTCGATACGGTCGCCGACCTTGGTGCCGAAGCTCGGCACGTTGGTGGGACGTCCGTTCACCGCGAAGTGCCCGTGGGTGACGAGCTGCCGCGCCTGTGCCCGGCTGGACGCGAAGCCCATGCGGTACACGGCGTTGTCGAGGCGCATCTCGAGCAGCCTGAGCAGGTTCTCGCCGGTCATGCCCTTCCGCTGCTCCGCCTTCGCGAAGTAGTTCCGGAACTGGCGCTCCATGACGGAGTAGCTCTTGCGGACCTTCTGCTTCTCGCGGAGCTGCATGCCGTACTCGCTCACCTTGCGGCGGCGCATGGTGTTCATGCCCGGCGGCGTGCTCCGTCGCTCGAACGAGCACTTGCGGCTGTAACAGCGGCTGCCCTTGAGGAAGAGCTTGAGGCCCTCCCGGCGACAGATGCGGCAGACGGCGTCTGTGTAGCGTGCCATCGTCTCTCCTAGACCCTGCGCCGCTTGGGCGGGCGGCAGCCGTTGTGCGGAATCGGCGTCACGTCGGTGATCGCGGTCACCTCGAGGCCGGCGGTCTGGAGCGAGCGGATGGCCTGCTCGCGCCCGCCGCCGGGGCCCTTCACGAAGACCTCGACCTGGCGCATGCCGTGCTCCATCGCGCGCTTGGCGGCGATATCGGCGGTCTGCGAGGCCGCGTACGGCGTGCTCTTGCGCGAGCCCTTGAAGCCGACCAGCCCGGCGCTCCCCCAGCTGATGACGTTGCCGGTCATGTCCGTGATGGTCACGATCGTGTTGTTGAACGTCGACTGGATGTGCGCGTGCCCGACCGGCACGTTCTTGCGCTCGCGCTTCTTCCCGCGCTTCGCACTCTTGCGTTCTGCCATGTGGCTCCCGTTACTTCTTGCGGCGGATGCCGACGGTCTTCTTCGGACCGCGGCGCTGCCGTGCGTTCGTCTTTGTTCGCTGGCCCCGGACCGGCAGGTTGCGCCGATGGCGGAGACCCCGGTACGCGCCGATCTCCATCAGGCGCTTGATGTTCAGGCTGACCTCGCGGCGGAGGTCGCCCTCCACCTTGAACTGGCGGTCGACGACCTCTCGCAGGCGGTTGACCTGCTCCTCGGTGAGGTCGCGGACACGGATGTCAGGCGACACGTTGGCCGCGGTGATGATCCGTCGTGCCGAGGTCGGGCCGATGCCGTGGATATACGTGATGCCGATGATCACCCGCTTCTCGCGGGGGATGTCGACGCCGGAGATACGTGCCATCGCTACCCCTGCCGCTGCTTGTGCTTGGGGATAACGCAGATGACCATCACCACGCCGGAGCGCTTGATGACCTTGCAACGCTCGCAGCGGGGCTTCACGGAGGCAGAAACCTTCATCTCATCCTGTAGGTGATGCGACCCCGGGTGAGGTCGTACGGGGAGAGCTCGACGCGAACGGTGTCGCCTGGCAGGATGCGGATGAAGTTCTGGCGGAGCTTCCCGGAGATGTGGGCGAGCACTTCGTGCCCGTTCTCCAGACGCACCTTGAACATCGCATTTGGGAGAGGCAGGACGACTTCGCCCTCGACCTCAATGGCATCCTTCTTCGGCAACCGACGCGCAACCTCGATCAAGCTGTACTACTTGGGTGGACTGACACACGAAAAGGTCGCCGCACAGGGCGACCCACGGACCGCGCAGTATACATGATTGGCCACGCTCCACACAAGGCGCCCATCAGGGCACCGTGAGCACGTTCGGCCCGCCTTCGGTGACCGCGATGGTGTTCTCGAAATGGGCCGAGAGGCCGCCGTCCGCGGTGCGCACGGTCCAGCCATCGTCCTCCACGAAGACCTCGTCGCCGCCGAGGTTGAACATCGGCTCGATCGCGAAGCACATGCCCGGCTCGATGAGCAGCCCGGTGCCGCGCCGGCCGTAGTTCGGCACCTGCGGCTCCTCGTGCATCTGCTGGCCGATGCCGTGCCCCACGAAGGGCCGGACGATGCCGTAGCCGTGCCGATGCGCCACCGACTCGATGGCGTGCCCGACGTCGCCGATCCGGTTGCCCGGCATCGCGGCGGCGATCCCCGCCTCCGTCCCCCGGCGCGTGGCGTCGATGAGCTCGGTCACCTTGCGGGGAACGCGCCCCACGGTCCAGGTCCGGGCACAGTCCGCGTGCCATCCGTCGAGGATGCAGCCGATGTCGATGCTGACCAGGTCACCATCGGCGAGGCGGCGGTGGGGCGATGGAATGCCGTGTACCACCTCGTCGTTGAGACTGGCGCAGATGGATCCCGGGAAGGGCGGATTGCTGCCGTAGCCCTTGAACGACGGGACCGCCCCCGCGTCGCGGATCATGCGCTCGGCGATCGTGTCGAGGTCGCCGGTGGAGACGCCCGGACGCATCTCGGCCCGCAGGACGTCAAGGATGCCTGCCAGAATCTGCCCTGCCGCGCGCATCCGCTCGATCTCGGCGGGACGCTTGACGGTCGCCGCTCCGGCGCTGCGCACGACGATGTCCCTCAGCTCGCGGCGCGAGAGCCGATGCGGGCCAGGATCGCCTCGCGGACCGACTCGATGGGCTGGGTGCCGTCGAGCCGTTCGACGGTGCCGGCGCGCTCGTAGTGATCGACGACCTCGAGCATCGGCGGGACCTGCTTGGCGAGGCGCGCGCGGACGACCTCTGGCCGGTCGTCGTCGCGCTGCCGGAGCGCAGTGCCGTCGCGGTCGCACTGCCCGGCGACGCGCGGCGGATCGCTGTCGATGTGGTACGGCGTGCCGCACAGCGGGCAGATCCAGCGGCCGGCGACGCGGCGCACGAGCTCCTCGAAGGGAACCTCGATGTACAGCACGCGACGGATCTGCTCCCCGGACGCGGCCAGCGTGTCGTCGAGTGCGGTGGCCTGCCGCACCGTGCGCGGAAACCCGTCGAGGATCGCGCCGGCGCGCGCGGCGGGGCTGCGCAGCGCCTCCATGACCATGCCGATGGTGATCTCGTCGGGAACGAGCTCGCCGCGCTCCATGTACTGCCGCGCGGTGTCGCCGAGCCGCGTGCCGGCCGCGAGTGCTGATCGGAAGAGGTTGCCCGAGGCGAGGTGCATGAGCCCGAGCTCGTGCGACAGGATCTTCGCCTGCGTCCCCTTGCCGGCGCCCACAGCTCCGACCAGAAGCAGGATGAGGCGCTCGTCGTCGTCGTGCGGGCCCCGCGGCCCGCGGGGCCCATCGGTCACCTGATGAAGCCCTCGTAGTGCCGCATCATCATCTGCGCCTCGAGCTGCTTCATCGTCTCGACCACCACGCTCACCATGATGAGGATGCTCGTGCCGCCCAGCTGGAGGTTGGTCGTGCCGGGGATGAAGGCCGACACGATGTACGGGAGCACGGCGATCGACCCGAGGAAGACAGCGCCGCCGAGCGTGATGCGGTTCGTCACGCGACCCAGGAACTCCTCGGTGGGCCGCCCGGGACGGATGCCCGGGATGAACCCGCCGTTCTTGCGCAGATAGTCCGCAGTCTGGTCCGGCCTGAACTGGAAGGCGGTGTAGAAGTACGTGAAGAAGACCACCAGCAGGAAGTAGAGCGTGCCGTACAGCGGGATGTTGTTCTGGCCGTTCAGGTTGGTGCTGATGAAGACGGCCGCGTCGCGCACCCAGCCGATGTCGCTGGTGGTGAAGTAGGTGGCGATCTGCGCCGGGAAGAGCAGGATGCTCACGGCGAAGATGATCGGGATGACGCCGGCCATCGTCACCTTGAGTGGCAGGTACTGCGTCTGCCCCTGGTACATGCGGCGGCCGCGCACACGGCTCGCGTACTGCACCGGGATGCGCCGCTGCCCCTCGTTGATGAAGACGACCGCCGCCACCACCACGATCGCGACGATGATGAACGGGATCAACCGCGTCAGCGCATCGGGCCCCGACGCGATGGGGCCGACCTGCTGCGGGATGCTGCCCACGATGCCCGCGAAGATGATGAAGCTGATGCCGTTGCCGAGGCCCTTCTCGCTGATGAGCTCGCCGAGCCACATGAGCAGGATGGTGCCGGCGGTGAAGCTGAGCAGCAGGCTGAGCGTCTCGATCGAGAACAGCGGGTTCGCCGGGATGACCCCGTTCGCGCTGAGCAGGACGCTGATGCCGTAGCCCTGCGCGAACGCCAGCGGGACGGTGAGCAGGCGGGTGTACTGGTTGATCTTGTTCCGGCCGTACTCTCCCTCGCGGGACAGCTCCTCGAGTGCCGGGATCACCCCGCGCATGAGCTGCATGATGATGCTGGCGTTGATGTACGGGTTCACGCCGAGCCCGATGATCGACGCCGCCGCCAGGCCGCCGCCGGAGAAGATGTTCAGGATCCCGAGCAGGGGGTTGTCGGTGAACAGGTTCGCCAGCGCGGCGGTGTTCACGCTCGGGATCGGGACGTTCGTCAGCGCCCGGAAGATCAGCAGGATGCCGAGCGTGAAGAGCAGCTTGCGCCGGATATCCGGCGCGCGGAATGCGGCGACGACCGTCTCGATCAAGCCGGCGGCTCGCTTTCGCCCTCGTCGGCGGCGCCGTCGGCCGCACCTTCAGCCGCACCTTCAGCCGGGTCGGGCTGCGCGTTCGCCTCCGTCACGATGGGTGACTCCGGCTCCTCGGCTGCTGCCTGGGCGGCTGCCGCCTGGGCCGATGCGGCCTTGGCGGCCGTGCCCTTGCGCTTCTTTGCCTGCCGCGTTCGGTTCTTCGCCGCGGTGGCCTCGGCGGTCGCCTTGAGCGCCTCCTCGTCGATCGGCCCGTTGTCGGGCCAGCTGAGAAGCATCGCGGTGCTTCCCGCCGCGGCCAGCTTGTCGGCGGCCGTGCGGCTGAAGCCGTGCGCGTGAATGGTGACGCCCTTTGGGGCGTCGCCGTTGCCGAGGATCTTGACCGGCAGCTTCGCGTCGCTGAGCAGGCCGTCGTGCACGAGAACCTCCGGCGTCACGAGCGTTCCGGACGCGACGTCGCTCAGGCGCGCGAGGTTGATCGGCGCGTAGGCAACGCGACCCCGGTTGCGGAACCCGTGCAGCTTGGGGGTGCGGATGTGGATGGGGGTCTGGCCTCCCTCGAACCACGCGGGGATCTTCCCGCCGGCTCGCGACTTCTGGCCCTTGGTGCCGCGTCCCGCGGTCTTGCCCCGCCCGGAGCCGTGGCCCCGGCCGACGCGGCGCGACGCCGTGCGCGATCCCGGCGTGGGACGCAGGTCGTGGAGCTTCACTTCGTATCCCCCTCGGTGCTGGCGCCGCGCGCGGTCGGCTCCTCGACGTCGAGGAGGAACGCGACGCGGCGCAGCATGCCGCGGGTCTCCGGCGTGTCGGAGACCTCCACGGTCTGGTTGAGCCGATGAAGCCCGAGAGCGCGGATGGTCCCGCGCGCCGCGGCGTTGTGCCCGATGGTGGAGCGCGCCCAGGTGACCCTGATCACCGGGCCGGAGCGCTTCGCGCTGCGACTAGCGGCCACGGCCACCACCCTGCCCGCTCATCTGCTCGCGACGCTCCGGGATCTCGTGCGGCCGCCGCGCCGCCTCCGCCGCGCGCTTGCCGATGAGCGACTCCGCGGTCCGGCCGCGGAGCGCGGCGATCTCGTCGGCCGAGCGGAGTGCCGCGAGGCACTCGATCGCCGCGCGCACGACGTTGATCGGGTTCGTCGAGCCCTGGGCCTTGCTCAGGATGTCCCGGATGCCGGCGGCCTCGACGACCGAGCGCACGGAGCCACCGGCGATGACCCCGGTGCCGGGGCTTGCCGGCTTGAGCATCACGTTGGCGGCGCCGAATCGGCGGTGCACCTCGTGAGGGATCGTCGTGCCAACGAGCGGCACCTTGATGAGGCGCTTCTTGGCGTCCTCGACGCCCTTGCGGATCGCCTCGGGCACCTCTCCGGCCTTGCCGAGCCCGGCGCCCACGGTGCCATTGCCGTCGCCGACCACGACCACCGCGCTGAAGCTGAAGCGACGGCCACCCTGGACCACCTTCGCAACGCGGTTGATCTGGACGACCTTCTCCTCCAGGTTGAGCTTCGAGGCATCTATGCGTGCCATGGGTTCTTGTGAACTCCTCGCTACAGGTTGAGGCCGCCCTCGCGGGCGCCCTCGGCGAGCGAGCGCACCCGCCCGTGGTACTGATATCCGCCGCGGTCCAGGACGACCGTGCTGACGCCGGCGGCCTTCGCTCGCTTGGCGAGCGCCATGCCCACCGCGCGAGCGGCGTCGATCTTCGTCGAGCCGCCGATGTCCGACTCCCGGCTCGATGCCGCGGCCAGGGTGCGTCCGGTGGTGTCGTCGATGACCTGGGCGTAGATGAACTTCGAGCTCCGGAAGACCGACAGGCGCGGCCGCTCCGTGCTCCCGGTGATGCGGAGCCGAAGGCGCGAGTGGCGCTTGCGACGCAGGACGTCGCGTGATGGATTCGTCATCGCTCTCCTCAGCCGACCTTGCCGGTCTTGCCGGCCTTGCGCAGGACCTGCTCGCCGGCGTAGCGGATGCCCTTGCCCTTGTACGGCTCGGGCTTGCGCTGCGAGCGGATGTAGGCGGCGACCTGGCCGACGAGCTCCTTGTCGGGGCCGAAGACGGCGAGGCGCGTCGGGTTCTCCACCCGGAACTCGATGCCTGCGGGCGGATCGACCTCCACCGGGTGTGAGTAGCCGAGCGCCAGGACGAGCTTCGCGCCCTGGAGCTGCGCGCGGTAGCCGACGCCGGAGATCTCGAGGTTCTTGGTGAAGCCCGTCGTCACGCCGGTGACCATGTTGCTGACGAGCGATCGGGTCAGCCCGTGCAGCGCGCGATGCCGCGGCTCGTCGGTGGGTCGCACGACGCGCAGGACCCCGTCGTCGCGCTCGAGCTTCATCTCGGCGTGGAGCTCACGCTCCAGCGTTCCGAGCGGGCCCTTCACGCTCAGATGTTTACCGTCCTGGTTCACCTCCACTCCGTCCGGGAGCGGAATCGGCATTCGTCCGATTCTGGACATGTCTTGTTCGCTCCCTTACCAGACGTAGCAGAGGACCTCGCCACCGAGGTTCTGCTTCCGGGCGTCGGACCCGGTCATGATCCCGTGCGAGGTTGAGAGAATGGCGAGACCCAGGCCGCCGAGGACGCGTGGGATCTCGGTCTTGCGCGCGTAGACGCGCAGGCCCGGCTTGCTGATGCGCTTGAGCCCGGTCACCACCGGCGTGCGGCCCTCGACGTACTTCAGGCGCAGCGTGAGCATCTCCTGGATGCCCTCGGTGCGCAGGTCGGACGTTTCGATGAAGCCCTCGTCCACCAGGATCCGCGCGATCTCGCGCTTCACCCGTGACGACGGCATGCTCAGCTCCTTGTGCCGCGCCGCGCTGGCGTTGCGGATGCGCGTCAGCATGTCGGCGATCGGATCGGTCACGTTCATATCGGTTGCGTCGTTCTCCTCGGCGGTGGTTCGCTCCCGGCTCTGTCCGGGTGGCGCCTGCCGCTGATGGCGGCCGCCCGCTGCGGGCGGCCATCGGTCCTGCGAGCCGCTACCAGCTCGACTTGGTCACGCCGGGAAGCTGGCCCAGCAGGGCGCGCTCCCGGAAGCAGATCCGGCACATCGCAAAGCGACGCATGTAGCCGCGCGGACGTCCGCACACGGCACAGCGGTTGTGCGCCTGGACCGGAAAGCGAGGGCTGCGGCGAGCCTTCGCGATCATCGATTTCTTTGCCAAGGTTCTCTTCCGTCCTCTACGTCGCCTGGAACGGCATGCCCATGAGGTCCAGGAGCTTGCGCCCCTCCTCATCGGTCTTCGCCGTGGTCACGATGCTGATCTCGAGCCCGCGCAGCCGGTCGATCTTGTCGTAGTCGATCTCGGGGTAGACGAGCTGCTCCTTCAGGCCGAGCGTGAAGTTGCCGCGACCGTCGAACGAGCGCGTCGGGATGCCGCGGAAGTCGCGAATGCGCGGCAGCGCGAGGTTCATGGTGCGCTCGAGGAAGTCGTACATCCTCTGGCCCCGCAGGGTCACCTTCGCGCCGATGGGCATCCCGGTGCGAAGCCGGAACTGCGCGATCGATCGCTTGGCGCGGGTCACGATCGGCTTCTGGCCGGTGATCGTGGCGAGGTCGCCGACAGCGGCATCCAGCGACTTGGCGTTCGCGATCGCCTCGCCGAGGCCGATGTTCACGACCACCTTGTCGACCCGCGGGATCTGCATGGTGTTGCCGTAGCCGAACTCGCGCTGAAGGGCCGGTGCCACCTCGTCGCGGTACCGCCGGCGCAGGCCGTGGTACTCCGGCTGGCGGTACGACCCGTTCGCGACGTTCTTGCCGCGTGCGGCGGGCCCATCCTCTACCGGGGCGTCGGCAGCGGCCTTCGACCGGGTCGCGGCGGCGGCCTTCGGCTTCGCATCGGCCTTTGGCCTGGCGGTGGCCTTCGGCTTCGTGTCGGCCTTCGGCTTCGTGTCGGCCTTCGGCCTGGCGGTCGCCTTCGGCTTCGCGGCAGCGGCGCGCGTGGTGGCCTTCTTCTCCTCGGGGCTCACTTCGTCGTCACCTCGATCTGCTCGCCACAGCGCTTGCAGACGCGCGTGCGACGGCCACGCTCTCCCTCAAGCTTGCCGTGGCCGATGCGCGTCGGTCGATTGCAGCGCGGGCAGACGACCTGCACGTTGCTGACGTGGAGGGGCACCGGCAGGTCGATGATGCCGCCGGACTGGGTCCGGCTGCGGGCCCGCTGGTGTCTCTTGGCGACGTTGATGCCCGGGACCACGACGCCGAAGCCCCGCTTCGTGCGCTCGACGCGCTCGACCGTGCCGCGCTTGCCGCGGTCCTTGCCGGCGAGCACCAGGACCGTGTCACCTCGTCGGACGTTCATCTAGAGGACCTCCGGCGCGAGCGAGACGATCTTCATGTAGTTGC
>Ga0208612_1000711_pt1 | contig 14007 bp, 17 predicted proteins | sample AntDryMetagUQ889_FD_188089 | JGI IMG/M metagenome (GOLD analysis project Ga0208612, IMG submission 188089) | Polar desert microbial communities from Antarctic Dry Valleys - UQ889 (SPAdes) | ecosystem: Environmental > Terrestrial > Soil > Desert | place: Antarctic Dry Valleys | collected 2008-12-31 | reverse complement strand
CGCGGCTGGCCGGCAGCGTCACCACGCGCCGAGCGCTGACCTCGGGCGAGATCGACCTCTACTGGGAGTACACCGGCACCGCATGGATCACCTACATGGACGAGACCCGTCCCATCCCCGACGAGCGCGACCAGTACCGGGCGGTGGCCCGGCGCGACCTCAGGGAGAACGGCATCGCCTGGCTCCCCTACGCCCCGTTCAACAACACCTACGGCCTCGCGGTCCGGCGTGAGGCCGCCGGCCGCCTCGGCGTGCGCACGATCTCGGACGTCGCCCGCCTGGCTCGCGAGCGGCCCGCCGACGCCAGCATCTGCGTGGCCGAGGAGTTCCTCTCCCGCGACGACGGGCTCCCGGGCCTCGAGGCCGCCTACGGATTCCGCTTCCCCCCCGACCGGATCCTCAAGCTCGACGAGGGGCTCGTCTACGACCAGGTCGACTCCGGCGAGCGCTGCAACTTCGGTGAGGTCTTCCTCACGGACGGGCGGATCGGGGCCAACGACCTCGTGACCCTCGAGGACGACCGGCGCTTCTTCCCGAAGTACAACCCCGCACCCACCGTCCGGGCCGAGGTGCTCGCCGCCGCCCCGGCCCTACGCCGGATCCTCGAGCGCATCGGCCGGCGCCTGGACACCGCGACGATGCGCGCTCTCAACGGCCGCGTGGACATCGAGGGCCTCACCGAGGAGGAGGTGGCCGAGTCCTGGCTGGCCGAGCAGGGACTCGTGCCGGCGGGAGCCGGGCTCGAGGCGGCGGGCGAGCGCGAGTAGCGCCGTCCTTCCTACTTGACCTCGACCGCCCCGCCGGCCTCCTCGAGGTCCGCCCGGAGCTTGTCGGCCTCCTCGCGCTCGATGCCCTCCTTGACCGGCTTCGGCGCCTCGTCGACGAGCGCCTTCGCCTCCTTGAGGCCGAGCCCGGTGGCCGCACGGACGACCTTGATCACCTGGATCTTCTTGTCGCCGGGGCCGGTGAGGATGACGTCCACCGTGGTGGACTCCTCCTCCTCGGGTCCCGCTACGTCGGCGGCGGGCGCGCCGGCGGCCGGGGCGGCCGCGGCGACCGCGGTGGCGGACACGCCGAACTCCTCCTCGAGCGCCTTGATGCGCTCGGCGAGCTCCATCACGGTGATGCCCTTCAGCTCGTCGATCCACTCGTTGGTGCTGGTGGCCATGCCTGCCTCCTGGTTCGTGTGTGTCGCGGGAGCCGGCTCCGGTCAGGAGCCGGACTCCTCGTCGGTCGATTCCTCTTCGGCCGCGGCGGCCTCGGAGACCGGGTCGCCCGGGGCGACCGGCTCGGCCTCGGTGCCGGCGTCCGAGCTCTCCGTGGCTCCGGGCTCTACGCCCTCGTCGGAGGCGGTGTCCTCCCCGCCCCCGCCCCCGCCGTCGCCGTCGCCCGAGCCGGCGTCATCCGCGGAGCTCGCGCTCTCCGGGGTGTCGGCAGCGGTGGTGGCGTCGCCGATCAGCCCCTGCTCCTGGATCTGGTCGAGGGCCGTCGCGAGGCCCGAGACCAGCCCGGCCAGCCCACGCACGAGGCCCGTCACCGGAGAGGCGAGGACGCCGACGAACTGTGCCTGGAGCGCCTCCCGAGCGGGCAGGCGTGAGATCGTGTCGATGTCCTCGGCGGTCAGCGTCCGGTCACCGATCAGTCCGCCCTTGTACTCGAGCAGGCGCGTCTCGCGCCGGAAAGCGGCGAGCGCCTTGGCGGCGGTCGCGGCGTCGCCGCGGACGAAGGCGAAGGCGGTCGGGCCCTCCAGGTACTGCTTGAGCTCCGCGGTCCCGGCCTGGTCGGCCGCACGCTCGGTAAGCGTGTTCTTCACCACCCGGAAGGAGGCGCCGACATCGCCGAGGCGCACGCGCAGGTCGCCGGCCTGGCGGACGCTGATCCCGCGGTAGTCGATGGCGAAGACCGCCTCCGACTCGCGGATCTCGGCGGCCACCTCCTCGATCACCGCGGCCTTCTGCTCTCTGTTCACGATCGCCCCTTAGGAATGGGAAGAGCCCGCTCGCAGGCGGGCTCCGGTGGGCGACGGATCGGTCGCGGGGGGCTCACCTGCCTACCCCGGGCTTAGGTCGGCGCCGGGGGTCTCGGGCGGATGGTCTGATGCTTCGGTCGGACCTAGCCTACCGCGGCCGGTTCCTCCACGATGTTGCGGGTGCGCAGCGGATCGACGCGCACGCCGGGCCCGGTGGTGGTGGCGAGGGTGACCGTGCGCAGGTAGCGACCCTTGGCGACGGCGGGCTTCGCCTTCACGATCTCGTCGATGAGCGCGGCGTAGTTCTCCAGGAGGGCGCGCTCCTCGAAGTCGGTCCGTCCCACCGGTAGGTGCACGATCGCCGAGCGGTCGGTGCGGTACTCGATGCGCCCGGCCTTGGTCTCGGACACGGTCTTCCCGATGTCGTTGGTGACCGTCCCCACCTTCGGGTTGGGCATCTTGCCCTGGGGGCCTAGAACGCGGCCGAGGCGACCGACCAGCGGCATCATGTCCGGGGTAGCGATCGCCACGTCGAAGTCGGTGAAGCCCTCCTCCTGCACGCGCTGGGCGAGGTCCTCGTCGCCCACGAAGTCGGCACCGGCCTCCTCGGCCTCGCGCGCCTTGTCGCCCTTGGCGAACACCGCGACCGTGACCGTCCGCCCCAGCCCGTTCGGCAGAGCGATCGTGCCGCGCAGCTGCTGGTCGGCGTGGCGGACGTTCAACCCGGTGCGGATGTGACACTCGACGGTCTCCGTGAAGCGCGCGGACTGGAGGTCCTTGACCAAAGCGATGGCGTCGGCCGGCGAGTACTCGCGCTCGCGGTCGACCCGCGCGTACATCTCGCGGTAGCGCTTGCCGCGGCGCGGCATCAGCCCTTCACCTCCACGCCCATGGAGCGCGCGGTGCCGGCGATGATCCTGGATGCCTGCTCGACGTCGTTCGCGTTCAGGTCGGGCATCTTCGTCGTGGCGATCTGGCGAAGCTGATCGCCGGTGATGGTCGCCACCTTCGTGCGGTTCGGCTCGGCCGAGCCGCTGTCGATCCCGGCCGCCTCCTTGATGAGCACCGCCGCGGGCGGGGTCTTGGTGATGAACGTGAACGAGCGGTCCTCGTAGACCGTGATCTCCACCGGGGTGATGCGCCCGTTCTGGTCCGCCGTCTGGGCGTTGAAGGCCTTCGTGAACTCCATGATGTTCACGCCGTGCTGGCCGAGCGCGGGGCCGACCGGCGGGGCCGGGTTCGCCGCGCCGCCGGGCACCTGGAGCTTGATGAGGGTGAGGACCTTCTTGGCCATCCCTAGACCTTCTTCACCTGGTCGAACTGGACCTCGACCGGCGTCTCGCGCCCGAAGATCGAGACCAGCACCTTGAGCTTCGAGGCGTCCTCGTTGATCTCCGAGACCTCGCCGGAGAAGTCCGAGAGCGGGCCCGACACGACCTTGACCGACTCCCCGATCGAGAACTGCGCGCGCGTCCGCGGACGCTCGGCGACCTCGCGGTTCAGCAGCCGGTCGATCTCGGGCTGGGACAGCGGCACGGGCTTCTGCTGCGCGCCGACGAATCCGGTCACGCCCGGGGTGTGCTTGACGAGCGACCACGAGTCCTCGTTCAGGTCCATGTTCACCAGCACGTAGCCGGGCATGGTGCGGCGCTCGATCTGCACCTTCTGGCCGTCCTTCATCTCCGAGACCTGCTCGGTGGGGATGACGATCTGACGCACGTGACGCTGCTGCCCGAGCGAGTCGACCCGGTGCTCGAGGTTGTGCTTGACCTTCTTCTCGTGTCCTGAGTAGGTGTTTACGGCGTACCAGCGGAACATCGTCGTCCTGTAGTCAGAGGGAAATGAGAGGAGCGGGCCGGAGCGTCAGCCCGTGGAGATCAGGAGCGCCCGGATCAGCCGGTTGAACACGAAGTCCAGCAGGCCGAGGTACCCCCCCGCGATGACCACGAAGCCGAGAACCACGCCGGTGAGCGTGAAGAGCTGGCTGCGGCCCGGCCACTGTACTCGCTTGAGCTCCGTCCAACACCCCACCAGAAAGGTGACCAGGCGGCTGCGCCCGGGCGGCCCGGGCTCCTGCACGTGTCCCCCACGGTCGGGATGGGAGGGATCGAGCGGGACCTCGAGGGCCTCGCTCTCGGCCTCGCGCTCGAGCTCCTCCGCCGCCTCGTCGTCCAGCTCGTCGGCGTCCGGGATGCCCTCGGGCTCCTCGGCGGGGTGCGAGCCGAAGAGGGTGTCGCTGCGACCGGTGGCCGGGGGTGGAGCGCCCGCGGCCAGGTCCGCATCGCTCGCCGCGGCCTCGCGGCCGTTGCCGGCGCTGGCGTCCGGGCCGAGCCGATCGTCGGTGGGGCGCTCGGCGCCCTCGACGCGCGACGCGCGCCGGGCGGCCTGGCGCTGCTTCGCCCGCTGGCGGTTACGTGCCACGTCGGGGGGTCGCCGGGGACGCGGGGGTCAGCGGGTCTCGCGGTGGGGCGTGTGCTGTCTGCACCAGGAGCAGTACTTGCGCAGCTCGAGCCGACCGGGGTCGTTGCGCTTGGACTTCTCGGATTGGTAGTTGCGTCGCTTGCATTCGTCGCAAGCGAGCGTGACGGAAATGCGAACGTCTCCGCGGGCCATGGCCTTCCCTCAAGCGTCTCGGCGTGGCGGGCTCTCCGGCGAGACGGGCTCGACGGGAGCGTGGGCCGCCAGAGTCTAGCGCCCGATCCTCGACGTCCGGACCGGTGGACCGCCGGCCACGCCCGGCCGCTGCGCTACGGCGTGGGGTTCGGGGAAGTGCTGTTCTCCTCGAGCTCACAGCGGATGTCCGAGGCGCGGAGCGAGAGGTCGCGGCCGCTGCGACTGCGCGGGCCCGTGACCTGGCGTGGCCCGCGAAGTGTGACGACGACCGTCTGGCGGCAGACCACGTTGCGGAAGCACTCGCGCGTGCTCTCCGAGAAGTTCGGGTCGGCATTGATGGGCGCGTCCGGTCCGGCGCAGCGCTCCTCGAGGTAGTCCTCGCCCTCGTAGACGAGGGGACAGACGCGGACGTGCACGGTGCGGCGGCGGCAGCGCCCCGCGTCGTAGCGCGTGACCATGATGTTCGTCTCGCCCTCGGGCGTCTGCACCGACAGGGTGCCCGTGCTCCCGCCCTGGACGGTGCCGGCGTAGCGCTCGACCGCGGTCTCCGCCCGCTCCTCGAGCAGCTCGTGCGCGCCGGCGACCGGGGCGGCCAGCAGCACGGCGGCCACGGCGGCTCCCGCGGCGACGCTCCACTTCCCTCTCTCGCGCATCCGGAACCTCACGAGGGCCGGAAGATACCGCGTGCGGGCATGAGGCCGCGCTGGTTCCTGCCCGCGAAGGCTCCGGAGGAGCGCCGCTAGTGGTCGCTCCATGTAGGTGGTGTGCCGCTTGCCGGAGCGAGCGCTACAAGCCCAGTATCGGACTCGAACCGATGACCCCTTCCTTACCATGGAAGTGCTCTACCAACTGAGCTAACTGGGCGCTGTACGGCGACGACGCGGCGGCCGCCTCCGAGTGGGGGGAGCAGGATTCGAACCTGCGTAGGCATAGCCAACGGGTTTACAGCCCGTCTCCTTTAACCACTCGGACATCCCCCCGGTGGCCGCGCGGATGATAGAGGCGCGAACCGGTCCCCAGATCCGCGCGTGGCGAGCCCAGGGACAGCCCCTAAGAGGCGTCGCGCAGGCGCTGGGCCTCGGGCAGGCGGCCGAGCTTGCGCAGGGTGTCGGTCTCGATCTGGCGCACGCGCTCGCGCGTGACCCCGAAGGCCCGACCCACCTCCTCGAGCGTGCGGGCCTCGTGGCCGCGCAGGCCGTAGCGCATCTCGAGCACCTCACGCTCGCGCTCGGACAGGGCCTCGAGCGCCGTCTGGACGTTCTCCCGGCGCGTGTTGTCGACCGCCTGGTCGAACGGCGACTCGGCGGTCTCGTCCCGGACGAAGTCACCGAGCTCGGAGTCGTCCTCCTCGCCGATGGGCTTCTCGAGCGAGACGGGCGCCTGGGCCATGCGGAGCACGTCGCGAACCTCGCGGGGCGTGGTGTCGAGCTCTGCGGCCACCTCCTCGGGGGTGGGCTCGCGACCGAGCTGCTGTACGAGCTGGCGCTCGACGTGGACGACCTTGTTGAGCTTCTCGACCATGTGGACCGGGATGCGGATCGTCCGCGACTTGTCGGCGATCGAGCGCGTGACCGCCTGGCGGATCCACCACGTCGCATATGTCGAGAACTTGTAGCCGCGCCGGTAGTCGAACTTCTCGACCGCGCGGATGAGTCCGAGCGAGCCCTCCTGGATGAGGTCCAGCAGGGTCATGCCGCGGCCCAGGTAGCCCTTGGCTATGGACACGACCAGCCGGAGGTTGGCACGGATCATGTGCTCCTTGGCACGCATGTCGCCGCGCTCGATCCGCTGGGCCAGGCCACGCTCCTCACCGGCGGTCAGGAGCGGCACGTCGCCGATGGCCCGTAGGTAGAGGCGCAGGCAGTCGAGGCTCGGCTCGACCGTCAGGTCGAGCTCGGGCCCCCGCCGGGCGCGGGCGGTCGCGCCCTCGGCGCGGCTGCCGTCGGCCTCGACGGGCTGCGCTCCGTCGGACTCGACCAGCGCCGGCCGGCCGTCCTCGGAGACCACGTCCACCCCCTGGTCGAGCAGGTGCGCGTGCAGGCCCGCGACCTGCTCCTTGGTCAGCTCTACCTCCTCGAGGCAGGACGCCACCTCCTCGAAGGTCAGCCATCCGCGCTCCTGTCCGCGACCAACGAGCGCGGCCAGCTCCCCGACCTCGCCGAACGGGACGTCGGCCTCCCGTACGAGCGTCGTCCCGGCGTCCTCTGTCCCCACTCCCCGACTCCCCGTGTTGATGCCTCGACAGGGGGACGCTGTTGCCGCCGGCAACCCCTCCCCGAGCCCGAGCGGCGCGGACCATACCAACGCAGGGCGGAAACGGCGGTCCCGAGCGGGATCCGAGCGTGCAGGACCCACGAGCCGCCCGCGGTCTCCTGGACGACGAGCACCCCCTCGAACGCTATGTTCGAGCTGGCCATGCCCGATCGAGCCGAGCTGATCGACCCCGCAGCCGGAGATGTCCAGGCGCGGCGCCCGTCCACCCACCTCTCGCTGTCGCGCGTCGGCGTCACCGGGGTGTCCAGGGTCATACGGCTGCGCCCAGGTGGCGGGACCGCGGAGCTGATCTCGGCCGACCTCGAGTGCTACGTCGACCTGGGCCCGCGTCAGAAGGGCGTGCACATGTCGCGCTTCGGAGAGACCGTGGAGGAGGCCATCGACGCCGTCGTGCTCGAGGATTCGTTCCGCGCCGAGACGCTGGCCGCCCACGTCGCCGAGCACGTGCGCGAGCGCCAGGGCGCGCTGCGCGCCGAGGTACGTCTGAGCGCGAGCTACCCCGACGAGCGCCTCGCGCCGGCCTCCGGCTCCCGGACCCAGGAGATCCACGTCCTCCACGCCGACGCCGTGGCCGGTCCGAACGGGACCCGACGCGTGGTGGGAGTCGAGACCCAGGGGATGACGGCCTGCCCCTGCGCCCAGGAGCTCGTGGCGGGACGCGCCCGCGAGCGCCTCGAGGCCGACGGCTTCTCGGAGGACGAGATCGAGCGCGTCCTGCGTCACGTGCCCGTCGCGACGCACAACCAGCGCGGCGTGGGCACCCTGTGGGTGGGAGCCGCCGGCGAGGGGCGCGACCCGATCGATGCCGAGACCCTGCTCCACATCGTCGAGGAGTCGATGAGCTCGGAGACCTACGAGCTCATGAAGCGCTCCGACGAGGTCGAGGTGGTGGAGAAGGCGCACCGCCGCCCGCGCTTCGTCGAGGACTGCGTGCGCGAGATGGTGCGGATGGGCGTCGAGGCCTTCGGCTCGCTCGGAGACGACGCCTTCCTCATGGCCCGGCAGGTGAACCTCGAGACCATCCACCGCCACGAGGTCGTGGCCGAGCGCTACGGGCTCCTCGGGGAGCTCGGGCGCGAGCTGGGCGCCGGCGATGCGGGCGCGGCGCGGCACCTCTCCATGCCGGAGTGGCTCGAGAGCGCTTGACGCAGGAGGGACGGTGGGCGCGCGCTACGTGACGGGCGCGCGGCCCTGCTCGATGCGGCGGCGGTAGGAGAGGAAGTAGTCGGCGCCGGACCAGACCGTGATGGCCACGCTGAGATAGAGGAGGCCCTCGACCCAGAGCGCGCCGGGGTCGGGCGCGAGGATGAGCGCGAGGACCGCGAGGACCTGCGACACGGTCTTCACCTTGCCGAGCGACGACGCGGAGATGATCACGCCCTGCTGGCCGGCCGCTATCCGCAGCCCGCTGACCGCGAACTCCCGCGCGATGATGAGCGTGGCCACCCAGGCCGCCACCCGGTCGAGCGACACGAGCGACACGAGCGCGGCGGCGATGAGCAGCTTGTCGGCCACCGGGTCCATCACCTTCCCGAAGTTGGTGACCGTGCCGTGGGCGCGCGCGAAGTACCCGTCCAGGCCGTCGGTGGAGGCCGCCACCACGAACACCGTCGCCGCTGCGATCCACGCACCGGGGCGCTCGGTCATCAGCGCGTAGACCAGCACCGGCACGAGCAGGATGCGGACGACCGTGAGGCCGTTGGGGAGGTTCATGGCGTGGGGCATGCGCCTCAGGAGTATCCCCGCCGACGCAAGACCTCGACGCCTATGGACGACCCGAGGGGGCCGGTGACGAAGACCGTCGCCGCGAGCAGCGGCCAGGGAAGCGCGCCGCGACGGCACCCGGCGTAGACGGCCACGCACAACGCGATCCAGCCGAGGCCGTGGGTCCACCCGAGCACGGTTGTCGCGGTCTCGCCCAGGTGCCCGATGGCAACGACGAGCAGCGCCACGAAGACCGCCAGCTCGACGTGGGAGAAGATGCGCAGAGAGCGGAAGGAGAGCACCGCGCTCCCGAGGGTAAGGGCGCGCGGAGGGCCGCCCGTCGTCGGGCCGGGCGGGGTAGGTCGACCTCGAGCCGCGCGGCCGGTTAACGTCTCGCGCCGAACAAGTGAGCGAGCGCCCCCTCTCCGCTCGCAGAGCGCCGCCCAAGGAGCCCACGTTGCCGACCCGAATCGCCGCCATACCCCGCACCCTCCTGCTGGCCGTCGTCGCCGTCCTGGCGATCGCCGCGGCCGGGTGCGGCCAGGAGGAGGACCCCGCCGCCCTGCTCCAGGCCGCCTTCGACACGCCGATCGAGAGCGCGACGACCACGGTCACCGCGCGCGCCAACCTCCGGGGTTCATCGCCCCAGACGGCGCAGCCGCTCGGCCTGCGCATCAGCGGGCCCTACAAGCGCAACGCGGAGAACCAGCTCCCGAGCCTCGACTTCCAGGTCTCGGCCTCGCAGGGCCCCGGCGCCCTCAACGCGCGCCTCGTCACCGTGCCCGACAACGCGTTCGTGGTCTTCCAGAACACCGCTTACGAGGTCGGCCGCCAGCGCGTGGCGCAGGGGCTCCGGCAGGGCCAGCAGCAGCGGAAGGTGACCCTCGCGGAGCTCGGCGTCAAGCCGGCCACCTGGGTGGTCGACCCGCAGATGCGCGGCGAGTCCGACGTAGCCGGAGAGGGCACGACCCAGGTATCCGGCCGGCTCGACCTGGCGCGGATGCTCCGCGACGTCAACCGCATCCAGCAGGAGCAGGCGCGGCGCGGGATCTCCCCGGGGCCCCAGCAGGAGATCACCGAGCAGCAGATCGCCGAGGTCGTTCGCGCCGTCCAGCAGCCCACCATGGACGTGTTCGTGGCCGGCGACGACACCATCCGGCGCCTGGTGGTGAACGCCCCCTTCACCGTTCCCCCGCAGCAGCGTCAAGCGGGAATCGACGGCGGCACCGTCAACGTGACCACCGAGCTCGCGGATGTCGGCGGGGACCAGGAGGTCAAGCCGCCGCCGAACCCACGTCCGATCGAGGAGCTGCTCGCGCAGTTCGGGCTTGGCGGGGGCGGCGGACTGCCTCCGGGAGCCGGGGCGCCGCCGGGCGGCGGGGCACCCCGAGGCGGCGGAGCCCCGGGCGGGCGGTAGGGGCCTGCCGCGGGTCCGCGCCCAGGCTCCGGCACGGCCCCGGCGCCGGGAGGGTCTCCAAGCCGACGGGGGGATTCGAACCCCCGACCCCCGCTTTACGAGAGCGGTGCTCTGGCCAGCTGAGCTACGTCGGCGGGCGAGCGCAGCTTAGTGCTCGCTGGATGCCGATGGCGCGGGCGAGCCAGCTCCGGCGGTGCGTCCGCGGGACCCGGACCGGGCCGACCACCCCTTCTGTGAACGGCTCCAGTACAACCGCGACCTGCTCTGGAGACGGACGCCGCGAGGGATCGTCCTGCACGCATGCGGACACCACCTCCGCCATCGCCTCCGGTACGTCCCCGGGGAACCGGGTGGCCGTGAGAAGCTCGCTCGGACGCGGTCCGCCGAAGCGTCCCTCCGTACGCCCCACCAGCGCTCGCCACATCGTCGTCCCCAGCAGCCAGACCCCGGCCGGCGTGCCCACCGTGCTGGTCTTCGAGTCGTGCTCGGGAATCGCCGCGCCCAGACCGGTGGTCCGATCGCCGACGACCTGGATGCCGGCGACGTCGATGAGCTTGACGGCCGCCGACGGACCGTCGGGCGCTTGAGCGGGTCGCCCCTCACCCGCGGGCTCGAGCATCTGCACGGGCGCCCCGGGCGCGAAGAGGATGTTGTGGGGCTTCACGTCGAGGTGGACGAGCCCCTCTCCGGCGAGGTAGTGCAGGAGGCTCGACACCTGAAGGCCGACCGAGGCCACGAGCGGGTACGGCACAGGGCCGTCGCGCATGACCTGGCGCAGGCTCGGTCCCTCCAGATGCTCGAGCACGAGGTGGGGCGGGTTGCTGTCGAGGGAGGCGTCGTAGCCGCGCACCAGGACTGGATGGCTCAGCCGTTCGAGCAGCTCGGCCTCTCGCCGGAGCTTCTCGAACTTCGTCGCGACCCGGTCGGGGCGCAGGGTCTTGGCGATGACCGTGGTGCGCCGGCGCTCGTCCCACGCCAGGTAGACCTCGGTCTTGCGGCCCACCGCGATGCGCCGCACGACCCGGCGCTCGGGACCCAGCACATCCCCCCGGCGAAGGCCCCAGCTATGGACGGAGTCCGGTGATCGGCGGCGGAGTCCGGTGCCGAGCGTCGCGGGCTGCGTGGTGCCTGCCATCACAGGAACGTAACAAGCGTTCACGCCGTTCTCATCTTTTGTCGCTAACGCGTAAGGAACTCCGGCGCAGGGACACAAGCGGGATGGCCCGGCTCTGGTGCAGTCGGTCCTACCCGCGAGCGGACACGAGCCGCCCGAGCCGGAAGGAGAGGGCCGAGAGGGCCAGCTCCTCGTTGACGTTGAGCACGAGGGACCGGCGGACGTCCTCACATCGCTCGAGCGCCTCGCGTAGCCGCCGGGGGTCGCGTCCGGCGGCGCCGGCGAGGAGCTCGGGCCGGTCCACGGCGAGCACGGCGGCGTCCGCTCCGTCCGCCGCGCAGCCGAGGTCCCGCAGTAGAAGCGCGGCAAGCTCCAAGCCGAGCTCGAGCACCTCGGTGCGTGCCCGGCGGCCGTCGCGCTTGGCCGACTCCTCGAGCTCGCGCTCGATCGCGCGGCGCTCGCGGCCCTTGGGCTCGAGCTCGAGGCGCTTGGCGCCCCGTGCGGAGAGCTCGCCCTCGACCTCCGTCCTGCGCTCGTCGGCCAGGGCGAGCAGCGGGCGCCACGGCTCCTCGGACGTGGCCGTCACCTCCTCGGGCGCGAGCGCGGCCTGCACGATCCGCTCGGCGTGACGGCGCAGGGCCTCTCCCGCCTCCGAGGCCAGCAGGCGCGCGCGGGAGGCGTCCCCGAGCGCGAGTCGCGCGCAGGCCACCGCCCGCCGGGACTCGATCCCCTCCTCCTCCAACGCCCGGGCGATGCGCTCCGCCGGGAGTGGATCGAACCGCACGAGCTGGCAGCGCGACACCACCGTTTCGATCACGCGGCCGAGCGCACCGGTGAGCAGGATCAGGTGCACGAACGACGCGGGCTCCTCGAGCGTCTTCAGCATGCGGTTGGCCACCTCGTCGTTCATGGTCTCGACGCGCTCGAGCACGAACACCCGCCGCAGTGCCTCGAACGGCGTGCGCGTGGCCGCGGAGACGACCGGACCGGCCACGTCGTCCACGCGCATGACGTGCGCCCCGCTCGGCCTGACCCAGGTGAGGTCGGGATGGGATCCGACGTTCACGCGACGCCTCACCGCGTCGGGATCGGGAGCCCCCTCGGCGAGGAGCTCCGCCGCGAGCGCACGCGCGGCGGTGCGCTTGCCGGTGCCCGAGGGGCCGTGGAACAGGTACGCGTGGGAGGGTGCGCCCGAGGCCAGTCCGGCACCGAGCACGAGCCTCGCGTGCGGGTGCTGCTCGGTCCCCGCGAGGGCCGGGGCCTGGGCCGCCGGCGAGCTCACGCAGGAGCCTTCGCGGACGCCGAGGCGATCGCCTCCTCGACGATCGACATGACCTCGGCGTGCACCACCTCGGCCGTGCGCTCGGCGTCGACGCGACGCCAGCGGGCGGGCTCGGCGGCGGCGAGGCGCTCGTAGGCCTCGAGCACCCGGCGCTGGAGCGCCACCCCCTCGTCCTCGAAGCGGTCGGAGACGCCGCTGCGCCCGGCCGCCGCGTTTGGCGGGAGCGCGAGCAGGAAGGTCAGGTCGGGCTCGAGGCCGGCGGTGGCGAATCGGCCCACGGCGCCCACGGCCTCGACGCCGAGTCCGCGGCCCGCTCCCTGGTAGGCCAGGGAGGAGTCGAGGAAGCGGTCGCACACCACCACGCGGCCGTCGGCCAGGGCAGGTGCGATGACACGGTCCACGACCTCCGCCCGGGCGGTCGCGAAGAGCAGCGCCTCGGCCCGATCCCCGAGATCGGTGGACGGGTCCTTGAGGAGCGCACGTATGCGCTCCCCCACCGGCGTGCCGCCGGGCTCGCGGACGCGGACCGCGAGATCGCCCAGGGCGTCCGCCAGGAGCCCCGCCTGGGTGGTCTTGCCGGCGCGGTCGATTCCCTCGAAGGACACGAACAGACCGCTCACCACGGCGAAGCTACCACCGGCTCCCCCGGCTTCGGCTTCGCGTCGGGGACACCCCCGGCCGACCGCGCCGGTACCATCGCGCGCCGCATGCGCTGCCTCGTGACCGGCGGAGCCGGCTTCATCGGGTCGAACCTGGTCGACGCCCTCCTCGCGCGGGGCGACGAGGTGACCGTGGTGGACGACGTCTCCACCGGCCGGCGCGAGAACCTCGCCCTCGCCCGCACGGCCGGAGCGCGCCTCGTGGAGACCGACGTCCGCGACCGCGCGGCGCTCGCCGAGGCCTTCGACGCGGCCGGCCCCGAGGTCGTGTTCCACCTCGCCGCTCAGATCGACGTGCGCCGCTCCACCGCCGATCCCGCCTTCGACGCGGCGGTGAACGTCGGGGGGACGATCAACGTGCTCGACGTCGCCCAGGCGGTGGGCGCCCGGCGGGTGGTCAACACCTCCTCGGGAGGGGCGATCTACGGCGAGAGCCGGGTGATCCCGGCCCCCGAGGACCACCCGATCGCGCCGGAGGCTCCCTACGGCCAGTCCAAGTGGGCCGCGGAGGGCTACTGCGAGCTCTACGGTCGCCTGCACGGGCTCTCGACGGCCTCTCTGCGCTACGGCAACGTCTACGGCCCTCGGCAGGACCCCCTCGGCGAGGCGGGGGTGATCGCGATCTTCTGCAACCTCGTGCGCGAGGGCGGCACGGCGACGATCTTCGGCGACGGCCTCCAGACCCGTGACTACGTATACGTGGGAGACGTGGTCGCCGCGAACCTGGCCGCCGCGGACGTCGAGGCCACCGGCCCGTTCAACGTGGGCACCGGGATCGAGACGTCGGTGCTCGACCTCGTGCAGGCGCTTGGCGCCCTGGCCGGCGCGGCCCTGCCCGCCGAGCACGCACCGGAGCGCCCGGGCGAGGTGAAGCGGAGCGTCATCGACGCGGCCCGCGCCCGCGAGGCGCTCGGGTGGGAGCCGGGGGTGGGGCTGTCCGAGGGCTTGGAGCGGACGCTCGCGTCGATGGGCTGA
>Ga0208612_1000710_pt1 | contig 14014 bp, 10 predicted proteins | sample AntDryMetagUQ889_FD_188089 | JGI IMG/M metagenome (GOLD analysis project Ga0208612, IMG submission 188089) | Polar desert microbial communities from Antarctic Dry Valleys - UQ889 (SPAdes) | ecosystem: Environmental > Terrestrial > Soil > Desert | place: Antarctic Dry Valleys | collected 2008-12-31 | reverse complement strand
CGAGATAGAAGAGCGCAAGCCGATCCTCGGGCAGGGCGTCGACGGCGTCTCGGTATGCGGCGTGGTCTGCAAGCGTTGCGCCTTCGTCCAGGGCCGTGTCGACCGCGCTCTCGAAGGCCCCTTGCGTCCCCACCACCAGGAAGTCGTCGACCACGCCCGCCAACCATGTGCCGAGGCTGCGGTAGTCGACGCCGCGATAGGTGTGGGTTTCCGGCCGACCCCCAACCGCACGGTCTACCGCTGTCATCGACCTGTCCGGGTCGGTGGTGCCCAGGACTACGGCCGCGTCGGGATCGGCGCCTGGTTCACGAGGAGCCAGCGCGAACGCGGCAACCTCTTCACCCAGCCACGGTTCGACGTCCGTCTTGTAATCGAGGTCGAGGTCGCTGTCGTCTAAAACTTCGTCCAACAGGTTCTCGAACAGCGCTTCTGCCTCCTCGGGAGAATCCGACGCGGGGAACGCCTCGAGAATCGCCTTCAGAGCTTGCCGCTGAGAGATAGAGGGTTTCAGGAACAGGCTCGTATAGGCAACGGAGTCGCGCGGCACTAGCTCGATCGCGTGGTCGGTGGCGGGCGCGAAGAAGCGCACGGCGCCGTACGCGACAGCGCCGAGGACGACGAGACCTACGACGGTCCCGATGACAAGCTTGGGGCGCAAGGAGCGCTACCGGAGAAAGAGTTGGCTAGGCAGAGCGTTCGCGGGGCGGGCGCTCGGGGCGCTCCTTGCTGCGGGGTACGAGCGTGGGGTTGACCCTCTCGAGAACGACCTCGCGGTTGATGATGCACTTGCCGATGTTCTCCTCGCTGGGCAAGTCGTACATCACGTTCAACAGAACCTCTTCGAGGATCGCCCGCAGCCCTCGGGCGCCGGTGCCACGCAGCATCGACTGCTCGGCGACCGCTTCGAGCGCATCGACGGTGAAGTCCAGCTCCACGCCATCGAACTCGAAGAACTTCTTGTACTGCTTCACGAGAGCGTTCTTGGGCTCGGTGAGAATCTCGATCAGGGCTTCCTTGTCGAGGTTGTGGACGTGGGTGATGACCGGAAGGCGCCCGATGAACTCGGGGATCAGCCCGTACTTCAAGAGGTCCTCGGGGAGAACGTGCTCGAGGATCGTCCCGAGGTCCTTCTGCTCCATCTTGCGAACGTCCGCGCCGAAGCCCACGCCCTTGCGACCGATGCGGCTCTCGATGATGCGCTCGAGCCCGGCGAAGGCACCACCGCAGATGAACAGCACATTGGTCGTGTCGATCTGGATGAACTCCTGGTGTGGGTGCTTGCGGCCCCCCTGGGGAGGAACGCTGGCGGTCGTGCCCTCTAGGATCTTCAGGAGAGCCTGCTGCACGCCCTCGCCTGACACGTCACGGGTGATCGACGGGTTCTCGGACTTGCGAGCGATCTTGTCGACCTCGTCTATGTAGATGATCCCGGTCTCGGCCCGCTTGACGTCATAGTCGGCGGCCTGGATCAGCTTGAGCAGGATGTTCTCGACGTCTTCACCGACGTAGCCGGCTTCGGTCAGCGCGGTTGCATCGGCGATCGCGAACGGAACGTTGAGCATCCGGGCGAGTGTCTGTGCCAGGAGCGTCTTGCCACAACCCGTGGGGCCGAGCAGAACGATGTTGGACTTCGCAAGCTCGACCTCGCCGTCCGTTGCGGCCCCCACCTGGATCCGCTTGTAGTGGTTGTACACGGCGACCGAGAGAACCTTCTTCGCCTGTTCCTGTCCGACGATGTAGTCGTTGAGGAACTCGTAGATCTCGCGCGGCTTGGGGAGGTCTTCGAGCTTGAGTTCGGGGGTTTCGGACAGTTCCTCTTCGATGATCTCGTTGCAGAGGTCGATGCACTCGTCGCAGATGTAAACACCGGGACCGGCGATCAACTTCTTCACCTGCTTCTGCGACTTGCCGCAGAAAGAGCACTTCAACAGGTCGCCGCCGTCACCGAATTTCGGCACCTCAGTCCTCCCCTAAGCCTCTGGATTCTCGGCTGGAGAAGACTCGACCTCGCGAGCGACGCGTCCGGCTTCACCCGGAAGCAGAGCACCGTTGCCGGCCTTGTTCTCGGCAATCGTCCGGCTGCTGATCACCTCGTCGACGATACCGTAGGTCTTTGCATCCTCGGCCGTCATGAAGCGGTCGCGATCGATGTCTCTTTCAACCTGCTCGTAGTCGTTGCCCGTGTGCTCGGCGATGATCTCGGCCATGCGCTTGCGCAGCGACAAGACCTCTTTCGCGTGGATCTCGATGTCGGTCGGCGTACCGGAGAAACCGGCGGAACCCTGGTGGATCATGATCTTCGAGTTCGGCAGCGAGTAACGCTTGCCCTGAGCGCCTCCGAGAAGCAGGATCGCTCCCATCGACATAGCCATACCGACACAGATAGTGGACACGTCGGGCTTGATGTACTGCATCGTGTCGTAGATCGCCATGCCGGCGTAGACCATGCCGCCCGGCGAGTTGATGTAGAGGCTGATGTCCTTGTCGGGATCTTCGGACTCGAGGTGGAGCATCTGGGCGACGATGAGGTTCGCGACCTGGTCGTCTACCGGCGTTCCGAGGAAAACGATGCGCTCTTTGAGCAAACGCGAGTAGATGTCGAAAGAGCGTTCGCCACGGCTGGTCTGCTCGACGACCATGGGAACGAGGTAGTTGCGGTAAGCGTCTTGATCCATGGGTTTGTGCCCTCCATCTCCCGCCGCACCTGGGTGGGTCCCCCCACTATGAATCATCGGTCACCCTTCCAAGGACATTGACGGACCGCACCACGTAATCAAGTGCTTTCCGCCGCATGATATCGGCGGCCACCGCGCCGACCCGTCCGGAATCGACCAGGTTCTGGGCTATCTCTTTGGGGTCTCTTTGGGCCTGGGCTGCTGCCACGGCGATCTCCCGCCCGAGCTCTTCCTCAGTGACGTCGATGCTCTGATCTCGCGCTATCTCCTCTAGGAGGAGCTCGGCCTTGACCGACTTGGCCGCTTGCTCACGGATGTCCCGCCGGATCTCGAGCTCGGTGAGCTGCGTCTGCGCGCCGTAAGCGTCCAGGGTGAGCCCGTGCCGCTTCAAGTCTTCTTCGAGGCGTTGCATGCGGTGCTCGAACTCGCTCTCGACGAGCTTGTCGGGCGGTTCCAGATCAGAGGCCTCCACGAGGGCGTTCAACGCATCGGAGCGAAGCTCGTCTTCACTCATGCGCTCCTTCACGGTCGCGAGGCGCGCCCTGATGTCCTCTTTCAAGTCATCGAGTGAGTCGAACTCCCCCGCCGTCTTAGCGAACTCGTCATCGAGGGTCGGGAGTTTCTTCGTCTTGACCTCTTTCACGAGCACCGTGAACGAAACGGTTTCGGTATTCGAGTGGTCGTGATCGGCTTCGTCGTCGCGATGGACGTGTATCTCGTCGCTGAACTTCAAGATTGCGCCGGGCCGCGTTCCCTCGAGCTCTTCGTCGAGCTTGGGGGGGCCGGTATGTGAGCCGACCTCGTAGAGGAAGTCCGGAGCACTGAGACCATCGACGAGCTCGTCGTTCTGGTAGCCCTTCAGATCGATCAGGACGTGGTCCCCCCGGCGGGCGTCGCGGCCTACCGATTCCAGCTCCGCGAAGCGGTCCCTCAGACGCTCGAGCTGCTCGTCCAGGTCGGCATCGGTCACCTCGGAAGACGGCGCCTCTATCTCGATCGCGGACAGCTCCGGGATGGCCACCTCCGGCCGCACATCGACGGTCGCCTCGAACACGAGCGGCGAACCCGCCTGGAACTCGACCACGTCGATCTCCGGGGGGGCGATGGGCTCGAGGGCTTCGGCCTGGAGGGCGTCTCTATAGAGCTGCGGGAGCGCCTCTTGAAGGGCCTCTTCTCTGACCGCCTCGACACCGACCCTGGCGTCGATCATTTGGCGAGGGATCTTGCCTTTGCGAAAGCCCGGGATCTTGATCTCGTTCGCCCACTTCCGGTAGACGGCATCCATCGCCGGCTTCAGTGCGGATTCGGGGACCTCGACCCGCAGCTTGACGCGGTCCTTCTCGAGGAGCTCGGTGTTGGTTTGGAGGGCGGGAGCCGACATCGTGAGCATCCTAGCGGCGGGGTATGTCGCTTCTCTGAGACGTGGAACGGCCCTCTAGGAGGGATTGGTGATTCCTGGGCGAAGACCTACGGGGCCGAAGCACCAGTTGAGGGATCCACGGGGCCGAGCGCCAGATTGGGAGCCGCGAACCGCGCTAGGCGGACGAAAGTGGGGATGACGGCTCGCGACTCCCAATCTGATTCTCGTGCAAGTGCTTGCTCTGCCTATCGTACAGAGGCGAATGCGAAGAGTAAACGCGCTGTCTAGCTATTCGTGTAACCCCCGGACATCAGATTCCCAGAACGCGAAGAAATCGTTACCCGCGCCGGATGCGATGCTTGACCCTTCGGGGCGTAGCGCAGCTTGGTAGCGCGCTTGCTTTGGGAGCAAGAGGTCGGGAGTTCGAGTCTCCCCGCCCCGACGATCGTCGGAAGACAGGCAGCGACCGCCATGCGCCGCGTTGCGGGGTCCTGCGTATGAGGTTTCGGGGCAGCCGCGCGAGGCGAGGTGCTCTCGTTGGAAGTGGGCTAAGGGTCCGCCGGAGAATAGGAAGCGCGATTCCGGCGAGCCAGCGTCGTCAATGGCTAGGAGGACGACCGAGCCGTACTGGAGGTACGGCGAGTGGAGGACGACGCCGCGAGTGGCGGCGATGGCCGTTGGAATCGCCTGATCTATTCTGCGGAGTGCCCTAACCCTAGCTCCGCTCCGAGCGGAACCTCCGGATGAAGAAGAACCCGGTAGCGATCAGAAGCAACGCCGCGATCAAGTAGGGCAGAACCTCGCCACCCGTGAAGGGCAGGATCCCAGGCTTGGCCTCTGCCGAAGGCAGGGTTTCCGGGCCGTCGTCGGAGAACCTGATCCCCTGCACGGTCGGCTCTTCGTCGGGGGTCTCGCGTCCGTCGGGCGTGCTCATGTCGCGGTCGAGTCGCGTCGGAAGGACCGTTGGCTTGCCTCCGCCGTACGGGTCCCTCTGGGCCGAAGACGTGCCGGCCAACATCGTCGCCAGCAGGATCCCTGCAAGCGCGGTAACAACCACCGCGAGAGCGACGCGGGAAAGGGTCCTTGTCCTAGTCATGAGTCCCCCTCCTGTTTCTTGACGAGTGTCGGAACGGTCTTGAGCATGATCTTCAGGTCTTGCCAGAGAGACCAGTTGTCGATGTAGTAGTTGTCCAACGAGGTTCGGTCCTCGATCGAGGTGTCGCCTCCGCGCAGCCCGTGGATCTGAGACCAGCCGGTCACGCCCATCGGGAGGCGGTGCCTCTCCACATAACCCGGACACTCCTCGTTGAAACGCTCGACGAAGACCGGCTCTTCCGGCCGAGGTCCCACCAGCGACATCTCGCCCTTCAAAACGTTGAGGAGCTGCGGCATCTCATCCAGGCCCGTTGCTCGTAACACCCGACCAACCTTGGTCACGCGGTGGTCTTCTGCGATCCATTCCCTTTCTGGGTCGTCGAGGGCGCGCGTCGCAGGAGCCATGCTTCGGAACTTCAACATCAAAAAGGGACGGAAACCCGATGCCAGGCGTGGCTGCTTGAAGAAGATCGGACGTCCGGAGTCGATCAGGATCGCCGCAGAGGTGATCGCCGCGACCGGCGCTGCAAGGATCAGAGCGATCACCGACACCACTATGTCGAGAGCGCGCTTGAGCATCCACTCGGGCCGCGTGGCCGCAGGTGGAGAGACGCGTTGCAGGGGGTAACCCCAGAGGTGCTCGCTTGCAGCTCCGGTTGAGCCCAGCTCGTACAAGCGAGGGACCACCCAAACCTGTAGCCCCATCTCGGAAGCGGCGCGCACGGCACGCATGGTGTCGGCTTCTCGAGTGGCCGTAAAGGCGACGATGACGTTCTCGACATTGTGGGAGCGAGCGATCTCGGCAAGGTCTCGGATGGGACCAAGCACGCGTGTGCCGAGGGCATCGTTGTTCAGCTTTGGCTCGTCGTCTACCGCTCCCACGACCTCCATGCCGTACTCCGCACGTTCCGCGAGGGCGGCAACGAGACTCTGGGCTACGCGGCCACCACCCACGATCAGGGTGCGTGCGTGAGCCTCTTTCCTCATGTTGCGTGCCAGGCTGTAAGAGATAGAGCGCCCGGCGACCAATCCAGGGGTTGCGATGGCCACGGAGGCCAGGACGGGGCGCAGATCGGCGTGACCGATCAGCACAGAGAAAGCGGCCACCCCACCGAAACACAGAAGGCTGCGCTTCGCGATGGATGACAGATCGTCGACAGCACTCGGCCGCAAACCTCGCACCGCCATGTGATCCCAGATCTGTGCCAGGAGAAGGGCGGCGGCGAAAGCGGCGACACCGGGCACCAGCATCCCCGCTGCAGCGACGGACACCAAGGCCGCGGCGAACATGACGATGAAGTCTCCGAGGAGTGGCAGCGCGGTAGCGGCGGATCGGCGGCGGAGGGTCCCGGAAGCAGTGAGAGCGCGCCGTTGTGCCTGTAGTGCGTATTCCTCCTGGGGGGACATCTTTCGGGTACTCCTTATATTCGGTAGTCAGACGGTCGCGAACCGTCACTCACTGACTACGATTCGCTCCGCACAGGCGTGTTCCTCCCCCATTAGGGGATTTCTTCCACCCGAAATGGGGTGTAGACACCTTTTGTACCCGATTCCACCTCACGACGAGGCAGGGTGCCTCTGGAAACGTGGCCCGCGTATGATTCGAGCGCCGAGGGCACGCGGATGCCCTAGGTCCCCCCGAACAGGCGCGCCCACGCCGCGGCCAGTCCGGTGCGTGGATCTGGGGCTAGGCGGAGGTCGACCGGCCGGTCCCAACGCACCTCCCGGTCGAAGGCCCGGCCTTGGTCCTCAACCGTCCAGCCGGGAGGCGCCACCACCGCCAGGTCCAGGTCCAGGTCCGTCGCCAGCGGCTGGGGCTCCAAGCGCAGATGGAAAGCCCCGTCGATGGGCATGGTGTACGTGAGGTCGAGCTCGGCCATCCCTCCCGCACCCAGCTCCACGTATACCGAGACCACCTGATATCCGGACTGTCCTTCCGTTCTGATCTCGGCGCGCCTCCCATCCAACGCCGCCTCCGAGAGCGCGGCGTCGGAGGGCAGATAGATCTCGATGTTGCTGCGCAAGATCCCGTAGGGATCGCCGGCCACATAGAGCGGCAGATCGTCTGGGATCTCGTTCGTCAACGTGAACCTGGTACGGCACCGGGCTCGGTCGAGCCCGACCGTGCAGGCTTGATCGAGCTTCCTGTCCGTCCAGAAGTCCAACTTCGTGCCCTCGCCGTTGGCCGAGCCGAAGTTCTGTTGGGTGACCCGCACGACCCGCGTGTCATCGGGCGGAACGATGCTGCCGCTCAATCCGAGCTCGTCGAGCGCGGCGGCCTCGGCTGCATCGAACGAGTTCATCCTTATGTGCCCGCCTGCGACCGCTCGACCGATCGCGCTCACTCTCTCCCGTCCAACGAGAGGGCTGGCGATGAAACTCTTGAATGCTCCTTCACCCAGGTCCAACAGGGCGGCGCGCCTCGCGATCTGATCGTCAAATCGCTCGTACACGTCGGAATAGGTGAAATCGGCGATCTCGCTTCCGGCGATGCGCTTGTCCAGCCCGGGAACGGCGAAAGTGTCATCGGGGTCCACCAGTGCCGCCAATCCCCTCGGATCCATCAGCAGCGCTCCGTCGGTAGTCACACCCGTGGTTCTTTCATAGAGCCGTGCAGCGACCAAAGACACGTCGGGTACATGCGGCGAGAACGTGGCATTGAGCCACAGCGTCGTATCGGCCTTGTACGTCCCGAACCGTCGAACGAACTCGGGCGGTGCGGGGACCGCCACGTAGGGCTTCTCCCGGAGGTCGTGGACCGACCGGAAGCGGCCGAGACTGATCCTTCCCCGATCGAAGTGCACCGTGCCTACCCCGGTCAGGATTCCCCCGGCGCCACGCAGCTCGGCGTTGTTCATCAGAAGCACGAGGTAGGTGCGGGGAGCGTCTCCACCCAGCATCGCCTCGCTATCGCTCAGGACGCGCGCGGCTGCGTCCACGGAGCTCAGCAGCTCCGTTGCTGTTCCGTGCAGCTCATGCAGACGTTCCCACACCGGAGGCAACAGCCACCCGCTGAGTCCACGTTCGATCTCTTGGACCAGAATCTCGAGAGCTTCGGTTTCGGATACGACGGGTTCTTGAAGATCGCTCAGCAACGACGTGTTCACTTTCGCCGCCTCGACCAGGCCCTCATCCTCCAAGCGCGCGAAAGCGTGTTGCAGATCGATCGCAGCGCCCACCGTGGGGACCGCCGCGTCGCTGGCCCTCTTCAGTGCCTCGAGGTTCTGGCGCGCAATGGGAACCAGACCCAGGAGGCGCGCTGGGATGCTCTCCAGCTGCCGGCTCGCTTGGATCAGGTGGGTCTCCGCCTCGATCGCAGAGGCTTCGTCCACGCCTTCGACCGAAAGGCTCAGCGCGGAACGCGCGGCGATCAGATTGCGACCGGCGGTGGCGAACACGTAGAGGGCCAGGACCACGATGAGCAGCAGGAGACCCGCGACAGCTCGCAGAACCTTCCTCACGCCGCTGGGACCATATGTTGTGCCATGATGCCGCCGACTTTCCCATGAAACGTTCCGTGATCCACGTCCTCCAGCCCACCGACGGGGGGGTCCCCCACTACGTCGCCGCCCTGGCTCGCCATCAATCGGACGCGGGCTGGCGTGTGGAGATCGCGGCTCCATCGTCGGGGCCTCTGCGCGAGTGGCTGGACGACTCCGATGTTGGCTACCTGACGTGGGAAGCCAGAAGGGACCCGGGCCCCTCGATCGCCGGCGAGATCACAGGGCTGCGAGCGATCCTGGAGGCCTCCGAAGCCCGCGTTGTCCACCTGCATTCGGCCAAGGCAGGGGTGGCAGGTCGTTGGGCGGTCAAGGGCCACCGCCCGACGGTCTTTCAACCCCATTCCTGGACCTTCGAGGCGGTACCTCGCCCATTGCGGCAGGTGATGACTGCGTGGGAGCGGTTGGGTGCCCGATGGTCGGATCGGATCGTCTGCGTGAGCGACGGCGAGAGAGAGGCCGGCCGCTCCGCAGGGATACACGCTAGATGGGCGGTGGTCCCGAACGGGGTCGACCTCTCCAAGTGGCAGGTCCCGAGCGCGAGCGAGCGGGATATGGCCCGAGCGCGATTGCAGGTCGCGCCCGGCCCCCTCGTCGTGTCCGTCGGCCGGGTCCGGCGACAGAAGGGTCACGACATCTTGTTGGATGCATGGCCCCGCGTGCTGGAGAAGGTTCCGGACGCGCAACTCGTCGTGGTCGGCGACGGGCCCGAGCGCGGCCCCCTGATGCAGCGAGCCATCCGCAAGGTTTCTTTCGTCGGTGAGATCCCGGACGCGCGGGACTGGGTGGTTGCCGCGAACCTGATCGCGCTGCCCTCACGCTACGAAGGCATGTCACTCGCAATGCTCGAAGCGATGGCGAGCGCAACCAGCGTGGTGACGACGGCAGTCGCCGGAGCGCGTGAAGCGATGGGCTCGGAGAGCGGGGCCATCGTCGCGATAGAGGATCGACAAGCTCTCGCAGATGCCATCACGACACGACTTCTAGATCGGGAGCTGGCTGCTGCAGAAGGTCGGGCGGGCCGGGCTCGCATCGAACGGCATCACTCGTTCGAAAGAACGGTCGAAGAGATGACCGAGGTCTACGTGGCCGTGATGGTCGAACGTGAACGGTCCGTCACGGACACGCTCTGATCCGCGGCTCACTGAGATACTGAGTGCCGGTGACCTTCCGCTCGATGAGTCGGCGAAGGTTCCGATCGAACTCACGCAGCTGTTCGCTCAGGCATCGGCCGAGACGTGACCCATCACGACGCGCATCAACCATCGATCTTTCGACATCGGCGATGTCCTGTTCGAGGCGGCCGATGACGTCGGCGGCTTCAGCCGGGCCCTCGCTGCCGAACAATGTTTGGCGAAGCCCGACATCCTCGGGGGGCGCGGCGGTCTGGGACCTGGAGGGGGCCGCGCTCAGGTCGTTGAGCTGTGTCTGCAGATAGAAGAGCCACCCACCCGCGGCTAGGCCCACCAGGACAAGAGCCACGAAGAGCCGGCGCACGCGGCGCTCGGCGCGCTTGATCGTCCAGTCCTGGAACAAGAGAGCGGAGTCGACCGGGGCCTGCGGTTCCTCTGCGAGAGCGGGTGGGTGGGCCGGCAGACCGTTGCCGTCGGCGACGGGGGGCGCCTCGCGGTTCGCGGCGTGGACCGACTTGCCCTGGCTCAGCTCGACCACGTCCTCTTCCTTCGATGTCCGCCTCATACAGGATCCTCCAAGACCCTATCGGCCGCCGCCGAGGCTCCCTGGATGCGCAGGATTCTGCCCAGGCCTGGAGAACCTTGGGTATCCGGCGTAATCTCTAGCCCGGCGCGGCCCGCAGTAGGAAAGGTGACTGAAATGCCCTTCTCATCGGAGGAGATCGAGAACAAAGATTTCCTGATCACGCTGCGTGGCTATGACAAAGACGAGGTCAGAGCCTTCCTTCGCGCGATCTCGACGGACTACTCCGTGGCCGTTGAGGCCGCCGACAAGGCTCGCAAAGCGACCGGCAACATATATGAGTCACTCGGCAGCGAGATGGGCCATCTTCTCCAGAACGCCAAGGACACCGCAGATCAGCTCCGGCAGCAGGCCGAGGAAGAGGCAACCGACCTGCGGAGGCGCGCCGAGCAAGAGGCCAGCGCGCTGCGAGACGCCGCCACAAAGAGCGCCAGGCGCCTCACCCAGGAAGCGGAAGGACGCGCCGTCGACGTCCGGGCCAGCGCGGAGAATGAAACCGCCGAGATCAGATCCTCGGCGGACACCTATGCCAACGAGACACGTTCTGCGACCGAGGCGCACGCCACCGAGGTTCGAACATCAGCGGACCGTTACGCGGTCGAGGTCAGGTCCACCGCCGAGCGGGAGGCGGCCGCCAAGATGCGCACCGCCACCGAGCGCGCCGATCAGTTGCGGTCGACGGAGATGAAGCTGCGTCAGCGACTCAAGACGGTCGAGAACGTGCTGTCCTCGCTGCGCGAAGAGTTCGAAGGCGAGGAGGGCTCGAGCGGCGAGTCGCCGCAGCAACTGAGCGGGATGAAGGTCGACAAGCAGCCTGCGGAGAACGGTTCGACGGCGAAAACCAAGAGTTAGCAACCATCAGTCGGCCCTCAGTAGGCCGGGGTACGCCCACCCACCCGGTTGACGACGACACCAAGAACCGACGCGTTGAGCGTCTCGAGCGCCAGGACGGCTTCGTTCAATGCCGCGGCCGGGGTGCCGGCAGCGGTCACGAGCAGCACGCCGCTCGCTTCGATCGCCAGAGCGTGGGCATCGCCGCCCCCGATCAGTGGCGGAGCATCCGTGACCACGATGTCGTAGGTCTCACGAGCCCGCTTGATGATGCCGGGGAACGTCGTGGCGAGCAGGTCGCCCGCCTCGAAGGCGGGCACGCCGGGTAGCACCGACAGCCGCTCGGTCCACCCCGGGTGAACTGCCGCCTCGAACGTGTCGGGATCTTTCAACACGCCGGCCAGGCCGTCTCCGGGCTCGATGCCGTAGCCCTGGGCGATCCGAGGCCTGCGGATGTCGGCATCTATGAGCAACGTCTTGGCACCCAAGCGCGCCAGGACCTCGGCGAGCAGACTGGCGACCGTGGTCTTGCCGTCTCCGGGCAGCGCCGAGGTCACCACGATCGAGTCGATCGTGCGGTTGGAGAAAACCGTATCGAGGTTCGATCGGAGCGTCCTGAAGGCGCTTGCGATCGCCGGGTCGGTCGTGGCCTCGGCGCTATAACGCTTGAGGGTTCGAGACCGAGGGATCCGGCCAAGTACCTGGTAACCCGTCAGGCGAGAGGCGTCGCGCCAGGTGCGGACCCGAGGGCGGACCCGCTCTAGGAGCAGCGCCGTGGCGACGCCGCTGAGGAGCCCCGCCAAGAGAGCGGCTGCTTCGAACAAACGACGGGGGGGGCCAGACGGAACGGCCGGCGGGGCCGGTCGAACGACGATCTCAGCGTCGAGCAGCTCGTCCCCCTGGGCCAGTTCGATGACCGTGTCGGCGAAGGCGCCGGCGGCGGTCGCCGCGGTCCGAGGCGATGTCGACTCAACGGCGATCAGGAGGTTGCCGGTGTCTTGCTCGAGCTCGACCGACACCTCGTCGTCCACCGCTTCGGGTTCGACTTGTATCTCTGCGGCAACACCGACACGGGTGTCTTGAGCCTCAAGCTGAGCGACGTATTTCGGCACGACGAGCCGAACGGTGTCTGCGTTCGCGGCGGGAACGTCCGCCTTAGGGGCGAACGCGAGGACCGCGGTGGCCTCGAACTCGTCAGGCACCGACTCCACATAGGCCGTGGCGCCCACCACTACACCCAGCGCCACCAACGCAACGACAGGAAGGCGCCATCTGAGCGCCTCAAAGATCTCCGGCAATCCCTCTTGTTGCGCGCGCACGGTCACTCCTGTCGACGCTCCTTCGAACTTCCCCATCACTCGCCGGGCGAAGGGCATTTGGCTCCTCGCACCTGCGAGACGTTCCGGTCCGGGGCCTGCATCCCGGAACCATCAGGCGGAATCATCGCGCGTCGGTGGCGGATATGGCACCGACACCCATTTCGGGCGAGACGGACTAATGCACTGGGCTGCCGCTGCCGATGGAGACGGGACGGGGTGAGCCACCCCGAGGAGAGAACCGGTCGTCTCCTGAGCCAGAGCGAGGAAGGGACACTGTGACGGGACGTTGGGGGCGACTGGCTTCCCTAATGGTGATTGCCGCCCTTGGTGTGGCCGTAGCGGCTCCGGCAAACGGAGGTCACCTGGGCCCCCCCGTCAACCACTCAGCCCCCCTGGACCCCGACGCCGCCTGCTCTCTGGGCGGTCTTCTCCAACTGGAGACCCCCGGGCTGTGTCCCGAGCGGATGGAGCCCCCGGCCCGACCCTCTGATCGGGTTCTGGGAGTGCGGGTGCAGAACACGGCACCATTGGATGGAGCGACCGCGGTGAACCCCGCGGTGGGCGTTCAGTTCCACGCCCTGTGGAGCGATTACACCGACCAGGAGCGGGTCGTCGTTCTGGACAAGCTGGCTGCTGCGGGCGTGACATGGGTGCGCATAGACCTGGGTTGGCAATCCCTTCAGGAGGTCGGACGAGAGGCCTACAGCCAGTGGTACATCGATCGCGCGGATCGGACGATTGATATGGCTCGCGACCGGGGCATCTCGGTGCTGGCGACCCTCTGGGCCACGCCGGACTGGGCGAACGGCGGAGCCGGACGGCACGTACCCCCCACCGATTTCGCCGACTATGCGCGCGTAGCCAGATGGGCCGCAGAGCACTTCAACGGGCGGGTGGGAGCGTGGGAGGTGTGGAACGAGCCCAACCACCCGAGCTTCTGGAGCGGAACGGCGGCCGACTACACGGGGCTGTTGAAGGCGGCGTACCCCGCTTTCAAGGCGGGCGCTCCCTCGACGCCTGTGGTTCTGGGCGCTCCTTGTTACAACGACACCGACTGGCTACAAGAGATGTACGCCGCCGGAGGTCAGGGATCTTTCGACATCATGGCCACCCACCCGTACCAAGGGGTGTCGAACACGCCGCCTGAGGCACCCGACGATGGAACAGTGTGGAGGCTCAGTCATGTCGCCGCGGTTCACGCCTTGATGGATCGGTACGGCGACGGCGACAAGAAGATCTGGTTCACCGAGTTCGGCTGGTCCTCGCACGAGAACACCGGAACCGAGAAGAGCTGGGCGATCGGGGTCAGCGAACAGCAGCAGGCAGATTTCCTGGTGAGGACGATCGAGCACCTGGCAGCCAACTTCCCCTACGTGACGAACATCTTCTGGTACACCGAGCGGGATCGGGTCAGCGGCAAGGTTCATCTGGATAACTACGGCTTGCTCAGGCGAGATCTGTCGGAGAAGCCCGCTTACACTGCGCTGCGCGAGTTCCTGACCGGCCCGGCTCTCCCCG